>JAESGM010000379.1_pt1 | contig 45855 bp, 41 predicted proteins | sample 9269721 | NCBI WGS metagenome assembly JAESGM01 (sample SAMN15720920, study PRJNA650825) | algae metagenome | isolation source: Komarekiella atlantica HA4396-MV6 and co-occurring heterotrophs from... | place: USA: Theobald House, Kauai, HI | collected 2009-07-29
CAGCAAGGCGGCCCCCAGCAAGGCATGGGCGCTCAGCCCGGCCCATGGGGCGGTCAGGCGCAGCAGCCGCCCGCGCGCGGCGGCTTCATGGCGACAGCCCTGACGACAGCGGCAGGCGTCGCCGGCGGCATGATGCTCGGCAATGTGCTGACCAACGCCTTCGGCGGCGGCAAGGCCGGCGAGGCCAAGCCCGCGGAAACGGCCAGCAATGGCTCCGCACCGACGGACGCGGCGGCCAACAGCCAGACCGCGAGCGACAACTCGAACTACGATGACGGCTCGTCCAACGAGGCGAACTACCAGAACGCCGGCTACGACGCGCCGCAGGACGCCGGCTACGACGACGGCTCCAGCTTCGGCGACGACGACAGCTGGGCCTGATCAACAGGCGTCGAGAATGACGACAGCCCGCCCGGCTCGCGCCGGGCGGGCTTTCTGCTGGCCAGACCGGCCGGTCAGATCACCAGCACCTTCGCGCCGACGCGGACCCGTCCGTAGAGATCGGTGACGTCGTCATTGGTCATGCGAATGCAGCCGGAGGAGACCGCCTGCCCGATGGTGTGGGGCTCGTTGGTGCCGTGGATGCGGTAGAGCGACGAACCGAGATAGAGCGCGCGCGCGCCCATCGGGTTGTCGGGCCCCCCGGTCATGAAGCGCGGCAGATCGGGCCTGCGCTTCAGCATTTCGGGGGGTGGCGTCCAGTTCGGCCACTCGGCCTTGCGCGTGACGGATTTCATGCCAGCCCATTCGAAGCCCGGCCGGCCGACGCCGATGCCATAGCGCAGCGCCCGCCCGCCCGGCTGAACGAGAAACAGGAAGCGCCGCGGCGTGTCGATGATGATCGTTCCCGGCGCGTGCTTTCCATCATAAGCGACCTCCTGCTTGTGGAAGCGCGGATCGACGACGCGCTCGATCGGGCGCTGCGCCTCCACCGGCTCGCCCAGCGCCGCCATGCGGCGGCCTGGAACGCGCTGCTCGGGCGCAGGCGCGAACGGATCGGCGCCGTAGCCGGCCGGGGCATGGCTGCGCTGGCCATAGGCCGCCTGCCCGCCCGGACGGTTATAGACCGCCCCCCCGCGCGCCTGAGGCGTCGGATCGCGGCCAGTCATCAGCATCTCGATGAAGCCGCCGCCATACTGGCCGCCGCGCGCCGGCGTCGAGCCGGTGGCGAAGGGGTCGTGGCGCATCGGCTGGCCGAAGCTCTGCGCGGCGGCGGAGCCGGTGAAAGCCAGCGCTCCCGCGAGCGCGGTGAAGGTCAGGAAGCGGACTGAACGCATGACGCAAACTCTCTCGACATCAACCTGCCGGGAAGCCTGAGCGTCGTCCTTAAAAGGAATGGTGAATCGTTAGCCGTGACGCGGGTGGAGGACGATTAATCCCGCCAATTCAGCGAATTAACCTTAGCGGATCGGCAAAGGACAAGGTGAACGAACCCTTGTCGTCCACCGCCTGCGTCAGCGCCGGCATTTCACGAAAACCATCGTGCCGTAGCGGCTGGCGACGCTCTGATCGACCCAGCGCAGCACGAGCGTCGCGCCGTCGAAGGAGACGATCTCGCGGTCCTTCGCGCCGCCGGCCTCGCCCGCCGGGCCGATATAGCTCTTGCCGAGCAGGGAGGACTTCACGACATGCTCGCTGGTGCGGCTTTCGTCGGGCCGGTGCAGCAAGACGCCTCCGCTCGGGCCCTTGCCGATGATGTAGGGCGCGCCGCATTGGGCCGCGGCGGCGGCCCTGACGCGGGCCGCATCCGCGTCGCGGAAATAGGCCGCCAGTCCCCAGCGGCCGACGAGCTGGTCGGCGGTCTGCGCCAGCGCCGGGCCGGCGACGCAGGCGGCCAGCGCGCCAAGGGTCAGCCTGATCAGGGTCGCGGTCATGTCGGTTTCGCTCCGGATTTTCTGCTCTTGCGGAGCGCCCACCATAGCATCAGCCCCGTTCGCATCCGGGCGACATCGCCGAACCAGACGATCGCCAGATAGATCGTTGCGCCGAGCGCGACTTGGAGCGCGAGCTCGGCGGGCGCGGCGAGACTGTCGCGCAGCGGCCAGATCGCGCCAGCCATGACGGCGCAGCCGAGTACGACGAGCGCACAATCCCGCAGGGGCGGCCATGCCGGCAAAGCGCGCAAGGCTGCGATCGCGGTGACGACCAGCACCGTGAGGAAGCCGGCGCTCTGTGCGACCGCATAGGCGCGCGGTTCGCCGCCGAGCGCCAGGCCCGCGACCACCGCGACGTTGACCGTCAGGCCGAGCAGCGCGACCAGCGTGGCGATGCCGGTGCGCTTCCCGATCAGAAAGACCGGATAGAGCGCGGCCTGAAAAATCGCGATCGCGGCGAAGCCAGGCAGCAGGATCGCCATATAGGCGGCAAAGCGCCCCTGAAAGCTCGCCGGCACGATCAGCCGGTCGAAGGCCGGCAACGCCAGCCACAGGCCGACGGCGACAGGCAGCGTCACCCCCAGCACGATCACGACGTTCCGCGCGATCTTCTTTTCCGCGGCGAGCCGGCCGCGCGTCTCGTCGAGGCGGATGATCTCGCGCAGCAGCACGATCTCCAGCGTAGCCCCAAGCGCGCCGAAGAGACGCAGGCCCATGTCGGAGGCGAGCGAGAAATAGCCGGCCTCGGCATAGCCATGGGCGCTGGCGAGCAGCGAGCGGTTCAGCAGCGGGATCAGCGAATAGATCGCGTTGCCGGCGACGAGCGGCAGCGCATAGACGAGGAACATCCAGGCGACGTCCTTGCGCGCGGCCCTGATCGAGAGCGGCGCGTCGGCCAGCGCCCGGCGTACCGCCAGCAGCGCGACCGCGACGCTGAGCAAACCACCAAAGAGCACCACGGTGGGGTCGCGCGTCAGCCAGGCGCCGCCGACCATCAGCACCAGCGCCATCAGGTTCTTGACGATGATGAGCCGCGCATAGGCGGCGTCCAGGAAGCGGGCGCGGGCGATCGCGCCGTGATAGTCGAACAGGCCGGCCCCGATGCCGGCCAGCACGGCGGCCGAGAGCAGCATCGCCGGCAGCCTGAAATCGATCCCGACCGCGACGGCGGCGACCAGAAGGGCGGCCAGCGAGAGGCTGATGCCGGCGACCAGCAGATCGAGCGTGGCGCGGATCTCAGGGCTCGTTTCGCGCGTGGTCAGCGAGTAGAAGCGCACGGCCGACAGCCTGACCCAGTCGAGCAGCGCCGTATTGACCAGCACGATGATCGCCGCGCCTATGGCGTAGCGGCCGAACTCGGCCGGACCCAGAAAGAGAGCGATGAGCAGCCCGAGGACGAAGTTCAGCCCGGCATTGATCACGAAGGGCACGAGAACGGTCATGTCTGCTCGGTCGCGACGTTATGAAAGCCTCGCGACTCAGGCGCGCGCCGGAGACAGGGCCGGGAACTGGCGTAACGGCATGAAGGCGGTTTTCCAAGCGCGCCTCCACAGAACGGCCAGCCCTGCCCCCTGATGCCGGTCGATCCGCTGTTCTACCTCGTCGGCTGGACGACGATCCTCGTCATCGCCATCGGCAAGAGCGCCTTTGGCGGCGGGCTCGCCATTCTCGGCATTCCGCTGCTCGCATTCGTGGTGAAGCCGCTCGACGCCGCCATCATCGTCGCCATGCTGGTCTCGGCGATGGACATCATGGCGCTGCAGCGCTTCGGCGCCGAGACGCGCTCGAAGCCCGATCTCGTCTGGCTGCTGCCCGGGCTCATTGCCGGCATCGGCATCGGGTATCTCGTCTTCGTGCGCGTCGATCCGCGCATCGTTACGCTCGTCATCGGCCTGACGACGCTCGCCTTCACGCTGCAATGGTTCCTCAAGGGGCGGCTCGCCGCGCCGGGCGCTCGTCCAGTGTCACCGCCGCTGGCGCTGCTGGCGGGCACGGCCTCGGGCTTCACCACCTTCGTCGCCCATGCCGGCGGGCCGCCGGTGGCGATGTATCTGCTCGGGCGCGGCCTGCCCAAGAGCCTGCTGGTCGGCACCACGATCGCGCTGTTCACGCTCGCCAACTGGCTGAAGCTGCCGCCCTATCTCCTGCTCGGGCTGAAGAACCCCGATGCGTTATGGGGCGCGCTGGCGCTGGCACCGGCCGTGCCGCTCGGCATCTGGCTCGGGCGGATCGTGCATGACCGGCTCGACCAGAAGACGCTGTTCCTGTGGTGCTACGGGTTGCTGTTCGTCGCGGCGCTGAAGCTCACGGCGGATGCGGGGCTGGCGTTGTGGCGGTGAGCGTCAGTTCGATGGAGTTCCGGAATCGACGAATTGGCGCATCTCCCTGATCGCCGTCAGCAAAACCGGCAGGTCGTTCTAAACGATCTTCCAGATGAGCTCGTCAGAAATCTGAAAATAGGCGTGTCGAAGGATATTGCCGATGCCTCTGATTTCACGCCAGTCGACATTGGCATGCCGCTCGATCAGATCAATCGGAAGATGGCGGCTCGCTTCAGAAATAATCTCGATGCCTCGCTGCACGCCGTGCCGAATGATCCAGGTGCCGCGATAGCCGGCATAGTCGCGCTCGTCGATCGACTCCATGATTCCAAGGATCGCGGATTCGATGTCTTCGAAGATGAACCTTACATCGCGAGCCATCAGAACACGCGATAGGCCGAGTGTTCGATCCTCTCTCTTAGCATCGGATGCAGGCTGTCGCGCGTCGCGATATCGACGTTCGTTCCGATCTCGTCTTCGAGGAAATGTTTGATCTTGAGAAGGCTGATCAGCGAAAACCGGCTGGCTCGATCATAGTCGATGAACAGGTCGATATCGCTGCCCTCCGCCGCCTCGTCGCGGGCGGTCGAGCCGAACAGATCAAGCGATGTCGCGCCCATCGCCTTGAGGGCGTCGGCTCGACGGTTCAGCTCCTGAAGGGCAACCTCGCGTTTCATGGCGTCCAATATAGCGCAATGAGTGGATCACTGGAAACGCGGGCCGCTCTCCGGCAGCCCGGCATGCGTGCGCCGAATAGGACCGCCCTGCCCGCCCCCTGTCGCGCGCGACGCGCTGCCGCTATTGCCAAACGCATGACCGCCGCCCTGCCCCCGATCCGCGACGCAAGCGACAGCGATGCCGAGCCGCTGGCAACGCTGATCGCAGCGAGCTTCGCCGAGTATCCCAACTGCCTGTTCGAGTGGTCGGAATTTCCCGAGCTGCGCGCGCCGGCGACGCATTTCGCCGCCAAGGGCGGGCGGCTCTGGGTCGCGGATGCGCCCGGCGGCGGCATCGCCGGCTCGCTCGGCGTCGCGCCTGTGCCCGAGCAGAACGCGGTCGAGATCTTCAAGGTCTATGCCGATCCGGCGTTTCGCGGCTCGGGGCTGGCGCAGGCGCTGTTTGCCCGCGCGCTCGCCTTCGCGCAGGTCGGCGGCTTTTCGCAGATGATGCTGTGGTCCGACAGCCGTTTTTCGCGCGGGCACCGCTTCTACGAGAAGCTTGGCTTCCTGCGCTGGCCGGGCGAGCGCTATCTCGCCGACGTCTCGGCGACCTGGGAGTACCATTTCCGCAAGGCGCTGACGGGCAAGCCTCTCGCTGGCCCCAAGCCATGAGCCTGCCGACCGCGCTGCGCGCCGCGCTCGGCATCGCGCTGCTCACCGCGATGGACGCCGTGATCAAGGGGCAGATGCGCGAGCATCCCTTCATCGTGGCGCTGTTCATGCGCTTCGCAATGGGCGGGCTGGTGTCGCTCGCGGTGCTGGCGGTCGTGCGGCCCGCCTTTCCGACGCGTGCGAGCCTGATCGGCAACGCCATCCGCGTGCCGGTGGTCGTTGTCACCGCCGGGAGCTTCTTCTATTCGCTCTCCGTGCTGCCGCTCGCCGAGGCGCTGACGCTCTCCTTTCTCGCGCCGGTTTTTGTGGCCCTGCTCGGCGGGCTGCTGCTGAAAGAGAAGCTCGACAGCCGTATTTTTGCGGCGCTCGGCTTCGGCGTCGCCGGCATGCTGGTGATGGTCTGGCCCAGGCTGCAGGGGCACCTGCCCGGCGCGGAACTCGGCGTTGCGGCCGCGCTGTTCTCGGCCGTCGCCTACGCCTTCAACCTGATCCTGCTGCGGCGCATCGCGCTCAAGGAACACCCGGCGATCATCGTCGTGTTCCAGAATTGCGGGCCGGCGCTCTGCCTCGCCATTCCCGCCATGCTGGCTTTCGTGCCGATGACACTGGCGGACCTCGCCGCCTATGGGCTCGCCGGCCTGCTCGCCGTCGGCGGGCATCTGATGCTGACCTCCGCCTTCGCGCGCGCCGAAGCCTCGCGGCTCGCCCCGATCGAGTACACGGCGCTGATCTGGGCGAGCCTGCTCGGCTACGCGATGTTCGGCGAGGTGCCGCTGATCACGACCTATGCGGGCGCGCTGCTGATCGTGGCGGGGGCGGTGGCGGTGAGCCGTCGGTAGGTCTCAGCCCTTCGCCTTGGCGGCCAGCACGAGACACGTCTCCGTCCCATGCGCCAAGAGCCTCCCGCGCTCGTCCACCAGCCGCCCTTCCGTCGTGATCACCGTCGCGCCCCGATGGATCAGCTTGCCCTCGCAGCGCACGAGCCCGCTCTCGGGCATCACCGCGCGGACGTAGTTCAGCTTCATCTCCAGCGTGGTGTAGCCCTCGCCCGCCCTCAGCGTCGAATGCGCGGCGCAGGCCATGGCGGAATCGAGGATCGTCGCGGTCCAGCCGCCATGGATGGTGCCGAGCGGGTTCAAGAACCGGGCGGACGGCTGGCCCGTGAAGACGACACGGCCCTCCTCGACCTCGCTGAGCTCGAAATCCATCTCGGCCGCGAAGGGCGCGGCGGGATGGCGGCCCGCCACAACGCCGCGCAGATAATCGACGCCGGCCTCGGCCAGCAGAACCTCGCGTGAAACGACCCCGACCGCGCGCGCCATGCCCGTCTCCAATCCAATGTGTAGATACACGTTAGATGGCGGATGCGCCGCCGGTCAAGCGCCCGCGCTGCCTCAGCCCGGCTGGCGGGCGATCCGGCGCAGCGCCTTGAGGCCCTCGCGCGTCTCGCCCCAGCGCGTTTCGCCGAGCCCGCTTTCGATGCGCTGCTGCGCGGCGCGCCAATAGGGTATCGCGGCCTCGATCGCCGCCCTGCCCTTCTCCGTCACGGCATAGATCGAGGCGCGGCCCTTGCAGACCACCGGCTCGACCAGGCCTTCCGCCGCGAGGAGCTGGAGATTGCGCGTCAGCGAGGTCCGCTCCAGCGCGAAGCGTTCGGCGAGCTCCGTCACCGAGCGCCATTGCCCGGTGCTCAGCGCGGACAGCAGTACGAACTGCGTGATCTTCAGCCCGCTCGGGCGCATCGCCTCGTCATAGGCGCGCGTCACCGCGCGAGCGGTCATGCGGACATGCAGCGCAACGCAGGAGCGGGCGATGTCGTCGAGCCGGGGGTCGGAAGCAGGCGTCGTCATCCTGCCATGCTAGCGTGTTCGCGTCGGATTTGGCAGCGGACCGTTCGGCCCCCGATGTCGCGCCCGAAATTCACCTTCCGCTGCGATGCTTCCTTGACTCGGGCGAGCCTCGCGCCTATCTCCGCGCCATCCGTTGGCACTCTCTCCATGTGACTGCTAACAGATGCCCATCGCGGGCGCCGTCCGGGCGGCCCGCAGCAAAATTTCGATCCAAGAGGAAGACAGAACCATGAAGTTCCGTCCTTTGCATGACCGCGTCGTGGTCCGCCGCCTTGATGGCGAGGAGAAGACCAAGGGTGGCATCATCATTCCCGACACCGCCAAGGAAAAGCCCCAGGAGGGCGAGGTCATCGCGGTGGGCCCCGGCGGCCGAGACGAGGCCGGCAAGCTGACCCCGCTCGACGTCAAGAAGGGCGACCGCGTCCTCTTCGGCAAGTGGTCCGGCACCGAGGTCAAGATCGATGGCCAGGATCTCCTGATCATGAAGGAATCCGACATCATGGGCGTCATCGGCTGAACGCCTGAGACCGCTCTTTTCCCCTGAAATTTCGTAAGGAGTTGCTCTCATGGCAGCCAAAGACGTCAAGTTCTCCACCGATGCCCGCGACCGGATGCTGCGCGGCGTCGAAATCCTCAACAACGCCGTCAAGGTGACGCTGGGTCCCAAGGGCCGCAACGTCGTCATCGACAAGTCGTTCGGCGCGCCGCGCATCACCAAGGACGGCGTCACCGTCGCCAAGGAGATCGAGCTGTCCGACAAGTTCGAGAACATGGGCGCCCAGATGGTGCGCGAAGTCGCCTCGAAGCAGAACGACGCCGCCGGCGACGGCACCACGACCGCGACCGTTCTCGCCGCCGCGATCATGCGCGAGGGCCTGAAGTCGGTGGCCGCCGGCATGAACCCGATGGACCTGAAGCGCGGCATCGACCTCGCGGTCGACGCCATCGTCACGGACCTGAAGAAGAACTCCAAGAAGGTCACGACCAACGCGGAAGTCGCGCAGGTCGGCACCATCTCGGCCAATGGCGACGAGTCGGTCGGCAAGATGATCGCGACCGCGATGCAGAAGGTCGGCAACGAGGGCGTCATCACCGTCGAGGAGGCCAAGACCGCCGAGACCGAGCTCGACGTCGTCGAGGGCATGCAGTTCGACCGCGGCTATCTCTCGCCCTACTTCATCACCAATGCCGAGAAGATGGTCGCCGAGCTGGAAGACCCCTACATCCTCGTCTTCGAGAAGAAGCTGTCCTCGCTCCAGGCGATGCTGCCGATCCTCGAGGCCGTGGTGCAGACCGGCAAGCCGCTGCTGATCATCGCCGAGGACGTCGAAGGCGAGGCTCTCGCCACGCTCGTCGTCAACAAGCTCCGCGGCGGCCTGAAGGTCGCGGCCGTCAAGGCTCCGGGCTTCGGTGACCGCCGCAAAGCCATGCTCGAGGACATCTCGATCCTGACCGCCGGCCAGATGATCTCGGAAGACCTCGGCATCAAGCTCGAGACCGTGACGCTCGCCATGCTCGGACGCGCCAAGAAGGTGCGGATCGAGAAGGAGAACACCACGATCATCGACGGCGCCGGCAAGAAGAAGGACATCGAAGGCCGCGTCCAGCAGATCAAGGCGCAGATCGAGGAGACCACCTCGGACTACGATCGCGAGAAGCTCCAGGAGCGCCTGGCCAAGCTCGCCGGCGGCGTCGCGGTCATCCGCGTCGGCGGCGCGACCGAGGTCGAGGTCAAGGAGAAGAAGGACCGCGTCGACGACGCCCTGAACGCGACCCGCGCGGCCGTGGAGGAAGGGGTTCTGCCGGGCGGCGGCGTCGCTCTCCTGCGCGCGCTCTCGACCGTCAAGGCGATCAAGACCCAGAACGACGACCAGAAGACCGGCGTCGAGATCGTCCGCAAGGCGATCATGGCACCGGCCAAGCAGATCGTCGACAACGCCGGCGACGACGGCGCCGTCGTGGTCGGCAAGCTGCTCGAGTCGAAAGAGTACGCCTTCGGCTACAACGCCCAGACCGGCGTCTATGGCGACATGGTCAAGGCCGGCATCATCGACCCGACCAAGGTCGTGCGCACGGCGATCCAGGACGCGGCTTCGATCGCGGGCCTCCTGATCACCACCGAGGCGATGATCGCCGAGGCGCCCAAGAAGGATGCGCCGATGCCCCCGATGGGCGGCGGCGGCGGCATGGGCGGCATGGATTTCTGATCCGTCGCTCTCGCGCAACCACAGAAGGCCCGGCGCAAGCCGGGCCTTTTTCTTTCTGCACACAGCCCTCATCCCGAGAAGCCGCGAAGCGGCGTCCCGAAGGATGAGGCTTGTGGGTTTTGCAACGTTGTTCGACGACCGCGTCACGCAAACGACATCGCTCGGTAGCGGTAGCGACGCAGATCAGCGGCATTCTTGACGCTCCCGTTTTCCGGAGCCCGCCATGCTCACGCGCCGCACGATCCTCGCCGGCCTCGCCACCCTCCCCGCCCTGCCCGCTTTCGCCCAGGCCGACTGGCGGCAGACCGTCAAGGAGGTCCGCTTCGGCGTCTCCTCCGCCGAGAACGAGGCGGCGGCGCTGGCGCGCACCCAGCCTGTGATCGACTATCTGGCCAAGGCGCTCGGCGTGCCGGTCAAGCTTTACCGCGTCAGCGACTATGCCGGCCTCGTCGAGGCGATGCGGGCCGACCAGCTCGAATTCTCTCGCTTCGGGCCTGCGGTCTATTCGCTCGGCCGGCGCGTGCTCGGCGACAAGCTGCAGCCGCTGTTCCGCGACGTCGACAACAACGGGCAGGAGGGCTATTTTTCCGTCATCGTCGTGCGCGCCGACAGCCCCTACCAGTCGATCGCCGATCTCAAGGGCAAGAGTTTCGCCTTCGCCGATCCGAACTCGACCTCGGGCTACGCCTTCCCGTCCTATTATCTGCGAAAGCAGGGTTTCGATCCGGCGGCCCATTTCAGCGGTACGGTCTTTTCCGGAAGTCACGACAATTCCGTTCTGGCGCTGGTGCGCGGACAGTTCGAGGCGGTCGCCACCTTCCAGGTCAACGAGAAATCCGGCGTGGTCCAGCGTCTGTCGGCGCGCAACATGATCCCGCGGGACTCGACGCGGGTGATCTGGACCTCGCCGCTGATCCCAGCCAGCCCGTTCTCGACTCGCGCCAACCTGCCCGACGGACTCAAGCGCGATTTCGTCGCCGCGATGATGGCGATGAAAACCGACGCGCCCGAGGTCTTCAGAACCTTCACCGACGGCCAGGTCTCGGCCTATGCGCCCGCCAGGCACGAGGATTATCTCGACGTCATCGCCGTGACCGAGGAACTGGAAGCGCGACGCAAGCAGAAGCCCGGCGGCTGAGGCCGGCCTGGTTCCGCTTCCATCCTCTGAACCGCGACGCCCGCCTGAAGCAGGTTTTCAGTCCGATCTCGCTGCGGTGTATCCGCTGCCCTGCATGATCTGTCGAAAGCCGCGGCGCCAGACTTGCCAGCAGCCGCGTCCTTCTCCTATGCGTCGGCTGCGCAAGAGTTTTTCGGGCTGTCGCCAGACAGTTGCTCGTCTTCTGCGTAAGGCCGGGGGGCCATGCCTGCATTTGCGGGCTGACGCAGGGGTTCATCATGGTTCGGCGTTCCGCCGTGGTCGTCGGCATCTACGCCGTCATTGCCCTGGTTGCGGTTTCGGCCGCGGCCGCGAGCGGCTGGTATGCGTTCAGGGCGACGCCGCCGGTCACGCTTTCCGTCGCGGTCGGCGGGCAGGGCGGCAATATCGACCAGTTGATGGGCGAGGTGCGCGACCTCGTCGCCAACCACTCGAAGACGCTGCGTCTGGCGCTCGTCCACACCGACGGCTCGGCCACCAACGCCCGCATGGTCGCCGAAAACAAGGTGGCGATGGCCTCCGTGCAGGCCGACATCATGACCGCGCCGAACGTCAGGGCCGTGGCCTCCGTCGCGCGTGAGCATTTCCAGCTGATCACCCGCGCCTCCTCGGGCATCAGGAGCCTGCGCGACCTGATGGGCAGGAGGCTCGCCCTGCCGCCGGAGGGGACGTCGGGAAACCAGAACTTCTTCGCGCTGGCGCAGCATCACGACCTGCCGCTCAGCCGCATCACGATCACGGCGGGACCGGTCAACGACAATTTCGCCGCGCTGGAGCGCGGCGACGTCGACGCCATCGCCTTCGTCCGGGCGCTGCGCGACCCGGCGACGATCGAGGCGATGCGCCGCCTGCAGAAGCAGGACGACAACATCGCCTTCGTGCCGGTGGAGCAGGCCTCGGCGATCCGGCTCGTCAAGCCCTACGTCATCGAGAGCGTGATCAGCCAGGGCACCTATCAGGGTTTTCCGCCCGTGCCGGAGCAGGACACGCCGACGCTGGCCATCGGCATCAACCTCGTCGCCGCAGACAGCGTTCCCGCCGACGCGGTCGAGGAGCTGACGCGCATCCTGTTCGAGGAGCAACTGCGCCTCGCTTTCCGGACGCCGCTGGCCGCCGGCATCTCCCGGCCGCCGGTCAGCGGCCCCTCGCTCACCGTCCATGCCGGCGCGAAGGCCTATTATGACGGGGCCAAGCCGTTCCTGCTGGTGCGCTACCGCGACGAGATCACCTTCCTGATCTCGATGACCACCGTCGCCTATTCGGCCTTCATGATGCTGCGCCTGCAGGTCCGCAACCGGCGCAAGGTCAGGGTCAGCGCCTATAACGACAAGCTGATCGAGATCGCGGCGCGGGCGCAGGAGGCCGAGGACATCGCCACGCTGCAGCGCTGCCGGACCGACCTCAACCAGCTGATCCAGCGCGTCATGAAGGACTTTTCCGAGGAGCGCATCTCCGACCAGGGCTTCCACGTCTTCTCGCTGAGCTGGGAGGCCGTGCGCGCCTCGATCGCGGAGGCGATCGGCGAGGTCCGGGCGGCCGGGCAGCCCGCCGGGCGCGCGGCGGCCTGAGACGCCGGTCGCATCACAATGCGATGAGCGGCCGGGTCTTCGCCTTGAGCCGGGCATTCTTGTCTGTTGCGCTGCGGTGGATCATGGTCCGAATCGCGGCGTCCGCCGCGAGCCTTCCCCGTCAGGAATAGCGCCCGATGCGTCCGTTGAGCTTTGCCGTCGCCGTGCTGGCCGTGATCGCGCTCGCCATCGGCATCCAGGCCGGCAGCGCCGGCATGATCGGGATGGGCGTCGTCGGCCTGCTGCTGGCCGCGTCCGTGTTCCGCTCGATCGGCATCGCCTATTTTTTGAAGCTGTTCTCGGCCATCTTCGGCACGGAATACGTCGTCTTCGGCGCGGGCGCGGTGCTGGCGCAGCTCGGCTTCTGGCCTGCGAACTGGAGCGCGGTCGCACCGCCGGCGAGCCTGCCGACCACGGTCGCGGTCTTCGGCATCCTGATCTACCTGATTTCCTTCGTGCCGGTGGTGCAGCGCATCGCCCGTATCGCCTCACCCTATTTCCTGGCCGAGGAAAGGTCGACGCTCAATTTCTGGCCGCTGGGCAAGTTCAACGTCAGCCTCGGCCACTCCGCCGTCGCCCTGCTGGTGTTCCTGATCGTGCTCAACCAGGCTCAGGTCGGCATCGCCTTGAGGCTGAACTTCTTCTATCGCGACTTCTACAACGCGCTGCAGAACTACGACGTCTCGGCCTTCTGGTACCAGCTCATCTGGGTCTTCGGCGTCTGGGCGACCATCTCCGTCGTCACAAACCTGATCGAGATCGTCGCCAACAGCGTGCTGCTGATCCGCTGGCGCGAATACATGGCGGCCGACTACAATCGCCGCTGGCTCTCGGCAGGCGCGCATTACCGCATGTCGCTCGCCGGCACGGCCGACAACCCCGATCAGCGCATCGCCGAGGACACGCGCGCCTTCCTGAACCAGACCTACGCCTTCTCGCTGACGCTGCTGACGCAGATCTCCACGCTGGTCTCCTTCGCGATCATCCTGTGGAACCTGCCGGTGACGATCCGGGTGCCGGGCACCGACATCGTCATCCCCGGCTTCATCTTCTGGGCGACGTTCCTCTATGCCGCGCTGGCGACCTGGATCACCCATCTGATCGGCCGCTGGCTGATCCCGCTCGAATTCGAGCAGGAGAAGCGCGAGGCCGATTTCCGCTTCTCGATGGCGCGCCTGCGCGAATATTCCGAGCAGATCGCCTCGATGCGCGGCGAGAAGGCGGAGCTCACCCATCTCGGCCAGCGCTTCCGCGCGATCGTGCGCAACTTCTACGATCTGATGTGGCGCAAGCTGAAGATCACCAGCTTCACCCTGTCCTACAACCAGGCCAACGTCGTCATACCCTTCCTGCTGCTCGCGCCGGGCTATTTCGCCAAGGAATTCCAGCTCGGCACGCTGACGCAGACCTCCTCGGCCTTCGGGCGCGTCGAGACGGCGCTCTCCTTCATCATCAACAGCTACCAGTCGATCGCGTCCTATCTCGCCTCGATTAACCGGCTGACCTCGTTCGAGGCGGCGATCCAGCAGGCGCAGGAATCGCAAGAGGGCGGCGTCGACCGCGCGCGCCGGCCGGGCGAGAGCCTGACCGTCGACGGCACGACGCTGACGCTGCCCAATGGCAAGCCGATCGTGCGGGCGGACGGGCTCAGCCTAGGCGGCGCGCGCGCGACGCTGCTGGTCGGGCCGTCGGGCTCGGGCAAATCGACCCTGTTTCGCGCCATCGCCGGCATCTGGCCCTTCGGCGACGGTAAGGTCGGCATTCCCCAGGGGGCCGAGGTGATGCTGCTGCCGCAACGCCCCTATCTGCCGCAGGGCTCCCTGCGCGCGGCGCTGGCCTATCCCTCGCAGGAGGACGCCTTCGACGACGAGGCCCTGCGCGAAGCGATGGACAAGGTCCGGCTCGGCCATCTCGCGGAGCGGCTCGACGAGGTCGATCTCTGGGGCCAGCGCCTCTCGGGCGGCGAGCAGCAGCGGCTGGCGGTGGCGCGCGCGCTGCTGGCGAAGCCGAACTGGCTCCTGCTCGACGAGGCGACCGCCTCGCTCGACGAGAAGCTCGAAGGCGAAATCTACGAGACCATCCGCACCGGGCTGCCCGACACGAAGGTGGTCTCGATCGGCCATCGCTCCACGCTGCGCGAGATGCACGACGCGGTCGTCACGATGGAGCCGAATGCGGACGGGACCTTCAGCCCGAAAGCCACGATGGTTGCGGCCTGATCGGCAGTCTCAGAGCGCGCGTTCGAAGACGAGATCGCCCCCGGCGGTCGAAATCACCAGACGGCCCTGGACGAGATCCCATTTGCGGGCGCCGCGCAGCGCGGTGAGATAGCTGCGCTCGAAGCCTGAGACCGCCTGGTCGCAGGAGCGCTTGGTCAAGGCGAGCGGGCCGACGGCGAAGCCCTGCTGGCGCAGCGGATAGGCCGAGGCCGAGAAGGTGTTGCAGCCGCCGAAGCCCGTGCCGCGCAGATTGGAATCGACCAGCAGCGTCGCGCGCATATTGGCGATCGACCGGCCGTTCATGGTCGAGGCGCTCCAGGCGGCTCCGAACGGGAAGGTCTTTTCCTGCGGCGCGATCGGCATGGGCGCGGGTTTGCCGAGTTCCTCGCGCGAGGGCATCGGCATGCGGCCCTGAGCGTTTGCATCGAAGGCGACCAGCGTCGTGGCGGCGAGCATGGCGAAAGCGGCGGCGAGGCCGAAGCGTCGGTTCATCATCATCCTACCTGCACTCATCAGCAAAAACGGTCGCGCGTCTTGTCCCAGGACAGCGCGTAGAGCGCTATCGTTAACGGATCAACCCTGAACGCAAGCCATCGACTGCAATCGCGTCGAAGAGGTGGCGGATGGCGGCGGGCGCGAAAAATTTCGGCAACGCTGCATCCGGCATCCGCAAGCGCCGGTATCGAAGGCAACGTCGGGGACACGACGTGTTCGGCGGCCTGCCGTTCCCCCCTAGGACAGGCCGCAACATGCGAGGCCGCTTCCCCCCGGAGCGGCCTCGTCTTTCGTTTGGTCAAATCCGCGCCAGCAGCCTGGCCAGCAGCGGGTTCTCGCGCCTGAACACGTAAGCAGGCGCGGAGACCGTGACGTCGTCGGCGCCGGCCTGCGCCAGCCGCGCGACCAGCGCGAAGACCGCCTTCTCCGGGCAGTGGATCGTCGCAGGCGCTCCGCTCGCGGCAGGGCCGAAGGGCAGGCGCGCACCGAAGCCCGCGACCAGTTCGGCCAGGGGCTCGGCCGCCTCGCCCAGTGTGGCGCGGATTTCGCGCACCGTGCGGGCCTCCTCCTCGGCCGCGATGCGCGACAGGATGGCATGGGCGGCCCGGCGCGCCGTCTCGCTCCAGTCGGCGTTGACCGAGGCGACGAGATTGGCCTCGGAGGCCAGCATCACGCCATCGTCGAGCACTTTCAGCGCGTTGGCGGCCAACGTCGAGCCGGTGGTGGTGATGTCGACGACGATCTCGGCCGTGCCGGCGGCCGGCGCGCCCTCCGTCGCGCCCAGGCTCTCGACGATGCGGTAGTCGGCGAGGCCGTGCCGCGCGAAGAAGCGCCGCGTCAGGTTGACGTATTTGGTGGCGACGCGGAGCTTGCGGCCCTGCCGCGCGCGCATCAGCGAGGCGACGTCGTCGAGATCGGCCATGGTCCTGACGTCGATCCAGGCTTGGGGCACCGCGACCACGACATTGGCCTGGCCGAAACCGAGCGGGGTGAGCATCTCGACCGCCGTGTCGGCGTCGGCGACCTGCTCGCGCACCAGATCCTCGCCGGTGACGCCGAGATGCGCTTTTCCGGAGGCGAGCTGCGCCACGATCTCGGAGGCCGAGAGGAAGGCGACTTCGGCCCCCTCGAGGCCCGCGATCGCACCGCGATACTCGCGCTCGCCGCGCGACTGCACGAATTTCAGGCCGGCGCGGCCGAAAAAGGCGCTGGCGTTCTCCTGCAGCCGGCCCTTGGAGGGGACGGCGATGACGAGGGGCGCATCGTTTATCATGAGGCGGCTCCCGTCAGCCGGTCGAGCCAGAGCGAGGCCCCCACCGCGGGCGTCGGCTTTTGCGCACCGAGCCGGCCGAGCACGCCGTCATAGCGCCCGCCGCCGGCGACGGGCTTGCCGTCGCCGCGCGCGGGGTCGTGCAGCTCGAAGATGAAGCCGGTGTAGTAGTCGAGATTGCGGGCGAAGCCGGCCGAGAAAGCGATCGCGCCGACATCGACGCCGCGCACGGCGAGGAAGCCGGTGCGCTCGTCGAAGGCGTCGAGTTCGCGGGAAAGATCGAGCGAGGCTGTGTCGGCCAGCGCGCGCAAGGCAGCCGAGGCGGTGTCGGGATCGCCGGACACGGCAAGGATGTCGCCAAGCAGCGCCCGCGTCTCGGAATTGACCGGGTTCTCGCGCTCGGCGGCGCGGGCCAGGAAGCGCTCGGCGATGTCGCCGGGGCTGCGCCCGCCCACAGCCGCGATGCCGGCGATCGAGAGCACGTCCTCGACGAAAGCCTTTGCCGCCTTGGGGTCCTGCCCCTCCAGCGCCTTGAGCAGGCCGGCATGGGCCGCCTCGCCCTCGTTCGCGACCGGAGCCAGCGCTTCGACGGCGTCGGCCCCCCTGCCCTGCACGACCGCGCGCATCAGCCGGCGGCGCGCGCCATGGGGCACGGCCAGCGCGTCGAGGACGGCGTTCAGGATGGCGACGTCGCCCATGACGATCCGGGGCGTAGCCAGCCCGAGCGCAGCCGTCGTCTCGATGGTCAGAGCCATGATCTCGGCGTCGCTGGCTGAGAGATCGTCGCGGCCGAAGGATTCGAGCCCCGCCTGGACGAATTCGCCGGGCTCGCCGGCGCGCATGCGAAAGACCGGGCCGCAATAGCAATAGGCGGCCGGCTCGGTCGCGCCCGAGGCGATATGGGCCAGCGCGACGGGGATGGTGTATTCGGGCCGCAGGCACCAGTCCCTGCCCTCGGCGTCCTGCGTCATGAAGATGCGCCGGCGGATATCCTCGCCCGACAGATCGAGGAAGACGTCGGCCGGCTGCAGGATCGCGGGCTCCGCAAGCGCATAGCCCTCGCGCTCCAGCAGCGCGGTCACGGTCTCGATGCTGGCGCGCGATGCGGGCAAGGGCGTTCGTCCTGTTGAGGGTGCGGGTCTAGCAGCGGTGATTGCAATTTTCGACGATTTTCAGGGAATTGGGTGAACGGGAATCGTTTGGGCACGGGGAACCCCTCTCCCGGAAGGAGAGGGGCAGGGGTGAGGGGTCGGCCCTTCAACCAGTGAAGCACGGTGCTATCCGCGCGTCCGCTCAGGCCAATCCCGAAACGTCCGTCACCTCACCCTGCCCCTCTCCTTACAGGAGAGGGGTTCTTCCAGCGCCTCACCGATACCGCGCAAGCACTTTCCTCACCCCATCCACCAGCCCCGCCACCGGCACCGCAAACTGCGCCTGCGCCTGCCGCTCCTTGTGCTCGGCGGAATCCTTGACCTCGCGCCCGGCGGCGGCAAGCTCCGCGCCGAGGATCAGGTCCTTGACGATGACGGTCCCCGCCTTGCGCTCGGACGAACCCTGGATCACCGCGCAGACCGCGCCGCGCTTGTCGGCATATTTCATCTGGGCGTTGAAACCGGACGAGCCGAGATAGAGATCGGCGCGCAGCAGCGGCTTTCCGGCGTCGTCCGTCGCCTTGCGGAGTTCGGAGACCATCGCCTGATAGGCCGGCATGTGCTCGGGCGACTTGTTGTCCATCGCCGTGACGACGACGAGCGGAAGCTCGGCCTTGGCATCGACGATCGGCGATTTCACCGCCTTCAGAGCGGAATAGAGCCGCGACACGCCGATCGAGAAGCCCGTCGCCGGCACAGGCTCGGGCCGGAAGCGCCCAACCAGCCCGTCATAACGCCCGCCGCCCGCGACCGAGCCGAAACGCACGACCTGCCCGTCCTCGTTAGTGACCGGGAAGGTCAGTTCGACCTCGTAGACCGGGCCGGTGTAGTATTCGAGGCCGCGGACGACGGAGGTATTAATTGAAATGCGTTTGCCATCCTCATCGGCATCAGCGACTAATTGAGCGATAACCTCAAGCTCGTCGAGCCCCTCGTTGAAGAGTCTGTTGTCCGGAAATGACTTCCTCACTGCGGATATGCGCGCGGAATTGTTCCGGTAGGAAAGGCTCATGCGAAACGGAAATGTCGTCGGGGTGAGCTGGAGCTCTTGCTGAGGATCGATGTCCAGGGCGGTCTTGTCACTTAGATCAAGGAAAGTGAGCAGCTGATCTATCTGCTTTTCCGCTAGGCCAGCCCCTTTTGTGAAATCACCACTCTCGTCGCGTCGTCCATCGCCAAGCAGCAGGACGATGTCATCGATGCCAAATTTGTCGAGCTTGTCGATCGCCCGCAGCACGGTCAGCCGCCGCCCGGCATTTTCCTCGCCGCCGAGCCCGATCGCCTCCATCACGCCGTCGAGCACCTTTCGGTTGTTGACCTTGACGACGTAATCCCCGCGCCTGATCCCCAGCGCCTCCATCGTGTCGGCCGCCAGCATGCAGATTTCGGCGTCCGCCGCGACGCTGCCCGCCCCGACGATATCGGCGTCGAACTGCATGAACTGCCTGAACCGCCCCGGCCCCGGCTTCTCGTTGCGGAAGACATAGCCGGCGCGGTAGCTGCGATAGGGTTTTGGTAGCGCGTCGTAGTTCTCGGCGACGTAACGGGCCAAAGGCGCGGTCAGGTCGTAGCGCAGCGAGAGCCACTGCTCGTCATCGTCCTGGAAGGAGAAGACGCCCTCGTTCGGCCGGTCCTGATCCGGCAGGAATTTGCCGAGCGCGTCCGAGAACTCGACGAAGGGCGTCTCCACCGGCTCGAAGCCATAGCGCGAAAAACTCTCGCGGATGACGCCGAGCATGCGCTCGGTCGCGGCGACGTCGGCCGGGCCGCGATCGACGAAGCCGCGCGGCTGGCGGGCTTTCAGCTTGTCGGTTTTCGACATGGATTTCGTGCTTCCGGTCAGGCGCGGCAGGGCGAGATGCTGGGCGCAGGGGTTAGCCCGCCGACGCCAGCGGGGCAAGCGCGCGGCGCATTAGGCGCGAAGGCCCGCATCGGCTAGCATCGCGCACCCGCATCGGAGGGAGAGCGTGATGGCGTCACGGCTCAAGACGATCCTCGCCAGCCTCATCGTCGGCCTTGCACTCGCCGCCTGCGGGCCGAGCGAGCCCGACCAGCGCAAGGCCTTCATCGTCTTCCTGCAGACAGAGGTTCTGCCGCGCCCCGGGGCGCGCGTGCCGCAACCAAACGCGGAGAAGCAGAAGACCTTTGGCGATTATGCCGCGCATTACGCCGTGATCACGCGCTTCCACGAGCGCATGAACGCCTCGGTCGCCACGCCGATGCAGCAGGCGATGACCAATGGCGTGCCGCGCTCGATCGCGGAGGTCGTCGCCCGCAAGGCCGATCTCGCGACGGTGCGGGCCGGCTTCGGAAAGATGCGGACGGCGCTCGACGAGGCCGTGGCCGCGACCGAGGCCGAGCGCGCCGCGCTGAAGCAGCCCGACGATCTGCGGGCCGTCTATGCGTCGGTCTACGACAAGCTGGTGACGCAGCCGGCGGGCGTGTTCCGCGAGATTTTTCCGCCGACCGACGAGGCCTTTGCCGCCATCCTGGCGATGGCGGAGTTGGTCGAGGGCAATCGGCAGGCGATCAAGGTCAACGGCTCGCAACTCGAGGTGACCAACCCCGCCTTGCGCGCGAAGGTGCAGGCCGCGCTGGAGGCGATGGCGAGCAAGCAGCGCTCCATGACCGAGGCGCAGCAGAAGATGCGGCGGGTGCTCTACGGGAGCTGAGCGCCCGGCCGGACCGCCCCGTTCGCATGCGTCATCACCGCGTAGAGCGAGGTCGTGCCGCAGATGAAGAGGCGGTTGAGCTTCGGCCCGCCCCAACAGACGTTGGCGACGATCTCGGGGATCGCGATCCTGCCAATCAGCGTGCCGTCGGGATGGTAGATGTGGACGCCATCGGCGGCCGAGGTCCAGATGCGGCCCTCGGCATCGAGCCGGAAGCCGTCGAAGAGGCCGGCCGTGCAGGTGGCGAAAACGGTCGAGCGGCCGAGCGTCGCGCCGTCCGGGTTGACCGCGCAGGCGCGGATATGGCGTGGGCCGTGCTCCGGATCGTGGCTCGCGCCGGTGTCGGCGATGTAGAGGATGCTCTCGTCGGGCGAGAAGGCGAGCCCGTTTGGCTTGACGAAATCGTCGGCGACGATGGTCAGCGCGCCGGTCGCGCCGTCGATCCGGTAGACGTTGCAGCGGCCGATCTCCCCCTCGGCCCTGTCGCCTTCGTAGTCGCTGAGGATGCCGTAATCGGGATCGGTGAACCAGATCGAGCCGTCGGACTTGACCACGACGTCGTTGGGCGAGTTCAGCCGCCGGCCCTCGTAATGGCTCGCCAGCACGGTGATGCTTCCGTCATGCTCGGTGCGCGTGACCTGCCGCCCGCCATGCTCGCAGGTGACGAGCCGGCCCTCACGGTCGACGGTATTGCCGTTTGAGTTCCGCGCCGGCTGGCGGAAGACCGCCGTCTGGCCCGAGAGCGCGTCGAAGCGCAGCATCCGGTCGTTGGGGATGTCGGACCAGACCAGCGTGTTGTGCGCGGGAAACCAGGCCGGCCCCTCGGCCCAGCGGGATCCGGTCCAGAGCCGCTCGATCCGGGCCGAGCCGGGCACGATGCGGTGGAAGCGCGGATCGAGGACGCTGACCCCGGTGCCTTCGAGAACGCCGAACATTGAATTTTCCCTCTCGCTCTCAGAATGAGGCGCTGGAAGAACCCCTCTCCCGGAGGAAGAGGGGCAGGGGTCAGGGGTCGGTCCATCAACCAGTTTGGTTAAACCTGTCCGCGCACTGGTTCAGGCTAATCGCGAACCGTCCGTCACCTCACCCCGCCCCTCTCCTTTCAGGAGAGGGGTTCTTCCAGCGCCTCTCCTCACAACGCCAACCCCTCGTCCCAATAGGGCGTCGCGCCATAGAGCTCGGCCAGATAGTCGACGAAGACCCGGACCTTCTGCTCCATGTGGCGGCGGCTGGGATAGACCGCGTGCACAGACACGCGCTTGCCGACCGAATACTCCGGCAGCACCCGCCGCAGGGCGCCCGATTTCAGCTCCGGGCCGACATCCCAGGTCGAGCGCAGCGCGATGCCGACACCCGCCAGCAGGGCCTCGCGCACCACCTCGCTGGAATTGGTCCGCAGCGGGCCGCCGACGCGGACGCTGACCGGACCGCCCGGCCCGTCCAGCCGCCACTGGTCGGCGTTGTGGGCGATCAGCGTATGGCGGGAGAGCGCGTCGATGGTGTCAGGCGTGCCATGGGCCGCGAGATAGCCCGGCGTCGCGCAGAGAACGCGGTGGTTCGGCGCGAGCCGTTTGGCGACGAGCGAGGAATCCCGCAGATCGGCGATCCGGACCGCGAGATCGAACCCCTCGCCGATGATGTCGACGAAATCATCGGTCAGGATCAGGTCGACGCTGACGAGCGGATTCGCGTCGAGAAAAGATTTCAGATGCGGGGCGATGTGCATGCGCCCGAACGAGGTCGGGGCCGAGACCCGCAGCGTGCCGCGCGCCTGCCCCGTGCCGCTGGCGACCCAGGCCTCGGCATCCTCGATCGAGGACAGGATGGAGACCACGCGCTCGTAGAAGCCCTGCCCGGCTTCCGTCAGCGAGAGCTGGCGCGTGGTGCGCTGGAGCAGGCGCACGCCCAGCCGCTCCTCCAGACGCCGGATGCGCTTGGAGATGACCGCGGGCGACAGCTTGAGCTGCCGGCCCGCCGCCGACATGCTTTTGGCCGTCACCACATGGGCGAAGACGTCGAGATCGCCGAACCTGTCCATGCGCCACGCTACTCCGACGTGATCTTTTCGGAAATGGAAATAATCATGGACGTTGGTCGCACTGCAAGCGCGTTGGAATTGGTCTAGGGTTCCGTCGCGCTACCCTCAGCCCTCATCCTGAGGAGCAGCCGAAGGCCGCGTCTCGAAGGATGCTCCAGAGCGCTCTGGACGATCCTTCGAGACGCCGCTTCGCGGCTCCTCAGGATGAGGGCGGTGGGAGTGAAAGCGCCGATAGGAAACGCCATGTCCGCCATCGCCTTCCCCGCGCCCGACCCAAGCATCCTCGCCCGCCGCGACGCCATCGTCGCGGGGCTGAGCGGTCTCGTCGCACCCGAAGCGCTGATCACGAGCGCCGACGAGCGCCGGCCCTACGAGACCGACGCGCTGACCGCCTATCGCCGGCTGCCGCTGGCCGTCGTGCTGCCCTCGACGACGCAGGAGGTCGCGGCCGTCCTCAAATACTGCAGCGCTCAGGGCGTGCCCGTCGTCCCGCGTGGGGCCGGCACTTCGCTGTGCGGCGGCTCGATCCCGCAGGAGGACGCCATCGTCATCGGCGTCTCGAAGATGAACCGCATCCTCGAGATCGACTACGCCAACAGGGTCGCAAAGGTGCAGGCCGGCGTCACCAATCTCGCCGTCACCGGCGCGGTCTCCGAGGAAGGCTTCTTCTACGCGCCCGACCCCTCCTCGCAGCTCGCCTGCTCGATCGGCGGCAATATCGGGATGAACTCGGGCGGGGCGCATTGCCTGAAATACGGCGTCACCACCAACAACGTGCTCGGCGTCACGCTGGTGATGCTCGACGGCTCGATCTGCGAGATCGGCGGCGGCCATCTCGATGCGCCGGGCCTCGACCTGCTCGGCCTCGTCGTCGGTTCGGAGGGGCAACTCGGCATCGTGACCGAGGCCACGGTGCGTATCCTGCGCTCGGCGGAAGGCGCGCGCCCCGTGCTGTTCGGCTTCCCGACCAGCGAGCAGGCCGGCGAGGCGGTCGCCGCGATCATCGGGGCCGGCATCATCCCGGTCGCGATGGAGTTCATGGACAAGCCGGCGATCGATATCTGCGAGGCTTTCGCCAAGGCCGGCTACCCGATGGATGTGGAAGCGCTGCTGATCATCGAGGTCGAGGGCTCGGACGCCGAGATGGACGCGCAGCTTGCGCGCATCGTCGCGATCGCCCGCGAGCACGGCGTCAAGACGGTGAAGGAGAGCCAGTCGGCGATGGAGTCGGCCGCGATCTGGAAGGGCCGCAAGTCGGCCTTCGGCGCCACCGGGCGCATCGCCGACTATATCTGCATGGACGGCACGATCCCCACGGGGCGCCTGCCGGAGGTTCTGCGACGCATGGACGCCATCGTGAAAGGCTATGGCTTGCGCGTCGCCAACGTCTTCCATGCCGGCGACGGCAATCTGCACCCGCTGATCCTCTACAACTGCAACGACCCGGTGGAGGCGCAGAAGGCCGAGGACGCCGGCAACGACATCCTCAAGCTCTGCGTCGAGGTCGGCGGCTGCCTCACCGGCGAGCATGGCGTCGGCATCGAGAAGCGCGACCTGATGAGATTCCAGTTCAACGAGGCCGATCTCAACCAGCAGATGCGGGTGCGGGCGGTGTTCGACGGGAAGTGGCTGATGAATCCCGCAAAAGTGTTTCCGCTGGAAGGGCGGGTGGCGGCGTGACCCTCCACACCCCCTCCTCTGAAGCCGACGCCTGCGCCTTCGTAGCCTCTGCCGTCGCCGCGCGCATGCCGCTCGCGCTGATCGGCGGCGGCACGCGGGCCGGGCTCGGGCGGCCGACGCAGACAGAAGGAACGCTCTCCAGCGCCGGCCTGACCGGCATCACGCTCTACGAGCCGGCCGAGATGGTGATCGGCGCCCGCGCCGGGACGCCGCTGTCGCAAGTCCAGAAGACGCTCGCCGAGCGCGGCCAGATGCTGCCTTTCGAGCCGATGGACCATCGCGCGCTATACGGCACGAGCGGAGAACCGACGATCGGCGCGGTCGCCGCCGGCAACATCTCCGGCCCGCGCCGGATCAATGCGGGCGCGGCGCGCGACTCGCTGATCGGCATCCGCCTCGTCAACGGAAAGGGCGAGGCGATCAAGTCCGGCGGGCGCGTGATGAAGAACGTCACCGGGCTCGATCTGGTCAAGCTCGTCGCCGGCAGTTTCGGCACGCTCGGCTTCCTGACCGAGGTGATCTTTCGCGTGCTGCCCACGCCGGAGCGTATCGTCACGCTGGCCTGGCATGGACTCTCGGACGAGGCCGGCGTGGCGCTGCTCTCGGCCGCGCTCGGCTCGCCTTTCGAGCCTTTCGCGGCCGCGCATCTGCCGGCCGGCATCGGCGGCGCGCAGGCCCGCACGCTGCTGCGGCTGGAGAATTTTTCGGACTCGATCGACTACCGCAAAGGGGAGCTGCAGACGCTGCTGCATGCGCATGGCGAGCCGGAGATGATCGAGGGCGAGGCGTCGGCGGCGCTCTGGGAGCAAATCCGCGACGCGCGGTTCTTCGCCGGCACGAACGAGGCGGTCTGGCGGCTCTCGCTGACGCCGGGCAACGGCCCGAAGGCGATGGCCGCGCTGGCCTCGACATTGCCGGGAGCGCGCTGGTTCTATGATTGGGGCGGCGGGCTGGTCTGGCTCGGCGTTCCGCCGCAGGGCGACGCGGGGGCGGCCGCGATCCGCGCGGCGATCAGGCCGCTCGGCGGCCATGCCACGCTGGTGCGCGCGCCCGACGCCATCCGCGCGAGCGTCGATGTCTTCGAGCCGCTGAGCGAACCGCTGATGCGGGTGAGCGCCGGCATCAAGACGAGTTTCGATCCGGCAGGCGTGTTCGAACCCGGCCGGATGTATGCGGGGGTCTAGCGACCTTCGTTGACCGTCATGGTCGGGCTTGTCCCGACCATCCACGTCTTCCTCCATCCGCGTCGCAAGACGTGGATGCTCGGCACAAGGCCGAGCATGACGGGAGGTGCATCGGATGCCATGTCATGCAGACCAACTTCACACCTGCCCATCTCGCCTCCGACCCGCGCCTGCCGGCTTCGGAAAAGATCCTGCGGACCTGCGTGCATTGCGGCTTCTGCACCGCGACCTGCCCGACCTATCTCCTCCTCGGCGACGAGCTCGACAGCCCGCGCGGGCGCATCTACCTGATCAAGGACATGCTGGAGAACGGCAAGCCGGCGACGCCTGAGGTGGTCAAGCATGTCGACCGCTGCCTCTCCTGCCTGTCCTGCATGACGACCTGTCCCTCGGGCGTGCACTACATGCACCTCGTCGACCATGCCCGCGCCCATATCGAGGAGACCTACACCCGCTCCTGGCACGACCGGGCGCTGCGGCGTGTACTGTCGGCCGTGCTGCCCTATCCCGGGCGCTTCCGGCTCGCCATGGCGGCGGCGCGGCTCGGCAAACCCTTCGCCGGGCTCCTCGGCGGATTGCCGCTGGTCGGCGCGCGGCTGAGGGCGATGCTGGAGCTTGCGCCCGGCAGCCTGCCGACGCGTTCCGCCATGGAAGGCCCGCAGAGTTTCGCCGCCGCCGGCGCTCGTCTGAAGCGCGTCGCCATGCTGTCTGGCTGCGCCCAGCCGGTGCTTGACCCCGGCATCAACGAGGCCGCGATCCGGCTGCTGACGCGCCATGGCGTCGAGGTCGTGCTGCCCAAGGGCGAGGGCTGCTGCGGCGCGCTCGTCCACCATATGGGGCAGGAACACGATGCGCTCGCCTTCGCACGCCGCAACATCGACGTCTGGACCGCCGAGATCGACGGCAAGGGGCTGGATGCGATCGTGATCACGGCGTCGGGCTGCGGCACCACGATCAAGGATTACGGCTTCATGTTCCGCAACGAGCCGGCCTATGCGGAGAAGGCCGCACGGGTCTCCGCTCTGGCGAAGGACGTCACGGAGGTGCTGGAGACGCTGGAGCTGACGCCGGTGCGCAATGTCGCGATGCCGATCGCCTACCACTCTGCCTGCTCGATGCAGCATGGCCAACAGTTGAAGGACGGCCCCAAGCGCCTGCTTTCGGCCGCCGGCTTCCGGGTCAAGGAGGCGGCGGAGAGCCATATCTGCTGCGGCTCGGCCGGCGTCTACAACATCCTCCAGCCGGAGATCGCGGGGCAACTCCGCGCCCGCAAGGTCGGCCATATCGAGAAGACCAAGCCCCGGCTGGTCGCGACCGGCAATATCGGCTGCATGACGCAACTGGCCAAGGGTTTTGCCGACAAGGGCTCCGCCGTACCCGTGGTCCACACCGTCGAACTGCTCGACTGGGCGACCGGGGGGCCGTTGCCGGCGCGGCTGGCGGAGGCTGGCTTCGCGGAGGGCGGGCCGGTCGTTGCGAAGCCGCTGCTGAACGCCTGAAGCGACGCAGCCTCACGGCTTGGTGATCGCGGTCGCCGGCGCATGGCACGCGCCTTGCTGAAGTGCATGCAGATTCCCCACAGGAGCTGCATGCATGTTGAAACGTTTGGCACTGTCGGCCGCGCTTGCCCTTTCGCTCGCCAGCATGGCGAAGGCCGAAAGCGTGGTGCGCTACGCCATTTCGCTCGCCGACATCCCGCTGACCTCGGGCCAGCCTGATCGCGGCGCCGGCGCCTACAAGTTCACCGGCTACACCATCTACGACCCGCTGGTCGCGTGGGAGCTGGACGTCTCAGACCGGCCGGGCAAGCTGGTGCCGGGGCTCGCCACCTCCTGGAAGGTCGATCCGGCCGACCCGAAGAAGTGGCTCTTCACGCTGCGCGACGGCGTGAAATTCCATGACGGCTCGGCGCTGGACGCCGCCGCCGTGGTCTGGAATCTCGACAAGGTGCTCGACGACAAGGCCGCCCATTTCGACCGCCGCCAGGCCGCGCAGGTCAGGCCGCGCCTGCCCTCGGTCGCGAGCTATCGTGTGGTGGATCCGAAGACCGTCGAGATCACCACCAAGGCGATCGACTCGTTCTTCCCCTACCAGATGCTCTGGTTCCTGGTGTCCTCGCCGGCGCAATACGAGAAGCTCGGCAGGGACTGGGACAAGTTCGCCATGACCCCGTCGGGCACCGGCCCGTTCAAGCTCGACAAATTCGTGCCGCGCGAGCGCGCCGAGTTGGTAAAGAACGCCGAATACTGGGACAAGAGGCGGCTGCCCAAGGTCGACCGGCTGATCCTGCTGCCGATGCCGGAGGTGCTGGCGCGCACCAACGCACTGATCACAGGCCAAGTCGACATGATCGAGACGCCGGCCCCCGACACCGTGCCGCAGCTCAAGGCGGCGAAGATGTCGATCGTCGAGAACGTCACGCCCCATGTCTGGAACTATCACCTCAGCGTCGCGCCGGGCTCGCCCTGGGCGGATGTCCGGCTGCGCAAGGCGCTCAACCTCGCCATCGACCGCGAGGGCATCGTCGCCCTGCTGAACGGGCTGGCGCGGCCGGCGATCGGCCAGGTCGATCCGACCAGCCCCTGGTTCGGCAAGCCCGGCTTCCAGATCAAATACGACCCTGAGGCCGCCAGGAAGCTGCTCGCCGAGGCCGGCTATTCGAAGCAGAAGCCGCTGAAGACCACCTTCGTCATCGCGCAGGGCGGCTCCGGGCAAATGCAGTCGCTGCCGATGAACGAGTTCATCCAGCAGAACCTCAAGGATGTCGGCATCGAGATCGAGTTCAAGGTCGTCGAGCTCGAGGTGCTCTATACGCGCTGGCGCAGGGGCGCTAAGGACGAGATGAATGCCGACGTCTCGTCGAACAACATCGCCTATGTCACCTCCGACCCGCTCTACGCGATCATCCGCTTCTTCCACTCCAACCAGGTCGCGCCGGTCGGCGTGAACTGGGGCACATGGTCGAGCCCCGCGGTGGACGCCCTGCTCGACGAGGCGACCAAGAGCTTCGACGTCGCCAAGCAGGACGAGCTGTTGGCCAAGGCGCACAGCCTGATCGTCGACGATGCGGTGCTGGGCTGGGTCGTCCACGACACCAACCCCCATGCGCTTTCGCCGAAGATCAAGAAGTTCGTGCTGGCCCAGCACTGGTTCCAGGACCTGACGACGATCGGGGTGGATTGAGGTTCGCGACCACGCCGACCACATACTAAGCCGTCATCCCGGACGCAGCGAAGCGGAGCTCCGGGATCCATCGTAGAGCACTGTCGCGCCCTATGATGGATCCCGGAGCTGCGCGGCCTTCAGCCGCTTGTCCGGGATGACGGCAGAGGTTGAGGCAAACCCCTGTAAACAAACACGCTCACCTCTTCGGCGGTTCCGCTTTCAGCCGCGCCACGATCAGCGGCATCGCCAGCCCCAGCCCGAAGAAGCGCGCCAGATGGTGCGCGCCGACATAAAGCGGATCGAGCCCCATCGCGAAAGCGAGCATCGCCATCGCCTCCAGCCCGCCTGGCGCGAACGCCGCCATCGCGGACGCGTAAGGCACGCCCGCCACCAGCGCAGCCGGCCAGGCGAAGGCGAGCGCTACCGCCATCGAGACGAAGAACCCGCCGATCGCCAGCGGAAACAGCAGCATCAGCTCATTGCGCTTCACATTGGAGACGCGCCCGCCCATCACAGCGCCGAGCATGACCAGCGCCACGGTCTGAATGCCCGAAGGCAGCACGCCCTCGACCCAGCCGCCGCCATGCAGGACGGCGCTGGCGAGCGTCGCACCGAGGATCATCGGGGCGGTGACGCCGATCCGCTCGAAGACGAGGCCGCAGACGAGCGCCGAGGCCATCAGCAGGACGAGCCCTCCGAGATCGACGATATGGGCGGGCGGCGGCAGGCCCAAGCCCCCGGATGCGCTCGCCTGCATCACGCTCGGCAGCAAGGCGACGAGCACGAGGATGCGGAAGAGCTGGACGACGGCGATCTTGCCGATGTTCGCGCCCTTGTCCTGCGCTACCGCGATCACCGCCGATAGCGCGCCGGGGGCCGCCGCCAACAGCGAATCGATCCAGGACCAGCGCGCGACATAGTGGAGATAGGCCCCGGTGGCGAGCATGATCGCGGCGAGGCCTACGAACATGATCGCGATCGAACCGGGATAGCGCGACGCCGCGACCAAGGCTTCCGGCGTCGCGGCCGAGCCGATCAGGACGCCTGAGACCAGCATGGTGGCGTCGAACCAGGGTTTTCGCAGCACCGGCAGCGGGCGCAGCACCCCGGCCACGGCGACCAGCAGCATCGCACCGGAGAGCCAGGCGGCCGGGACGCCGAGCAGGGCGAACAGCGCCCCGCCGACAGCCGCGACAGCGATCACGGCCGCCTCGCCGGTCCAGATCCGCAGCCTCGTGGAGGAATATCGCGCCGGGTGCATCTCTCGCAGGATCGTTTTCGCGGACAGGCCCGCGCCGATCCGTTCAATGCCCGCCCGCGCCTGCTTGCGCAAACGGCTCTCGCGCAGGGCAGCCCCGCGTCAATGGCCGCGACGTGCCGCGCTCAGGCCGCGAGCGCCCGCTGGATGCGCGCCACGACCTCGACGAGATCGGACGCCTTGCGGGCGAAGCACAGGCGCAGGCCCGTCTCGCCGCCGGGGCCGAAGGCTGTGCCAGGCGCGAGGCCGACATTGGCGCTGTCAACCAGTTCGATGGCGAGCGCACGCGAATCCGGCCGGCCATCGACCGAAAAGAACTGGTAGAAGGCCCCGTCGGGTGCGGCCAGCGAGACACGGTTGGTCGCCTTCAGCCCCTCGGCGATGATCCTGCGGCCTTCCGTGGCGCGGGCGATCTGCTGCGCGACGAAGGGCTCGCCCTCCTCGATGGCGGCGATCGCCGCGCGCTGGACGAAGACCGGCGAGCCCGAGGTCGAATACTGGATCAGGTTCTCGATGACCTGCCCGAAGGCGGCGGGCGCCTCGATCCAGCCGATGCGCCAGCCAGTCATGGCCCAGTTCTTCGAGAAGGTCTGGACGAAGAGGATGCGGTCCTCGGGCTCCATCACGTCGTGGAAGGAGGCGGCGCGCGCCTGCCCATCATAGACAAAGCGGCCATAGATTTCATCGGCGACGATCCAGATGCCGTGCTTGCGGGCGAGCGCGAGCAACGCCGTGAGTTCGGTTTTCGTGGCGGTCCAGCCCGTCGGGTTGGCCGGCGAGTTGATGACGATCGCGCGGGTTTTCGACGTGATCGCGGCTTCGAGTTTTTCGAGGTCGAGCGAGAAGCGCCCCTGCGCCAGGTCCATCGCCACGCACACGGCTTTTGCCCCCGCCACCCCGATCGCGGCGGCGAAGTTCGGCCAGGCCGGCGTCGGGATGACGAGTTCGTCGCCCGGCCCCGCGATCAGCCTGACCGCGATCTGGACCGACTGCATGCCCGAACCGGTGACGAAGAAGCGCTCCGACGCGAGCGGCTGCCCGTAAAGCGCCGTGTGGTAGCGCGCCAGCGCTTCGCGCAGTTCGGGGATGCCACGCTGCCAGGTGTAGAATGTCTCGCCATCGGCGAGCGACCGGTTGGCGGCCGCAACGATGAAGTCCGGCGTGGCCAAGTCGCCCTCGCCGACCCAGAGCGGGATCAGGCCCGGCTTGAGCCGGCCGTGGTTGACGACCTCGACGATGCCGCTTTCGGGCGCATTGCGGGCTTCGGGGCGCAATTCCGGGATCAGGCGCGCGCCGGGCAGGGTCGTCGTGGTCATCGGGTCGTCCTCGGCAAACTCATGCCAGCTTCTAGCCGATCGAAGCGGCGGGCGGCATGAAATCGCGAGATCGGCCTGATCGCTCGCGGTGATGAATCGCCGCGAGCGATCGAGGCGCTCACACCGTCTTCTGCCTGAGCAGGTCGCGGATTTCGCCGAGCAGGACGACATCCTCGGCCGGGGGAGCCGGCGGGGCCGGCGCGGCGGCCTCCTTGCGCTTGAGCGTGTTGATCGCCTTGACGACCATGAACAGCACGGCGGCGATGATGATGAAGTTCACCGCAACCGTCAGGAAGGAGCCATAAGCCAGAACCGCGCCCTGCTTCTTTGCCTCGACGAGCGAGGGGGCCGTCACCGCGCTGCTGAGCCGGATGAAGTAGTTCGAGAAATCGAGCCCGCCCAGAATCGCGCCGATGATCGGCATGATGATGTCGCTGACGAGCGAGTCGACGATCTTGCCGAAGGCCGCGCCGATGACCACGCCGATGGCGAGGTCGATGACGTTGCCCTTCAGCGCGAATTCCTTGAATTCCTTCAGCATCGCATGTCCCCTTCGAGCCAGCCGAGGCAGGCGGGCCTCTCGCCGCGCCGCAACAGCGGGAAGGCTAGCCGAGTCGCGGGCCGCTTGGAACCGCCATGGAGCCTGCCGAACGGTCTATTGCCCGGGATTTCCTGCCGGTTTTCGCGCCCAATGGGCTATGGCGAGGGCATTGCCAGCCGGCTACGATCGCAGCACGCCGCGCCCGCGGCGATGGAGGCACGATGATTCCGGCCTGGTCGGTCATTCTGGTGGCGCTGGCCTATCTGTGCGGGCTGTTCGCGGTCGCGCATATGGCCGACACCTCGGGCCGCCGTATGATGATGGCGGGGCGCGCCCGCACCACGATCTATGCGCTGGCGCTCGGGGTCTACTGCACCTCCTGGACCTTCTACGGCTCGGTCGGCTTCGCCAGCCGGGCCGGCTTCGACTTTCTCGGCATCTATGTCGGGCCGATCCTGGTGATCGGCTTCGGGCATCGTTTCGTCGCCCGCATCGTCACCATCGCCAAGTCGCAGAACATCACCTCGATCGCCGACTTCGTCGGCGCGCGCTACGGCAAGAGCGAGCGCGTCGCGGCGCTGGTCTGCCTCGTCGCGGTGATCGGCGCGTTGCCCTATATCGCGCTGCAGCTGAAGGCGGTCGCGAACTCGCTCTCGGTCTTTCTGATCGCGACCGGCGGGCAGGCGCTGACGCCCGACGTGCCGGTGCTGAGCGACCTCGCCTTCCTCGTCGCGATGGTGCTGGCGGGCTTCGCCTGCGCCTTCGGCACCCGCCATATCGACGCGACCGAGCATCAGGACGGGCTCGTGCTGGCGATCGCGGTGGAATCGCTGATCAAGCTCGTCGCCTTCCTCGTGCTCGGCATCTTCGTGGTGTACGGGCTGTTCGACGGTTTTGGCGACCTGCTGATCAAGGCGGCCAACCCGCCCGGCGGCGCACCCCCGATCTGGGATCGGACCTCGAACTGGCCGACCTTCCTGACGCTGACGCTGCTCTCGGCCTGCGCCTCGCTCCTGCTGGCGCGCCAGTTCCACATGACGATCGTCGAGAACCGCGACCCGCGCGACGTGCGACGCGCGGCCTGGATGTTCCCGCTCTATCTGATCCTGATCAACCTGTTCGTGCTGCCGCTGGCGATGTCGGGCGAATTGCTGCTGCCGGGCCCCGGCGTCGACCGCGACATGACGGTTCTTCTGCTGCCGCTCCAGCACCAGGCGAACCTGCTGGCGCTGTTCGTCTTCGTCGGCGGGCTGTCGGCCGCGACAGCGATGGTCATCGTCGCCTCGGTGGCGCTCGCCATCATGATCTCGAACCATCTCGTCATGCCGCTCCTCTTGCGCGGCCGGCGCGGCCTGACCGACCCGAACCGGGTGACGCAGCCCGATTCCGATCACGGCACCAGCGGCGGCGATCTCGGCTCGCAGGTCGTGATCATCCGGCGGATCGCGATCCTCGTCGTGATCCTGCTCGGCTACGCCTATTACCGGGCGGCGGGCGAGGCGGCGCTGGTCTCGATCGGCCTGCTCTCCTTCGCCGCCACCGCGCAGATCGCGCCCGCCTTCTTCGGCGGCCTGTTGTGGCGGCGCGGCACGGCGCTTGGCGCCGCGGCCGGTCTCGGGATCGGCATTGCAGTCTGGGCCTATACGCTGCTGCTTCCAAGCCTCGTTCATCCCGGCAGCGAGTGGGCAAGCCTGGTCTCGCTCGGCCCGCTCGGCATGAGCGCGCTCAGGCCGGAGTCCCTGTTTGGATTGAGCCTGCCGCCCCTGCCCCATGGCGTCGCCTGGAGTCTGGGCCTGAACGTGCTGGCCTATATCGGCTTCTCGCTGATGCGTCCGGCGAATGCGATGGAGCGGCTGCAGGCCAACGCCTTCGTCGAATCCGACCGCGCCACCATGGCGCAGTCGTTCTCGCTCTGGCGCTCCAGCGTCACCGAGGCCGAGTTGCAATCGACGATCGGGCGCTATCTCGGCCAGGAGCGCACCCAGCGCGCCTTCGAGAGTTTCGCCAGCGGGCGCGGCGAGGCGCGCAACGTCAACCGCGAGGCCGACATCCATCTGCTGCGCTTCGGCGAGCATCTGCTGTCATCCGCGATCGGGGCTGCGTCGTCACGGCTGGTGCTGTCGCTGCTGCTGCGCCGGCGCAACCTCTCGACCGAGGCCGCCTTCAAGCTGCTCGACGACGCCTCGGCCGCGCTGCAATACAACCGCGACATTCTCCAGCACGGGCTCGACCATGCCGGCCAGGGCATCACCGTGCTCGACCGCGATCTGCGCCTGCTCGCCTGGAACCGGGCCTTCATCGAGCTCTACGATCTGCCGCCCTCGCTGGTGCGTTTCGGCACCGGGCTGGACGAGGTCGTGCGCTACAACGCGGCGCGCGGCGCCTATGGCGACGGGCAGCTCGACGAATTGATGGCGGCGCGGCTGGAAAGCTTCGTGCGCGACCGCGAGCCGGTGCGCCTCAAGCTCTACCCGTCGCGGAAGGTCATCGAGATCCGCTCCAACCCGCTGCCCGATGGCGGTCTCGTCACGACCTATACCGACATCACGGAAGCCGTCGCCGCGCAGGAGGAACTGGAGCGCACCAACGAAACGCTGGAGCGCCGCGTCGTCGAGCGCACCGAGGAGATCTCGCGCGTCAACACCGAGTTGCAAGGCGCAAAGGCCGCCGCCGACGACGCCAACGCCTCCAAGACGCGGTTCCTCGCGGCGGCCAGCCACGATATCCTGCAGCCGCTCAACGCGGCGCGGCTCTACGCCACCTCGTTGGTCGAGCGCGACCGCACCGCCGGCCAGCCGGACCTGGCCGAGAACATCGACGCCTCGCTCGACGCGGTCGAGGAGATCCTGACCGCGCTGCTCGAAATCTCGCGGCTGGACGGCGGCGCGCTCAAGCCCGAGGTCACCGCCTTCCGCCTCGACGAATTGCTGCGCCAGCTCCAGCGCGAATTCGAGCCCAGCGCGCAGGAGAAGGGGCTCAAGCTCGTGTTCATGCCGACGAGCGTGGCGCTGCGCTCGGACCGCCGCCTGATCCGCCGGCTGCTGCAGAACCTGATCTCGAACGCGATCAAATATACGCCGAGCGGCAAGGTGCTCGTCGGCTGCCGGCGGCGCGGCGCGCAGGTCTCGGTCGAGGTGCTCGACACCGGGCTCGGCATCCCGCCGAGCAAGCAAAAGACGGTGTTTCGCGAGTTCCAGCGCCTCGACCAGGGCGCAAAGGTGGCGCGCGGTCTGGGGCTCGGCCTCTCGATCGTCCAGCGCATCGCGCAGGCGCTCGACCACAGGCTAACGCTCGATTCGGCGCCCGGGCGCGGCACGCGCTTCGCGATCCTGGCGCCGCGCGCCGCGCCCCTGCCGGCCATGGCGACGAGCGCCGCGCCGCGCCAGTCGCCCGCAGGCCGGCTGGCGGGCCTGCGCCTGCTGGTGATCGACAACGAGCCCACGATCCTGGACGGCATGGCCCGCCTGCTCGAAGGCTGGGGCTGCACGGTCACCACCGCGGCCGGCCTCGACGAGGCGCTCGCCTCGCTGAAGGCGCGCGGCGAGCCCGACGTCGTGATCGCCGACTACCATCTCGACCATGGCAACGGCCTGACCGCCATCAGCGCCCTGCGCGAGCGGGCGAGCGGGCGCGTTCCGGCGATCCTGCTCACGGCCGATCGTTCCCCGCAGGTGCGCGAGGCGGCCATCGCGCTCGACGTGCACCTGCTCAACAAGCCGCTGAAACCGGGCGCGCTGCGGGCGCTGCTGGCGCAATGGCGCGCGACGCGGCTGGCGGCGGAGTAGCGGCCAAGATCACTCCGCAATCAGGTTGAGGCGCAGGAGCCTCAACGCGACTCCCCTCCCCCTTGTGGGGAGGGGTTGGGGGTGGGGGGCGAACGACCGGGTGAGCGAGCCTTGGGACAGGATGGGCCGGCAGCGGCGATACGGTCATTCGTTCGAGACGGATCGCTCGGGCCCCACGCCCCCCACCCCTTCCCCTCCCCACAAGGGGGAGGGGTTTCCGTCGAGGCTCCCGAACGCGATCAACCAGCCTTCGACCTTAATGCAAACTGATCTAACCAGCCGCAGCCCTGGCCGCGCGCATGGCATCCTCGGCGGCGAGGAAGGCCGCGACCTCCGGCGCAGGCTCGGGACTTTCCGCCGTCACGCCGATTTCGGCCAGCAGCCGCGCCACCGGGACATAACCCTTCGCCGCCTTGTCGTAGAGCGCGGCCCGCACCAGCGCGACGGCGGCCACGATCTCGGCTCCGTCGCGTCCAGTCGTCAGGATGCGGTGCTGCATCACCAGCCAGTTCTCGCTCCAGCACTGGATCGTCGTCTCCAGCCGGAACGGCCGGAACAGCCTGACCTCGCGGCGGAAGCGGATCGTGCCGGCGTTCACGACCGGAACCCAGCGATGCTTCAGCACCGCGCGCCACAACCCCGAGCGCAGCATCAGGTCGGTGCGGCCGAGATCCATCAGCGTCCAGTAGCGGCCGTTGTTCATGTGCAGGCTGGTGTCGAGATCATGCGGCCAGACCCGGAAGGGGAGCACGGAGGCCTCCCGAGGCAGCGACAGGCGAGGCCGGAAGGCCGTCGTCAGCAGGAGCCAGAGCAGGCGGAACCAGAGATTCATCGCGGCCTTCTCGTTGGGGATCGTGGCGTGTCGGAACGGCGTTCTAGCCGGAAGCGGCGCCCTGTCGATATGCTTGTCATCGCGCCGTGTCTCGCTGCATCTCGCGACTGCATCGAATCGATCGGATGATCTCATGCCCACGCTGCACGTCTCCTCGCTCGCCCGGCTGCACGACACGGTCGCGGCGGTCCGGGCGAGCCATCTCGTCACGCTGATCAATGTCGCCACCCGGGTCGAGCGGCCAGCCTGCATCACTGAGGACCGACATCTCTTTCTCTGCATGTCCGACATCGCGGCCCCGATGGACGGGCATGTCGTTCCCGCCGAGGAGCATGTCGCACGCTTCCTGCATTTCGTGCGCGGCTGGGACCGTGCCGCCCCCATGGTGATCCATTGCTGGGCGGGGATCAGCCGCTCGACGGCCGCCGCCTATATCGCAGCCTGCGCGCTTTCGCCGACCCGCGACGAGGACGAGGTTGCCGATCAGCTGCGCGCCGCCTCGCCCTCGGCCACGCCGAACGCGCGGCTCGTCGCGCTGGCCGATGCGAGCCTCGGCCGCGACGGCAGGATGAGCCGCGCCATCGCCCGGATCGGACGCGGGGCGGACGCTTTCGAAGGCGCGCCGTTCCGTCTCGACCTGACCTGACGAAGGCGGCAGAAGACCCGCAGTATCATGCGGCCGTTGTCGACTATGGCGTCGATTTCGGCGCGCCAGCGAAAAATCGAAGCAGAAAATTGCTTGCCTTCAGCCATCCATGCGAAGAAGTCTCTCCGCAGAGGAGCTTTGCGCGACCGCATGACGATCGAACTCGATTCCCGCGACCGCTCGATTCTGCGCATTCTGCAGGCGGATGGGCGCATCACGAATTCCGACCTCGCCGAGAAGGTGCATCTCTCGCCCTCGGCCTGCCTGCGGCGCGTGCGCCAGCTTGAGGAGAGCGGGCTGATCCGCGGCTATGCGATGATGCTCGACGACAGGATCGCGGGCTTTCCGGGCACCGCCTTCGTCTTCGTGACGCTCGACCAGCAGGGCCGCGCCTCGCTGGAGGGCTTCGAGCAGGCGGTGAAAACGCTGCCCGAGGTGCTGGAATGCCATCTGCTGGCCGGCGCGCACGACTATCTGATGCGGGTGATCTATCGCGACAGCGCCGATTTCGAGCGCATTCACACCGACATCCTGACGCAGTTGCCCGGCGTGACCCGCGTGCAATCGACGCTGACCCTGCGAACGATCAAGAAGACCTCGGCGCTGCCGGTGTAGGCAGACGCGCTTTGCGGTTGCGACGGGAGCGGCATGGGCTGATAGACTGCGCGCAAACAGGAATCACGCCGTGACCGACGCCAAGACAGCCAATTTGCCCAACGCCGATGTCGCCACCCTGCCCTTCGAGGCGGCGCTGAAGGAACTCGAGACGATCGTCGCAAAACTGGAACGCGGCGACGTCGCGCTCGAGGAATCGATCGACATCTATACCCGCGGCGAGGCGCTGAAGGCCCGCTGCGACGCGCTGCTCAAGCAGGCCGAGGCGCGCATCGAGAAGATCACGCTCGGCGCAGACGGGAAGCCTGCGGGGGTGACGCCGCTGGACGTGGACAAATAGTCGAACCGCCAAGGAGTTGTCTCATGTCCGACATGCCGGCAGAAGACCCGATCCTCGGCGACGCCCGCTCCTGCCAGGCGATCGAGCAGGTGATCGTGCCCCGGGCCCGCGATCTCGGCGGTTTCTCGGTGCGCCGCGCCCTGCCCTCGATCGGGCGAAAAATGGTCGGGCCGTTCATCTTCTTCGACCAGATGGGGCCGGCCGAATTCCTGCTCGGCGAGGGGATCGATGTCCGCCCGCATCCCCATATCGGGCTTTCGACCGTCACTTATCTCTTCGACGGCGAGATCATGCACCGGGATTCGCTGGGCACCGCGCTGGCGATCAGGCCGGGCGCGGTGAACCTGATGACGGCGGGGCGCGGCATCGTCCATTCCGAGCGCACAGGCGCGGAAGAGCGGCTGAAGGCCCCCAAGCTCTACGGCATCCAGGCCTGGCTCGCTTTGCCGAAGACGCATGAGGAAAATGCGCCGGAGTTCGTCCACCACGCCGCGCCCGAGCTGCCCCGGATCGTCGAGGGCGGCAAGCGCATCAACCTGATCATGGGCTCCGCCTATGGCCAGACCTCACCGGTGACATTCCCCTGGGATGTGCTCTATGCCGAAGCCGTGCTCTCGCCTGGCGCGATCCTGCCGCTCGACGCCGATCACGAAGAGCGCGCGGTCTACATCGTCTCGGGTAAAATCGACATCGCCGGCGACGAGTTCGGCGCGGGGCAATTGCTGATCTTCAAGCCGGGCGACCGCATCTCGATCATGGCGCTCGACCAGAGCCGGCTGATGCTGGTCGGCGGCGAGCCGATGGACGGCCCGCGCCACATCTGGTGGAACTTCGTCTCCTCCTCGAAGGAGCGCATCGACCAAGCCAAGGCGGAATGGAAGGCCGGGCGGTTCGACACGGTGCCGGGAGACGAGGCGGAGTTCATCCCCCTGCCCGAGGGGTGAGCGCGGCATCGGGCATCGCCCTCAAACCCGGCATGCGCGACGCGACGATCGCCAGCGTCGAGAGGGCGAAGAGCCCGACCGGCAACCAGATCGCCGCCTGGAGCCCGAACCATTCCCCCGCAAAACCGCCGGCCAGCGCGCCGAGCGGGCGCATGCCGTACATCGCGGTCGTCAGCGTCGCGCTGACGCGGCCGAGCAAAGCCGGCGGGGTCACCGCCTGGCGCAGGCTGGTCTGGGTGATGAACCAGAGGATCGGGCCGAAGCCCAGCATGAGGAAAGCAAAGCCGAGCGCGGCGACCCCGAGCGCGGGCGGGGCCAGCGCGAGCGCGCCGACGCCGACCAGCGAGACCGCCGGCCCGAACACCAGCAGCGCGCCCGTCGGCAGCCTCGCGATCAGCGTCGGGCCGGTGAGGGCTGCAAGGATCGAGCCGATGCCGGCGATCGAGGAGGCGAGCCCGATCGCGGCCGGTTCCAGCAGCAGCACGCGGGCGGCATAAGGCACGAACAACGCCAGAAACGCGAAGAAGGCGAGGTTCCAGGCGATGGCGCAGAGCGCGATCGGGCGGAGATAGGGATGGCGCGCGACGAAGGACCCGCCCTCCGCGATGGCGCGATGCAACGGCAGGCGCGGCTGCGCCGGCGGCGCGTCGCCCGGCAAACGCGCGGCGGCGATCAGGATGGCGATGCCGACGGCGGCGCAGAGGCCAAGACCAAGCGATCCCGCCCCGCGCGCCACCGCCCAGCCGGCGATCAGCGGGGAGGCAAAGCTCAGCAGCGCGCGGCCGAGTTCGAGCCGGCCATTGGCGCGCGGCAGTTCGGCGACAGCCACCATGCGCGGCAGCAAAACGAAGATCGACAGCGCGATCACCACCGGGCCGGCTGCCGCCAGAAAGGTCGAGAGCGCCAGTGCGAGGCCGATTTGGCCAAGACCGAGCAGGGCCGCTCCGACGCCAGAGCCCGCCAGCATCAGCGCGCCGCCGAGCCGGATCAGCGCGCGCGGGGCGATGCGGTCGGCGAACACGCCGGCCGGGAGCGAGATCAGCAGCCAGGCCGCCGATTGCGCCGCGACCAGCAGGCCGACGAGACGCGGGCTCGCGCCGCTTTCAGTCGCCGCCAGCGAGATCGTGTCGAGCGCCAGCTTGTCGGCGAATTGCGCCATGATGCCTGTGAGCAGCAGAGCTGCGGGAAGAGGCGCGGACATGGCAAGGGTTCCTGCTTGCGTGACCCGCAGGTTCTCCCATCAGGCGAGCCCCGAGCCCACCCGTTTCCTGTGCCGCGACTCTGACGGGCTCACCACGCGACCTCATCCTGAGGAGCCGCGAAGCCGCGTCTCCTCAGGATGCTCCAGATGTCCCCGGAGCGAACTGGAGAATCCTTCGAGACGCGGGCTAAGCCCGCTCCTCAGGATGAGGAAAAACATTTTCCACACGGATACTCACGCCACCATCGGCGGCAGGCGCAGATGGTGGTCGCTCGCCTGCTGCAGCGCCCAGCCGATGCGAAGCGCCGTCGCCTCCTGATAGCCCGGGCAGCAGATCTGCAGCGACAGCGGCAGGCCCCCGCCGCTGAAACCGTTGGGCAGCGACAAAGCGCACATTTCGAGAAAATTGCCGAAGCGGGTGAAGCGCGAGGGGAAAACCATCTGGTCGACCTCGGCCAGCCTGATCGCCGGCGTCGGCGTGGTCGGCGTCAGCAGCGCGTCGATGCCCGCCATGGCGTCGGCCATGACCAGCTTGTCTCGCTGTTGCTGCCCCTTGGTCGCCAGATAGGCCTGCGCCGAGACGTTTGCACCCGCAAGCACGCGCGGGCGCACGGCCTCGTCGAGCCGGGCTTCCGGATCGTCGACCAGCGCGCGGTTGAAGAAATAGGCTTCCGACGCCGTCACCGCCTGCGCTCCGACGAAATCGCCCAGCTGGAAGGGCAGCCTGATCTCGACGATCTCGGCGCCGAGCTCGGCGAGGAGGTCGAGCGAACGGTCGTAAGCGGCAAGGACATCGGCGTCGCAGCCGGCGCGCTCGGCATCGGGCATGCGCGCGATGCGCAGGCCCCTCACTCCGCGCCGCATCGTCGGCAGCGGGTCTTCCGGCGCGACGCCGCGCGTGTTGGGATCGAGCGGATCGGGGCCCTGCAATATGTTGTAGAGCAGCGCCACGTCCTCGACGTCGCGCGCCATCGGGCCGGGCGTATCGAGCGTGGTCGAAAGCGGCAGGATGCCGGAGGTCGGGATACGGCCGATCGTGACTTTCAGGCCGGTCAGGCCGCAATAGGAGGCTGGCAGCCTGACCGAGCCGCCGGTGTCGGTGCCGATGGCCCAGGGCGCGAGACGGGCCGCGACCGCGACGCCCGAGCCGCTGCTGGAGCCGCCCGGCGTGCGCGGCTCGGCCCCATCCCACGGATTCCAGGGCGTGCCCATATGCTGGTTGGTGCCCCAGCCGCCATAGGCGAACTCGACCGTATGGGTCTTGCCGAGCACGATCATCCCCTGCGAGATCATTCGCCGCGCGATCGTGGCCGTCACGGTCGAGCGGCGCTGCCGCCACATCGCCGAGCCGCCGGTGGTGATGCGGCCTTCCAGTTCGATCAGGTCCTTCAGCGCCACCGGCACGCCGTGAAGCGGGCCGACCGCATGGCCCGAGCGGATCGCCCTGTCGGCCCCCTCGGCGGCGAGGCGGGCGTCCTCGCCATAGACGGCGACGAAGGCCTGCAGCTTCGGCTCATATCTGTCGATGCGCCCGAGCAGGGCATCGACGACGTCGACGGGCGAGATGCGCCTCGCGGCGATCTCGCGCGCCAGAACATGGGCGGGTGCGAGAGCGGGATCGGTTGGCATCGCGGAGGCATGGTTCATGGCGTCACTGCAGGCTGACGAGGGTGAGGTCGACGAACCAGGACTGCGGCGAGACGAAGCCCTTGACCTTGGGCGACATGGCGCGCGGGTTGAGGTCGTGGACGATGTAGAGCCAGGGCGGATTGTCGACCAGGCGCTCATGGGCGATCGCGGTCTGCTCGGCGATGAGCTTCGGGTCGGTCGCGGTGGCGAGCTTGACGAAGGCCGCCTCGAAGACATCGTCCTTCCACTGCGCGAAGTTGAAGCCATTGGGCGGCGCGCCCGCGGCGGCGAAATAGCGCGCCATCACGCCGACATCCGAGGAAGGCGACGAGATGTTGAGACTCATCGCGCCCTGCAGCGCCGGCGCGTCGGGCAGGGCGCGCATGTTGTTCAGCAGCACCTGCCATTCCGAGACGCTGAACTCGACATTGACGCCGCAGGCCTCCTTGAGGCTCGCCTGCATGAACTCGTTCATCGGCAGCGGCGACATCTGGCCCGAGCCCGAGGTCGAGATCATCACCTTGAAGGAGAGCGGCTTGGCGGCTGTGAACCCGGCCTGCGCCAGCAGCGCCTTGCCCTTCACGGGATCGAATGTGTAGCGGTTGACCGGCTTGCCGAAATTCGGATCGCTGGCCTTCAACCAGCCGACCGAGGGCTCGGCCGTGCCGTTGAGCAGTTCGACGAGGCCGGCGCGATCGACGCAATAGTTCAGCGCCTGCCGCACGCGAACGTCCTTGAACGGGCTGTTGGTCGCGCCGATGTTGAAGAACCACGGCCAGAGATGCGGATAGGAGCCGGTCACGATCTGGAAGCCGGCCTGCTTCAGCGAGGGCAGGCCGTCCGACGGCGGCACCTCGATCCAGTCGACCTGCCCCGAGCGCAGCGCCGCCATCCGCGCCGTCGCCTCGGGAATCGGCTGCAGCACGACCTTCTCGACCTTGGCCTTCTTGGCAGCATCCCAGTAGCCGTCATGGCGGGCGAGTTCGACGCGTTCGCGCGGCACGACATTGGTGATGCGGAACGGGCCGGTTCCGGCGGCCGGCAGCGTCGCGACCCTGGCCCAGTCCTTGCCCGCCTTCTCGAAGGAGGACGGCGAGGTGAACAGGATGTAGACCGCCATATATGGGAAATAGGAGGCGGCCTGCGTCGTCGTCATCGAGACGGTATGGTCGTCGATCTTTTTATAGGCGCCCATCACCGGGATGCGGGCGCGGGTGATGCCGGCCGCGGGCGGCTCGAACTGGGCCGAATCCTTGTTGAAATAGCGCTCCAGATTCCAGATCACGGCATCGGCGTTGAAATCCGCCCCGTCATGGAACGTCACGCCCCGGCGCAGATGGAAGATCCAGGTTTTCGGGTCGTCGGGCGCCTGTTCCCAGCGTTCCGCGAGACCTGGGCGCAGGGTGGCCAGTTGGTCGGTGCGGGTCAGGTCCCACAGCACCAGCGATTCGAAGATCGGGTAGCCGAGGAAGCGCATGCCCTCGAAGCCGTTATTGGGCATGCCGGTCGCGGTCGGGATGTCCGTCGAGGTCATGCCGATCCGCAGGGTCTGAGCGCCAGCCTGAAGCGGCGCCAGGAGAGCGCCCGCCAGCGCGGCGAACGAGAGGGACCTCAAGGGGCGGCGCAGCATGGCGTGACGACGGAGTGGGCTCGGCATCTGTTGCTCCCTGGACGAATCGTCGGACCGGTGAGGGTCAGCAAGTTCTGGACCAGCATGACTGTTGGCAAGGCCCGAGATCTTCGCGCGCGCCTGCTGCATGGGGTCGCATATGGCCGCCGGTCTTGTGCGCGCCCTCGCCGATGGGATAGACCGGCGAGGTGACGACGCGCCCACAGACCCTCCTGCTCGACCGCATCCGCACGCCTGAGGACCTGCGACGGCTCCCGGAAGGCGAGTTGCGCCAGCTTGCCGACGAGTTGCGGCTGGAGATGATCGACGCCGTTTCCGTCACAGGAGGCCATCTCGGCGCGGGCCTCGGCGTGGTCGAACTGACGGTCGCGCTGCATCACGTTTTTGATACCCCACGCGACCGGCTGATCTGGGATGTCGGCCACCAGGCCTATCCGCACAAGATCCTGACCGGGCGGCGCGACCGCATCCGCACGCTGCGGCAAGGCGGCGGGCTGTCCGGCTTCACCCGGCGCTCGGAGAGCGAATACGATCCTTTCGGCGCGGCCCATTCCTCGACCTCGATCTCGGCCGGGCTCGGCATGGCGGTGGCGCGCGATCTCGCGGGCAAGCCCAACAATGTCGTCGCGGTGATCGGCGACGGGGCGATGTCGGCCGGCATGGCCTATGAGGCGATGAACAACGCCGGCGCGCTCGGCTCGCGGCTGATCGTGATCCTGAACGACAACGACATGTCGATCGCCCCGCCGGTCGGCGCGATGTCGGCCTATCTGGCGCGGCTCGTCTCGGGGCGGACCTATCGTTCGATCCGCGAGATCGCCAAGCATCTGGCCGAGCGGCTGCCGCGCTTCTTCCACGACAAGGCCAAGCGCACCGAGGAGTATGCGCGCGGCTTCTGGACCGGCGGCACGCTGTTCGAGGAGCTCGGCTTCTATTATGTCGGGCCGATCGACGGGCATAATCTCGACCATCTCCTGCCCGTGCTGCGCAATGTCCGCGACGCCGGCAACGGCCCGATCCTCGTCCATGTCGTGACGCAGAAGGGCAAGGGCTATGCGCCGGCCGAGGCGACGGCCGACAAATACCACGCCGTCGTCAGGTTCGACCCGGTCACCGGCCTGCAGGCCAAGGCCCCGGCCAATGCGCCGAGCTATACCGGGGTCTTCGCCAGCGCGCTGATCAAGGAGGCGCGAAAGGACGAGCGCATCGTCGCCGTCACCGCCGCCATGCCGTCCGGCACCGGGCTCGACGCCTTCGGCAAGGAGTTCCCGGCCCGCACCTTCGATGTCGGCATCGCCGAGCAGCATGCCGTGACCTTCGCGGCGGGGCTGGCGACCGAGGGTTACAAGCCGTTCTGCGCGATCTACTCCACCTTCATGCAACGCGCCTACGACCAGATCGTCCATGACGTGGCGATCCAGAAGCTGCCCGTGCGCTTCGCGCTCGACCGGGCCGGCCTGGTCGGCGCCGACGGCGCGACCCATGCAGGCGCCTTCGACGTCGCCTATCTGGCCTGCCTGCCCGACATGGTCGTAATGGCGGCGAGCGACGAGGCCGAGCTGACCCATATGGTCGCGACCGCCGCCGCCTTCGACGACGGGCCGATCGCATTCCGCTATCCGCGCGGCGAGGGCGTCGGCGTCGAGATGCCGCAAGCCGGCGTGCCGCTGGAGATCGGCCGTGGCCGCATCGTCCGCGAAGGCACGCGCGTGGCGCTGCTTTCGCTCGGCACAAGGCTGGCCGAATGCCTGCTCGCGTCCGAACAGCTCGGCCAGCGCGGACTCTCGGCCACGGTCGCCGATGCGCGCTTCGCAAAACCGCTCGACGAGGCGATGATCCTGCGGCTCGCCCGCGAGCACGAGATCCTGGTCACCATCGAGGAGGGCTCGGTCGGTGGCTTCGGCAGCCATGTCCTGCACCTGCTGGCGCGCAGCGGGCTGCTCGATGGCGGGCTGAAGGTCCGCACGCTGACGCTGCCGGACGTATTCCAGGAGCACGACAAGCCCGACGCGATGTATGCCAGGGCCGGCCTCGACGCCGCCGGCATCGTGCGCACGGTCGAGACCGCGCTCGGTCAACCGAGCGCGATCAGGCGGGCCTGAGCCCGACACCAGCGGGACCAGCGATGAAGAGCCGGGCCGACCAGCTGCTCGTCGAGCGTGGCCTGTTCGAGAGCCGGGCGCGGGCGCAGGCCGCCATTGCGGCGGGGCTGGTCAGCGCCGATGGCGCGGTCGTGCGAAAAGCCTCCGAGATGGTGGCGCGCAAGGCCGCCATCGTCGCGCAGGCTCCTCATCCTTACGTCTCGCGCGGCGGTCTCAAGCTCAAGGCCGCGCTCGACGCCTTCGGCATCGATCCGGCCGGGCAGCTCTGCCTCGATGTCGGAGCCTCGACCGGGGGTTTCACCGATGTGCTGCTCGGCTGCGGCGCGGCGCAGGTGGTCGCCGTCGATGTCGGCCGCGACCAGCTTCACGCCAGCCTGCGCGGCGACCGGCGCGTGCTGAACCTCGAGGCGCAGGACATCCGCACCCTGTCGCCCGACATGCTGCCGGGCCGGCCCGGTTTCGCCTGCATCGATGTCAGCTTCATCTCGCTCAGGCTCGTTCTGCCGGCAGTCGCGGCGCTGCTTGCGCCGCAGGCCGCGCTCGTGGCGCTGGTCAAGCCACAGTTCGAGGCCGGCCGCGCCGCGCTGAAGAAGGGCGTGGTGCGCGACGAGGCCGTGCATGCGGCGGTCTGCGCCGAGATCGTCGCGGCTCTCGCTGGGCTCGGCTTTGCGGTGTCGGGGCCGATCCCCTCCCCGATCGAGGGCGGCGACGGCAATCGCGAGTTCCTGATCGGGGGACGCAAGCCGGGCTGAGGCCACGTTCAGGCGAACAGCGCGTCGATCTCGTCCTGCAGATTGCCTCCGCCGGCGGCGGCGATATCGAACGCGCCGTTGGC
>JAESGM010000380.1_pt1 | contig 45070 bp, 48 predicted proteins | sample 9269721 | NCBI WGS metagenome assembly JAESGM01 (sample SAMN15720920, study PRJNA650825) | algae metagenome | isolation source: Komarekiella atlantica HA4396-MV6 and co-occurring heterotrophs from... | place: USA: Theobald House, Kauai, HI | collected 2009-07-29
TCGACATCTTCACATTGGCGAGGTCGACGCCCGAGCCGTCCGCCTTGACGCGGATCTTGACGTTGTAATCCACCACCCGCTTGACGGGGACCAGAACTTTCATTCGCTTGAGACCTTTCCCTTGGATGCAGCGTCTGCGTCTAACAAGATGCGTGCCGCATCGCTTGTCAGAAATCGACATTCCGGGGCTGCCCGGCACAATCGCGCGGGACCGTAGTTTGTGGCGGAATGACCGTCAATAGAGCGAACGGGCCTCAAAACGGTTGAATCTCACCGATCCCACGGACCGCGCGATCGCGTCGCATCGGCAGTCACTGGCGCGACGACCGCGGCCTGCGGCGTGACGATGCGGCGGTCGAGAAGCGGCACTTCGGACCGCTTGAGCACCACCAGAAGGACCGCGCCGGCGACGATGCCGCCGATATGGGCTGCCCAGGAAATCTGGTCCTCGCCGGCGAGTGCGAACATGACGAACTGGAACCCGATCCACAGCGCCAGCACGATCCAGGCCGGGATGCGCAGGGGCAGGCGGCCGAAGGCCAGCACCCAGATCTTCACGCGCGGGTGCAGCAGGAGATAGGCCGAGACGATGCCGGCGACCGCGCCGGACGCGCCGATCAGCGGAACCTCCGACATCGGCGCCATCATGCCGTGGAACCACGCACCGGCAGCGGCGCACAGGAGATAGAAGGCGAGGAATTTCAGATGCCCCATCGCATCCTCGACATTGTCGCCGAAGACCCACAGGAACAGCATGTTGCCGCCGAGATGCAGGAGGTCGCCATGCAGGAACGCGTAGGTGACGTAGGACGTCTCGGCGGGCAGAATGGCGAGTTCCGGCGGCAGGTCGACATGGTCGAAGGCGACGGAGGGGATGTAGCCGAAGGAATAGGCGGCGGCCTGCGTCGCCTCCCAGCCGCCCGCCACGCTCCAGAAATAGGCGATGACGTTCACCGCGATCAGCCCGACCGTCACATATTGCGCCTTGATGAAGCGGAGCCGGTTGGCGTCGTGGAGCGGGATGAACATGCGTCTCTAGCGATTTTGCCCAGGCACCCACAACACGTCGGCGCGGCCGTCGTCGTTGACGGCGCGGGCGGCGACGAAGAGGAAGTCGGAGACGCGGTTGATGTAGCGGATGGCGTCCGCGCCGACGATCTCGCCCTCGACGCGCGACAGTTCCACCATCATCCGTTCGGCTCGGCGCGTGACGGTGCGCGCCAGATGCAGGGCAGCGGCAGCAGGCGCGCCGCCCGGCAGCACGAAGGTGCGCAGCGGCTGGAGGCGCTTGTTGAGGACGTCGATGTCGGCCTCGACGCGCGCGACCTGCGAGGCGACGATGCGCAGCGGCTCGTAGGGCAGGGGCTTGCCGGTATCGGGCGCGGCGAGGTCGGCGCCGAGGTCGAACATGTCGTTCTGGATGCGCACCAGCATTGCGTCGATGTCGCCATGCGTGCCCGCGGTGTGAACGCGCGCCATGCCGATGCAGGCATTCGCCTCGTCGACCGTGCCGTAGGAGGCGACGCGCAGGTCGAATTTCGGCCGGCGCTCGCCCGAGCCCAGCGCCGTCGTGCCGTCGTCGCCGGTGCGGGTGTAGATGCGGTTCAAGATGACCAAGTCAGCCTCCGGACTGGCGCGAGAAATAGAGCGCCAGCATGACGAAGACGAGCGCGAGGAACTGCAGGACGACGCGTGCCTGCATCAGCTTGTTGGACGTGTTGCCGGACCCGCCGCGCATCATGTTGATCAGGCCGCGCACCAGGACGAAGGCGACCGCGACCATGAACAGGACGGCTATGACGTTGAAGACGGTGGACATCGAAATTCCCGATTGGAAAGAAAGGCGCCGCAAAACGTTGAGGAATGCGCGGCGCGCATTTGGATCTGACGTTGCCATGCATTATGGAGCGCACCCACGCAATCTTCCAGTGGCGGTGGCCGATTGCCTCACCGCAATCGAGTTTCGGGCAAGCGAGCCGCATTAGAAGTGAAACCGCAAGATGGCGTAGGCCGTATCGTCACCTTATCTGGAACAACGATTTCGAGGCTCGGGATTGGTCGATGTCTTTGCTGGTCCGACGATGATCCGACAAATTGTCGCGACGAAGCGGGTGCTGTCCGATGCACTCGGGCATTTCAACAATGACGACGGTTGGGCGATGGCGAGCCATCTGGCCCTGTCGGCGCTGCTCGCGCTTTTTCCGTTCCTGATCTTCGCCACCTCGCTCGCCAGCTTCCTCGGCGCCAAGGCCTTCGCGGACACGGCCGTCCATCTCGTCTTCGACACCTGGCCGGAGGAGATCGCATCGCCGATCGCCTATGAGGTGACCAGCGTTTTGACTGTGCAGCGCGGCGATTTCCTGACCATCGGCGTCATCATCGCCGCCTTTTTCGCCTCCAACGGCATCGAGGCGCTGCGCGTCTCGCTCAACCGCGCCTACAGGGTCAGCGAAACGCGCTCGATCTTCACGCTCCGGCTGCAAAGCCTCGCCTTCGTCTTCATCGCCACCGTCGGCTTCGTCATCGTCTCGGCGCTGCTCGTCGTCGCGCCGCTGATCGGGGATTTGGCGCAGGAAGCAGCGCCCTGGCTCGAGCCCTATACGGGCACGATCACAATCTGGCGCTTCATCGTCGCCTCGCTGGTCATCGTGATCGGGCTGGTGGCGGTGCATTTCTGGCTGCCGGCCGGCAAGCGGCGCTTCGTCGACATCGTCCCCGGCATCATCTTCACGCTGATCGGCTGGGTCATCGGCTCGACGGCGTTCGCGAATTATTTGTCGCAGTTCTCGTCCTATGCGACGACCTATGCGGGCCTCGCCTCGATCATGATCGCGCTGGTGTTCCTCTACATCGTCTCGGTCATCTTCATCATGGGGGGCGAACTCAACGCCGCGATGAAGCGCTATTTCGAGGCTCGCGCCCGCGTTCCGGGCTGACCCTTCCTGGTCGCAACGGCCACGCCGATCGTCGTCAGCACCATGCCGGCGATCTGCACCGCATTCAGCGTCTCGTCGAACAGGACCCAGGCGACCAGCGCCGTCACCGAGGGCACGAGGAAGAACAGCGACGACACCTTCGCCACCTCGCCCTCGCGGATGAGGTACATCAGGAGGAAGATCGCGCCGAGCGAGAGCACCAGCACGAGCCAAGCCATGGCGAAGACCAGTTCGCCGGTGAGCTGGTAGGTCTGCGTCTCCAATGCGAGCGTTGCGACGAGCATCAGCGCCACGCCGCCGACATACTGCCAGATCGTGCCAACGACGAGATCGCCGCTCGCCACGAAGCGCTTTTGCCAGACCGTGCCCGCGCTGATCGCCAGCATGGCGACGAAGGACGAGAGGAGCGTCGCGGCGGTGACGCCGCCGAGCGCGCCGAGCTTGGGCGCCAGCACGATGGCGACGCCGGCAAGGCCGAGCGCCATGCCGGCCCAGTGCTTGCCCGTCAGGCGTTCGCCGAGGACGGCCGCCGCCATCATCGCCGTCGCCAGCGGCTGCAGGCCGACGATCAGCGCGGAAAGACCCGCCGGCATGCCGTTGCGGATCGCCCAGAAGACGCCGCCGAGATAGACGCCGTGGATCAGCGCGCCGGCGATCATCGCATGCAGCGCCTGCCGCCGGTCCATCGCCCGCCAGCTTATCGCGGCCAGCAGCAGCGCGAGCAGCACGATCGTCAGGCCAAACCGGACCGCGAGGAAGGCGAAGGGCTCCGCCCACGGCATCGCGTAGCGCGCGCCGATGAAGCCGGTCGACCAGAGGAGCACGAAGACGATCGGGACGAGGCGGATCAGGAGGGGCATGAAAACTCGCGCGGTTCTTGTGCAGCCGCTCTAATTGCGTTGGTGCGCGCAAGCAAATCGAAAGAATTGAAGCGCAATTTCATGGTCGATGCGGGTGAATGCAGACGGGGCGCATCCTTGACCCTTGGAGGGGAAGGATTTCGCATGCTTTGGAACCTGAGTTTCATCTGGCTGTGCATGGCGGTGGCATCGGTCGCGATCCTGTCGTTCCTGCTCGGCCTTTGCATGGACGCCATCATGGGACCCGACGGGTTCGGGCCGATCGGCAACACGATCGTGCTCGTCTCCGGCTTCTTCCTGACGATCGCGCTCTACAATCATGTCGGCCACAAATTCGCGGATCTGCGGTTCGCGACGACCTACGGGCTCGGCGGCGCCTTCGTCACGGTGGCGCTTCTGGCGGGGCTGAAGGCGATCGGGAGCCGGTTGAGACTTTAAAACCCGACCATCCGCCGGATGTCGCGCGGTGTCAGTCCCGCCACGCGCAAGGCTTCGAGCCCGGTGTCGCCGCGACTTTTCGACAGCTTGCGGCCGTCGTCTGCGAGAATCAGGTCGTGGTGCATGTAGACCGGCGGCGACAGGCCGAGCAGTTCCTGCAACAGCCGCTGGCCTGACGTGGCGTGGAACAGATCGCGTCCGCGCACCACATGCGTGACGCCCTGGATCGCGTCGTCGACGACGACCGATAGCTGGTAGCTCGTCGGCACATCCTTGCGCGCAATGACAAAGTCGCCCCAGATTCGCGGATCGGCCGACACAAGCCCTGTCTCGCCTTCGGGGCCGGAGCCCTCGTCCTGCCAGTCGAGCTTTCCGGAAATCCGCTCCATCGCCGCGTCGATGTCGAGCCGCCAGGCGAAGGGCGCGCCCGCCTCGATCCGCGCGCGGCGCTCGCGCGTCGAGAGCGCGCGCTCGATCGTCGGATAGAGCGGCGCGCCGTCGGGATCGCGCGGCCAGTCGGCGCCGCGCGCCTCCTCGTCGGCGATGAAGGCGCGCACGTCGCCTCGCGACAGGAAGGCGGGATAGACGAGTTCGGCCTCGACGAGGCGGTCTAGCGCTTCGCGGTAGTCGCCGAAATGGTCGGACTGGCGCCGCACCGGCTCCTCCCATTCGAGCCCCAGCCATTCGAGGTCGTCGAGGATCGCGCGCTCGAATTGCGGCCGGCAGCGCTCGCGGTCGATGTCCTCGATGCGCAGCAGGAACCGCCCGCCGACCTGCCGCGCCAGGTCGTGGTTCAGGAGCGCCGAATAGGCGTGGCCGAGATGAAGCGGGCCGTTGGGGCTCGGCGCGAAACGGAAGACGGGTTGCGGCATGGGCAGGCGAGGGCGTTGCAGGGTTGATCGTCCGATTGCTACGCTGGATCGGCAACGAGGACAAATGCCATGCGCAGGATCGACACGCTGGACGACATCGCCGAGGGGCTGAGTGCGCTCGCCACCGCCGATCCGCGCCTCGCCGAGGTGATCGAGACGGCGGAGGAGGTGACGCTGCGACGCAGCGAGCCGGGCTTCGCCAGCCTCGTCTCGATCATCGTCTCGCAGCAGGTCTCGCGCGCCAGCGCCGGCGCCATGATGCGGCGGCTGGGTGCGCTCGCCGATCCCTTGACGCCGCACGCCATCGCCGAAGGTGGGCCGGACATGCTGCGCGAGGCCGGCATCTCTCGGCCGAAGCAACGCGCGATCCTGGCGCTCGCCGAAGCGCTCGACGCCGAGACCATCGATCTCGAGGCCCTTTGCCTGCTCGACGCCGAGGAGGCGATCGGCCACCTGACCGTGCTGCCCGGCATCGGCCCCTGGACGGCGCAGATCTACCTTCTCTTCTCCGCCGGCCATCCCGACATATTTCCGGTCAAGGACGTCGCCCTGCAGAACGCCGTCGGGCGCGCCTTCGGGATGGAGGAGCGGCCGAACGAGCGCGAACTGCACGTCATCGCCGAACTGTGGAGCCCGTGGCGCGGCGTCGCCGCGCGGCTCTTCTGGGCCTATCACCACGCCACGATCGGGCGCAGCGCCGCGCCGGTGCTGTCGCCTGCCGACGCCGACCCGCAAACGCGTTTGGGATAAGCGACGCAGCGTCAACAAGTCGCTTCACATCCCTGTCACGTCGGGCTTACATTGTCCGTGTCGATCGATGCCGCTTCGAAGGAGGTCGGAATTTGACGGTTGCCGTCTCGCCGGATGGCTTGCCTGCACTGGTGCTGAATGCGGACTACCGCCCGCTCAGCTATTACCCCTTGTCGCTCTGGTCCTGGCAGGACGCGATCAAGGCCGTCTTCCTCGACCGCGTGAACATCGTGGCCGAATACGAGCACGCCGTGTCCTCGCCCTCCTTCCAGATGAAGCTGCCGAGCGTGGTGTGCCTGAAGAGCTATGTGAAGCCCTCGCGCCACCCCGCCTTCACCCGCTTCAACGTCTTCCTGCGCGACCGCTTCCAGTGCCAGTATTGCGGCACGCACGAGGATCTGACCTTCGACCACGTCACCCCGCGCCGCTGCGGCGGCGCCACGACCTGGGAAAACGTCGTCGCGGCCTGCTCGCCCTGCAACCTCAGGAAGGGCGGGATGCTGCCTAGCCAGGCCCGGATGTGGCCGCGGCAAAAACCCTACCAGCCGACAGTCCATGATCTGCACAACAATGGGCGGCTTTTTCCGCCCAATTATTTGCACGAAAGCTGGATCGATTATCTCTACTGGGATGTCGAACTGGAGCCTTGACGAATTTGCCGGCCAGCGCCGGGATCAGGCCTTCCTGAACGCCGCGACATATCCGATCGCGGCGAGGACGAGGCTCGCCACCGCGTTCCACCCGGCGAAGGACAGGCCGAGGAACCGGCCCGCGGCCTGGTCGCAGGAGGGCGGGATGACGCTGTCGAGCGAATCGAGCAGGCTGCCGCCGCTCGGCGCCGGCGCCACGACGCCGCAATCGGACGGGCCGAGCCACCAGCCCCATTCGACACCGGCATGGAAGACGCCGAGATAAAGGCTCCAGGTCATCAACAGCGCGCCGGCGAGAAGCACGCCGCGCACCAGAATCGGCGGCGCCTTGGCGAAGGCGGCGACGAGGCCCGCGATCATGACCGGCGCGCCGATATAGTAGGGCGTGCGCTGTTCGAGGCACAGCTTGCAGGGGATGTAGCCGGCCAGATGCTGGAAGCCGAGCGCGGTGCCGACCGTGACAATCATGCCGACGGCGAGCAGCGCGAGCGCGCCCTGTTGCAAGCGTCCGATCGGGTCGGTCAGAGCCATGTCTCATCCTCTCGCAGCCGGAGCGGTGCAGCGTCCGTGGTGAGGTCGAGCGCTATCGCCAAACCGTCGCAAGCGCAACGCGATTCACCGCCGCAGGCTGGCGATATTCCGGTTGACGGGTTCGGGCCGGACCGTATAGTCCGCAGCCATCCCGAGGCGCTTCGCGCTTCCGGGCCCCTGTGGCGGAATTGGTAGACGCGCTCGACTCAAAATCGAGTTCCGCAAGGAGTGCTGGTTCGATCCCGGCCAGGGGCACCAAGACCTCAACTGCGCGGCGGTTCGACGCCCTGGTACCAGTCGGCGATCTGCGCGCCGGTCATGAAGATCGTGTCGTCGCGCGCTTGCAGCATGTCGAGGGCGGCTTCCAGATAGCCGATGCGGTGCGGCACCGCGACGAGATGCGGATGCAGGCCGAGGGTGAGGATGCGCGGGCCGAGATCGCGCTCCCTTTCGAACGCGGCCAGCGTGTCCGCGACCCGCGTTTCCAGCTCGACGGAGGCATAATGCTGGATGGCGTGCATGACGCTGTCGTTCGTCTCCAGCGTATACGGCATCGCGATCAGCGGGCCGTGCTTGGTCCGCATCCAGGTCGGCAGGTCGTCGAGCACCCAGTCACAGCAATAGTCGATCCGTTCGGCCTTCAGGATGTCCGGCGTGTCGTTGGTCTCGCGCAGGCCCGGACCGAGCCAGCCGCGCACGCGGGTGCCCGAGAAATTCGCGATCAGGTCGAGCGCGCGCCGGATCGTGTCGGCCTCGCGCTCTTCCGTGTGCATCGCCTTCTGGTGGAGGCCGTGGCCCATGAACTCCCAGCCCATCTCGCGGATGGCGGCGGCGAGCCGCGGATAGGTCTCGATCACACCGGCATTGAGCGCGCAGGTGGCCGGCAGGCCGCGATCGCCGAGCGCCCGGAACAGGCGCGGCATGCCGCAGCGCATGCCGTATTCGGCCCAGGCGAAATTCGGCACGTCGGGAACGGAATCGATGCCGTGGGGCGGGGTGATCAGCTTTCGCGGCATGCCGTGGTCGAAGCGCCAGTTCTCGACATTGACGACGACGTGGACGATCACGTGCCTTCCCTGCGGCGGCGGCAGCACCTTGCGGTCGCTGGCGAGCTCGAACGGAATGCGCGGATTGGTGGTCATGCTGTCAGGCTGCCTGCTGGATCGTCGCGCCGGTGCGGATATGGCCCATGATCTCGCGGCGAAGCTCGTTGAACGTGTCGTCGGTCAGGAGGTCGACCCCGCGCGGGCGCGGCAGCTCGATCGGGATCTTCACCGCGATCCGGCCGGGCCGCGCGGACATCACATAGACCGTGTCGGCGAGCAGGATCGCCTCGTCGATGTCGTGGGTGATGAACAGGACCGTCTTCTTGTGCGTGTCCCAGACCCTGAGCAGCAATTCCTGCATGGAAAGCCGGGTCTGGGCGTCGAGCGCGCCGAAGGGTTCGTCCATCAGGAGCACGCGCGGGTTCATGACGAGCGCGCGGGCGATGCCGACGCGCTGCTTCATCCCGCCCGAAAGCTGGCTCGGCAGCTTGTCGTAAAAGTCCTGCAGGCCGACGAGGCGGAGAAACTCCTCCGCGACGGGCATGTATTCGGCGGCGGACCGCCCCTGCATGCGCGGCCCGAAGGTGACGTTGTCGATGACCGACAGCCAGGGAAACAGCGCGGCTTCCTGGAAGACGACCGCGCGGTCGGGGCCGGGCGCTGCGACGGGCGTGCCGAACACGCGCACATCGCCGTCCGTCACGTCCTCGAACCCCGCGATGAGGTTCAGAAGCGTCGATTTCCCGCAGCCCGACGGCCCGAGCAGAACCGCGAACTCGTTGTCGGCGACGTGGAAGTCGACATTCGACAAGGCGTGGACGCTGCCGCCATAGATCTTCTCGACGCCGGCCACTTCGATCGCGTTCAAAATGCTCATGTGATCTCTCCCGGCGCCTAGCGCTGCTGCTTCCATTTGAGGCAGTAGTTCTGAAGTTGGACGATCAGCCAGTCGGACATGAAGCCGAGAATGCCGATCGACACCATGTCGGCGATGACGATGTCCATCCGGCCGACATAGTAGGCATCCCACAGGACGTAGCCGAGGCCGGATTTGACGGCGACCATCTCGGCCACGATGACGGCGGTCCATGCGATGCCGAGGCCGATGCGCATGCCGGTGAAGATGGCGGGCAAGGCGCTCGGAAAGACGACGCGGAACAGCATCTGGCGGCGGTTGGCGCCCATCATCGCCGCGGCGCGGATCAGGTTCGTGCTGACGTCGCGCGCACCGTGCGTCGCATTTACGACGATCGGATAGAACGCGCCGAGCGCGATCAGGAAGATCGCGCCGAAGTCGCGGATGCCGAACAGCGCGATCGAGAAGGGAAGCCAGGCGGTGATGGGGATCGGCCGCATGCTCTGGATGGTGGGGTCGACGATCCGGGCGGCGAGCTTCGACCAGCCGATGATCACGCCGACCGGAACGCCGATGAGGATCGCCACCGCATAGCCCTTGGCGACGCGCTCGAAGGAGTTGAAGGCGTTTTCGGCCCATGTGCCGGCATAGGCGTTGAGGCCCATGACGTTCTCGCCGAAAGCCCAGGTCCACCAGCCCTGCGCGACGAGGCTCGGATAGGGCAGGATGCCCGACATGATGAGGCCAGCCCGTCCGGCGATTTCCCAAAGGATCAGGACGATCACCGGCAGGGCGAGCGACTGGGCGATGCCCTTGAGCCGGCTTTCGCGATAGGGAATGACCGCCATGCCCCGGCGCTCCGCCGCGCGGCCGCGCCCGCTGGTTCCGGCCGCGTTCGCGGCGGCCGGGTCGATCGGGATGGCTGTTGTCTTGTCCACGATCTCAGACTCCTTGCTGTTCAGGCGATCGCCTTGGTCGCGCCGCCATCGGCGGTCAGCGACGTTCCCGTGACCATGTCGGCAAGGTCGGAGCACAGGACGGCGATCAGCCGCGCCATCTCCTCGGCCTCGCCGATGCGGCCCTTGGGCATGCGCGCCAGTTGTTCGGCCTCGACCTCGCCGAAGGCGCGGTTCTCGGTGCGGGCGAGATTGTCGATCAGCCGGTCCCAGCGATCGGTGCGCGTCGGACCCGGATTGAGCGCCGTCACGGTCACGCCGAAGGGCGCCAGTTCCTCGGCCAGCCCGCGGATGACGGCGAGGCATGCCGCGTTCGCGGCCGATCCGGGCAGCATGCGCGGATGGGGCTGGTGGCCATTGTTGCCGACGACGACGACGATACGCCCGCGGCCGGCCTCCTTCATCAGGGGCGCGACGGCGCGCAGGACGCGCACCATGCCCATGAATTTGAGGTCGAACGCGCCCTGCCAGGTCTCGTCGCCGATGTCCCAGAAGAGCCCGCCCTGCGCGGCGCCGGCGCTGACGACGCAGATGTCCGGTACGCCGATCCTGACGCGCACGCCGGCGACCGCGGCTTCGACGGCCGCGCTGTCGGTCATGTCGGCGACCGCGATGTCGGCTTGCGCGCCTTTCGCCTGCAACTCATCGCGCAGCGCGGCCAGCGGTTCTTCACCGCGTGCCATCAGCACGGTGCGGGCGCCCTCGGCGGCCAGTATCCGCGCCGTCGCCGCGCCCATACCCTTGCTGGCGCCGGCGATGAGCGCGACCTTGCCTGAAAGGTTCAGGTCCAATGTCCACCTCTTGCAATTCCAGGTGTCGAGATGCCGGCGCCCTTGCCTCCGGGCGCCGGCAGCATCCGGCAGACTAGCCGCCGGTGACCTCTTCGACCAACTCGCCGCGGTAGAAATCGGGAATCCGGTCCGACACGTCGGTCTGGATCACGCCGAGCTCGTGGAAGGTCTTGGCCTGGCGCTGCATCTGTTCAAGCGACAGGACGGCGCCGAGGTCGATCGTGTCGGCGATGCGCGTGGCGATCTCGCCTTCGATGCCGGTCCATGCGGTGACGGCTTCCGCGAAGGCCGCCTTGTCGGCGCTCAGCCGGTCCTGCTCGGCGATATAGGCTTCGACGAACAGCTTCACGGCGTCGAGCTTCTGCTCGTAGGCGGCGGTCGAGACCGCCATCATGCCGAGTTCCGCGCCGACGGCTTCCGACTGCGAATAGTCGAGACCCTCGACCCAGTAGCCGTAGCCTTCCACCACCGGCGTCGATTCGAACGGCTCCCACGTGATGATGGCATCGACGTCGCCGCGCTCCAGCGCCTGGTTGAAGTTGGAGCCGCCGCCCTGGATGTTGACGATCTCGATCTCGTCATAGGGCACGTCGTTTTCGGTCAGCGTCGCCACGAACTGGAACCAAACGGCCGAGCCCGGTGCGATCGCCACCTTCTTGCCGATCAGATCTTCCCAGCTTTCGATCTCCACGCCGTTGCGCGCGACGATGTATTTGGGCGACGAACCGATGCCCATCAGGGCCTGGAAGGTGTCGATGTTCTGGCTGAGCGCGATCGGCAGGTCGGCCGGGCCGATCGTCGCAAGGTCGAGTGAGCCGGTCGCGATGGCCGTGCGTGCGTCGGCGTAGCGGACGAACTCGACGATCTCGAGCTCGACGTTCAGGGGTTCGAGGATTTCCGGAAGCGCCATGATCGGCGCCAGATGTGCGACCTTGGCGGCGCCCACGGTCAGCTTCACCGGCTCGGGCAGGGCTTCCATGTCCTGTGCGAAGGCGCTCGTGAACGACGTGCCGGCAAGGCTCGTCGTCACGGCGAGCGCCAGCAGCATCTTGCGGCGGTCGAATTGGTGTTTCCTGTCGGTTCTCGTCATTGTCGTTCTCCTCTTGAGGTTGGCGGCCGTTTGCCGGCCTTCTTGCTTTTGGTGGTTCAGTTTGGGTGGAACTCCACGGTGGCGCTCATCGCGCGGCCATGCATGTCGTTCTCGGCCCAGAGCACCGCGCGGTCGCCGTCGAAACGTCCGCACGCATGGAACGGGCCGGTGTCGAACAGCGGCGCTGCGGAGCGGAACGTGAAGCGGGAGACCTGCCTGCCGCGCGCGCGCCGGCGCGCCGCTTCCAGCAGACTGAGCGCGACGAAGGGGCCGTGGACGACGAGGCCTGGATAGCCTTCGACGTTCATCGCGTAGTCGCGGTCGTAGTGGATGCGATGCCCGTTATAGGTGAGCGCCGAGAAGCGGAAGAGCGAGACCGGGTCCGGTTCGACGAGGTCGCGCCACTCGGCGCTTTCGTCGTCGCCGTATCGGGGCTCGCCGGCCGGGCCGGGCTCGCGATAGATGATCGTCTGGGTCTCGACGAGGCACACGCGCCCGAACTGCTGGAAGGTCCGCTCGACCTTGACGATCGACAGGCGCCCGGCATTGCCCGTCGTCTCGCGAATGTCGACGATGCGCTCGACGAGTTCGGCCGTGTGATCCGTCTTCAGCGGCCGATGGAAGACGGCGTCCGCGCCGCCGAACATGCGCAGCCGCAGGTCGAGGTCGGGCAGGAAGCCGCCGCGGTCGGGATGGCCGTCCGGGCCGATCTCCGATTGGCGCGCCTTCGGGCAGAAGGTCACCCACTGCCAGCCCTCGGGGACGAGATCGCCGGCCGCTGCCGGGCGCCGGTCCATGTCGAACAGGCCGGCGAGACGATCGACGGGACCGGCCTCGAGCACTTCGGCAAAGCGCCGCGTGCGTCCGATATGGGCCTCTCCTGCGATCGTCGGTCCATGCACGGTGATTGATCCTCGATCCGGTATGGCGTCGGCGGAATGCCAGCGATTGAGATCACAGTATCAAGCGGGGGCCATGCCGACAGTCGCCTCCTATTCCTAACAGCTATGCCTTCCGGGTATGGCGGCGAGGCTGCTACTGAGCCGCGGCCAGCTCGCGCGACGCGGGAACGCTCGCCCGCGCCACCTCGGCGGCGTCGTCCAGTCCTTCGAGGTTCCAGGCGGTCGCGAGAAGCGCGGCCGTTACTTCGTCGCCGACGACGAGGGCGGACTGGACCGTGAATTTGCGGTCGATCTGCGCGTCGGTCAGCGGCACTTCCATCGATCCGACCGCGCGCTCGACGCGCCTGGTCGCGCTCGTGCCGTCCTCGAAGGTCACGCGGATGTCGACCGAGGCTTCGTGACAATCCTTCGACGCCGTCGCCTTCGTCCTGTCGCGCAGCGCGATGATCTGCGGGTCGTTGACGAGTTCGTCGGTGAAGGCGGTCGGCGCGCCGTCGCCCTTGAGGAGCGCGGCCGCGGCGGCGTGATAGACCGAGAACTTGCCCTCAAGCCCCGTCTTCGGCTTCGTCTTGCCGGTCAGTTCGAGCACGAGCGGATGGGTCGTCAGTTCGACCGATGCGATCTGCCCAATGCGGGCGTCGCCGAGTTCGCTGCGAAGCTGGATGCAGCCGTCGATCGTCGGATGGATGACGATCCCGCAGGCGAACGGCTTGTAGCTGTTCAGCGCGGCTTCCCAGCGCGTGCCGAGCCCGTCGACGATTTCGCCGTAATCCTGCTTGTCGGACATGACGCTGGCGAAACCGCGCGGCGCCTCGATGGCGCGCTCGGAACTGTCGAAGCCGGCCTCGGCGAGAAGGGCCGCGAACATGCCGTTCTGCGCCGCACGGCCCGGATGAAAGCTCTTGGTCATGGTGCCGAACATCTCGCGCAGGCCGGACGACTGCGTCGCCGCCAGGCCGAACGCCCAGCGCATCTGCCGCGCGGAAAGGCCGATGACCTTGCCGACGGCGGCCGCCGCGCCGAACACGCCGGCCGTGCCGGTGATGTGCCAGCCGCGGTCGTAGTGATGCGGGTAGACGGCGTTGCCGACCCGGCATTCCACCTCGATGCCGACGATCAGCGCCGTCAGAAGGTCCGCGCCGGAAATCGGGCGCACTTCGCTCAGCGCCACCAGCGCCGAGGCGACGGGGCCGGCGGGATGGATGATCGTCTTCAGATGCGTGTCGTCATAGTCGAGCACATGCGAGGTGATGCCGTTGAGAAGCGCGGCGTGCAGCGCATCCAGCCTCTCGCCGCGTCCGAGAACGGTGGAGGTCGCGGGTCCCGAAAACGGCCCGACCGCCGCCAGTGCACGGTCGACGGTCTCGTGGCCCGCCCCGCCGACGGCGCAGCCGACCCAGTTGACGAAGGTGCGCAGCCCCTCGCGGCGAACCTCGGCCGGGATGTCATCCCCCTCGATGCCGACGACCCAGTCGGCGAGGATTTCGGTGACCTTCGGCACGCCCGGCGCGGTTTCCTGGTGCAGGCTCATGCGCGGTTTTCTCCCCCCGTTCGGCATGCGGCGACGCTCACAGCGCCCGCCACAGCCCCTGTGTGGCAATTTCCATGATTTGGCGGCGCACGATGCGGGCGAGTTCGCGCTTGGCGATCCCCGTCGAGCGCTGCGCCGCGGTCGCGACATAGAGCGTGCGCGTGCAGTTCGGCTCGCTGATCGTCCATGTCGAGAACGCCTCGCCCGGCTCGCGCATGATGCTGGCGAGCGGCAGCACGGTGTAGCCGAGGCGCGAGCGGACCAGTTCCAGCATCGTGTGCAGGCTGTCGACTTCCATGACGACGTTGAGCGGCTGGCCGATGCCGATCGCCATCGCGTCGATCAGGCGGCGCAGACCGTGCGGGCGGCTCGGCAGGATCAGCGGCAGTTCGCCCATCGTGCGGAAGGGGATCGGCAGTCCGGCGGGCGGCATCGCGCTGCTCTCCGCGCCGGCTGCGGGCGGGCCGATCAGCAGCAGTTCCTCCTCGACCAGCGGCTCGGCGACCATCAGATTGGCACCCGGATCGCTGTAGAGCACGCCGACATCGACGCGGCCCGTCGACAGCCATTCGAGGACGTTGCCGCTGAACCCCTCGACGATCTGCAACTTCACCGCCGGGAAATGATCGCGAAAGAGCGCGGCGAGCGGAATGGCGAGGACGCGCCCGACGGTCGGCGGCAGTCCGACGACCGCGGAGCCCGACAGCCGGTCGCCGGCCTCGGCGATCTCGCGCGCGGTCGCTTCCAGCTTCTGGATCACCTCGCTGCTGGAGGCCATCAGGATCTCGCCCGTGCGGGTCAAGGAGACGCCGCGTCCGTTGCGATAGAGAAGCGGCGTTCCCAGTTCCTCCTCGAGGCGCTTGATCTGCCGCGACAGTGCCGGCTGCGCGACCTGCAATTCGATAGCGGCCCGGGAAAAGCTCCCCGACTCGACGATCCGGATAAAATAGGTCAGCTGACGCAGTTCCATCATCGGCTCCTGCATATCGCAATTTTCCATATCAATCTGGCATACCTGATAGCCTGCCGGGAGAGGCGTGGAAAAAGCGCGTCCGATATATGGTCGCGCGGAACTGCAAGGTGAGGAACATGTCGCGTATGGATCAAGGTGTGGACATTGCTGAAGTGGAGATGCTGCGGCAGATCAGGCAGTCCGTGGCTGCGCTCTGCGCCCGTTTCCCCCGCGAATACTGGCGCGAGCTCGATCGGCATAAGGCCTATCCGACGGCGTTCGTCGAGGCGATGACCGAGGCCGGTTTCCTCGGCGTGCTCATACCGGAAGCGTATGGCGGCTCCGGCCAGGGCATCACGGTGGCGGCCAACATCCTCGAGGAAGTGCACACGCAGGGCTGCAACGCGGCCGCGCTGCACGCGCAGATGTATACGATGGGCACGCTCCTTCGGCATGGCAGCGAGGCGCAGAAGACCCATTGGCTGCCCCGGATCGCGACGGGCGAGACGCGCCTGCAGGCGTTCGGCGTGACCGAGCCGACGGCCGGCACCGACACGACCTCGATCACGACCTTCGCCGAGAAGCGCGGCGACAGCTACGTCGTCAACGGACAGAAGGTGTGGACCTCGCGGGCCGAGCATTCCGACCTGATGATCCTGCTGGCGCGCACAACGCCCAAGGACAAGGTTGCGCGCAAGAGCGACGGGCTCTCCGTCTTCCTCGTCGACATGAAGAAGGCGCTCGGCAACGGCCTGACGATCAAGCCGATCCGGGCGATGCTCAACCACGCCACGACCGAGATCTTCTTCGACAATCTCGAAATTCCCGCCGACAGCCTGATCGGCGAGGAGGGCAGGGGCTTCAAATACGTCCTCGACGGCATGAATGCCGAGCGCATCCTGATCGCGGCCGAATGCATCGGCGATGCCGAATGGTTCACCCGCACCTCGACGAACTACGCAAAGGAGCGCGTCGTGTTCGGCCGGCCGATCGGCGCAAACCAGGGCGTGCAGTTTCCGATCTCGCGCGCCTATGCCGAGGCGCAGGCCGCCAAGCTCATGGTCTACCGCGCGGCGCATCTGTTCGATCACGGCATGCCGTGCGGGCCGGAGGCCAACATGGCGAAGCTCCTGGCATCGGAGGCTTCCTGGCATGCGGCCGACACCTGCCTGCAGACGCATGGCGGGTTCGGCTTCGCCGAGGAGTACGACGTCGAGCGCAAGTTCCGCGAGACGCGCCTCTACCAGGTGGCGCCGATCTCGACCAATCTCATCCTGTCCTATGTCGGCGAGCATGTGCTTGGCATGCCGCGCTCCTATTGAGAGGCGCGCCCATGGCTCCTCCCTCCGGCCCTCTCGCCGGTCTGCTCGTGATCTCGCTGGAACAGGCCGTCGCGGCGCCCTACTGCACCTGCAAGCTGGCCGACGCCGGTGCGCGCGTGATCAAGATCGAACGCGAGGAAGGCGATTTCGCGCGCAATTATGACGGCTTCGCCAAAGGCCAGTCGTCCTATTTCGTGTGGCTGAACCGCGGCAAGGAATCGGTCGTCCTCGACATCAAGGCGAAGGCCGACTTCGCGCTCCTCAAATCCATGCTGGCCGAGGCCGACATCTTCGTCCAGAACCTCGCGCCCGGCGCCGTCGAGCGGCTCGGCCTCGGGGCTAAGGCGCTGGCGGCGCTCAATCCGCGGCTGATCCAGCTCAACATTTCCGGCTTCGGTCAGGAGGGCCCCTACAAGGACAAGAAGGCCTACGATCTGCTGGTCCAGGCCGAAAGCGGGCTCGCTTCCGTGACCGGCACGCCCGAGGAAGCGACCCGCGTCGGCGTTTCCGTCTGCGATGTCGGCACCGGCATGTATGCCTATGCGGCGATCCTCGAGGCGGTGATCGAGCGCCGGATCACCGGAAAGGGCGCGACGATCGATGTCGCCATGTTCGACGCCATGGCCGACTGGATGACCGTGCCGCTCCTGCAGGCGGAAGGCTCGGGCCGCAATCCGCCGCGTCTCGGCCTGCGTCACCCGTCCATCGCGCCCTATGGCGTATTCCGCTGCGCTGACGCCAAGGATGTGCTGATCTCGATCCAGAACGAGCGCGAATGGCGCGCCTTCTGCCGCGACGTCTTGGCCGAGGGCGACCTTGCGTCCGATCCGCGCTTTGCCGATCCAGCCGCGCGCATGCGCAATCGCGCCGCCCTCGACGAGATCATCGGCATCGTCTTCGCCGGCGGCGACCACGAAGGCATGATCGCAAGGCTGGAAAAGGCCGGCATCGCCTGGGCCATGGTCAATTCCGCCCTCGACCTTGCCGCGCATCCGCACCTGCGGCGCGTCGAGGTCGATACGCCCAACGGCCCGGTCAGCATGCCCGCGCCGCCGGCGCGCCGGCGCGGGGAAACGCGCGGCTACGAGGCCGTTCCCGCGATCGGCGAACATGACGCCGCCATTCGCGCCGAATTCGCCAAGTCCGACACGGATGCCGCCTGACCTTTCAACCCGAAGGAAACGCCGATCGATGGAACCGCCGATGCTGACCGAACTCGCCGAGACCGTCGATCCGCGCCACACCGCGCTTCTCATCATCGACATGCAGAAGGATTTCTGCACGCCGGGCTTCGGCGCCGAACAGGCCGGGCGCGACCTCTCGATGGCGCAGGGCGTCATTCCCCACATCGCCCGTCTTCTCGATGCCGCCCGGAAGGCGAACGTGCTCGTCGCCCATGTCGGGTTCAGCACGGCGCCCGATCATGGCAGCGATTCGGGGCCGTGGCTCGCCCAGCGCCGCCGCTCCACCTTTTCGTCGGAGCATCTGTGCATCACCGGGACGGAGGGCGAGGCCTTCGTCGACGAATTGTCGCCGCGCGCGGGCGAACTCGAGGTGCGCAAGCGCCGCTACAGCGCCTTTTCGGGCACCGACATGGACCTTCTCCTGCGCGCACGCGGCATTCGCAGCGTCATCGCGACCGGCGTCTCGACCAATGTCTGCGTCGAGACGACGTCCCGCGCCGCCTTCGAACTCGACTACTATGTCTGTGTGCCGCCCGATGCGACGGGGTCCTGGAGCCGGGACCTGCACGAAGGCTCGCTCGCCAACATCCGCCATCGCTTCGGCCTGACGCCGACCGTCGATGAGATCCTGTCCGTCTGGAACCGGGCGCCGCAACGAGGAGAACCCCGATGAACCAGCACCAGACACCCCTCGGCCAGAAGCCGGCAAGCGACCCGCACGCCGCTCTCAGCGGGCTGACGGCGGCGGCGTCGAAATTCGTCGCGGAGCTGCAGTTCTCGGATCTCGACGCCGATACCCTGCACCTTGCCAAGCGCTGCGTGCTCGACGGGCTTGCCGTCGCGCTTGCCGGCTCCGAACAGCCGGGCATGGCCCCGCTCGGCGCCTATATCGACAGCCTCGGCGGCACGCCGCAGGCGCGCCTCGTCGGCGATGCCGCGAGGAAGGTGCCGGCGCATCTTTCGGCGCTCTGGAGCGCCACCGCCGGCCACGCGATGGACTGGGACGACACGCAGCTCGCCGAGGGGCCGGGCCGCCCGTACGGGCTGTTGATGCACCCCACCATGCCGCCGCTGATTGCGGCGCTGACGATGGCCGACCTGGTCGCGACCGAAACCGGCCGGCCGGTCGACGGCAAGACGTTTCTGACCGCCTTCGCCGCCGGTTTCGAAGTCGGCTGCAAGGTCGCCGAGGCGATCAATCCCGACCATTACATGCGCGGCTTCCACACGTCGGGCACGATCGGCACCTTCGCAGCGGCTGCCGCGGCCGCCAAGGTGCTCGGGCTCGACGAGACGGGCGTCGCCAAGGCGATCGGTCTTGCGGCCTCGATGGCGGGTGGCATCCGCGCAGGATTCGGCACCATGACCAAGCCGATGCATGTCGGCCGCGCGGCCGAAAACGGCGTCACGGCGGCGCTTCTCGTGCGCCACGGTTTTTCCGCCAACACCGAGGCGCTCGACGGGCGCTGGGGCTATCTCGCCATTGCGGGGCCGGGCGGCGAGCCCGCTCTCGTCAGGGACAGGTTCGGCAAGCCGCACACGATGCGCAGCCCCGGCGTGTCGATCAAACCCTATCCATCGGGCGTGCTGACCCATCCGAGCATGGATGCGCTCCTGTTCCTGATGCGCGAGAACGGCCTGGCGGCCGACGACATCGCCGCGGTCAAGCTCAGCGCCGGCAGCAACGTCCTCGGCCCGATCCGCTTCCGCATCGCGCGCACGGAACTCGAAGGCAAGTTCTCCTTCGCCTTCCTTTTGACCGCGATCATCCTCAGGGGCCGCGCCGGCAAGGCCGAATTCACCGACGAGTTCGTCGCCTCCAGGGCCTCGCAGGACATGCAGGCGCGCATCGAGACCGCGTTTGACCAGTCGATCGAAGACATGGGCTGGGACCGCATTCGCTCGCGGATCGAGGTCACCACCAAGGACGGCCGCACGATCGAGCGCTGGGCCGACGAAAACTATCGCGGCAGCCCGCACAATCCGCTTTCGGACGGCGAACTCGAAGGCAAGTTCCGTGATTGCGCCGACGGTCTTCTGGACGATGCGCGCATTGAGGCCGTGTTCGATGCGGTCTGGTCGCTGGACGCGGCGGACGACGTCGGCGCGCTCTACGACCTTCTCGACTGGAAGTCCCGCTAGGATAAATTGCCGACGGCGCCCCGGAAGACGCCGTCGCTCTCCAACTTTAAAGGCCGCCCTTGATCTCACCGACATCCTCGGCTGAAATCTCGCCTGTCGTCGTGACCTCGCCGTCCTGGATGCGCCAGAGGCGGAACGGGCCGGTGATGTCGCCGTTCTCGTCGAAGGCGACGGGTCCGATGACGCCTTCATATTTGATCGGCTTGTCCTCGGCGATCAGCGCCAACGCCTTCTTGAATTCCTCCGGGCCGGCATAGATCGGCTCGCCTTCCGGGTCGACGACCTCGCGCATGGCGTCACGGATCGCATCCGCCTCGCCGGAGCCGGCCTTGGCGATGGCGAGGCCGACGATGGCGCCCGCATCGTAGGAGCGGTCGGCGGCCGGCGCGTCGGGCGCGATGCCGCCGGAGATCTCGCCGTAATTGTCGTAGAAATACTTGGTCGACGCGGTCTCGACCGTGCCGGAAGACGTGCCGTAGGCGTCGTTCAGATATTGCGCGCCGACGGCCTCGATGAACTCGGCCGAGTTCATGCCGTCATTGAGCAGGAACTTGGCCGGCCCGCCCTGTGAAATCCACGCACGCGCGATGGTCGCGCCGTCGGTCGGGTAGGAAACGAGGTAGAGCGCCTCGGGCTCGCCGCCCATGCCGGTCGTCACTTCGGCCGAATAGTTCGGCTGGCGCTCGTTGTACGGCGTCGTCGACGTGATCTCGCCGCCCAGCGCCTCGAAGGAGGCGCGGAACTCGTTGACCATGTTCACGCCGAAATCGTTGTTGACGTGGATGATGGCGAGCTTCTTCAGGCCCTGGTCGATCGCGTATTTGGCGGCCGCCGTGCCCTGCAGCGCGTCGGACGTGATGGTGCGGAAGAAGTAGCCGTTGGTCTTGCCTTCCTCGGACATGGTGGTCAGCGTCGGCGAGGAGGAGGCGGGCGAGACCTGCACGACGCCGGCCGACGCCGTCACCGAGGTCAGGATCGGGATCGAGACCGACGAGATGATGCCGCCGATGATGACCGGCACGTTCTCGACATTGACGAGCTGCGTCGCCTGGTCGACGGCGACGTTGCCCTGGCTTTGCGAATCGCGCACGTCCATCGTCAGGTCGCAGCCGGCCGCGCCGCCGGCCTCGTTGATGTCGCGGAACGCCATCTCGACCGACTTCGCGCCGGCCTGGCCGTACTGGCCGGCCGGTCCGGTCAGTTCCATGACCACGCCGACCTTGATCTCGCAGTCATTGTCCTGCGCCAGGGCCGGAAGCGCAACGGCGCCGCCGAGAAGCGCCAGCGCCGAAACCTTCAGAATGTTCCTCATCTGCCTTTCCCCATTGTTGCCGGCATCACTGGTCAGGCGCCGGTTGCCTTTTCCGTCTCTCAGGCCGGTTCGGCGTTGAGATTGTACTTCATGATCGAGCCATGCCGCCCGGTGCGGTCGCGCTCCAATTCGTAGACCTCGCCCTCGATCGGCCGGCGCGCCGCCTGCACAGGCGCGAGGAGCGCATGGTCCTCGGCGTCGAGCCGCAGGTCGCCGATCGCGAGATTGGCTTTCAGGTGCGCCCGGTTGCGCGCGCCGACGATGACGCCGGCCACCGCCGGAAAATCGAGCACGGCGCGGCTGGCCACGGTGGCGATGTCGGTGCCGTGGCGGTCGGCGATGGCGCGCAGCGTGGCAAGCAGCGACTGGAACCAGTCCCATCCACCCGCATCGTCGATCATCAGCTTGTATTTCGTCAGCGAGCGGTTCTCGAGCGGATCGCCGGGCTCGGGCACGCCCAGCCAGGCATCCGACAGGAAGCCGCCGGCAACCGTGCCGTAGCACAGGAGCTTGAAGCCGAGCGCCTCGGCGGCCGTCGCCATGCGCCGCGAGGGACGGTCATCGATCAGCGAATACTGGACCTGCACGCTGGTCACCGGTACGCCTTCTTCAACCATCGCCTCGACATGCGCGGCATCGAAATTCGTCGCCGACACGCGCTCGATCTTGCCGGCCCGGCGAAGTTCCTCCAGCCAGAGCGCCGTCTGCAGATAGCCGTCCGTCTCGTAGTCCCACCAGTGGAATTGCACGAGGTCGAGCCGGTCGAGGCCGAGCCGTGCGCGCGAGGTGTCGATGACCTTTTCGACATAGGCCTTCGAGATGGTCGGCAGCACCGAAAGGTCCGGCACGAACTTGGTGTGGACGCGGATGGCCGACAGCGCCTCGGCGCCATGGCGGCGGCCGTACTCGGCACGGAAATCGCCGATGATCTCCTCGACGCCGGTGTAGATGTCGGCGCAGTCGAAGGTTGTTATCCCGGCTTCCGCCGTCGCGATCAAATCTTCCACCGCCGCCGCGCGGTCGACGGCGCCGTGCCCGCCGGCAAGCTGCCAGCCGCCGCGGATGACGCGGGAGATCTCGTAGCCGGGGGCAAGCAGGGCGCGTTCCATGTCAATCCTTCTGGCTGGCGGGCAGCGGCACGGCGGTTGTCTCGGCATGGCTGAAACGGCGCTTGCCGAGCCGCGTGATCTTTAGCCGCGACGGGCAGTTCGGGTCGGGACAGGCGACTTCCGCGTCGCTCGTCATCCAGTCGTTCGCATGCGTGACCCGCTGCTTGGCGGGAAGCAGCGGCAGCACGGCCGACAGCGAGTAGATCGAGAAGCCCTGGCCGGGCGGCAGATGCAGCATCTCGCCGCGCAGTTCGAAATGATCGCCCGGCGTGCCGCAATAGATCTTGGCCCCTTCCGGCGCGACGATCTCGACGCGCAGATCGTAGAGCTCGAAGCTGTCGTCGCCCGTCGTCATGCGGCCTCGCGGTCGAAATCGTGGCGCTGGCGCAGGAGGTCGAAGGCGCGACCGATGTCGGCGACGAGCGCGGCGCGCCCGGCCTCGACATTGCCCGCCTCGATCGCGTCGAGCAGCTTGTGGTGGTGGTTGGTGGCCGGCGCGTCGCGCTCGCGCTCGAACAGTTCGGCCGCCTTGCGGATATAGGGCCCGGACTGCATCCACAGGCTCTCGACGACCGGGATCAGCACCTGCGATCCCGCGGCGCGGTAGATGCGGAAATGGAAGGCGTGGTTGAGGTCGGCCGCCTCGCGCGCCGTGTCGATCCGGCCGGCGGAGAGGTTGTCGTAGGCGCGGGTCGCGTCCCACAGAGCCTCGCGATCCGCCTGCGTCAGCCGGGGCAGGGCCATCGCCGTCAGTTCGCCCTCGATCAGCGCGCGGGCGCGGGCCAGGTCCTCCAGCCGCTCGCGGCGGATCAGCGGCACGCGCACGGAGCGGTTGGGCAGGGCCTCGAGCGCGCGTTCGGAGATCAGCCGCGCCAGCGCCTCGCGCACCGGCATGGTGCTGATCGACATGCGCGCGGCCAGATCGCGAATGCGCAGGATTTCGCCGGCATCGAACGCGCCCTGGATGAGCGAGCGGCGCAGTTCGCCATAGACCTGATCCTGCACGGTCTGGCGCGCGACCGGGCCGAGAACCGCCAGGGTGCTGCCATCACGTGAACCTGTCGGATCGCTCATGCCGTTCGCTCCTCGATGGGTTTACACTACGGAACCGATGTGATCATGTAAAGTGTGATCACAAATCAAGATGCAGCCGAAGCTGCACGGGGAACGGCTGATCCAGTGACCGACCAAGACACCCACGCGCCGCTCCTCGATGTGCGGGACCTTGCGAAAAGCTTCGCCGGCCTCAACGCCGTCGACGGCATGTCGATCGCGCTGGCGCGGGGCGAACTCATCGGCCTGATCGGGCCGAACGGCGCCGGCAAGACGACCCTCTTCAACCTCATCGCCGGATCGCTCAAACCGGATGCCGGTTCGATCCGGCTCGGCGGCACGGACCTGACCGCCATCGGGCCGGAGCGGCGGCTGCGCGCGGGGCTCGGGCGCACGTTCCAGATCCCGCGCCCGTTCGGCGAGATGACGGTTCTGGAAAACGTACTCACCGCCGTCCAGAACCAGACCGGCGAGCGCATGTTCGCCAATCTCTACGCCTTCTCGCGCATCGCTGCGGAAGAGCGCCGGTCGGTCGAAAAAGCCCGCGCCATCCTCGACTTCCTCTCTCTGTCGCGTCTCGAGAACGAGCCGGCGCGGGTCCTGTCCGGCGGCCAGCGCAAGCTTCTGGAGCTTGCCCGCGTCATCATCACCGACCCGCAGATCATCCTGCTCGACGAGCCCGCCGCCGGCGTCAATCCGGCGCTGCTCGACCTCATCATCGACCGCATCGCCGAGATCAACCGGCGCGGCATGACGATCCTCCTGATCGAGCACAATATGGAGATGATCCAGCGGCTGTGCGCCCGCGTCGTGGTGATGGCGCAGGGCAAGTTGCTGGCCGAAGGCGCGCCCGCCGACATCGCCCGCGACGCCGGCGTCGTCGGCGCCTATCTCGGAGACGCCGCATGAGTGCGCCGGTCATCGAGACGCGCCAGTTCGTCGCCGGCTACGAGCGCGACCTGCCGATCGTCAAGGGCATCGATTTCACGCTCGCCAAGGGCGAGTTCGTCGCGATCTTCGGGCCGAACGGGGCCGGCAAGTCGACCTTCGTCAAGGCGCTGGCGGGCGTCGTGCCGGTGTTCGGCGGCGAGGCGTTTCTGAACGGCGAGCCGATCGGCGGCCTGAAGCCGCATGCGATCCTGAAGCGCGGCATGGCCTTCGTGCCGCAGACCGAGAACATCTTCACCACCCTGTCCATCCAAGAGAACCTTCAGCTTGCCGCCGCCCCGCTCGGCCGAAGCGCGCAGGCGCCGGCGATTCGGCGCATGCTCGACATGTTTCCCGATCTCGCCCGCCAGTCCGGACGGCTCGCCGGTTCGCTCTCCGGCGGCCAGCGGCAGATGCTGGCGGTGGCCCGCGCGCTGCTGCTCGAGCCCTCCGTCCTCGTTCTCGACGAGCCGTCGGCCGGGCTGTCGCCCAAGCTCGTCTCGGACGTCTTTTCGACGCTGCGCGAGATCAGCGCCACCGGCGTCACCATCCTCCTCGTCGAGCAGAACGTGCGCGCGGCGCTGAGGATCGTCGAGCGCGGCGTGGTGCTCGTCGACGGCCGCCTGCGCTTCGACGCGTCCGCCGAGGCGCTGTCCGGCCATCCTGATCTCGGCGCCCTGTTTCTCGGCGCCGACCATGCGAGCGAGGGGGCGGCATGAATCCGCAAGTCGTCATCGACGGGCTGATCGCGGGCTCGATGATCGGGCTCGGCGCCATCGGCCTGACGCTCGTCTATTCGATCCTGCGCTTTCCGAATTTCGCCCATGGCGAAATGATCGCTTGGGGCGCCTATTTCGCCATGTCGCTTTCCGCGCTCATCGGCGCTGTGGTCGGCGGCGCCGGCGCGCCGATCGCGCCCTTCTCCTTCGGCTGGGGACTGGTCATCGCGACGATCATCGCCATGGGACTGACGGCGCTTCTCGCGCTCGCCACCGATGCGGTGCTGTTCCGCATCTTCCGCAAGCGGCAATCTGTGATGATCATCATCGTGATGGCGAGCTTCGGCGCGTCGATGGCGCTGCGCAGCCTGCTCGAATTCATCTACACGTCGCGGCCGGGCTATTTCACGCGCGAATTGCAGATCGCCATGCCCCTCGGTGGCGGCCTGCGCGCGACGCCCGACCAGCTCTTCGCGCTCGGTCTCACCACCGCGCTCGTCGTCTTCGTTCACCTTCTCCTCACCCGCACCCCGACCGGCCGCGCCATGCGCGCCGTCAGCGAGAATCCGAGCCTGTCGGGCCTCTTCGGCGTCGATGTCGACAAGGTCATCCGCACGGTCTGGATTCTCGGCGCGGCGCTTGCCTGCGCCGCCGGCGTCATGTCGGGGCTGCTCGTCCAGATCCGGCCCTATATGGGCTTCGACCTCCTCCTGCCGCTCTTTGCCGCCGCCATCCTCGGCGGCATCGGCTCGGTTCCGGGCGCCATCGTCGGCGGGCTGATCGTCGGCCTCGGCGAGGCGCTCGCGGTTCAGTTCGTCGGCGCGCAATGGCGGGCGGGCGTCGCCTTCGCCATCCTCGTCGCCATCCTGCTCGTGCGGCCAACGGGTCTCTTCGGGAGGCAGGCATGAGCCCCGAATTCCTCGCCTATGGCGCCTTCTTCCTGACGATGGCGCTCACCTACGCCATCATTTGCCTCGGTTTGAACGTCCAGTGGGGTCAGACCGGGCTGTTCAATGTAGGCATCGCCGCCTTCGTCGCCGTCGGCGCCTATGCGTCCGCCATCCTGACCACGCCGGACGCGGCCGGCCGCATCGGCGGCTTCGGGCTGCCGATCGCCCTCGGCTGGATCGGCGGGGCGGCGATTTCGGCACTGCTTGCCTTCCTCGTCGGCTGGCTGACGATCCGCCTTCGCGCCGACTATCTCGCCATCACCACTTTCGGCGTGTCGGTCAGCGTGCAGCTCGTCGCGCTCAATCTCGTCGGGCTGACCGGCGGGCCGTTCGGCATCACCTTCATCCCGCGTCCGTTCGGCGATCTGGCAGGCAATGCGCTCGCCTTCGGCCTCGCCAATCTCGCCCTCGTCGCCGTCGTCGTCCTCGTCACCTATCTGATCCTCGAACGTCTCGTCCGGTCGCCCTGGGGCCGCGTCCTGCGCGCCATCCGCGAGGACGAGATCGCGGCCCAGGCGCTCGGCAAGAGTCCGAAATGGCTGCGCATCCAGGCGTTCACGCTCGGCGGTGCGATCATGGGGCTCGCCGGCGCGATCCAGGCGCATTTCATCGGCTTCATCGCGCCGGAAAACTACCTGCCGATGATCACCTTCCAGGTCTGGGCGATGCTGATCGTCGGCGGCTCCGGGAACAATCGCGGCGCGATCCTCGGCGCGATCCTGGTCTGGGCGCTCTGGGCGCTGTCTGGCCAGTTGATCGAGGCAACGTTCCCGGCCGGCTCGCAGGCGCGCGCGGCCTCGCTGCGCCTCGTTCTCATCGGCGTCGCGCTCTGCGCCATCCTGCTCGTGCGCCCGCAGGGCATCTTGCGCGAAGTGCGCACGCTCTCGCGCCATGCGCTTGGCCGAAAACAGCCCGAGGTATCCTCATGAGAAGACCCGACACCTACGAACTTGCGCCCGGGCTCGACATCTCCCGCGTCGTCACCGGGCTCTGGCAGGTCGCCGACATGGAAAAGGACGGCGCGCCGCTCGACATCGAGCGCGCGGCCGATCACCTCGACGCCTATGCCGAGGACGGCTTCACCAGCTTCGACATGGCCGATCACTACGGCAGCGCCGAGCTGATCGCCGGCGCGATGCTGAAGCGCCATCGCGGCGCCCGCCGCCCGCTCGCCTTTACCAAATGGTGCCCGGAACCCGGCCCGATGACGCCCGAAATCGTCCGCAGGGGCGTGCAGGAGCGGCTCGACCGGCTCGGCGTCGAGCGCGTCGACCTCCTCCAGTTCCACTGGTGGACGTTCGAGCATCCCGCCTGGCTCGACGCACTCCATGAAATGGCGAAGCTTCGCAACGAAGGTCTCATCGGCGAGATCGGGCTGACCAATTTCGACGCCGCGCATCTGGCCGTCGCCTTGGCCGACGGCATCCCGATCGTCTCCAACCAGGTCTCGTTCTCGCTCGTCGACCGGCGCGCGGCCGGGCCGCTCTCGCAGCTTTGCGCCCGGTCCGGCGTGCGCCTCCTCGCCTATGGCACGCTGTGCGGCGGGTTCCTGTCCGAACGCTGGCTCGGCAAGCCCGAACCGGCAGAAATACCCGACTGGTCCGGCATGAAATATCGCCGTTTCATCGAGGCGGCCGGTGGATGGGCCGCCTATCAGGGCATCCTCTCGGCCGCCTCGCAGGTCGCCCGCAAGCATGGCGTGTCGATTTCCAACGTGGCCACGCGCTGGGTGCTGGAGCATGACAGCGTCGCCGGCGCCATCATCGGCGCGCGGCTTGGCGAGAGCGAGCACCGTGCCGACAATGCGCGGCTCTTCGCCTTCGCGCTCGACGCGGAAGACCACGAGCGTCTGGATACGGCGTTCGCCGCGACCACGCCGATCCCCGGCGATTGCGGCGACGAATACCGCCGTGCGCCCTATCTGACGGCATCGGGCGACCTCTCCCACCATCTGGACGCGATCCCAAGCGTCTATGTCGCCGAGCCGGTGCCCGGCCGCCCGTCCCGCCGGCGCGTCTCGTCCGGCAGCGTCTGGGAGCCTTTGGCCGGCTATTCGCGCGCGGTCCGGACCGGCAACCGGATACTCGTCTCGGGCACCACCGCCACGCACGGCTCCGACCGCATCGTCGCGCCCGACGATGCCGGCGCGCAGGCGACCTATTGCCTCGACAAGATCGCCGCCTCCATCCGCGCCCTCGGCGGCACGATGGAGGACGTGGTGCGCACCCGCGTCTATCTCGCAGACGTCGACGACTGGGAACCCGTCTCGCGCGCCCATGGCCGCTTCTTCGGCGACGTGCGCCCCGCCAACACGCTCCTCGCCGTCGCCAATCTCGTCGGCGACTACAAGGTCGAGATCGAGGCCGAAGCCGCCGTCGAGGAATAGCAGCGGCGCGCCCACCGCCAATTGCCGGCCGGATGCAGGCACGATCGAATTGCGATCGTCGCCTGCTGTTGTATGGTCACGCCTTCCGATGCTGCGGCTCGCAGCGCCTCCCCCTATCGATGAGTGGTCCCTTGAAACGACGCAGACTTGGCAGGAACGGTCCTGAAATCGGCGCGGTCGGGCTCGGCTGCATGAGCTTCGGCGGCATCTACGGTGCGACCGACATGGCGGAGAGCCATCGCACGCTCGCCCGCGCGCTCGACCTCGGCGTCGACCATCTCGACACCGCCAACATCTATGGCGAAGGCGTTGCCGAGGAGGTCATCGGCGCCTTCCTCAAGGATCATCCGAATCGCTTCACCATCGCCACCAAGGCCGGCATCAGGAACAAGCCGGTGCGCGGCTTCGACAATTCGCCGGAGCACCTGCGATCCTCGCTCGAAGCTTCGCTGAAGCGTCTCGGCGTCGATCATGTCGCGCTCTTCTACGTCCATCGCCGCGAGCAGTCGCGGCCGATCGAGGACGTGATGGAGACGCTGGTGCGGCTGAAGGATGAAGGCAAGATCGGCGCGATCGGCCTGTCGGAAATCTCGCCGTCGACGCTCGAACGCGCCAACGCCGTCCACCACGTCGCGGCCGTCCAGAACGAATATTCGCTTTGGACGCGGCTTCCCGAACTCGGCCTTCTGCAGGCGACGAAGCGCCTCGGTACGGCGCTCGTCGCCTTCTCGCCGGTCGGCCGTGGCGTCTTTTCCTCGACGCCCGTCGATCCGGCGAAATTCGCCGAGGGCGACTTCCGCCGCCTCAACCCGCGCTTCCTCGAGACGAACTACCGCTACAACAGCGCCTACATCGCGCGGTTTGCCGCGTTCGCGAAGGCGCGCGGGCTGTCGCCGGCGACGCTCGCCATCGCCTGGCTCCTGGCGCGCGGCGACCACGTCATCCCGATACCGGGAACGCGCAGCGCAGCGCATCTGGAAGAGGACGCAGCGGCAGCGGAAATCGTGCTGTTACCCGCCGACCTCGACGCCATCGAGGCGATCCTGCCGGTCGGCTTCGCCCATGGCGACCGCTATTCGGAGACGCAGTCGGTCGGCCCGGAGCGCTATTGCTGAAGGATGGTCAGCGCACGAAGGCGGTGATCGAGGCAGCGACCAGCACGATTGCCACCAGGAGCAGCACGAGATAGGCGCGCTTGCGGTCGAACATGACGGCGAACGAGCAGAACCAGACCGAAACCGCGCCGCCCAGCGCGTAGAGGAAGGTCGGCTTGTCGGTCCACATCAGCCCGGCAAGCATGAGCCCTCCGATGATCAGGCTGCCGAAGACGATCATCAGGCTAAGGGCGAATCTATCGGAATCCATCAGGCATCTCTCGTCGCACCGCATTCGACGCAGGCCGCAGCCCGCACCTCCTACATCGGCTGGCAGGACCGAAAAAGCAAGCATCGGCGGATCATCGCCGCAGCGTCCGCCGGACGCCCGAGCGGGCGCGGCGCAGGAGATCGCGCAGCCGCTCCTCGCGCTCGAGACCCAGCGCGGCGGCATTGACGAGCCTGTCCGCCTTGGGCTCGAGCCCGACGATCAGCGTCGCCAGCGTCGAGCGCTCGGACCACATGCGCCCGAGCACCGGATGATCGGGCACCGCGCAGGAATCGGTAATCGTCACGTTCAAATCCTCGAGGTGACGTTTCGTGACCGCGATCATCAGCAGGACGCCGGGCGAATAGGCGGCGAACTCTTCGTCGAAGGCCGTCTTCCACGTATAGGCGACGCCCGATTCGACGAAGACGACGAGCGAGGCGACCGGCCTGCCCGCGACCGCGAGCGTGTGGATGCGGCACATGGCGCGTTCGGCGAGGCCAGCAATCGCCTCGCGCACGAAGGCGGCGCGGAAGCGGTCGACGACCATCGCCGTGCCGGCGCGTCCCTTCCAGCCGCTCGCCTCCAGCGTCAGGAAGGTCTCGACGGCCAGCCGCGTCTCGTCCGCCGTCTCGGCGACCTCGTAGCCGAGCGCGCCCTTCTCGGCGAGGCGGCGCTCCAGCCGCTGGTATTCGCGGTAGTGCTTGCGGCCGAGCGTGCCGGCAAGATAGGCGTCGCCGTCGAGGTCCGAGCGCAGCATCGGCCGTTCGCGCTCCATCACCTTGACCATCGGCAGGTTGAGTTCGGCCGCCGCCCCCTGCAGCGTCGCGGCGAAGATGCCGTCGGTGCGGATGTCGGGAAACTGGATCAGCTTCGGCAAACCTTGTTCGCGCGCTGCGATCAGGCGCAGGAAGTCGGCGACGATGCCCTGCGGGTCGTCGCGGTCGACGAGCGGCGTTCCGAGCGGGCCGAACGGGCTCGACCAGGTCCGGATCGCCGGCGGGCCGAGTCGCAGCAGCGGCCGCTCGACCGAGAACGGCACCAGAAGCCGCAGCCGGCTGCGCGTGTCGCGTTCGTCGCGCATGACGGCGAGCCGCACCTCGCGATCCTCCAGCCGCGGCATGGCCGGGGCGAGAAAGCGCGGGTTGAAGAAGACGTTCGGCTCGATCGCGCGCGTCGCCAGATGGTCGAGCTCGGTGATGAGGTCGTATCCCGTCGAAGCGGGGTAGATGTCGAGCCTGCGCCCGCGCTCGATCGGCCCCTCGGCCTCACCGGCATTGCCGGCGAAATGATCGAGCATCGCGGCCGGATGCCGCCCTTCAGCCGTCGCACCCATCACGAACCCCTTGCTTGCGCCGCGGCCGCGCCCATCCACATGTCGATGCCGAGCTTGGCGCGCACGGTGACGGCGAGCAGTGCCGCCTCGCAGGCCATCGCGGCGGCGGTCGCGATCGCCGCGCCCCAGAGCCCGTAGAGCGGGATCAGCAGGCAGTTGAGCGCGACGTTGACGACGAGCACCACCGCATAGAGCCGCGCGCAGGCATTCTGGAAGCCGCCCATGGTCAGGACGCTTTCGGCCGGCCCGACGACAGCCCGCGCGACGACGCCGGCGACGAGCACGAAGAGCAGCGGATAGCCGGCGGTGAATTCGGAGCCGAACAGCATCAAGAGCGGCTCGCCGGCCGCGAGCAGGAGCGCCGCCATGGCGAGCGTCGGCCAGAACGTCCAGCGCACCGTGTCATGGGCGAAGGCGGCGAGTTCGTCCGGCCGGTCGCCGTGCATCAGCCCGGCAAAGCGCTGCGCGACACCGGCGCGCACGGCGAAGTAGACGAAATGGACCAGCGCCAGCGTCTTCACCGTCGCGAAATAGACCGCGACGTCGGGCGGCGGCAGGAAGAAGCCGACCATCAGCACGTCGGCATTGGTCAGGATGTAGATGAAGCCCTCGATCAGGAAGACCGGCAGCGAGACCACCATCCAGCCGCGCACCGCGAAGGCGCGCCGCACGGGCTCGGCCTCGCGCTCGGCGCGGTTCGAGACGGTCACGAGCTGGAACAGCGTCGTCGCATAGGTCGCGACGATGGCGGCGTACATTCCGGTCTCGGCATTGGCCGGCGCGCCGGTCGCCACCGCCGCCACCATAAGGATCAAGAGCAGGAGCGGGCGCAGGATGTAGGTCGGCAGCATGGCGTGGAACGGCCAGGCATGGCCGCGCGCCACCCCTTGCATCAGGTCCGAAAGCCCCATCATCGGCAGGCAGACCATGCCGAGCAGGAAGGGCACGACATGGTGCGGCTCTATCCGGTCGGACAAGGCGTGGATCATCGCGGCGCCCGCGATCGCGATTAGCGACGAGGCGGCGAAGACGATCAGCCGGCTGCCCAAGAGCACGCCGCGCAGTTCGGCCGATCGCCCTTGGCCGCGATATTCGGGGATGAAGCGGATGATGGAGGTGTGGAAGCCGAGGCAGGAGAGGTTGCCGAGAATCAGCATCGCCGTCCAGACGAGGACGAAGACGCCATATTCGAACCCGCCCATCCAGCGGGCAAGGAAGACCTGGCTCGCGAATGCGATGACGGCCGACGAGACGCGCACCGCGAATGCTGTCAGCGACATGCGCGCAGCGTGGCTGCGCTCGCCCGTTCCGAAGGCGAGCTTGTCGAACGCTTCGAGATAGGGGCGCGCGCGCGCGGCCAGCCGCTCGGGCAGAATGCGTTCGGCCGTCGTTGCAGCGGAGACTCGCACGCTCTAAACCTTTGTTCTCGCGTCCAGCCCTACGGCATAGGGCCAAACACTTTAAGAAACGGTTCGGCGCCCGCCTCATGCCCAAGCCTGCCCCGTCGGATTTCGTCATCGCCATCCTGATCGGCATCACGCAGACGATCGGCTATGGCAGCCTCTATTATTCCTTCGGCGTCCTCGCCCCGTTCATGGCGGAAGACACCGGCCTGTCGCTGACCTTCGTCTACGGGCTGTTCTCGATCGCGCTCCTGGCGTCGGGCTTCGTCGCGCCGCGCGCCGGCCGCCTCTTCGACGGCACGGACCCGGCGCGCGTCATGGCGATCGGCTCCTGCATCAGCGCCGTCGCGCTCGTGCTATGGGCGCTGGCACCGGGCCGGATCGCCTTCGGCGTGTTCCTGATCCTGACGGAGATGAGCTCCGTGCTCGTCCTCTACGAGGCGGCGTTCGTCCTCGCCGCGCGCCTGTCGCCGGCCAATGCGCGGCGCACCATCACCGGCATCACGCTGATCGCGGGCTTCGCCTCGACGATCTTCTGGCCGCTGACGAGTTGGCTCACCGGCATCATCGAATGGCGCACCATCCTGCTCGTCTTCGCCGCGCTCAATCTCTTCGTCTGCGCGCCGCTGCATCTCTTCCTGATGCGGCGCACGCCGCGCGCGATGCCGGTGGAGGCAGAGGCCGGGCAGAAGCTGGCCGAAGGCACGCTCGCGTCGGCGCGCGACCGCACAGTCGCCTTCCGGCTGCTGCTCGTCGCCTTCGCCGCCAACGCCTTCGTCATGTCGGCGGTCCATCTGCACCTGATCGGGCTGCTCGGTGCGCTCGGGCTCGGCGCATCGGCGGCGCTGATCGGCGCGCTGATCGGTCCGGCGCAGGTCGCCGGCCGCATCGCCGAATTCACCGCCGGGCCGCGCATCAGCGTCATGAGCGTCGCACTCTTCGCCACCGGCGCGCTGCCGGCGGGGCTCGGCTTCCTGATCGGCGGTTCCGGCTATCTGCCAGCCGCCATCGTCTTCGCGCTCGTCTTCGGCGCGGGGCAGGGGCTTTCCTACATCGTGCGCGGCGTCCTGCCGCTGACGCTCTTCGGCGCCAACGGCTATGGCGCGCGGACGGGCCGGATCAATTCGGTGCGGTTGTTCGTCTCAGCCGGCGCGCCGTTCCTGGCGGCCGCCATCTTCGAGCGCTTCGGCGCCGAGCCGGCGCTTGGCGTCATCGCCGCCGCCGGCGTCGTCGGGTTCGTCGCGATCATCGCGATCGTCCCGATCCTGCGGCGCGCCGGACAGCCCGGCACGCCGTCAACCTAGCAAGCCGTCAGGCGAAGGTGCCGTGGCAGTGCTTGTACTTCTTGCCCGAGCCGCAGGGGCATAGTTCGTTGCGGCCGACCTTGCCCCAGGTGCCCGGATCGTTCGGATCGCGGTCCTCGGGAGCGACGATGCGGTTGTCGCCCGACCCGTCCGCACCCTCGGCGAAGTCGTCCTCGCCCGTCACCGGATCGAGATGGTGGCCCTCGACGGCAGGGGCTTGCGGCGGCGGCGCGTCGGCGGCCTGGCGCACGAGTTCTACGCGCATCAACTGGCTGGTGACGACCTGGCGCAGGTTCGCCAGCATCGACTGGAAGAGCTCGAAGGCCTCGGTCTTGTACTCGTTCAGCGGGTCGCGCTGGGCATAGCCCCGGAAGCCGACGACCGAGCGCAGATGGTCGAGATTGACGAGGTGCTCGCGCCACAGGCTGTCCAGCGTCTGCAGCATCACCGACTTCTCGACATAGGTCATGATGTCTGGGCCGAAGCGCTCGGCGCGGTCGGCGGCGGCGGCGTTCGCGGCCTCCATCAGGCGTTCGCGAATCTGCTCCTCGTCGATGCCTTCCTCGGCCGCCCACTGGTCGACCGGCAGGTCGAGATTGAGGCCTTCGCGCACGCCTTCCTTGAGGCCCGCAACGTCCCACTGCTCGGCATAGGCGTTTTCGGGAATGTGCCGGGCGACGAGGTCCTCGACCACGTCCTCGCGCATTTCGGCGACGGTATCGGAGACGTTGCCGCCTTCCATGAGCTGGATGCGCTGGTCGAACACGACCTTGCGCTGGTCGTTCATGACGTCGTCGTATTTCAGAAGGTTCTTGCGGATATCGAAGTTGCGCGCCTCGACCTTCTTCTGCGCCTTTTCCAGCGCCTTGTTGATCCAGGGATGGATGATGGCCTCGTCTTCCTTGAGGCCGAGCTTGGTCAGCATGGAATCCATGCGATCCGAGCCGAAGATGCGCATCAGGTCGTCCTGCAGCGACAGGAAGAATTTCGACCGGCCGGGATCGCCCTGGCGGCCGGAGCGGCCGCGCAACTGGTTGTCGATGCGGCGCGATTCATGGCGTTCGGTGGCGAGCACGTAGAGGCCGCCGGCGCCGAGCGCCTTTTCCTTCAGGCGCTGCACGTCCTCGCGGATCGCCTTTTCCTTTGCCTCGCGCTCCGGTCCGGCCGGCATGTCGCCGAGTTCGGCGGCGACGCGCATGTCGGCATTGCCGCCGAGCTGGATGTCGGTGCCGCGGCCGGCCATGTTGGTCGCGATGGTGATCGCGCCCGGCTTGCCGGCCTGCGCCACGATCGAGGCTTCCTGCTCGTGATGGCGGGCGTTCAGCACCTGGAAGTCGGAAAAGCCGTCCTTCTTCAGGCGCTCGGCCAACTGCTCGGACTTCTCGATCGAGGTGGTGCCGACGAGGACCGGCTGGCCCTTGGCGCTCGCTTCCTTGATCTCGCGCACGATCGCCCGGTACTTCTCCTCGACCGTGCGGTAGACCTCGTCGTCCTCGTCGAGGCGCTGGACCGGCAGATTGGTCGGAATGTCGGAGACGCCGAGGCCGTAGATGTTGCCGAATTCCTCGGCTTCCGTCTGCGCCGTGCCGGTCATGCCGGCCAGCTTCGAATACATGCGGAAATAGTTCTGGAAGGTGATCGAGGCGAGCGTCTGGTTCTCGGGGTGGATCTTGACGTGTTCCTTGGCTTCCAGCGCCTGGTGCAGGCCCTCGGAGAAGCGGCGGCCCGGCATCATGCGGCCGGTGAACTCGTCGATGATCACGACCTCGTCGTTGCGGACGATGTAGTCCTTGTCGCGCTGGAACAGGCGATGCGCCTTGAGCGCGTTGTTGACGTGGTGGACGATGGCGACGTTCTCGATGTCGTAGAGCGAGGCGCCCTTGAGCATGCCCGCATCGCGCAGAAGATTCTCCAGCTTCTCCGTGCCTTCCTCGGTGAAGTTGGCGGTGCGCTGCTTCTCGTCGATCTCGTAGTCTTCGGCCGCCAGCATCGGAATGAACTTGTCGATCTGGTTGTAGAGTTCGGAGCGGTCTTCCAGCGGGCCGGAGATGATCAGCGGCGTGCGCGCCTCGTCGATCAGGATCGAGTCGACCTCGTCGACGATCGCGTAGAAATGCCCCCGCTGCACCATCTGTGCGCGCTCGTATTTCATGTTGTCGCGCAGATAGTCGAAGCCGAGCTCGTTGTTGGTGGCGTAGGTGACGTCGCAGGCATAGGCCGCCTTGCGCTGCTCGTCGGACAGGCCGTGGACGATGATGCCCGTCGACAGGCCGAGGAAGCCGTAGACCTTGCTCATCCACTCCGCGTCGCGGCGGGCGAGATAGTCGTTGACGGTGACGACGTGGACGCCCTTGCCGGCGAGCGCGTTGAGATAGACCGGGAGCGTGGCGACCAGCGTCTTGCCCTCGCCGGTGCGCATCTCGGATATGCCGCCTTCGTGCAGCACCATGCCGCCAATGAGCTGGACGTCGAAGGGACGCAGGCCGAGCGCGCGCTTGGACGCCTCGCGGACGGTGGCGAAGGCCGGGATCAGGATGTCGTCGAGCGAGGTGCCTTCGGCGATCTGCTTCTTGAAGTCCTCGGTGCGGGCGCGCAGCGCCTCGTCGGAAAGGCCGGAAAGCTCGGTTTCGAGAGCGTTGATCGCCTCGACCCTTGGCCGCAGACCCTTGATGCGCCGATCGTTCGAGGAACCAAAAATCTTGCGCGCGACGCCAGCGAGACTGACCATCAAAGGTCCTTTCGAAAAGAAAGTTTTCCGGTTTGGACCGGACCGCCCGTTTGGGGGGTAACGGGCATGTGAAAAGACGGAAAAGCGCCCGGAAAACGGTTCTGGACGCCAAGACGAAGGACAGATAAGAGGGGGCACAAGCGATGTCAACGCCGCCGCCTGCGGGCGCAAATGCGGAATTCCGCCACATTCGCAAGGGCTGGAAACAGCATCGAACCCTCACTGGAGTGTCTTCATGAACGTTTTGTTTCGCCGCTTGTCCGCCGCCGTCGCGCTCGCCGCGCTGACTTCGGGCGCCGCCTTTGCGCAGGACGCGACGCCCGCCGCGCCGGAACCTGCGGTCGCTGCCGATCCGGCCGCCGTCGTCGCCACCGTCGAGGGACAGGACGTGACCGAGGGTGACCTGGCGCTGGCGCTCCAGGGCCTCGAGCAGCAGTTCGCCAACCTCTCGCCCGAGCAGCGCCGCGCCGCGGCGCTTTCCGCGCTGATCGAGATCCGCCTCCTCGCCGCCAAGGCCGAAGAGGAAGGCCTCGACGACGGCGAGGAGTTCCAGCGCCAGATGAATTTCCTGCGCGAACGCGCGCTCCACAGCGCCTTCATCGAGCAGGAAGTCGCGGCCAGCGTGACCGACGAAGAGGTCCGCGCGCGCTACGACCAGGAAATCGCCAACACCCCGCCGGCCAATGAAGTGCGCGCTCGCCACATCATCGTCGACAGCGAGGAGAAGGCCAAGGAACTTATCACCGAGCTCGACGGCGGCGCGGATTTCGAGGAACTCGCCAAGGCGAACTCGACCGACGGCGCAGCGAGCCAAGGCGGCGATCTCGGCTATTTCGGCCAGGGCCAGATGGTGCCCGAGTTCGAGCAGGCCGCCTTCGCCATGGATGTCGGCGACCATTCCGCCGACCCGGTCAAGACGCAGTTCGGCTGGCACGTCATCAAGGTCGAGGACAAGCGCCAGCAGCAGCCGCCGGCCTTCGAACAGGTCGGCCCGCAGATTCGCTCGATCCTCCTGCGCGAGCGCTATTTCCAGACCGTCGAGGAAATCCGCGAGGCGGCCGACATCGAGATCGCCGATGCCGAACTGAAGGCGACGCTGGACGAGATGGAAGCGGCGGCGCAGCCCGGCGCGCAGTCGGAATCGGATGCCGAAGCCGGCGCCGAGGGCGCGGTCGAAGCCGCCCCGTCCGACGAGACCACCGACCCGGCCGAATAAGCAGCAAAAGACGAAGACCAGCGCCATGTCCGACGCCGTTTCTCCGCTCGCCCCGAAAAGCTACCCGAAGATGCCGCCGATCGACGGCGTCCGGATCGCGACGGCGGAGGCCGGCATCAAGTACGAGGGTCGCACCGACCTTCTGGCGATGGTCTTCGACGAGGGGACGACCGTCGCCGGCGTCTTCACCAAGTCGAAGTGCCCGTCGGCTCCGGTCGATTTCTGCCGGGCGAATCTGCCCGGCGGATCGGCGCGCATCCTGGTCGTCAATTCTGGAAATGCGAACGCTTTCACCGGGAAAAAAGGCCGTGAAACCACCGAAATGACGGCTGTTTTGGCGTCAAAAGCGGCCGGCTCCAGCTCAAAAGAGGTGTTTTTGGCCTCGACTGGCGTCATAGGTGAGCCTCTTGACGCCAAAAAATTCGCTCATTTGCTCGACGACATGGTCGCCCGCGCCGAACCTGGCCTCTGGCCCGAGGCCGGCGAGGCGATCATGACGACCGATACCTATCCCAAATATCTGACCGCCACCTGCCAGATCGACGGCGTCGACGTGACCCTCAACGGCATCGCCAAGGGTGCCGGCATGATCGCGCCGGACATGGCGACGATGCTCTCCTTCGTCGCGACCGACGCGCCGATCGGCGCGAAGGCCTTGCAGGATTTGCTGTCCAAGGGCGTCGGCATGACGTTCAATTCGGTGACGGTTGACAGCGACACGTCGACCTCCGACACGCTGATGCTGTTCGCCACCGGCGCTGCCGAAAAGCGCGGCGCGGTGCGGATCGAGGACGGCGAAGACCCGCGGCTTTCCAATTTCCGCCGCGCGCTCAACAAGATGCTGAAAGCGCTGGCCTTGCAGGTCGTGCGTGACGGCGAGGGTGCGCGCAAGCAGATCGGCGTCACCGTGACCGGCGCCAAGAATGCGCGCTCGGCCAAGCGCGTGGCGCTCTCCATCGCCAATTCGCCGCTGGTCAAGACCGCGGTCGCCGGCGAGGACGCCAATTGGGGCCGCGTCGTCATGGCCGTCGGCAAGGCGGGCGAGCCGGCCGACCGCGACCTCCTTTCGATCTGGTTCGGCGACATCCGCGTCGCCCATGGCGGCGAGCGGGACCCGGATTATTCCGAAGAGGCGACGTCCTCCTACATGGAAGGCGACGAGATCGACATCCGCGTCGACCTCGGGCTCGGGCGCGGGCAGGCGACGGTCTGGACCTGCGACCTGACCAAGGAATATGTCGCCATCAATGGCGACTACCGCAGCTAGGATGGCGAAGGCCGACCTGCCCACCGTCAGGCGGCTGGAGGCGGCGGGCTTTCGCGCCTGGCCGGCGGAGAAAGTCTCCTATGACGGCACATGGTCGGTGCGCACGACGCCCGGCCTGCCGACGCGCCGGTCGAACTCCGTCACCCCGCTCGACCGCTCCGACTGCGACGGGCTGGAAAGCCGGTTGCCAGGCCTGCGCGCGCGCTTCGCCGAGGCCGGTTTCCCCGTCACCTTCCGCATCACGCCGCTGACCGGGCAGCGCCTCGCCGACCAGCTTGACGAAAGGGGCTGGCCGGTGATCACGCCCTCGCTCGTGATGCGGGCGGATCTGCGTGCGATACCCGACGGGCAAGCCGATGTGGAAATGGTGTCTTCCGCCGCGTTCTGCCGGGCCGGGATCGCGATCGGCGCCATCGATCCCGCGCGCGGGACGCCGCTCGAGGCGCTTTTCGCGCGCGTTCCGGGGAAAATAGGCCTGTTCGTGCTGTCGGTCGACGGCAAGCCGGCCGCCAAGGCGATGTGCACCGTCGACGGCGCGCTTGCCGGCATCTACGAGGTCGCCACCGCGCCGGCCTTTCGCGGGCGGGGGCTTGCGCGCAAGGTCGTGTCGGCGGCGCTCGGCTTTGCCGAGGCGAACGGGGCGCGCGCCGGCTTCCTGATGGTGGACGAGAGCAACGCTCCGGCCATCGCACTCTACAAATCCTTCGGCTTTTCGACGGCCTATCCTTACGAATACCGAGCCGAGCCGGAGACGACGACATGAGCGAAGCGACCGAAGCCGAACCGAAGCGCCTGCTGCTCGTCGCGGCCTGCGCGCTGGTCGATGCGGACGGGCGCGTGCTCCTGGCGCAGCGACCGGCGCACAAGCAGTTGGGCGGTCTTTGGGAATTTCCCGGCGGCAAGGTCGAGCCGGGCGAGACGCCGGAGGAGACCGTCGTGCGCGAACTCCATGAGGAGCTCGGCATCGAGACGAAGACGGCGTGCCTTGCGCCGCTGACCTTCGCCAGCCATTCCTACGAGACGTTCAATCTCCTGATGCCGCTGTTCGTTTGCCGCCGTTTCTGGGGCATTCCCCAGCCGCTCGAAGCGCAGCAGCTGAAATGGGTGCGCCCGACCAAGATGCGGGACTATCCGATGCCGCCGGCCGACGAGCCGCTGATCCCGTTCCTCATCGACTTGCTGTAGGGTGTGTCGATATTCAGGCCTGAGCGGCCTGCAAATGACGGGTTTCTGCGCTTCCGGTGCTCATGTACCCGAACGTACATTCCGCTCCGGTTCTCGAAACCCATCATTTTCGGCACGCTCAGGCCTAAATCTCAACACACCCTAGATCAAGGCGATAGCAGTCGAAATTTCGACTTCGAGCTTCCGCGTTAATCGATGATTCAGCCAATCCTGCAAAAGTCCTGTGGATTTCATCCGGGCAACAGGACTTCGCATGGCACGCGGCGGGCAAGAGCAATCGGGCCGATCCTTCATCAGCCAGACGAGCGCGGGCATCCTGCGCGTGACGCTTCTGTTCGGCTCGGCGGCCATCGCGCTGACGCTGATCCTCGTTCCGATCGCCGACAAGCACGCCCGCGACCGAATATTCGCCTCGGTCGAATCGCCGGGCATCGACCGGATGTCGACGGGCAGCATCGCGCCGCGCGATGCCGGCGAGAGCTACACGATCCGGCGCAGCGTCCTGCAGCAGGATCCGAACTCGGTCTGCATCATCCGCGAGTCCGGAGCCCGTTCCGGCTCGTGCTGAGGTGGCAAGCCGGGCGCAGCGCTCCACACTTCCTTAACGACGCCTCTTGGCAGCTTCCTAACTTCTGGGTGCTAGGAAAAAGGACACGCTGAATGACGAGGCGCGCCATGCTGAGACGATTCCTGAAAGACGAGAGTGGAGCGACCGCCATCGAATATGGCCTGATCGCCACGCTCATCGGCGTCGCGATCATCGGCGGCGCCTCGGCGACCGGAACGGCCATCTCCAATCTCTGGGGTGGCAACGAAAGCGCGATCAACGAGGTCCTGACCCAGTAAAACACTTTTAGGGTGTCTTCAGCGCCTCGGCGAGCGACACCGTCGCGCTGCCGCGCCGCGCGGGCTTCTGCTGCGAGCCATGCGGCGCCCATCCCGAAAGCCAGACGGTCGCGAAGGTCGCGCGGATGCGCCCGTCCGGATCGGCGAAGCGCTCGGCGTAGAGTTCCGCAGCCCTGACGAGAACCGCCCGCCGCACCGGCCGCGCGCCGACGAGGCTGCTGGTGACGCCCATGGCGCGAAGGTCGCGCATCAGGTCGAACATCGTGTCGTAGCGGACGGTCGTTTCCTCGATGTCGGCGACGGGAAGCGCGAAGCCGGCGCGCTGCAACAGCCCGCCCGCATCGCGGATGTCGACGAAGGGATGGACGCGGCTCGCCGCGCCGCCGGTGATTTCGGCTTCGGCCGCCAGCAGGACCTCGCGCAGTTCCTTCAGCGTGCCGGCGCCCGGCAGGCATCCGAGGAAAAGGCCGTCCGGCCGCAAGAGCCGCCGGATCTGGACCAGCGTTCCCGGCACATCGTCGACCTCGCCGAGCGCACAGAGCGAGACGGCAAGGTCCGCGCTTTCCGGGGGTAGGGCCAGATGATCGACCGGGGAGACCGTGCCGGGCGTGCCTTCGAGCAGGGCGGCATCCGCCTCGACGCGCTCGATGTCGCCCGCCTTGCCGGTCGAAGCCACGGCGCGCGCGGCTTCGTCGACGACGCCATGGAGCACGACGGCCCGGTCGAAATCGCGGCTGACGGTGGAAAGGCGCTCGGCGAGCTCGACCGCGGCGGCGCGCATCAGGAAATCGCCGTGGCGACCCGTCTGTGCGAGGGCGCGCTTCTTGTGGGCGAGCGCGCGGGTCTGATCGAAGATTGCGTCCATGCGTTCCTGAATGCGACAGTGCCGGCAAGGGTGGATATGGGGAGCCGGGCTTGAGAAGTCTCGTGGTGGAACGGCTCGAAAAGATCAAGTCCGCCGGCGCGCTTGCAGGACAGATCGCCGGCCGCATGTTCTTTCCGCCGACCTGCCTCGGATGCCGCAGGATCGTCGCCGAGGGCGGCACGCTCTGCGCCTCGTGCTGGGGCGACATCCATTTTCTCGACGAGCCCTGGTGCGCGGTTTCGGGCGTTCCCTTCGCCTATGACATGGGTGCGGGCGCGATCTCGCCGGCCGTCATGGCGTCGCCGCCCGCCTATGACCGCTCGCGCGCGGCGGTCGCCTATGACGGCGCCGCGCGCAGGCTGGCGCAAAGCCTCAAATATCAGGACCGCACCGACCTTGCGCCGTGGCTCGCCGGCTGGATGGTGCGCGCGGGCCGGGACATTCTCGACCACGCCGACCTCATCGTGCCGGTGCCGCTTCACCGCCAGCGCTTCTTCACCCGCCGGTTCAACCAATCGGCGGAACTGGCGCGGGCGATCGCGCGGCAGGCCGGGCGGCCGCTTACCGCCGAGGCGGTGATCCGCGTCAAGAAGACCCGCCAGCAGGTGGGGCTGAAGGCGAAGGAGCGACAGGACAATGTGCGCGCCGCTTTCCTCGTGCCGGAGGGGTCGAAGGCGCTGATCGCCGGCAAGCATGTGTGCATCGTCGACGACGTCTATACGACCGGCGCGACGGTCTCGGCGCTCGCCAAATGCCTGCGCCGGGCCGGCGCGCGCGAAATCTCGGTGCTGACCTTCGCGCGCGTGCTTCCCGGGGACTTCCGGCGGACACGGCCAGAGCCTATATAGACCGGCAAAGGCAACAGAACGGACCCGACATATGGCCGACGTCGAAATCTATACGCGCATGATGTGCGGCTATTGCGCGGCCGCCAAGCGGCTGCTCGACAAGAAGGGCGTCGGCTATGTCGAGCACGATGCGAGCTTTTCGACCGAACTGCGCCAGGAAATGATCGGCAAGGCGAATGGCCGCACGACCTTTCCGCAAATCTTCATCCATGGCCGCCATGTCGGCGGATCGGACGAGCTGCATGCGCTCGACTCCGAAGGCCGGCTCGACGCGATGCTGAAGGGAGGCCGGGCATGAGCGAATTGGTGAAGGTCGCCGCGCTGCAGATGCGGTCCTCGACGTCGCTGGAACGCAACATTGCCGATTTCGAGGCGCTGGTGCGCGAGGCGGCGGCCAAGGGCGCGACCTATGTCCAGTCGCCGGAGATGACGGGCGCTTTGGTGCGCGACCGCGACAGCCTCAAGGCGATGATCACCTCCGACGACAAGGATGCGCTGGTCGCCCGGGCGGCGACGCTTGCGGCCGAACTCGGCATCGTCGTCCATGTCGGCTCGACCGCGATCGCGCGGCCGGACGGCAAGGTCGCCAACCGCGCCTTCGTCTTCGGGCCGGACGGCAAGCGGCTTGCGACCTACGACAAGATCCACATGTTCGACGTCGATCTCGACAAGGGCGAGAGCTGGCGTGAATCGGCTACCTATGAGCCGGGCAGGGTCTCGACCGTCGTCGACCTGCCCTTCGCGCGCGTCGGGCTCGCCGTCTGCTACGATCTGAGGTTCCCGCAGCTCTTCCGCGCGCAGGCGCTGGCCGGCGCCTCGGTGCTGACCGTGCCCGCCGCCTTTACCCGGCAGACGGGCGAGGCGCATTGGCATGTGCTGATCCGCGCCCGCGCGATCGAGAACGGCGCCTTCGTCATCGCTGCCGCACAGGGTGGCCTGCACGAGGACAGCCGCGAGACCTATGGCCATTCGCTGATCGTCGATCCATGGGGCAAGGTGCTGGCCGACGCGGACGGCGCAGAGCCGGGCGTGGTGCTGGCCGAGATCGACCTTGCGGCGTCTGCGGCGGCGCGCGGCAAGGTGCCGAACCTGAAGAACGCGCGCGATTTCACCATCGCCGATGGCGCAGGGCTGGCCGACGCATCATGATCCGGTTCAATCTCGTTTGCGATGCGGGCCATGAATTCGATGGCTGGTTCCGGTCGAATGACGACTATGAAGGCCAGCACAAGCGCGGGCTCGTTTCGTGCCCGACCTGTCATTCGGCCAAGGTCGCCAAGGCGCTGATGGCGCCGGCGGTCTCGACGGGCCGCAAGCAGGAGAAGATCGCGCTCGCGGTCGGTGCCGAACAGCGCCAGATGCTGACCAAGCTGAAGGAAATGGCCGACCAGGTGCGCCAGAATGCGGACTATGTCGGCGAGAAGTTCGCCGACGAGGCGCGCAAGATCCATTTCGGAGAGGTGGAACGGCGCGGCATCTACGGCGAGGCCTCGGTCGAGGAGGTCAAGAGCCTCGCCGAGGATGGCGTTGACTTCATGCCGTTGCCTACGTTCCCGGACGAGCACAACTAGAAGACCCGCCGATATTCGGCCCTGGGTGGCCTGCAAATGGCGGCGTTCTGCGCTTCCGGTGCTCACGTACTGGTGTACGCTCCGCTCCGGTTCTCGAACGCCACCATTTTCGGCTCACCCAGGGCCGAATCTCGACGGGTCTTCGCGCGCAGCGTTGGGTAGTCAGGCGGGCTTCGCCGCCAGGATCATGTAGTTGACGTCCAAGTCGCGCGAGCGGTTCCACTGGTCGGTCAAGGGGTTGTAGGTGACGCCGGTGCGGTCGACGATCGACATGCCGGTGTCGGCGAGGCCCTTGTCGAGTTCCTCCGGGCGGACGAGCTTGTCGTATTGGTGGGTGCCTTTCGGCAGCCAGCCGAGGACGTATTCGGCGCCGATGATGGCGAGGCCCCACGCCTTCAGCGTGCGGTTGATCGTGGCGACGAACATCAGGCCGCCGGGCTTCACCATCTCCGCGCATTTGGTGAGGAACAGGTCGACGTCGGCGACGTGCTCGACGACTTCCATGTTGAGGACCACGTCGAACTTCTCGCCGGCGTCCGCGAGGGCTTCGGCGGTGGTGGCGCGGTAGTCGATCTTCACACGCGCCTCGGCGGCGTGGATCTTCGCGACCTCGATATTGGTGGCCGAGGCATCGGCGCCGACGACGTCCGCGCCGAGGCGCGCCATCGGCTCGCAGAGAAGGCCGCCGCCGCAGCCGATGTCGAGCAGGCGCAGGCCGTCGAAGGGCTTTGCGGCGCGCGGATCGCGGCCGAAATGGGTCGCCACCTGGTCGCGGATATAGGCGAGGCGCACCGGATTGAACTTGTGCAGCGGCTTGAACTTGCCGTTCGGGTTCCACCATTCCTGGGCAAGGCGCGAAAAGCGTTCGACCTCG
>JAESGM010000381.1_pt1 | contig 44760 bp, 39 predicted proteins | sample 9269721 | NCBI WGS metagenome assembly JAESGM01 (sample SAMN15720920, study PRJNA650825) | algae metagenome | isolation source: Komarekiella atlantica HA4396-MV6 and co-occurring heterotrophs from... | place: USA: Theobald House, Kauai, HI | collected 2009-07-29
AATTGTCAGTGAACTGGGCAATTGGGGGAATTGGAGGCCGGGCGATCAGCCCAGCCGCAGCGGCGCACGGCCAAATTCGTTTCCAGCGGCAACCAGTTGCGCCAGGGCATGCAGGAATGCCGTGCGCTGCGGCGCGGACAGTGACTCGATGGTCCGGGCATGCGCCCGGCGGGCGGCGGGCGCCATCTGCTCAAGCAGCTTCTTGCCGCGCGCGGTCAGGAAGACCCGCTTCAGACGCCGGTCCGTGCGCGTCGTCGTGCGCCGGAGAAGCCCTCGCCCCTCCAGCCGCGCCACCACATTGGCGAGCGTAGTGCGGTCGACGCCGACTTCATGGCCAAGCCGCGCCTGCTCCAGGCCCGGCTGCTCTTCCGTCATGGTCATCACGCTGTACTGGACCGGCGTGATGTTGAACGCGGCGCATTCCTCGATGAACAAAGCCGTATGAATCTGGTGCAGCCGGCGGATCAGGAAGCCGGGACGGCTTGCAAGGTCGAAGGCAGAGGGCGGCGTGGCGGCCTGTCTATCGGACATGTTTTGGGGATAACAGGTCGCGCAGCCACCGCCAAGTCGCTCTCAGGATGAACCCTCCTGCCCGCATGGGCACGACATCAGCAGTGAGCGCCTCACCACGCAAGCGCGCTTCCAGGTTGCGGGCGACCATCGCCGCAAGCTCGGCGGCAAACACCCGCACGATCGGTCCTCGCCCGAATTGGGCGAGCGGCCCCTTCAGGCTGTATGTGACATCGATATCGATGATGCTGGCATCAGTTCCATCGTCCCTGAGGCGGAAATCGGCCTCGGCCGAAAGGCGTGTGCCGCTTGCGCCATCGCGCCCTTCGCCCGCAATGCGGCCGGTTCGGGCAATATCATCGTAGGCCAGATCGGCGCGGCCGGTGAAGCGGGCCTGGATCGGACCGAGCGCCGCGAGCATCTCGCCAGCGACGCGGCCGCCATCGTTCGAGGTGATCTTCGCGCCCGGCAGACAACTTGCGATCAACGCCGGGTCGCGCAAAGCCGCCCAGACCTTGTCTGCCCGCAAACCGATACGCAGCACCTGATGCAATCCATCGCCCGCCGGCGATGCATTCGTGTTCGCAACAGCGGCGGCCGCCATCGTGTCGACGGCGAATTGCGCGAACCGGCCGGCTCTCACCGGCTCGTAGTGCAAGGCCGACGCATCCGGGCGAGCAGCAAGAACACGCCGGATCGCCCGTACAATTCCGTTGTAACCGGTACAGCGGCAGAGATTGCCGGCAAGCTCGAGCCGGATGCGATCCTCGTCAGCCTCCGGCAGACGCAGCACGATATCCCGCGCGGTGACCAGCATTCCCGGCGTGCAATAGCCGCATTGCAATGCATGCTCGGCCTTGAACGCCTCGCGCAAAGCCGAGACGACCGGGTCATTCTCCAGCCCTTCGATGCTGCGCACCTCATGCCCTTCGCAACTCGCCGCGAAGGTGATGCAGGACCGCGCTGGCTCCCCGTCGATCAGCACAGTGCAGGCACCGCAGACGCCATGCTCGCAGCCGATATGCGTGCCGGTCAGCAACAGGTCTTCGCGAAGAAAGTCCGCAAGATGCGTGCGCGGCGCGACCTCGGCGCTGACCTGAATATCATTGACCTTGAGATTGACCGTCATGCCGCCTGCTCCATGGCACGGCGCAGCGCGACGAGTTGCATGGCGCGCCCGACCTCATCAAGGCCGCTTTGCAGCAGGGCGCGCTCGGTGGCTTCGGGCGTGATATTCGCTCCCTCGAGAACAATGGGCGCACCGCCGACAGCGCCAATCACGGCGCGGCGGAATGTCCGGGCGGGATCGTCGATAAAGGCGGCCATGGCATGGGCAAATTCGCCCGGCTTGCGGCACGCTTTAAAATAGCCCCAGCGCGCGGAGGTCGAGAGGCGCGGAATACGCACCGCCTGCATGATCTCGCCCGGTCGCAGCGCATTGCGGAACGGGCCGGGCACGAACTGCGTCAACGGAATCGCGCGGCCACCCTCCTCGCTGATCGTCAGCGCCGCCGCGTCGAGCGTGGTCAATGTGCAGAGCCAGTCGGCGGCCGGGTCGGCATGGCAGAGGCTGCCGCCGATGGTGCCGCGGTTGCGCACAGCACGATAGGCAATGCCTTCGGCGATGCGCGGCAGAATGTTGCGCCCGATGTCAGGCACGCGGCCATCTGCTATCGCGGCATGGGTCACGCAGGCGCCGATCGTGACAGCGTCTTCGGTTTCCTCGACGGCGAACAGTTCGGGCAGGTCTGCAATGGAGAGAACCTTCTCGGGACGCGCGAGCCGCAAATTCAGCATCGGGCCGAGCGACTGGCCGCCGGCCATGATGCGCGTGTCTGCGGACTGCGACAGCATTCCCGCAACATCTGCCAGCACGGCAGGACGATCGAGCGCGAAGGCAACTGGCTTCATGCGGCGGCCTTCCTGCGCGATGCCATCAGGGCTTCAAGAATACGATGCGGCGTGATCGGCAATTGACCGATCTCGACGCCAAGCGGACGCAGCGCGTCGTTGACGGCATTCGCAATCGCCGCCGGCGGGCCGATGGCTCCGCCCTCGCCGATCCCCTTCTGGCCGAAGGCCGTGTAGGGCGACGGGGTTTCCATGTGATCGATGTCCAGCATCGGCACCTCGGTGGCGCCGGGCAGCATGTAGTCGGCGAGCGTGGTGGCCAGCGGCTGGCCGTTGTCGTCGAACGGCATTTCCTCATAGAGCGCGGTGCCGATGCCCTGCGCGACCCCTCCGCACACCTGACCATCGACGATCATGGGATTGATGAGCACGCCGCCATCCTCGCAGAGTGCATAGTCGAGAATCTTCACGTCACCCATCTCGGTATCGACCGAAACGACGACGGCATGCGCGGCATAGCTGAAGGTGCCGGTATCGCGCACCGTCTTGTAGCCGCTGGTGACTTCAAGACCGCCCGGCGCGACATCCTTCGGCAATTCCTGTGGCCGCAGATACCAGGTGCGGGCAACTTCCTCGATGCGGACGCTGGCAATACCGGTCGAGACAAGTCCGCCCTTCACCTGAACCGTATCAGCGGGCACCTGCAGCAGATGCGCGCCGATGCGGGCGATGCGCTCGCCCAGTTCCTTGCACGCCGTCGCGACCGCACCACCCGCCATGACGGCGCAGCGCGAGCCCCAAGTGCCGGTCGAATACGGTGTGTAGGCGGTGTCGCCGTGCACGACGCGGACGCGCTCGACGGGAATACCGAGAATCTCATTGGCAATCTGCGCCAGCGTCGTCTCAAGTCCCTGCCCGTGCGACTGGATGCCGACACGCAATTCCAGTCCGCCGTCCGGAGTCATGCGTGCCACCGCCTGCTCGAAGCCAGGGACCATCGGGATACCCCAACCGTAATAAACGGACGTGCCGTGCGCGCCCTGCTCGCAGAAGATCGAGAAGCCGACGCCGATCCGAACGGCGGACTTTGCCGATTCGGCTTGCCGCTTGCGTACGGCCGGCAGATCGATCGCCTCAACGACACGCCGCAGACATTCCGGATAATCGCCGCTATCGAAATGCTTGTTGGTGATGTTGTCGAATGGCATATCCTGCGGCTGCACCAGATTGCGCAGGCGGATTTCGTAAGGTTCCTTGTTCACCGCATGGGCGATGGCATCCATGATGGATTCCATCGCATAGCAGACGCCCGCGCGCGCCACGCCGCGATAAGGCACCAGCCCTGCCTTGTTGGTCGCCGCCGACCAGGTGACGCAGCGATAGGCATCGAACTTGTAGGGGCCAGGCAGGATGCTCGCGACCTGCGCCGATTCAAGGCAGGCCGAGAACGGATAGATCGAATAGGCGCCGGTATCGACGGTCGCTTCCGCATCCAGCGCGATCAGCCGGCCATCATTGTCGGCATAGGCCGTCAGTTCATAATGATGCTCACGGCAATTCGCGTTGCCGGCAAGCTGCTCGCGCCGGTCTTCCAGCCACCGCACCGGGTGGCCGAGCCGCCGCGCAAGAAACGCCGCGCAGACTTCCTCCGGCAGCAGCAGGCCCTTGTAGCCGAAACCGCCGCCGACATCGGGCGCGATGATCCTCACCTGCTCCTCGGAGACGCCGAGGCTGCCGGCAAGACCGGTGCGGATGATGTGCGGAATCTGTGTCGATGTGTGCAGGACGATCTGGTCCAGCCGCCGGTCGTAGACCGCGACCACGCCGCGTCCTTCCATCGGCGACATGCACTGACGCGAGGTGCGCAAGGTGCGCCGCACAACCACCGGCGCATTCTTCTTTACCTCATCGATGAGCCCGGTATCGACCCGGCTCTCGAGAAAGACATTGTCGCCCCATTGCTCATGGACGAGCGCACCGCCCGGCCTGCGCGCCGCCAGCATGTCCACGATCGCCGGCAATTCCTCGAACTCGACGTCGACCGACGCCGCAAGATCCTCCGCGTCCGCACGTGTCGCCGCGATACAGACAGCTATCGCCTCACCGACATGACGCACTTTCTCGTACGCGAGAATGGGCTGTGCCGACGACTTGAATCCCGGCAGACCCGAATTGGCGAGGATCGGCTTGATTCCGTCGAGATCGGCGGCAACGAAAACCCTGGCTTCATGTCCAGCCGGCTTGCGCACGCCCAGAATTCGCGCATGCGCGAGCGGGCTGCGGACAAAGGCCAGTTCCTTCATTCCCGCAAGCCTGATGTCGCCGACGAACTCACCCGCGCCGCGCAGATATCGGTCATCTTCCTTGCGCAGGACGGGGCTGCCAACTCCACTGCCCTCGCGACGCGCGCTCATGCCGCCTTGCCCCGCGCGTCTTTCGCTGCGAGATCGCGCGCGAGAGAAAGCGCCGCCAGCGTCAGTTCGCCCTCTGGGTCGCTCAGCTGCTCAAGAATACTGAAATGATTGGCCGCCGCGACCGGCAAAAGTGCGCCGGACGCGTGGGCGGCTGCGCGCAGTGCATGCAACCGGCGGGAATCGTTCACCAGCGTCGGCAGTTCCGCGGAGCCGTAGGCAATCAGCATCGGCTTCATCACCACCGGCAACCGCAGCGGCGAAAGGGCTTCGATCTCGTGTGTTGTCAGGTTCAGCGCCTTGTTCAGTCCCGTGTCGCGAAGCGCTGCGAGGTCGTAGACACCCGAAATGGCAAAGCCGGCCGCGACCAGCGGATGCGCGAGATTCATCGCGACAAGATGCGCTCCGGCCGACCACCCAGCCAGAATGACCGGCCCCGCGATCCCATGCCTGGGCCCCTCTTGCAGCAGCCAGTCGAGCGCCGCGCCAATTTCAGCGACGATGTCGGTCAGCGTCACCTCCGGCGCAAGCGAATAGCCCGGCATGGCCAGCGACCAGCCATGCGTCTCCAAGCCCTGCGCAAACATCGCGAAATCTTCGCGCGAATTGCGCTGCCAGTAGCCGCCATGGACGAACACGAGGCATGGCGCTTTCGGATCCTTCGCCGGATAGAGATCCCACCGGTTGCGGGCCCGCAGGCCATAGGGAATGTCGAGCCTCGCCGGATGCATCTGCCGGTAGGCCGCGGAGCCTGCATTGCGCTTCTGGATCAGCGCCGGGCTGTCGGCGACGGCACCGTTGTTATCGTACGCCGCATCACGTTCGGCTTGCGTCAGCGACGACCAGCGTTCCCGCGGATCGGCGACAACAGTCTCGGTATAGGGCGAGACAGAAGTCATGCGGGCTGCTGGTACGGCTGCCAGATCATGATCTGAATCGGCGTCGGCTTGCCGCCACAGCAGGGATTAAGCTCCTGCGGGCAGTTGGAGATGACGACGAGGACGTCCTTGTCGGCGCGCAGGTCGATATAATCGCCAGCCTTCGAGATGCCGTCGGCAATGTGGATGCCGCCCTCGCCATCCACCGGCACATGCATGAAGAAATTGATGTTGGGGGGAATATCGCGCCCGTTCATGCCGAGCTTCGAGAGCGCGGCGAGAAAATTGTCGCGGCAACTCCAGTCACCGGGCTTGCCGTAGCGCACCGCGTTGATCTCGCGGCTGCAGCAACCTGCCAGCGTGTCGTGGCGTCCGACCGTGTCCTCGATCACGGTCATCAGGGGCTGGGCCAGGTCGTCATAGAGAACCACGCCCTTGGTGACATAGACATTCTTCGCCAGCTTGATCGTATTCGGCACATTGTAGCGCACATCGCTGCGCTCGGCGTCGTAGATCAGCGTGTCAACGGACTGGCAGCCGTCGAGGTCGACAACGCGCAGAACGCTGCCTTTCGGAATCCTGCGATACCAATAGGTCCGAGGCGCCACGATCTCGTCGCTGACAACCCGGCCCGGAATCGTTCTCGCCAACATCGCTCGTCGTCTCGCTCCAGATCACGCCGCGACAGCCTGCGGCAGGATCGGCGAAATCGCTTCGAAACGCTCGCCGGCGCGCAGACAGAATGCCGGCTGCAGCAAGCGCTCGGCAATCACCTCGGTCTTCTCGTTGTCGCGCAGGATGAAGCGGCCGCGCAGGTCGGAGAGCACCGAAACATCGGCGATGCGGCCCGGCTGCAGCGAACCGAGTTCGTCAGACCGGCCCAGCATCTTCGCGGGATGCGTGGTCACCATCGGCACTACCTGCTCAAGCGGAAGGCCCAGCGCCATCATCGAGCTCATCGCCTGGGTCAGGCTGAATTTTGCCTGCCCTGCGAACGGATGATTCTCGTCATCCGGATGTTCCGCCGGCGTGCCGGCAGGCGCCGGAACATGTGTGTTGTAGCCGTGCATATCGGCGCCAAGCGTATCCGGCACGATGCCGGCATCCAGCGCCTTGCGCGCGAGACGATAGGAGAAATGGCTGCCGTGGCCGACATCGACCTTGAGGCCGCGATCAAGCGCCGCCTGGATCACCGAATGCACATTGCCTTCGCGATCGACAAAGCCGCCGGGATGGCGCGTGAAGGGATGCGCGAGGATGTCGCCCGGCTGCAGCAGCGGAATGACGCGATGGATGATCGTGTAGGCATCCTCGCCGTTGTTGCCGGACTCGGGCAGGCCCCAGAGCTGGCCGAAATGCACATAGAGCGGCAATTGTGTCTGACGGCCGATCTCCGCCGCCATTTTCATGACCTCAATACCCCAGCGCGCAAAGCCGCCGATCTCGGCATGCCCCTTGATCCCGCGAACGATGTCCTTGTTGGCATTCGCCGAGAGCACGGTAGCGTCGATGTCCACACCCTCCGGGCTGTAGAGATTGGGATAGAAATGCCCCTCAAGGCCGCCGACGAGATAGGCGGACAGGAAGGCCAGCACGCGCGTCTTGGATTTCTCGGCCACATAATGCCGGAAGCCCGGCAGGGTCATGCAGGACGGGCCACCCTGATCGACCACCGTTGTGACCCCGGACTGCACGCCGACCATGTCGGCGTCCAAGCCGAAACGGCCGGTGACATATTTGTAGACGTGGCCGTGGGTATCGATCAGCCCGGGCAGCACCAGCTTGCCCTTCACGTCCACGACCTCCTTTGCCGCACTCGGCAGGATATTCGGCTGCACGGCAGCAATGCGCCCGTCCCTGATCGCAATATCCATCACGCCGTTGATACCGGATGCAGGGCAAACGACATGCCCGCCCGTCAGCAATATGTCGAAGGACTTGGTGTCAGCCATCCCGGTTCTCCGTCCAGCGCCAGATCAAGCCTCGGCGCAAAGTCATCAGTATGCTGACAAGTTTTAGCAAGCTGCGTGCCAATTAGAAAGATGCGAAATTTCAAGAGTTTGCAGCTTTTGGCCAGATCGCTCTGCCTGCGGCATAGGCAGAGTATGCGCCTTCATGTAGCAGCCGCCGACATTGGGCTTTGCGGCCGGCAAGCCGGTACATTCCGCAGATACCCAGCTTCACACGCAAAATGACGCGGGAACCGGTTACCTGGCATTAGGAACATTCAGCGCAGATCGCGCATAGAATATACTTGCGTGCCCATATCCGCCGGCCGAATGGTGATCTTCATGCAGAACCTGATGCAATTCTGGCGTTCGACGCTCGTCGCTGCCGCCGCCACGGCCCTGCCCGGGCTGCCCGCCGCCGCCCAGGAAGCCATCGGCATGAAGCTCGAGGCCGCGGGCTTCGTCATGCGGGAAGCCAACACACCGAAAAAGCTGGAGCGCCTAAGATCCGTGCCGCCGCACAAATTCCTGCGGCGCGTCAAGAACGGTACTCCGTATTACGTCTATGCCGACCCGACCTACTGCAAATGCGCGCTGATCGGTTCGCAGGCCGCCATGACGACCTATCGCGACATGGTCAAGCCGATCACACCGCCGCCCGGCTATCGCGACTTTGCCGGTAACATCAGTGGCTCGGATTCAGTCGAACGCGACATGATTTACGACATGCAGGACGACGGTGAAATCGGGATGGATGACGACCTGTTCCATCCCGGTTTCTAGAGGCGCAACGCCGCCAGCCGCTTAAGCGGCAGGCGGTGTACGGCTCTCAAAGATGACTAAAGTTCTCAGTGCTGATGCTTCCTGAGCCGGAACGCCAGCATCACCCACGTGACGCCAAACACGATTGAATAGGCCGCGATCGCCCAGATCAGGCCAAGCGCACCAGCGCCAGGCATCAGCATGACCAGCAAGCCGAAAACCACCGACACCGCGCCGCTGAGGATCAACCACCACTCGTTGTCGATTTCCTTGCGGAGCTGGATGGCACCGATGATCTCGAATATGCCGTGCACCAGCGCCCAGGCGCCGATGAAAATCACGAGCACAATGGCGGTAATGCCGGGCCACAGGAATGTGACAATGCCGGCCGCAACGCCGGCAATACCGACCAGAACCAGCCACCAGGTCGGCATCGGTTTGAGGCGTCCGGTGAATGCTCCGACCAGCGCGAGGATGCCATCGACCAGCGCAAAGGCGCCATACAGCATCACAAGTGCGAACAATGTGATCGCCGGCCACACGAAAGCAAGGACACCAAACACAATCGAGAGCAGACCACGCAACAGCACCAGCCACCAGGCCTTGGCCAGCGCATTCAGCATGGGACGCGGTGTGATCGTTGGGGATGCGGAGCTGACGGACATTTTTGCCTCCTTCTGCGCGGCACCGGAATTGCCCGGAGCATAACAGCGCGGTCACGGCCGATATGCAGAGACGGACCTTCAATAATCCGAAAGGTTAAACCATCTCTGTTCTGAAAGGCACAAAAAGAACCGAAATCACTCAAACCATACTTCAATACGGGCTGATCGGCGAGGCTCTAACGCTTGCCGATGGCGATGAGTTGCACCCGCCGGTTCACCGGGGTTGTCGGTTTGCCGCGGTCCTGCAATTGCTCCTCACCCAGGCCCAGCGCCACAACGCGCTGCGGAGAAACCCGGAACGTGGTCACCAGGATCTCCCGGATAGCGCTGGCGCGCTTCTGGCTTAGGTCGAGATTGTTCGGACGTTTCCCTGTCGCTTCGATATGCGCCACTACGAGAAATTTCTTATCCTGAAGGTAGGGATGATACAATGCATCCGCGACGCGGCCCAGCAGTTTGTAAGATTCCGGGCGCACGATCGCCGAGTCGGAATTGAACTGGATATCGAGCACCAGTTGCGGCAGCGCATCCAGGCCGTCGACCAGAGGCGTCCGGTCCTGCGGCTTGCCGGGTTTCTTCATCCGCTCCAGCGCCTGCTCGTGAATTTCTTTTACGTCGATTTCGACAGATTGTGCAGGCGCCCGCAATGTCTCCACAAAATCGTCAGCCGGCAACCGGTTCTGTGCACCCGCTGATATTGGAAATAACAGGATGCAAGCAGACAGCACCAATCCGAAGGGCAGATGTCGCATCAGCAAAGATCCTGCACTTTCATCGAAAATTCGCTTCGGTCATCGCCTGGCTGCATCTCCAGCCGATCCGCTTCGCTGACAGGAGACACTCGATGGTCCCCCCGTCCTCTTTCGGCGCGCCGGCGCACAACTTTTTCACATCGGCTTCACAATGCTTCAGCAGTCCATTGCGCACCTGCGCACGCTTGTCGATCAGCGTGAACACCTTCCCATAGGTGTCACGGCAGGTGGCGGTCAGAGTCGCCTGATTTCGGCTCAGGCAATTCTTGAGCCGGTTGCTGCCAATGTTGACCCCGGCACAATTGATGTCGATGTCCTTGCCGCATGCGGATGCAAGCATGTCGAGCGATTCGGTAAAGCTGACGCTGGGCGTCGGCTGCTGTGCCTGTGCCGGCCCGAAGGCCGAAAGAATCAGAGCCGCAGATGCAAAAATAATCCGAAACATAACCCCCACATCAAGCCCCTGGCTTGAAGCCCCCGCCTTGGCCAATCAAAATCATCTTACCACCATTTTACAATGGAATGTTGCGAAACATCCCTTTCATGCGGACTAACGTCTCCTGTCCGTCCGACGCTCGGAGGCCTTCCTTTCGTTCAGACGGTCTCCCGCCTCAATCACACGCGTGAGCATGGCCGCCAGGGCACCTCTTTCCTTCTCCGACAGGCATTCCAAAAGCGCCTGCTTGTGCAGCCGCGAGCCGTGCTCATATCTCCGCAATGCCTTCCGGCCTGCCTGTGACAAATGGATGGCATAGGCGCGCCGGTCTTCCGGAACCCGCCGGCGATGGATGAAGCCGAGTTCCAGCAAGCGGTCGACTAGCTGCCAGAGTGTCGAGCCTTCCACCCTCAGCAGGCGCGCCAGCTCGATCTGTGTCAGCCCGGGATTCTCGTCAACGAGGATCATCATGCCGCACTGGACCGGAGTGATGGGGGCCTCTTCTGCGGCAAACTGTAAAGCCCAATGCACGCTGAAAACCGCGCTGGCGCGCCGCAACAAATAGCCGAACTCGCGGGCCAACCGGCCAATCCGCGCCTGGGGCGCCGGCGTTGGCTTCTTGGCCACACGCTTTTGGACTGCTGCCCGGCTCCGGCCGTCGCTGCGCGCTTTTCGCAGGGCGGGACGTTTGGACTTGGCTGGGCGCGAAGGTGGCATGCGGCGCGTGATCCCGGAGTTCATACATGTGTGCACAAAATTGCAGAATGCGCACCTCCCTCAGACAATGCAGCGGGGGCCGATTCGGGACAATATCCGGCGGCTCCCGCCGTGGGCATCACCATTGCTGCATCGCAAAGGTCTCGCTCTTGAGCCTGGGCCGGATCGAGATTATTAGGTTGTCAAACTAATTTGCAGACAGGCGATGCCAAACGGTTTTTCTGATCCGATCCTGATTGCAGGCGCAGGGCCGACAGGACTCGCGCTCGCGCTCAAGCTGGGCCTGGCCGGCATCCCCTGTATTGTCTTCGAAGCAGAACCCTCACTCGCACATGATCTGCGCGCCGGCGCCTTTCACCCGCCAACCGTCGAGATGCTTGCCGGTCTTGGCCTGGAACAGGAGATGCTCGCGCGCGGCATCAAGGTGCCGGTCTGGCAGATTCGCGACCGCATCGAAGGCATCGCGGCCGAGTTCGACCTGTCGCTCTTGTCCGATGTCACCCGATTCCCCTATCGCCTGCACCTCGAACAGCACCGGCTGACTCCGTTATTGCTGGCACGCATCGCCGCCGCTGCGCCATCTGTGCAGATTCATTTCAGTTCGGCAGTCGAACGGGTCACACAGGATGCGGCTGGCTTGACCTTGCAGGCCGGTGGCCAATCATTTCGCGGATCTTTTCTGGTCGGATGCGACGGCGCCAGGAGCGCGGTGCGTCAGGCAATCGGCACCGACTTCGAGGGCTTCACCTGGCCGGAGCGATTTCTGGTCGCAAGCACCACGTTCGATCTGGCAACGTTAGGCTTTGCCGGCGCCGGCTATGTTGCCGATCCCGAGCATTGGGCTGCTGTATTTCTTGTGCCGGACGAAGGGCCGCCGGGCCTCTGGCGCATTGCCTATGGCACCGATCCGGAATTGCCGGAAGCCGACGTACTGGCACCCGATGCCATCCAGAAGCGCCTGAAAATCATTCTTGAGCATGCGATCGCACGTCCGGACGACTTCGTCCTGAAATATGCGTCGACGTATCGCGTTCATCAACGCGTCGCCGCCCGCTTTTGTGCCGGCCGCGTTGCCATCGCCGGCGACGCCGCGCATATCAACAATCCGCTTGGAGGCTTCGGTCTCAACGGCAGCATTCATGACGCCGTGAATATCGGCGAAAAGCTGATCGACATCTGGCACAACAGTGCTGACCACGTTGCGCTGTTCGATCTTTACGACCGGCAACGACGTCCGATCAACATCAAGGCGGTGCAGGCGATGAGCATACGCAACAAGCGCCTTCTGGAGGAGAAAGATCCGGCCGTCCGCAAATCCTCGCTCGACGAGGTGCGGGCAACGGCCGCCGATCCGGACAAGGCCCGTACCTTTCTGCTCAATACCTCGATGATAAACTCGGTGCGCGAGGCCGCTGCCATCACCTGACCCCGCGCCCGAACGACTGCAAGGAACTGAAGATGCGTCTCTGCCGCTTCGATGAAAACCGCCTGGGCCTCGTGCTCGGAAAAGAGGTGGCCGACGTGTCGGCCGCTCTCGATGTGCTGCCGCAGGTTCGGTGGCCGATTCCCTATGGCGACCTCCTGATCGCAAATCTTGAAAAGGTGCGTCAGCGGGTTGAGACGCTGGCTCCGGCCGCGCCGCGCAAACGGCTCGATCAGGTGAAGCTGGAAAGTCCGGTGGCCAATCCGAGCAAGATCATCGCCGCGCCGGTCAACTACATGAAGCATGTCGAGGAGGCGCGCGCCGACGCCGGCATCAATTTCGGCACCGACATCAAGACCATCGACCATTATGGCCTGTTCCTGAAATCCAACACATCGCTGATCGGACCGGGCGACCCCGTGCGGCTGCCTGCACTCGAACGGCGCATGGACCATGAGATCGAGCTGGCGCTGATTATCGGCAAGGAAGGTTATCGCATTCCCGAAACCCACGCGTTCGATTACGTGGCGGGTTATGCGGTCTCGCTCGACATGGTGATCCGCGGCACCGAGGATCGCTCCTGGCGCAAGTCCTACGACACCTTCAGTGTGGTTGGCCCCTGGCTCACCACCCCCGATGAGGTGCAGAATCCCGACAGTCTCGACTTCCGGATCAAGGTGAACGGCGAAACGAAACAGGAATCCAACACGAAGTATCTGATCTTCGGCATTGCCAAGCTCATCTCCTATGCCTCGCAGGCCTACCGTCTTTATCCCGGCGACATCATCATGACCGGTACGCCCGAGGGCGTTGCTCCGGTCGTGCCGGGCGACATCATGGATTGCTGGATCGATCAGGTCGGCGAAATGAAAGTGGCGGTCACGCTCGCGACCTGACGCGCGTCAGCTCAGGCTCGGCAGCTTGAGCTTGTATTCCTTCGCGCAATCGATGGCGATGTCGTAGCCCGCGTCGGCGTGGCGCATCACGCCGGACGCGGGATCGTTCCACAGCACGCGCTCAAGACGTCTCGTCGCTTCCGGCGTGCCGTCGGCGACGATCACCATGCCGGCATGCTGCGAGTAGCCGATGCCGACGCCACCGCCGTGGTGGAGAGAAACCCATGTCGCACCGCTGGCGCAATTGATCAGCGCGTTCAGCAGCGGCCAGTCGGAGACCGCGTCGGAACCGTCCTTCATCGCTTCGGTTTCCCGGTTCGGTGACGCAACGGACCCTGAATCGAGATGATCGCGACCAATGACGATCGGTGCTTTCACTTCACCTTTTGCCACCATCTCATTGAACGCCAAGCCCAAACGGTGACGGTCACCGAGACCGACCCAGCAGATGCGGGCGGGCAGCCCCTGGAACTTGATGCGAGTGCGCGCCATATCGAGCCAGTTGTGCAAGTGCTTGTTATCCGGCAGCAATTCCTTCACGCGCTGATCGGTCCTGAAAATGTCTTCCGGATCGCCGGACAAAGCCGCCCAGCGGAAGGGGCCGATTCCCCTGCAAAACAAGGGCCTTATGTAAGCCGGCACGAAGCCCGGAAAATCGAAGGCGTGGTCCAGCCCCTCTTCCTTCGCCATTTGCCGGATGTTGTTGCCGTAATCCAGCGTCGGAATGCCCATGCGGTGGAAGTCGAGCATGGCGGAAACATGCTCCACCATCGACCTCCTCGCGGCTTTCGCGACGCTCTTCGGGTCGGAGGATCGCTTCTCCTCCCATTGCTGCAGCGTCCATCCCTTCGGAAGATATCCGTTGATCGGATCGTGCGCCGATGTCTGGTCGGTGACGACGTCCGGCTTCACGCCGCGCCGCACCAGTTCGGGAAACACCTCGGCGGCGTTGCCGAGCACGCCGACCGACACCGGCTTGGTCTCGCGGCACGCCTTGTCGATGATCGCCAGCGCGTCGTCGAGAGTTTTCGCCTGCACGTCGAGATAGCCGGTGCGCAGCCGCATCTCGATGCGGCTTGGCTGGCATTCGACCGCGAGCAGCGACGCGCCCGCCATTGTGGCGGCGAGCGGCTGCGCGCCGCCCATGCCGCCAAGGCCGGCGGTGAGAATCCACTTGCCCGCGAGGCTGCCATTATAGTGACGGCGACCGACCTCCACGAAGGTCTCGTAGGTGCCCTGCACGATGCCTTGCGAGCCGATGTAAATCCAGGAGCCGGCCGTCATCTGGCCGTACATCATCAGCCCCTTGCGATCGAGCTCGTGGAAATGATCCCACGTGCCCCAGTGCGGCACGAGATTGGAATTGGCGATCAGCACGCGCGGCGCATCGGTGTGCGTGCGGAAAATGCCGACCGGCTTGCCGGACTGCACGATCAGCGTCTCGTCTGCCTCCAGCGTGCGCAATGCATTCACGATGCGGTCAAAACTCTCCCAGTCGCGCGCGGCGCGGCCGATGCCGCCATAGACCACTAGTTCGTGCGGCTTCTCGGCGACGTCGGGATCGAGATTGTTCATCAGCATGCGCAGCGGCGCTTCGGTGAGCCAGCTCTTCGCCGAAATCTCCGGCCCATGCGGAGCGCGGATCACGCGCGCATTGTCGATCCTTGTCATGTCGTCACCTTCACGCTGTTGCGCGCCTCCGCAAAGCGGACGCAGGCGCGCAGGATGTTCTGCAGCAGATCGCGCATCGGCCGGGCATAAGCCGCATCATAGGGCGTCGGCCAGTCCGGCTCGCTCACCGGACCCGGCGCCTCGCGCATGTAGGCGCGGCAGGCCAGTTCCATCTGCACCGCATGCACGCCCTCGCCCGGCCGGCCATATTGGCGCGTGATCCAGCCACCCTTGAAGCGGCCGTTGACGACGTGATCGAAGGACGAGTTTGATGCGAGCGAGGCAATCTCTGCGGTCAGCGCGGGATCGCAGCTCTGCCCGGAATTGGTGCCGATATTCATGTCGGGCAGCCTGCCCTCGAACAGACGCGGAATGACCGAGCGGATGGAATGGCAGTCATAAACCACGACATGCGCGTGCAGTGCGCGCAGCCGCGCAATCTCAGTCGTCAATGCATCGTGATACGGCGTGAACCAAGCGCTGCGTCGCGCAGCAATCGCAGCGGCATCCGGGCCGGCGTTCTTATACAAGGGCTCGCCGTCGAAGGTCGTGGTCGGGCACAATTCGGTCGTCGCCTGCCCCGGATACAGTGACACTCCGGACGGATCGCGGTTGACGTCGATCACCGTGCGCGAGATCGCTGTGTGGATGACGGTCGCGTCCAGGTCGGTCGCGAAATCATACAGGCGGTCGATCCACCAGTCGGCATCCTTGCGCGCCAGCCACATCGACACGAGCTCAGCCTGATAGTCTTCCGGGATCGTCGTGCCGGTATGCGGCAGCGACACGATCAGCGGCGAAGCGCCGCGCCGCACGGTCAGCCAGGCCATTGTCCTCTCCAGACGCGCTGCGACAGCGGATTGAACCCGACGCGATAGACCAGTTCGGCCGGACGCTCGATGTCCCAGATTGCAAGATTGCAGAACTTGCCAATCTCCAGCGTGCCGGTGCTGTCCAGCCTGCCGAGCGCCCGCGCCGCCTCGCGCGTGACCCCGGCGACGATCTCGTCGATGGTCAGGCGGAACAGCGTCGCCGCCATGTTCATAATGGTGAGCAGCGAGGTGATCGGCGACGTGCCGGGATTGCTGTCGGTCGCGACCGCCATCGCGACGTTGTACCTGCGGAACATATCGACCGGAGGAAACTGCTTCTCGCGCAACATGTAGGCCGCGCCCGGCAGCAGCACCGCGACCGTGCCGGACTTCGCCATCGCGGCTGCGCCCGCCTCGTCGGTGTATTCGAGATGATCCGCCGACAGCGCATGATAGTCGGCGGCCAGCTTCGCGCCGTGCAGGTTCGACAACTGGTCGGCGTGCAGCTTCACCGGCAATCCCGCCGCGTTCGCGGCATCGAACACGCGCGCGGTCTGCTCCGGCGAAAACGCGATGCCCTCGCAGAAGGCATCGACAGCGTCCGCAAGGTTGTCCTGCTTCAGCGCAGGGATCATGCCGCAGACGAGATCGATATATTTGTCCTTGTCGGAGAATTCCGGCGGCAAGGCATGCGCGCCCAGGAACGTCGTCGTGACATCGACCTTGCGCTCGGTTGCCAGCCGCCGCGCCGCGCGTAGCAACCGGGTCTCGCTGTCCTCGTCCAATCCGTAGCCGGACTTGACCTCGATCGTCGTCACGCCTTCGGCCATCAGGCGATCGAGCCGCGCCAGCGCCGTCTTCACCAGGTCATCTTCGTTCGCTGCGCGGGTCGCCTTCACGGTCGACAGGATGCCGCCGCCGGCGCGGGCGATCTCTTCATAACTTGCGCCCGCAAGCCGCATCTCGAATTCCTGCGCACGGTCGCCGCCATAGACGAGGTGCGTGTGGCAATCGATCAGGCCCGGCGTGATCCAGCGGCCGTCGAGCGGCACGCGCTGTGCGGCGTCCCAGCCGGTCGGCAGGTCGGCCTGTGGCCCGGCGAAGACGATGCGGCCATCCTTCGCACCCACGGCGCCATTCTCGATGACGCCAAGTCCGGGCCTTTCCGGAGACAGGGTTGCCAGCCGCGCATCGAGCCAAAGCGTGTCCAGTTGCATGCGGCTTCTATACAGAATTGTGCCGCTCCCCGAAATCGTCTTTAGATGGACATGATCGGCCAACACACGGACCTGCATGACCAGCCCAGCACACACCGAAAGCGAGATATCGCTATTCTTCAATCACGCCTTGCTGCCGGACGGCTGGGCGCGGGATGTCCGTGTCAGCATCGCCAACGGCGCAATCTCTGCGGTGAAGCCCGGCGCCTCAGCCGAGGGCAGCCGGCGTATCGCGGGCATCGCCCTGCCCGGCCTGCCGAATCTGCATTGCCACACCTTCCAGCGCGCGATGGCCGGCCTCGCCGAGCGCCGCGGCCCCGCGCATGACAGCTTCTGGACGTGGCGCGAGGTGATGTATCGCTTTCTCGGCCAGCTCTCGCCCGACGACGTCGAAGCGATCTCCGCCTTCGCCTACATGGAAATGCTGGAGCGCGGCTTCACCTCGGTCGCCGAATTCCACTATCTGCATCACGCGCCGGACGGCACGCCTTATGCCGACCTCGGCGAGATGTCGGCGCGCATCGCGGCTGCGGCGCAGGAAACCGGGATCGGCCTCACGCTACTGCCCTCTTTCTACAATTTCGGCGGCTTCGGCGGCGCGGCCGCGGTATCGGGACAGCGCCGCTTTCTCAACGATCCCGACCGCTTCCTCAAACTTACCGAGCGTGCGCGTGCGACGGTCGCGCCCCTGCCCTCGGCGCGTGTGGGCATCGCGCCGCATTCGCTGCGCGCCGTGACGCCGGACACATTGCGCGCGGTTGTCGCGGCCACGCCCGACGGCCCCATTCACATGCACGCAGCCGAGCAGATCAGGGAGGTCGAGGATTGCGTCGCCTGGTCGGGCAAGCGGCCGGTACAATGGCTGCTGGACGAGATGCAGATCGGCCAGCGCTGGTGCCTGATCCACTCCACACATATGACGAAGGATGAGACACAGCGGCTGGCGCAATCAGGCGCGGTGGCGGGCCTCTGTCCCCTGACCGAGTCATCGCTCGGCGACGGCTTTTTCAACGGCCCGGATTTTCTGGAGAACGGCGGACGCCTCGGCGTCGGCACCGATTCCAATATCGATATCGACGCACCGGCGGAGCTGCGCCAGCTCGAATACAGCCAGCGTCTGCTGCATCGCGGACGCAATGTGATGACGACCACCGAAGGCGAGTCGACGGGCCGCCGCCTGTTCACGCAGGCGCTCGCCGGCGGCGCGCAGGCCTTGCAGCGCGAGGCCGGCGCCATCGCTGCCGAGAAGCGCGCGGATTTTGTCGTGCTCGACCACAATCATCCCGATCTCGTGTCGGCCAAGGACAATGTCTGGCTTGATGCCTGGATCTTTGTTGCGGGCCGCGATGCCGTGAAAGACGTGTTCGTGGACGGTGCACAGGTTGTGGCGGATGGTGTCCATCGCCAGCGCGAAGGCATCGAGAAGCGCTATCGCGCAACGCTCGCCAAGCTCTCATAAATCTCCCCGTCACCCTGAGGTGCCCGCGCAAAGCGCGGGCCTCGAAGGGCGACGGCCCGAACACTGCCCGTCATCCTTCGAGGCTCGCTCCGCTCGCACCTCAGGATGACGGATTGAGCAAGACTACACCCCCGCCGCCAGCACGGCCTCGGCGCGGATTTCCTCGGTCAGCCGCGCCTTGATCGCCGAGAATTCCGGGCTGGTCTTGATTGTGTAGTGGCGCGGATAGGGAAGCTCGATCCGGATATCCGCCTTGATACGGCCGGGACGCGCCGACATCACCACGACGCGCGATGCTAGGAAGATCGCCTCCTCGATATCGTGCGTGACGAACAGCACGGTCTTGCGCTCGCGCTCCCAGATGCCGAGCAGCAATTCCTGCATCAGGGCGCGGGTCTGGTTGTCGAGCGCACCGAACGGCTCATCGAGCAGAAGGATCGCCGGATCGTTGGCCAGCGCGCGCGCAATCGCCGTGCGCTGCTGCATGCCGCCGGACAGTTGCTTGGGATAGTGATTGGCAAAACTGGTCAGCCCCACCCGCTCAAGCCACTGCCGCACGATGTCCATACGCTCGCGCAGCGGCACGCCCTTTTCCCGAAGACCGAAGGCCACATTCTCCGCGATCGTGAGCCACGGAAACAACGTGTAGGACTGGAACACCATACCCCGTTCCGGACCCGGTCGCGTCACCGCCCGCCCGTCGAGCAGGATGTCTCCGGTGCTCGGGGTGTCGAGGCCGGCCACCATGCGCAGCAGGGTAGACTTTCCGCAGCCGGACGGGCCGAGAATGGTGACGAAATCATTGTCGCCGATGGTCATGTCGATCGGCTTCAGCGCCCGCGTCGGCGTCCCGCCATGCAATGCGGGGAAGATGCGCGTGACATTCTCGATGCGGAGCTTGCTCATAGCCGGCTCCACGGGAACAGCCGCCTGTTCGCGGCCTTGAACAGGTAGTCCGAGATCAGTCCGATAATGCCGATCACGATGATGCCGAAAATGATCTGACCCGTCGCAAGCAGCGCCTGGCTATCGATGATCATATGGCCGATGCCAGAAGATGAGCCGATCAGTTCGGCGACAATGACATAGGTCCAGGCCCAGCCGAGAACGAGGCGGAGGATTTCCGCGATGTCGGGCGCCGACGCCGGAATGAGCACGCGGCCAAGGATGCCCTGATCCCTGGCGCCGAGCGTCAGCGCCGCTTCGACCAGATCGCGCCGCACCGCGCTGACGGTGACGGCGACCATCAAAATAATCTGGAACACCGAGCCGATGAAGATCACCAGAAGCTTCTGCAACTCGCCGATGCCGGCCCACAGGATCAGCAACGGAATGAAGGCCGAGGCCGGCAGATAGCGCGCGAAGGAGACGAACGGCTCGAGGAAGGCTTCGATCGGCTTGTAGGCGCCCATCAGGATGCCGAGCGGCACCGCGACAAGCGCGGCGAGAACGAAGCCGCCAAGCACGCGCCAGATGGTGATGCCGATGTCGAAGGAGAAATTGTACCTGGTCAGAAGATACCAGCCGTCCTTCACCATGGTAACCGGGTCGGCGAGAAACGTCGGCGAGACATAGCCGCCGAAGGTGGCAAAGGCCCAGCCGGCGACGAAGAGGATGAAAAACGAAATGCCAAGCAGAATTCGCGCGGTGTTCGATATAGGCGCGAGGGGTCTCATGCAGCCATCACTATCCGAGCGTCAAATGACAGAGAACCTCCCCTTGCTCGCGCATGAGCGAAACAAGCGCAAGGTCCCTCTCCCCGTTTACCGGGGAGAGGGAAGAAAAGATTACTGAATGAATCGCGTGTCGGCGAGCTTCGACAGGTCGGGAATCTGCTTGATCACGCCGATTTCCAGCAGAAGGTCGGCCGCTTCCTTGGAGAAGGTCGCGAACTCTCCGGCGAAGAACTTCTTGTTCGCCGCCTGGTCCTGCCAGCGCAAATACTTTGCCGAATTGCCGAACTGCTCGCCGGTCTGCTTCACGTCGGCGCCCATGATCTCATAGGCCTTCGCCTGTTCCTTCTCGATCATCTGCACGGCTTCGAAATAGCTCTTGGCCAAAGCTTTCACCGCCGCCTCGTTCTCGGCAATGAATTTCGGCGTGCAGCCGAAGGTGTCCATGATCATCGGATAGTCCAGCGTCGTGGCGATGATCTTGCCGGCGTCCGGCTTGGCGCGCACGGCGGAGAGATACGGCTCATAGGTCATCGCCACGTCGTTCTGTCCGGCGATGAAAGCCTGCGCCGCCGGTCCCGGCTCCATGTTGACGACGGTGACGTCCTTCACGCTGAGCCCGTTCTTCTTCAGGAACCAGGCGAGCGTGAAATAAGGTGCGGTGCCTGGCGCGGAGGCCGCCACCGTCTTGCCCTTCACATCCTTGATCGAATTGACGTTGTTGCGCACCGCCATGCCGTCGGCGCCGTAGGACTTGTCGAGTTGAAAGAGCTGGGTGGTGGCGACGCCGCTGGCGTTCCAGACGATCCAGGTTTCGACTGTGGTCGCGGCGCACTGGATGTCGCCGGAGGCGATGGCGAGATGCCGGCTCGCCTGCGGAATCTTCTTGATGGTGACGTCGAGGCCGTTCCTGGCGAAGATCCCGGCCTCCTTGGCAAGCGTCAGCGGCGCAAAGCCGGTCCAGCCGGAAATACCGATGGCGACCTTGGTCTGCGCCTGCACCGGTGTCGCGGCCAGCGTCATTGCTGCTGCGGCCACCGCGAAAATCGTTCTCATATTCCCCTCCAAAACAGAACAGCCGGACTTCGGCTTTGGCTTATGCAAGCATGAGCGAAAGGTGCCGGTCAATCTGACCTTCCGGCGCATCCGCACACCTTCGGCCGGCGCTTGAAATTGCGCCCGCAACCGCGAGACTGTAGCGCATGGCGCAGATCACCCTCACCCCCGGCGGCGTTACGCTTTCAGGCTGGCGCGCGATCTATCGCGGCGCAGCGCCGATGCTGGATCAGGGCTGCCTGCCGGCGGTCGAGGCCAATGCGCAGGCAGTCGATGCCATTATAAAGAGCGGAGACGCCGTCTACGGCATCAATACCGGCTTCGGCAAACTGGCACAGGTGCGCATCGGCACCGACGATCTCGCGGCGCTGCAACGAAATATCGTGATGTCGCACGCGGCGGGCGTCGGCGAGCCGATGCCCGCGCCGGTCGTGCGGCTGATGATCGCGCTGAAGGTCGCAAGTCTCGCCCAAGCCGCCTCCGGCATCCGGCCGGCGACGCTGCGGCTGCTGCAGGCTTTTCTCGACCAGGATCTCATCCCCGAAATTCCCGCGCAGGGCTCGGTCGGCGCCTCCGGCGATCTTGCGCCGCTCGCGCATCTCGCTGCCACGATGATCGGCATTGGCTTCATCAGAGGACCGCACGGCCGTCTCCCCGCATCCGAAGCGCTCGCGCAGGCAGGGCTTGCGCCGGTGACGCTCGGGCCGAAGGAAGGCCTCGCGCTTCTCAACGGCACGCAATTCTCAACCGCCTATGCACTCGCCGGATTGTTCGAGGCGGAAAACCTGCTGCGCACGGCGCTCGTCACCGGCGCCCTCTCAACCGATGCTGCGCGCGGCTCCGACACGCCGTTCGACCCGCGCATCCACGACCTGCGCAGGCATCCCGGCCAGATCGCGACGGCGGCGGCGTTGCGCGCGCTGCTCGCCGGCAGCGCCATCCGCGCCTCGCACCTGACCAACGACGACCGCGTGCAAGACCCCTATTGCCTGCGCTGCCAGCCGCAGGTGATGGGAGCGTGTCTGGACCTGCTGTGCAAAGCTGCCGATACGCTGCGCATCGAGGCGAACAGCGTCACCGACAACCCGCTGATCTTCACCGAGGGCAACGCGGCGCTCTCTGGCGGCAACTTCCACGCCGAGCCGGTCGCCTTCGCCGCCGACATGATCGCCATCGCGTTGTGCGAGATCAGCTCCCTCGCCGAACGGCGCATCGCCATGCTGGTCGATCCCGCCTTGTCCGGTCTCCCCGCCTTCCTGACGCCGCAACCAGGCCTGAATTCCGGTTTCATGATTCCGCAGGTCACAGCCGCCGCCCTCGTCGCCGAGAACAAGCAGCGCGCCATGCCGGCCAGCGTCGACTCGATCCCGACTTCGGCCAACCAGGAGGACCACGTCTCGATGGCCGCGCATGGCGCACGGCGGCTCTTGCCGATGGCGGAAAACACAGCCGCGATCATCGCCATCGAACTGATGGCCGCTGCACAAGGCTGCCACTTTCACGAGCCGCTCACGACCAGCGCCCCGCTGCAAAGCGCAATCGAGGTTCTGCGCGCACGCGTGCCGCTGCTGGATGAGGACCAGTATCTGCATCCTCATATCGCAAGTGCGACCGGGCTGGTCCGCACCGGCGCGGTCATTGCCGCGACCGGTGAAGACCTGCTGCCGGCTGTCTGCGGGGATTGAGTTCGTTCAAAGCGCAGGCATCAGGGAGGAGGATGTTGCCTTGCGCGTCTGGGTCTCAATCGCTCCTGCAGTATCGGGGCTGCCGGCAGCAGGCCGTTCCGGAAATGTGGGGTAGACGCCATTCACCCGCGCCATTTGCTGCACCAGCGCCAGCACGCTGTCGATGAAGGGCGTTTCGAGGCGCGCCAGCCGGCCCATCTCCTGAACCGCCGTGAGCAGCGCATCGATTTCCAGCGGACGCTTCTTGTCGAGGTCCTGCAGCATCGAGGTGCGATGCGCGCCGACCTTCGCCGCGCCGTTGATGCGGCGGTCGACATCGACGCGGAAATGCGCGCCGAAATGGCTGGCGATTTCCTGCGCTTCCAGCATCATGCTGCGCGACAGCGCGCGCGTGCCGGGATCGGTGGCGATGACGTCGAGCGTCGCATGCGTGAGCGCGGAAATCGGATTGAAGCAGAGATTGCCCCAAAGCTTGAGCCAGATGTCGTCGCGGATATCTTCGTACATGCGCGGCTTCAGGCCGCCCGCAGCGAAGGCATCAGAGAGCTTCTTCAGGCGCACGCTCGCCTGGCGGTTTGGCTCGCCCAGTCCGAACTGGTCACCATAGATGTGCCTGATCACGCCGGGTTCGGCGATTTCGGTCGCCGGATAGACCGTGCAGCCGATCACACGCTGCGGGCCAATGGCGTTCCATTGCCGGTTGTCGGGATCGACGCTCTGCAGCCGCAGATGCGAATAGACATCGTCGAGTCCGTGGAAATACCACCACGGCACGCCGTTCTGCGCGGTCACGACCGCCGTATCCGGCCCGAGCAGCGGCCGCAATTGCTCCGCCGTTTCCCACGCCTGATGCGCTTTCAGCGCGACGATCACGTAATCCTGCGGACCGAGTTCGGCGGGATTGCTGGTCGCTGGCATCTGCGCGACCCTCTCCTCCTCGCCAATGACGAGCTTCAGGCCGTTCGCCTTGATCGCTTCCAGATGCGCGCCGCGCGCCACCAGCGAGACATCCGCCCCGCCCTGCTTCAGCAGCACCGCGAGATAGCCGCCGATAGCGCCCGCTCCGTAGATGCAAATCTTCATCGCGCGTCCTCCCACTTACGCAGCTTCCGCAGCCTTCACCGCCATCTCGTAGCCCGCGAGCATCTCCAGCGCCTTCACCATCGCGGAATGATCCCATTCGGCGCCGCCATGCGCCGCGCAGGCATTGAACAATTCCTGCGCCGTCGCGGTGTTGGGCAGCGAGATGCCCAGCGCCCGCGCGCCTTCCAGCGCCAGCTTGAGATCCTTCTGGTGCAAGGCGATGCGAAAGCCGGGCGCGAAGGCGCGCTTGATCATGCGCTCGCCATGCACTTCCAAAATGCGCGAGGATGCGAAGCCGCCCATCAGCGCCTGCCGCACCTTGGCGGGATCGACGCCGGCCTTCGATGCGAACAGCAAGGCTTCGCCCACCGCCTCGATATTCAGCGCGACGATGATCTGGTTGGCGACTTTTGTGACCTGTCCGGCGCCCGCCTCACCGACCAGCGTGATGTTCTTGCCCATCAGTTCGAACAGCGGCCGCACTTTTTCGAACGCCGCTTCCGAACCACCGGCCATGATGGTGAGGCTTGCCGCCTTCGCCCCCACCTCGCCGCCCGAGACCGGCGCATCCAGATAATCGCAACCCTGCTCGATGATGCGCTTGGCAAAACTGCGCGTCTCGATCGGCGAGATCGAGCTCATGTCGACGACGATCTTTCCGGGGTTGAGGCCCGAGGACACGCCATTGACGCTGAACAGGACATCCGCCACCTGCGGCGTGTCCGGCAGCATCAGGATGATGACGTCGGCCTGCGCCGCGACGGCGCGGGGTGTGGGCGCGCTGAGCAACCCCTTGTCGAGCAGCGCCTTCGGCGCCGGCTCGAAATGCGTCGAGGTGATCACGCGATGCCCGGCGGCGAGCAGATGCGCCGCCATCGGCTGCCCCATGATGCCGAGCCCGATGAATCCGATCGTGGTCATGTCCCCTCTCCCCCTCGTTGCTCAGGCCCGCCGCGCCGCGCGCAGTGGCGCGGCGCCAGTTGCATGCGGCGCGAACCAGCCGAGTCCGCCCACGGTCGTCGCCGCCGGCTTGTATTCGCAACCGATCCAGCCCTGGTAACCAATCCTGTCCAGATGCCGGAACAGGAAGTCGTAGTTGATCTCGCCGGTGCCGGGCTCGTTGCGGCCCGGATTGTCCGCGAGCTGGATATGCGCGATGCGCGGCAGATGCGTCTCGATGGTGCGGGCGAGATCGCCCTCCATGATCTGCATGTGATAGATGTCGTACTGGATGAAGATGTTGTCGGAACCGATCTCGTCGATGATGGCCGCGGCATCTGCCGTACGGTTGAGATAAAAGCCGGGAATGTCGCGGGTGTTGATCGGCTCGATCAGCAGCCTGATCCCCGCGGCTTTCAGCGCGCTCGCCGCGTAGGACAGATTGGCGATCAGCGTCGCCTGCAAGAGCTTCCGGTTGGCGCCCTGCGGCGCGATGCCGACCAGGCAATTGAGTTGCCGGCACCCGAGCGTGCCGGCATAATCGATGGCACGGCCCACGCCGTCGCGGAATTCCGACACACGCTCAGGAAAGATCGCAATGCCGCGCTCACCCTTGGCCCAGTTGCCGGCCGGCAGATTATGCAGAATCTGGTTGAGCCGGTAGGTCTTCAACCGCATCAGAATGTCCTTTGCGGCAAAGTCATAAGGGAACAGGTATTCGACGCCCGTGAAGCCGGCCTTGGCTGCCGCTTCAAAACGGTCGAGGAACGGCGCCTCGTTGAACATCATCGTCAGATTGGCGGCGAATTTCGGCATGGCTGCTGTTCCTGGTGCCTGTCTGTTCGGTTTCTGCGCACTCACTCGGCGGGCTCGAGTTGCCGCACCTTGGGCACCTCGACATCGAGTACGTCTTCGAACTCGACGACGTTGTCGATCTCGGTGCCCATCGCGATGTTGGTCACGCGCTCGAGAATGATCTCGACGACCACCGGCACTTGATATTCACGCACCCAGTCCCGCGCCTGACTGAACGCATGCTGGAATTCGTTCGGACTGCGCACCCTTATCGCCTTGCAGCCGAGCCCTTCCGCCACCGCCACATGATCGACGCCATAGCCGTTCAGATCCGGCGCGTTGATGTTCTCGAAGGCGAGATCGACGTTGTAGTCCATGCTGAAATTGCGTTGCGCCTGCCGGATCAGGCCGAGATAGGAATTGTTCACGACCACATGGATGTAAGGCAGATTGAACTGCGCACCGACAGCCAGCTCTTCGATCAGGAACTGGAAGTCGTAGTCGCCTGACAGCGCCACGATCTCGCAATCCGGCCGTGCCGCGCGCACGCCAAGCGCTGCGGGCAATGTCCAGCCCAGCGGACCCGCCTGCCCGCAATTGATCCAGTTGCGCGGCTTGCCCACTTTCAGGAGTTGCGCGCCAGCGATCTGCGACAGGCCGATCGTCGTCACATAGCAGGCATTGTCGCCGAAGGCGTTGTTCATCTCCTCGTAGACGCGCTGCGGTTTCAGCGGCACCTGATCGAAATGCGTCTTGCGGTGCATGGTCTGCTTGCGCTGCAGACATTCCGCTGACCACGCGCGCCGGCTGCGCAGGCGGCCGTCCGCCGCCCATTCCTTCGCCACCGCAACAAACAGCTTCAGCGCGTCCTTCGCGTCCGACACGATGCCGTAATCGGGCATGAAGACGCGGCCGATCTGTGTGGGCTCGATATCGACATGAACGAACTTGCGGCCTTTGGTGTAGACCTCCACCGAGCCGGTGTGACGGTTAGCCCAGCGGTTGCCGATGCCGAGCACAAAGTCCGACGCGAGCATGGTCGCATTGCCGTAACGATGGCTGGTCTGCAGCCCGACCATGCCGGCCATCAGCGGATGATCGTCGGGGATCGCGCCCCACCCCATCAGCGTCGGGATCACGGGAATGCCGGAGATCTCCGCGAACTCGACCAGCAGATCAGACGCATCCGCGTTGATGATACCGCCGCCCGCGACAATCAGCGGCCGGTCGGACTCGTTCAGCATCTGCATCGCCTTCTCAACCTGGCGGCGCGAGGCGGCGGGCTTGTAGACCGGTAGCGGCTCATAGGTCTCGTCGTCGAACTCGATCTCGGCGAGCTGCACATCGAGCGGCAGGTCGATGAGCACTGGACCCGGACGGCCCGAGCGCATGAGATGAAAGGCCTGCTGGAAGGCGCGCGGCACGAGCGCCGGCTCGCGCACGGTGACGGCCCATTTGGTGACCGGCTTGGCGATCGACTCGATGTCGACCGCCTGGAAGTCTTCCTTGTAGAGCCGTGCGCGCGGCGCCTGCCCGGTGACGCAGAGAATTGGGATCGAGTCGGCCTGCGCCGAATAGAGCCCGGTGATCATGTCGGTGCCGGCAGGCCCCGACGTGCCGATGCAGACGCCGATATTGCCGGGCCTTGCGCGCGTGTAGCCCTCGGCCATGTGCGAGGCGCCCTCGACATGCCGCGCCAGAATATGCGCGATCGAGCCGCGCGCCTTCAGCGCCGAATAGAGCGGATTGATCGCCGCCCCCGGGACACCGAACGCCTGGCTGATGCCCTCCCGTTCCAGGACCCGCACCGCCGCATCGACCGCTCTCATTCTGGCCATCGCTTCCACCCTGACGCTCGTTGGCGTTGGCCGCATGCTCGCAAGACAGCGCACGCAGAGTCAATTTTTCCAGAAATTATTTCCACGATACGGAAAAATATGTTTTGTGTTTCAAAATCAGTTGTTTATATTTTTACATCCGGCCAATAGAGCCGGACTATGAGATGATTTTCCGTGTGGATTTGGAACGATGCCCCAGACCGAAGCAAAGAAACTGCGAGGACGGCCGCGCGCCTTCAAACTGGCATCCGACACCGGCGGCTCGGTGCAGGCGATCGATCGCGGACTGGCTGTCTTGTCGGTGATTGCCGCCGCCGACGGACTGACGCTGACCGACCTCGCGCAACGCGTCGGGCTCGCGCCTTCCACTGCACACCGCATTCTCGCCAGCCTTCAAGCGCATCGCTTCGTGCAGCACGACGAGCAGCGCGGGCTCTGGCTGATCGGTGTCGGCGCCTTCGAGGTCGGTACCGCCTTCCTGCGCAACCGCAGGCTCGCGGGCATCGGACGCCTGGTGATGCACGATCTGATGGAGCGCACCGGTGAGACGGTGAATCTCGGCATCGAGGACAACGGCGAAGTCGTATTCATCTCGCAGGTCGAAAGCCATGTCGCGCTGCGCGCCTTCTTCCGCGCGGGATCGCGTGCTGCGGTTCATGCGTCCGGCGTCGGAAAGGCGCTGCTGGCGCAGATGCCGGAGGAACGCGTGAGGCAGATCCTGCACAAGCGGGGTCTCGCGAAGTTCACCGAATACACGCTGGTCGCGCCGGCCGACCTGTACCGGCAGCTTGCCGAAGTGCGCCGGCGCGGCTGGGCGACCGACGACGAGGAACGCAATCTCGGTATGCGCTGCGTCGCGGCGCCGATCTTCAACGAGTATGGAGAGGCGATCGCGGCGGTGTCGGTGTCCGGCCCGACCGTGCGGATGACGCCCGAACGCGCGGCCGAGTTCGGCCCGCAGGTTGCGCGTGCCGCGCAGGAGATCACGTCTTCGATCGGCGGCCGGATGCCGCCGCGATGAGTCATTTCGGTTAACTCCGCTCGTCCCCGCGAAAGCGGGGACCCAGTGTCCAGAAAAGCTGGATTCCCGCTTGCGCGGGGATGAACGGAGTAGAGGCATCACGCCGCGCGCTTCGCCAGCGCATCGCGCGTCGTCACGCCGACCAGATGCGCGCTCGGCGCCATCAGGACACCCGCCTCCTGCAGGTCGGCAATCTTGTTGCCAGCATCGCCGCGCCCCAGCAGCGTGAGCGTGCCGGCATGACCCATGCGGCGCTGCGGCGGCGCATGCTGTCCGGCGATGAGCGCGATCACCGGCTTCCGAAGACCATTCGCACGCAGAAAGCGCGCAGCGTCCTGCTCCTCGTTGCCGCCGATCTCGCCGATCATCACCACCGCGTCGGTCTGAGGATCGGCAAAGAACAGCTCCAGACATTCGGCGAATCCGACGCCATGCACGGCGTCGCCGCCGATGCCGATGGTGGTCGATTGCCCGAGCCCCGCCGCGGTGAGCTGCGCCACCACCTCGCTGGTCAGCGAGGCCGAACGCGAGACGACGCCGATATGGCCCGCCCGCGCGCGGTCTGTCGCCATCACGCCGATCTGGCAGACACCGGGCGAAAGAACGCCCTGCGAGTTGGGCCCGACAAGGCGCGTCTTCGAGCCCTTCAGCGCCTCGCGCACGCGCACCATGTCGAGCACGGGAATGCGTTCGGTGACGACCACAACGAGCGGCATTTCCGCCGCGATGCTTTCCAGGATCGCCGCCGCCGCATTGGCCGGCGGCACGAACACGCAGCTCGCATTGGCGCCGGTCGCCAGCATCGCGTCCTGCACGGTGTTGTAGACCGGCACGTCGATGTGCGACTTGCCGCCCTTGCCCGGCGTGACGCCGGCGACGACATTGGTGCCGTACTGGATCATGCGGTTGGTATGATAGGTGCCGGCCCAGCCGGTCATGCCCTGGCACAGCACGCGCGTGTTCTGGTCGACGAGAATGGTCATCACGCCCTCCCCGCTGCGATGGAGACGGCGCGCGTGGCGGCCTGCCACATGTCGCCGCACTCGACCGCATTCAGGTTGAAGTTGGCGAGCCGCAGCCGCGCCAGTTCCTCGTTGTTGCCGGTGAGCCGCAGCACGATCGGCAGCGACTTGCCCTTGCGCTTGATGGCGATGCCGAGGCCCTCGATGATGGTGTCGCAGGGCTGCATGCCGCCACCATAGACGTTGATCAGCAGAACCTTGGCGCGCGGATTGTCGAGCACAAGGCCGATCCCCTGCGCGATGTCGAGGCTTTTCGCCGTCGTGCGGATGTCCATGAAGTTCGCCGGCACGCCCCCGGCCGCACGCACGAGATCGAGCGTTGCGAGGCCGAGCCCTGCGCCATTCACCACGATGCCGATATCGCCGGTGAGCTGGACGAAATTGACCTGGTGCCGCTGCGCCTTCAGCTCGACTTCGTCGATGTCGCCGGGATCGCGCAGCCGCTCGAGATCGGGGTGACGGAACATCGCGTTGTCGTCGAGGATCACCTTGGCGTCGAGCGCCACCATCTCGCCGCTTGCGGTCACCACCAGCGGATTGATTTCGATCAGGCTGGCGTCGAGTTCGACGAAGGCGCGGTGGAGCTTGCGCACCACATCCGCGCAATTGTCGGAGGCAGCGCCCGCAAGACCGAGGCGATGGCAGAAATCGGCGATGTCGCCGGGCTTGGTTTCCCCGCCGGTGCCGAGCAGCAACGTCTCGAGCGGCGGCAATCCCTGGCCGCTGCGCTCCTCGACGTCGGTGCCGCCCTCGCCGCCCATCGCCATCAGCGCGCCGGACGAACCGTCGACGATCATCGCCAGATAGAGTTCGCGCGCGCCGGGCGTTGCCGCTTCCACCAGCACGCGCGCGACGGTCTGACCGCGCGGGCCGGTCTGCTCTGTGACCAGTTTCTGTCCCAGCAATTCCGCCGCGGCAGCCTTCGCTTCGGCGGCCGAGCGGACCTTGCGCACGCCACCGGCCTTGAAGCGGCTGCCGGCATGGATCTGGGCTTTGACGAAAATATCCAACGACCCGAGCGACGTCGCGGCGCGTTCGGCTTCCTCGGGCGTGGCGGCGACCTGTCCCCGCGGGCAAGACAGCGCGTAACGGGACAGGAGTTCTTTCGCTTGAAACTCGTGAAGTTCCATGGCGTTAGCCTCCCTATCGCAACGATTTTCTTATTGGGGCGACGAGCCCTGATCGTCTCGGCGGCATGGTCGCATTCGCGATCTGGTATACATAATACCAAACATTCGATGGCTCGACAATCGGCTTCCGCGCCGAAGCCACCGGAATGTTCTGGGCAGATGGCATTCCGCTGCGGCAATCCTAGGCATGGGCGCAGACGGCTGCCGTTCACCTTGCCGTGTTAGATGACAGGTGCATCGCCTGGTCCCGAATCTGAAGATCCGGACTGCACCACGACAGAGACAGCGAGACCTGACTTGCGCGGCCAGACCAATTCCAGACTCCTAGATTCGCCGCCTGAACTGGACCTGCAGCCCTCGCCCGAGAGCATCGCGGCCTTGCGCACGCATCCGAAATTTTCCGATGCGGCGCGCATGATGATGCGGGACGTCATCGCCATCTATGACGGCAACCGCATTCTCAATCAGGTGATGAACGATCGCGGCCGCGTGGTATTCGGCGCCCTCGCCTTCTATCTGCACTTTTCCCGCGATTCCGGCGATCCGGCGAGCGGCCTGACGGCAGCGCGGATGAAGGCGCTTTGCGCCGAGACCGGCCTGTGCAGCACCGGGCGCGGCGCTGCCATGCTCCTGCTCATGCGCTATGCCGGGTATCTCGCGCCTGACCCGGAGGACAGATCCGGACGCTTGCACCGGCTCATTCCGACCGAGCGCATGTTCGAGTCGCAAAGACAGCGGATATCCGGCCACCTGCGCGCGATGTCGCTGCTGCTGCCGGAAGGCACCGAAGGTCTTGCCAATCTGCACCGAGAGGACTTCATCGCGTCGATGGCCCGCCAGTTCGGCGGTTCTTTCCGCGCCGGCTTCCGGATTCTCGATACGTCGCCGACGCTCTACCCGCTGGTGGAGCGCAACGCTGGGCTCATGATCCTGTTCAGCCTGTATCTGGCGAGCGATGCCCAAGCAGACATGACATCCGATCAGCCGGCGGCCATCTCGATTGCGGCGCTGGCGCGGCGTTTCGGCGTCTCGCGCCCACATGTCCTCAAATTGCTGCGCGACGCCGAGGCGCTCGGATTCGTTTCGCGCGGCGGCCCGAACGGCGAACAAATCCTGATCCGTCCGGCGCTCGCCAACGCAGCCCTCGACTTTATCGCGACAATCTTTCTGTTTCTTGGCCAGTGCGTTCGTAACGCACGCGAGGAAATGAGCTGACGCACGTTCTGCTTCAGTGCGAGATCATCCAGGGCCGGCTGGTCGGAAAGCTTTTCGAGCCGTCCTTGCCGCGGGCGGTGAAGCGCGACATCTTCTTGCCGTTGCCGGAGCAACAGGAACAGCCGCGGCCGTGACGCGCCGCCTGCTCGACCTTCTCGGCTTTGAACTGCGCTGCGGTGCGCGGCGCATGCGCGTTGCGCTCGTTCGTCGCGTGCACTAGCCGCCGCTCCGCCGACAGGCCGGAAAAATGCGGCGCCGTGAGAATGACGCGGGGCGCCGACGTGCCGCAATCCGGACAGTCTTGCGGCAGATCGCATTCCGCCATCGGCCGCATGTCGGTGAACGCCCCGCAACGCGGGCAGAGATAGTCGTAGACTGGCATGATGTCATCCCGTGCTTTCTTTCAATTGCATCGCCGGTCCGGACTATCGAACCGACGATGCAATCGCCCTCCACCCATCACTTGTCCGGCGACATCGGAATGTCGACGCCGCCCTTGATGTGCTTGATCGGCCCCGACGCGTTCGGCATCACGTCGAAATCGAAGATGTCGGTGGGCAGCCAGAGCGTGGCGCAGGCATTGGGAATATCCACGACGCCCGATATGTGCCCCTGCACGGGCGCAGTGCCGAGAATGGCATAGGCCTGCGCCTTCGAGTAGCCGAACTTGGTCAGATACTCGATCGCGTTGAGGCACGCCTGCCGATAGGCGATATGCACATCGAGATAATGCTGCTTGCCCCATTCATCGACCGAGATGCCCTCGAAGATCAGATAGTCGTTGTAGTTGGGCGTGATCGGCGACGGCTTGAAGATCGGATTCTTGATGCCGTATTTCGACACGCCATCCTTGATCAACTCGACCTTCAGATGCAGCCAACCCGCCATTTCAATGGCGCCGCAGAAGGTGATCTCGCCGTCGCCTTGGCTGAAATGCAGATCGCCCATCGAGAGGCCGCCGCCCTTCACATAGACGGGGAAGTAGATTTTCGAGCCGCGCGACAGATCTTTGATGTCGCAATTGCCGCCATGCTCACGCGGCGGAACGGTGCGCGCGCCTTCGGCGGCGACCTTTGCCTTCGCATCGCCCTTGGCCATGCCGGCATGCGCCGTCGCCGGGAACGGCGGGTTGGCGAGCGGCGGCACGCGTGTCGGGTTTGTCGCGATGAAATCCACCTCGCGCTTGTTCCAGGTGTCGAGCAGTTTCTGGTCGGGCAGGCAGCCGATCAGGCCAGGATGGATCAGGCCTGCGAATTTCACGCCGGGCACATGCCGCGAATGCGTGTAGAGGCCGGAAATATCCCAGATCGATTTCTGCGCCAGCGGGAAATGGTCGGTGAGAAAGCCGCCGCCATTCTTCTTCGAGAAGAACCCGTTGAAACCCCACAGGCTTTCTGGCAGCGCGCCTACATCGAGTAGGTCGACGACCAGAAGATCGCCCGGCTCCGCACCTTCGACACCGATGGGACCGGAGAGAAAATGCACGATCGAGAGATCGATGTCGCGCACATCATCGGCGGAATCGTTGTTCTTGATGAAGCCGCCGGTCCAGTCATAGGTCTCGATGATGAAATCGTCGCCCGGCTTCACCCATGCCACCATCGGAATATCGGGATGCCAGCGATTGTGTATCATCTCGTTCTTGTAGGGAGATTCCGACAGATCGATCTTCACGACGGTCTTGGGCATGTTCCTGCTCCTTCACGAAAGCTTCTCAAGAGGCACACGGAAACAGCCGCAATCCGGCGCGCCCCTCCCGGCGCCGGTGCAGCCTTGAACGGAACCTAGACGGCGAGGAAACGCGCAATGGCCGCCTCGTCGACACGATCGCGGGTATCGGAATGAACGATGCCGCCGTTCTCCATCACCAGGATGCGGTCGGCCGCATCCATGACGAAGCTCAGCACCTGCTCGCAGACCACGATGCAGAGATTCTTCAGGTCGCGAATTTCCTTCAGCACCTTGGCGATGTCCTTGATGATCGAAGGCTGGATGCCTTCGGTCGGTTCGTCGAGCAGAAGGATCTTCGGATCGCTGGCGAGCGCACGCGCGATGGCAAGCTGCTGCTGCTGGCCGCCGGACAGATTTCCGCCGCGCCGCTTCTGGAAGTCATAGAGGATCGGGAACAGCGCGTAGATTTCCGGTGGGATGTCGCTCTTGCCGGTGACCACGAGGCCGGTCTCGATATTCTCCTTCACCGTCATGGTCCCGAAGATCTGCCGGCCCTGCGGCACATAGGCGAGGCCCTTCGCCACCCGCTGATGGCTTTGCAGCGTCGCGACGTCGCTGCCGTCGACCATGATCTGCCCGGAGCGAGAGGGCATGACGCCAATCAGCGACTTCATCAGCGTCGACTTGCCCATGCCATTGCGGCCGACCACAGCGACGATTTCCCCGGGCTTCACCGCGAAGTTGATGCCGTGCAGGACCTGGCTTTGGCCGTAGGCGGCGGAGAGATTGCGCACTTCAAACATCTTGTTCCCTCAATGCCCGAGATAGACTTCCTTGACCTTCGGATTGTCCTGGATCGTCTCCATGTCGCCTTCGGCCAGCACCTGCCCCTGGTGCAGCACGGTGATGCGGTGGGCGATGCTGGCGACGAACTTCATGTCGTGCTCGATGACGATCACCGAGCGGTTCTTGATGATCTCCTTGAGCAACTCCGCGGTCTTGGCCCGCTCGGAGACGCTCATACCGGCCACCGGCTCGTCGAGCATGAGAAGCTCGGGGTCCTGGATCAGCAGCATGCCGATCTCCAGCCACTGTTTCTGTCCGTGGCTCAGGGTTTCCGCGAGCTGGTCGAGATGGTTTTCGAGGAAGATCATGCGCGCGGTTTCAGCGACCCGCTCGACGATCTCGTCGGTGCGTTTCCAGAACAGTGCGCCATGCACGTCGCGCCCGCGCGGAAATGAAATCTCCAGATTCTCGAACACAGTCAGGTCTTCGTAGATCGACGGCGTCTGGAACTTGCGGCCGATGCCGCGCTTGACGATCTCGTATTCCTTGAGCGCGGTGATCTCCTGGTCCTTGAACTTGATCGAGCCTTCGCTGACGCGGGTGCGGCCGCAGATCAGGTCGAGCACGGTGGTCTTGCCGGCTCCGTTCGGGCCGATGATCACGCGCAACTCGCCCTTGTCGACATAGAGGCTGAGATTGTTGACCGCCTTGAAGCCGTCGAACGACACGGTCACGCCTTCGAGCGCAAGGAGGAAGTCGGTGCTGCTGGACATGGCGCCGCCCCCTATTCCGCCGGCGCCGGACGCGCGCTGGGCGCTCCGCCACTGAGGCGCGGCCACCATTTCGAGACGGCGGGGATGATCTGGTCGGTCATCAGGCCGGCGAGACCGCGCGGGAAGGCAAGCACCACCGCGATGAACAGCCCGCCCATGGCGAAGAGCCACAGTTCGGGGAAGCTCTCGGAGAAAACCGTCTTGCCCCAGTTCACGACGAGCGTGCCGACCACCGCACCGACCAGAGAGTGACGCCCGCCGACGGCGCAGAAGATCACCATCTCGATCGAGGGCACGATCCCGACAAAGGACGGCGACATGAAGCCAATCTGCAGCGTGAACATGGCGCCGCCGATGGCGGCGATGGCCGAGGCCAGGCAGAAGATGAAGATCTTGAAATTGGCGACGTCGTAGCCGGAGAAGCGGACGCGGTCCTCCTTGTCGCGCACGGCGACGAGGATGCGGCCGAGCTTGCTGGTCAGCACGAAGCGGGCGAGGAACATCGTCCCGAGCAGACAGGCGCAGCAGACGAAGTAAAGGATGTATTTGGCGCTGTCGGTGCGGATGTCCCAGCCCAGCAGCGTGCGCAGGTCGGTGATGCCGTTGACCCCGCCGGTATAGCCCTGCCGGCCGATGATCAGAATGGTCATCACCGCGGCGAGCGCCTGGGTGATAATGGCGAAGTAGACGCCGCCTACCCGCCGCTTGAACATGGCGGCGGAGAGAATGAACGCGAACAAGGCCGGCACCGCGATGATCGCGATCAGCGTGAAAGGCAACGACTTGAACGGCACCCAGAAGAAAGGCAGCTCCGTAATCTGGTTCCAGTCCATGAAATCCGGGATGCCGGGCGTGGACTGGATCTTGGTGTTGGCGGGCGAGGATGCCTCGAGCTTGAGGAACATCGCCATGCAATAGCCGCCGAGGCCGAAGAACACGCCCTGCCCGAGGCTGAGAATTCCCGTGTAGCCCCAGCACAGGACAAGACCGACGGCGACGAAGGCGTAGGTGAGATACTTGCCGACGAGGTTGAGCCGGAAGATATCGAGCGTGAGCGGCAATACGACGATGATCAGCAGGGCGATCAGCGCGAAGCCGATGAGTTCGAGATTGCGGTTGTTTGTTGTTGCGGCCGACATGGTGAGTGTCACCTTCTGACCTTGAGGACAAAGAGACCCTGCGGGCGCAGCATCAGGAGCCCGATTACGATCAGCAGGGTGAGAACCTTCGCCATCGAACCCGACAGGAAAAACTCAAGGGTCGATTGCGATTGCGAAATGGTAAGCGCCGAAGCGATGGTGCCCAGAAGACTCTGCGCGCCGCCGAACACGACCACGAGGAAGGTATCGACGATGTAGAGCTGGCCGGCGGTCGGACCGGTCGAACCGATCATGGTGAAGGCGGAACCGGCGACGCCGGCAATGCCGCAACCGAGCCCGAAGGTGAGCCGGTCGACGCGGCGGGTGTCGATACCGACCGCGCCGCTCATCGTGCGGTTGCTGACGACGGCACGCACTTCCAGGCCCCAGGTGGAGCGGAACAGCAGCAGCGCCACAATGCCGGTGATGACCAGCGTCAGGCCCATCACGAACAGGCCGTTGATCTGCACATCGATGGTGCCGGTCACCGGCAGCGATCCCATCATCCAGTCGGGCAATTGCACGCCGACCTCGCGGGCGCCGAAGATGGAGCGGAAAGCCTGCTGCATGATGAGCGAGAGGCCCCAGGTCGCAAGCAGCGTGTCGAGCGGCCGCGCATAGAGGTGGCGGATCAGCAGCCATTCGACCGCGAGTCCCAGCGCGCCGGAGACGATGAAGGCGACCGCCATCGCGATGAAGAAGTAGGCGCTGAAGAACAGCGGCACATATTGCTGAAACAGGGTCGACGTCAGATAAGTCATATAGGCGCCGAGGATCATGAACTCCCCGTGCGCCATGTTGATCACGCCCATCTGGCCGAAGATGATGGCAAGCCCGAGCGCCATCAGCAGAAACACCGAGAACAGGATCAGGCCGGCAAAGGCCTGCATGGCGAAGATCGAACCGAGTTCCTCGACCGAATAGCCTCCAAACATCGCGCAACCCCGTGCATTCACCGCTCGCCGCGGTGGCAAAAGAGAGAAAGCTGAGAGAGTGGCGTCCCGGCGGGCCTCACGCCGGGACGCGGAGAGCGTTACTGGTAGCCCTTCGGGAACGGATCGGGCTCGACCAGGTTCGCGGTCTCGAAGATCAGGTCGTACTGGCCGTTGGCCTTGGCACGGCCGACGCGGGTCTTCGACCAGAGATGATGGTTCTCGTGAACCTTGACGTAGCCTTCCGGCGCTTCCTTGAACTCGACGCCGGGCGACGCCGCCGCGATCTTGTCGATGTCGAAGGAGCCCGCCTTCTCCACCGTCAGCTTCCACAGCCACGGGCCGAGATAGGCCGCCTGCGTCACGTCGCCGATCACGGTCTTCTCGCCCCACATCTTCTTGAAAGCGGAGACGAAGGCCTTGTTGTTCGGATTGTCGAGCGACTGGAAGTATTTCATGCAGGCATAGGCGCCGGCGATGTTCTCGCCGCCGATGCCGTCGATCTCGTCCTCGGTCACCGAGATGGTGAGCAAGGTTTGCTTGTTGAGGTCGACGCCGGCCGCCTTGAGCTGCTTGTAGAAGGCGACGTTCGAGCCGCCGACGATGATGGCGTAAATCACGTCCGGCTTGGTCAGCTTGATCTTGTTGATAGCCGAGTTGAACTGGGTGTGGCCGAGCGGGAAGTATTCTTCTCCGACCACCTTGGTCTTGAGGAAGTTCTCGATATGCTTGCGCGCGATCTTGTTCGACGTGCGCGGCCAGATGTAGTCGGAGCCCAAGAGATAGAAGGTCTTGGCCCCCTTCTCCTTCGCCACCCAGTCGAGGCCGGCGATGATCTGCTGCGTCGCCTCCTGGCCGGTATAGATGACGTTCTTGGACTGCTCGAGACCTTCGTAGAAGGTCGGGTAGTAGAGCATGCCGTTGTACTGCTCGAAAACCGGCAGCACCGCCTTGCGCGAGGCCGAGGTCCAGCAGCCCATCACCGACGCGACCTTGTCGTTGACCAGAAGCTTCTTCGCCTTCTCGGCGAAGGTCGGCCAGTCGGACGCGCCGTCTTCCTGGATGAACTTGATCTTGCGGCCGAGCACGCCACCCGCTGCGTTGATCTGCTCGATGGCGAGTTTCTCGGCCTGCACCGAGCCGGTCTCCGAGATCGCCATTGTACCGGTCACGGAATGTAGAATGCCGACCGTGACCTCGGTGTCGGTCACCGCAAGGCCGGTGGTATTCACCTTGGCGGTGGGAAATTGCTGCGCGAGTGCCGCCGGCGGAAGCAGTGCAGCGGCCGACATCGCTGCCGTCCCCATCAGCAATTGCCGCCGCGACAGATCGAAATCGAAAGGTTTTTTTCCTGAAGACATGCGACGCCTCATCCTGTTTGTGCGATCCCTGAAAGAGCACGTTGGCCGCTCTTGTGATGCAGATGCTGAGGCTGATTGTTGCGATGCAGCATACGTCAATTGACGTATTCGCCTACGCTGAACGACGTAACAAACTGCATGCGGAACAGACGACTAGGTCGCAGCGGGGCGAGCGCACCGGCCAATGGAAAACTGCACTTTTTTGCGGCGCACCCTGCCCGGTTTTTTGCCGCGTAGCCCGGCCGGCAAGCCGCTAGATTTCCATATGCGACATCAGCCAGTCAGACCGGCTTCGAACGGCGACGGCAAGAACAAGAGCGAATTGGGCGGAAATCTCAGTCAGGGCGAACGGGACAATGCACGCGCAGGAACAGGCGATCGGCCATGACCGCGCAGCAACGAATTGTCCGCGTCCGGCGCAACTACAATCAGTGGGTCGCCAACCAGACGCTTGAAGACTATGCGCTGCGCTTCACCGCCAAGAGCGCGCGCAAATGGTCGAATTTCCGCGTCGCCAATACGGCGATCGGCGCGATCTCGTTTCTTGCGCTGGAAGCGATCGGCGGCGCCATCACCGTCAATTACGGCTTCACCAACGCAACGGCGGCCATTCTTGTCGTCGGCACGCTGATCTTTCTCACCGGCCTGCCCATCGCCTATTACGCCTCGACCTATGGCGTCGACATCGACCTGCTCACGCGCGGGGCCGGCTTCGGCTATTTCGGCTCGACCATCACCTCGCTGATCTATGCGTCGTTCACGTTCATCTTCTTCGCGCTGGAAGCGGCAATCATGTCGCTGGCACTGGAGATGTGTTTCGGGATTCCGCTCTTCATAGGCTACGTCATCTCATCATTGGTTGTGATCCCGCTGGTCACCCACGGCATCACCCTGATCAGCCGTGTGCAGCTCTGGACGCAGCCGTTCTGGATCGGGCTGCATCTGTTGCCTTTCGCGTTCATCGCTTTCGCCGATGTCGCCTCCTTCGACGAATGGACCCGGTATGGCGGCATCTCGGGCACCGACGGGCGCACCTTCAACATCATCCTTTTCGGAACGGCGGCAACAGTCGTCTTCTCGCTGATCGCGCAGATCGGCGAGCAGGTCGACTTCCTGCGCTTCCTGCCACCACGCGACAAGCGAAGCCGGCTGAGCTGGTGGCTGGCGCATCTGTCAGCGGGACCGGGCTGGATCATCCCCGGCATGCTGAAAATGCTGGCGGGCTCGTTCCTGGCTTTTCTGGCGGTCCAGCATCTGGTGCCGCCGGACAAGGCGGCCGAACCGACGCAGATGTATCTGGTCGCGTTCCAGTACGTATTCTCGTCGCCTGCGCTGGCGCTCGCATTCACCGGCGCTTTCGTGATCATTTCCCAGATCAAGATCAATGTCACCAATGCCTATGCGGGGTCGATCGCCTGGTCGAACTTCTTCTCCCGCCTCACCCACAGCCATCCCGGCCGCGTTGTCTGGCTGGTCTTCAACGTGACTATCGCGCTGCTCCTGATGGAACTTGGAATCTTCAAGGCGCTGGAGCACATTCTCGGGCTCTATTCCATCGTCGCCGTTGCATGGGTCGGCGCACTGGTCGCCGACCTCATTATCAACAAGCCGCTGGGATTAAGCCCGCCCGGCATCGAGTTCAAGCGCGCGCATCTCTATGACATCAATCCGGTCGGCGTCGGTTCTATGGTACTGGCGACACTTGCCGGTATTGCCGCCTTCGCCGGACTGTTCGGAGTAACACTGCAAGCCATGCCGGCTTTCGTGACGCTCGGTGTTGCCTTCGTGACGGCACCGGCCATCGCCTATATCACCAAGGGAAAATACTATATTGCGCGGACGCCCTGGCAAAACTGGGGAGAGCAGAAGACGATCGCCTGTTCGATCTGCGAGCATCATTTCGAATCCGAGGACATGGCGCATTGCCCGGCCTATTCCGGCCCGATCTGTTCGCTCTGCTGTTCGCTGGAAACGCGCTGCAAGGACTTCTGCAAACCGAACGCGCGCATTTCCCATCAGTTCTTCAGCTTTGTCGGCAAGTCGCTTCCAGACTGGATCATCCGGCCGCTTAATTCCGACATCACGCATTTTCTCGGTGTCTTCTCCCTCTTCGCGGGGGTCATCGGCGCGGTCCTGCTGTTCGTCTATTTCCAGGTGTCCTTCGATTCGGTCGTCAACAAGACCGTGCTGAAGTCCACGCTCTGGACCGTTTTCTTCATTCTGGCGATCATTGCCGGCATCGCCGCCTGGCTGTTCGTGCTCGCGCATGAAAGCCGCCGCGTGGCTGAAGAAGAGTCGCGCCGCCAAACCGACCTCCTTATGCGCGAAATCGAGGCGCACAAGCGCACCGACGCCAAACTGCAGAAGGCGAAGGAAGTCGCGGAAGCCGCCAGCCAGGCCAAGAGCCGTTACGTCGTCGGGCTGAGCCACGAATTGCGCACGCCGCTGAACGCCATTCTCGGCTATTCCCAGATTCTCGAGCGCGACCCGGACATGCCGCCGCGGCGGCTCGACGGCATCCGGGTCGTACGCCGCAGCGCGGAGCACCTGTCGGGCCTGATCGACGGGCTTCTCGACATATCCAAGATCGAGGCCGGACGCTTCCATCTCAACCGCAATGAAGTGCGCCTGCCGGAATTCATAGACCAGCTGGTGGACATGTTCCGCCTGCAGGCGATCGCCAAGGGCATCGAGTTCCATTTTGTCGCAACCAGCCGCCTGCCCGTTGTGGTCAATACAGATGAAAACCGACTGCGCCAGATCCTGATCAACCTCCTGTCCAACGCAATCAAGTTCACCGATGCAGGTCATGTCGCCTTCCGCGCCAGCTACCGGTCGCAGGTCGCCGAATTTGAGATCGAGGATACCGGCATCGGCATCGAGACCGACGAACTCGAGCGGATCTTCCGGCCTTTCGAACGCACACGCTCTGCCCGTGCCAGGAACACCACCGGCACCGGCCTCGGCCTGACCATCACAAAACTGCTGACGGCGACAATGGGCGGCGAACTGACCGTTAAAAGCGAGGTCAACAAGGGCACCACCTTCCGCATCAAGCTGCTGTTGTCCGAAGTGGCGCGTCCACGCACGGCGCCGACAATGGAAAGCGCGGTGCGCGGCTATATCGGAATGCGGCAGACCATCCTTGTGGTAGACGACAACGACATCCAGCGAGAGCTGGTGCGCGAATTGCTCGCGCCGCTCGGTTTCACCATGCTGACGGCCGCCAGCGGCGAGGAAGGACTTGCGCTCGCCGAGCAGCACAAGCCCAACCTCATTCTTCTCGATGTGCTGATGCCGGAAATGGACGGCTGGGAAGTCGCCAGCCGGATTCGCGAGTCGGTCGCCGAACGGCCGGCTATCGTCATGCTGTCCGCCAACACCATCGACAAGACATACGAGGTCGGCCCCGCCCGCCTGCACGACGATTACCTGATGAAGCCTGTCGACTTGCGGCAGTTGCTGGAGAAGATCCACACCCTGCTGGATATCGAATGGACCTACGAGTCCGCCGATGGGCCGCCGCGCCCGCGCATAGCATCTGTGCTGCCCCTGACCGCGGCGCCTCCAGTCCGCGATATCGAGGAACTGATTCATCTGGCGCAGATCGGCTATGTCCGCGGCGTCCAGGAAAAGCTGGCCGACATCGAAACGGGAATGCCTCAGCACCAGGCTTTCGTCGATCAGATGCGAACGGTGGCCGACAGCTTCGATCTGAAGCGCCTTGTGACGATGCTGGAGGCGCTTCGCGGCACCCATGTCTAGAAGAGAGCCACGCGATATTGCGCTGGTCGTCGACGATTCGCCGGACACCTTGCGAATGTTGACGGACGCGCTCGAACAGGCGGGCATGACCGTATTGATCGCGCGCGACGGCGATCAGGCGCTCGCCATGGTGGAACGGGTGACGCCGGATGTCGTTCTGATGGACGCCATCATGCCCGGCAAGGACGGCTTCGATACCTGCCGTCACCTCAAGCGCAACAAGGCGCTCACCCATGTGCCCGTCATCTTCATGACCGGCCTGAGCGACACCGACGATATCGTCAAGGGCCTGGAAGCCGGCGGCGTCGACTATGTCACCAAGCCGATCGTGCCCGACGAACTGCTGGCGCGCATCCGGGTGCATCTCGCCAATGCCCGTATGACGCACAGCGCGCGAGCCGCGCTGGATACGTTCGGGCGCTTCCTGCTCGCCACCAATCATGCCGGCCGTGTGCTCTGGTGCACGCCTCAGGCCGCAAAACTCCTTGGCTCTGCATTCAAGGGGTTCGATACGGAAACTTACATTCTGCCGGCAACGGTCCAGGAATGGCTTCGGCAGCGCAGCGGCGCAGATGCGCGCTTCCAGTCCGATCCGCTCGGCCTGCAACCGGACTTGTCGTCCGTACATCTCGAACTGTCCTATATCGGGCAGATCGGACCGGACGAAGTCCTGCTCCGGCTGGTCGAAACCGACAGCGGCAAGGACCAGACCGCGCTCCAGCGCAAGCTGATGCTGACCCAGCGCGAATCCGAGGTTCTGCTCTGGATTGCGCGTGGCAAATCGAACCGCGATATCGCCGAAATCCTCACGCTCAGCCCGCGCACCGTGAACAAGCACCTCGAGCAGATCTATACCAAGCTTGGCGTCGAGAACCGCGCGTCGGCGGCAGCGCTGGCCGTCCGCACCCTGGGCATGCAGTAGTCTCGGCCGCCCTGGCGTGGCCGCTTCCGGGGGCCGGTCGCGGCCAGACTCCCGATTTAGCCGGTCGGACGCAATAGCGGGAGCGCCGCCTGCTCAGCGCCGGAATCCAATCCTGCATGGGAGGCATTCCGGGAAAAGACATCCTCATATGCGCTCAAAAAGCGCAATTGCATTCTGGGGCGGCCCCCTTCCTCGTTCGGGTCCTCCCCCGCGGCGCAATCATGTAATGATGTGCGGGCACAATGACCGCAATGGATACCAGCAACCTGCCAGTTTCCTCCCATGACGGCGGCCGCCGCGTCGCGGCCGTGCTCGATGGCGTGTCGAGCGCGTTGCGCTGGCTGGGCGCCACCATCCTTGCGGTCCTCTTCGTGCTGGTGATGACGTCCGTGGTGCTGCGTTATGTCTTCGGCAGTGGCCTCATCTGGTCTGAGGAACTGGCGATCTGGCTGAACGTCCTGCTGGTCGCCGTCGGAGCGCCGCTTGCAATCACCGGCCCGCTGGCGATGCGGCTCGATGTGTTCGTCCGGCGCCTGCCCGTGTCCTGGCAGAAGATCGCCCGTGTCGCCGCCGACGGCATTGCCGTCGATGCTGGACTCATTCTGATGTTGGGCGGATCCGACGTCGTCGCCGCCATCGGCGGCACCTCGACGGTCCTTGGTCTTCCGGAATGGCTGCGTTACGCCGCGATCGCGGCGGGTGGCGGGCTGATGATGCTCATGTTGCTCGGCCGCATTCTCGTGCAGGACGGGATCGGGCGCACCCTGTCGGTTCTTGCAGTTGGCATCGCGCTCTATATCGCCGCGCATCACCTGCAGCTGTTGACCCTTTCCTCACCCAGTCTGGCCGCCGGCCTCGCCGCTGCCGCCGGATTGATCCTCGGCGCACCCTTGCCGCATGCCATGCTGGTGGGAGTGTCCCTGGCCACGCCCTTCGGCGCGCTCTTGCCGGAACCGGCGCTGGTGCAGAATTCGGTTGTCGGCATCAGCAAGTTTTTGCTGCTGGCAATCCCGTTCTTCCTGCTTGCCGGCGGTTTGCTGACGGTCGGCGGGCTGGCGGAGCGGCTTGTCCGCTTCGCAGCGACGCTGGTCGGGCACATGCGCGGCGGTCTCGCACAAACCACACTCGTCTCGAGCGTGATGTTTTCCGGCGCCTCCGGCTCCTCGATTGCGAACGCCGCCTTCGGAGCAAAGATGATGGTGCCCGCGCTAGTCAGGCATGGCTATCCGCTGCCGCGTGCGGCCGCGATTGTTGCTTCGACCGCGATGCTCGACAATATCATTCCGCCGTCGATTGCCTTCCTCATTCTGGCGACGGCGACCAATCTGTCCGTCGGGTCGCTCCTCGTCGGCGGCTTCGTCGCCGGCGGCGTGCTCGCCCTGGCGCTCGGCATTGGCCTTTATCTGACCGCGCGCGGCGAAAAGCCGATGCAGGCGAAAGCGACGGGGCCGGAGCGGACGCGCGCCTTCATCTCCTCCCTGCCCGCCATCGGTCTCGGCGTCATCGTGGTGATCGGCATCCGTTTCGGGATTGTCACAACCACCG
>JAESGM010000382.1_pt1 | contig 44674 bp, 36 predicted proteins | sample 9269721 | NCBI WGS metagenome assembly JAESGM01 (sample SAMN15720920, study PRJNA650825) | algae metagenome | isolation source: Komarekiella atlantica HA4396-MV6 and co-occurring heterotrophs from... | place: USA: Theobald House, Kauai, HI | collected 2009-07-29
GATCGCAGTTAGTACAGATGTGATTTTGTTTACCTCTCCGCTTTCCATTCTTTCTAATTTCCGTAGACCCACAGTATGGACATTGCACAGTAGATGACCTCAATTCATCCCTCTATTATGCAATGCCGCTTTTTTAAGGTGGGTAAAAATTCTCAAAAAATTTACCGATTTTTGGGCTTTTCGTCTTAGTGTTTTGGTAGTTTAAAAGTTAATTTTTTAACCACTAAGTCACTAAGACACAAAGAAAAATACATTACATCTTGAAAAGGCTACTCTTGACTTCTATCTAAAGAATCTGGCAATTGCGGAGGTTCGGCATTAAACCATTTTTGATAAATTTGCTTGTAAGTGCCATTGGACAATAGAGTAGCGATGCCTTTGTTAATTGCATCTAGATGAGGTGAATTTTTAGGTGTAGCAATGCCGTAATATTCTTCTGTGAGCAGATTATCTACAACTTTGATGCCTTTGAGCTTGCCATTTTTAATTGCATACAAAGTAGCGAAAGCATCGCCAACTACAGCATCGACATGACCAATGAGCAAGTCCTGAAAAAAATCTGGGCCAGAATTGAACGTACTAATTTTGGCGTTGGGAATAGTTTTAGCAAAATCTGCCCCAGTTGAACCAATTTGGACAGCAATTTTTTTACCCTTGAGACTGTTGAAGTCTTTAATATCTTGGTTGTGTTGGCGAACAGCGATCGCCAATCCGGCTTTAAAATAAGGTCGTGAAAAAGAAATTGTCTTGAGGCGTTGAGCGGTAATTGTGATTCCGCTAATTGCTGCATCGACTCTGTGAGCTTGCAGACTTGAGATCATACCATCAAAAGGCAGGCTTTCAAACTTAACAGTAAAGTTTGCAACTTTAGCGATCGCATTCATCAGGTCAATATCAAAACCTTCTAGTTTACCGTTAGCCGTTTGAATCTCAAAAGGAACAAAGGTAGGATCTGTAGCAACATTCAGAATGTTAACATCTGAGTTTATATTGCGATAAGAAGTGTTACAAGCAATAATCAGTAACAAACAGCCTAAGCTCAGAATTAACTGTCGCCACTTGAAGTTAATCAATTCTGCCATAGTCTCGATTGTTTGAATTTCTTTAGCTACTCTCCAAATTATCGCTCAAAGCACAGAGGGAGTTTTAGCAGTTTTTGTCACTCTCAAGTTTTGGGTATGAAATAGCAATGAAAAATCTAAATACTTAGCAGTAATGGCGAAAAACCGATTATTTCGTAGAGACGTTGCATTGCAACGTCTCTACAGTCAACGATAATTGGTCGTTTTACCGAAAATAAATCGGGTTTTGGCAATTACTGAATCGATGCTCTAGTAACTAAAACCGCATACCGTGAGTTCATGTGTTAAAAGTTATGACTACACTAAATCTAAATTCAATCAGACGAGATACCGAATGACGGATAAAATTCTTCAACAACAAATTGAGTATTATCGCGCTAGAGCAAATGAATATGATCAGTGGTTTTATAGGATAGGACGCTACGATCACGGCGAGGAAATTAACCAACGCTGGTTTAACGAAGTAGCTATTGTTAGAAGTGCATTATACCAAGTTGGAGCAATAGATGATATTTTGGAGTTAGCGAGTGGGACAGGTATCTGGACGCAAGAGCTTTTAAAGATCGGTAAGAAAATTACTGCGATCGATGCCTCTGAAGAAGTACTTGCTATTAATCGCTCTAAGTTAGCTTCACTGAGTGTTAGATACTACTTACTTGATTTATTCAAATGGCAACCTGACACTGAATATGATTTGGTGTTTTTTGGGTTTTGGCTTTCTCATGTGCCGCCACAATTACTCGATTCATTTTTAACGAAAGTCTATCAATCTGTTCGGGTTGGTGGACAAGTGTTTATTATTGATTCTCGTTTTGAACCTACATCCACAGCTAACAATCATATTCTTGAGAATGATGGGAATATATATAAAAGCCGCAAGTTGAATAATGGTCAAGAATTCCAGATTGTCAAGGTTTTTTATCAGCCTGATGAACTGCAATATAAGCTAAACAAAGCAAGGTTTGAGGCTGATGTGAAAATGACAAATAACTATTTTATCTATGCACACGGAAGAAAGATTGAGACAAACTAAATTAGGAGAATCTTAGTCTAGCTATTTTTTATGAGGCCTTGCTCAAGCTAGGTACTGATGCTTAATCATGTATATATATTAGTTAGAGCTATACAGATGACTGATGTAGAGCTAAAGGTGTAGAAAGGAAATGCATTTTAAGTAAACAGTAAACGGTAAACAGTAAACATAATTGGGTTTGGGGCAAACCACTAGGGAGGCGAGTACTGATAACTGAAAACTCATAACCAAAGCCGATTAGTGGCAGACGCTATCTGGCTGGTTTATTAACAGTTAACAGTAAACGGTAAACAGTAAACATAATTGGGTTTGGGGCAAACCACTAGGGAGGCGAGTACTGATAACTGAAAACTCATAACCAAAGCCGATTAGTGGCAGACGCTATCTGGCTGGTTTATTAACAGTTAACAGTAAACGGTAAACAGTAAACATAATTGGGTTTGGGGCAAACCACTAGGGAGGCGAGTACTGATAACTGAAAACTCATAACCAAAGCCGATTAGTGGCAGACGCTATCTGGCTGGTTTAAATCCCCCAACTGTTTACTGTTTACTGTTCACTGTTTACTGATTTAAGCCCTTTTTCAAATTGAAGATTGGCTATTTATTGATCAATCTTAGTAACCTATGATTGCCAATTAAGCAAGCTAAAATACAATAGCTGTCTAAATAGACAGGTTGCAATGCAAATTCTTAAAGTCCTCACCAGAGTTTATCTCAATCCAATAGACTTGGATGATGCGATCGCTTTCTACGAAAACCTCTTTACAGAAACATGCTGGTTGTGGTTTGAATATTCCGAGACTGGGTTGGAACTCGCGGGTGTGGGTTCTATTCTTTTAATTGCTGGTTCGGCTGAGGCACTCTCTCCATTCAAGAGTACACAGGCAACATTTCTTGTTGATTCACTCAATGACTTTAGGGAAGCACTTACTGAGCAGGGTGCAGTAATACTGGCGGAACCGAATCAAGTTCCTACTGGAGCCAATATGCGAGCAATACATCCTGATGGAACAATTATTGAATATGTGGAGTTTGGTTAACAACAAGATCCCCGACTTCTACAACATCCCCGACTTCTTGTTGAAGTCGGGGATGTTGCAATTAGATAGATGTTACCAAAGCAGGTTGCTCCCAACGTCCAACGACTTTGCTAATTATGGACATTTCCTGTACCAGGCGGTCAAATTTATCAGGAGTTAAGGATTGAGGCCCATCAGATAGTGCTCTAGCTGGATTGGGGTGAACCTCAATCATTAGAGCATCTGTACCAGCAGCGATCGCGGCCATAGCCATTGGTGGAACATATTCAGATCTACCTGTACCATGACTAGGATCAATCATAATTGGTAGATGAGTGAGCGATCGCAATACTGGAAGTACTGATAAATCTAAAGTATTGCGGGCATATTTGCCGTCAAAGGTTCTAATTCCCCGTTCACAAAGAATCACATTTGGATTTCCTGATGCCAGGATATATTCTGCTGCCATCAACCACTCGTCAATTGTGGCAGACATCCCGCGTTTGAGTAGCACAGGTTTATCTTGAGCGCCTACCTTTTTTAACAACGAGAAGTTATGCATATTTCGCGCTCCCACTTGGATCACATCAGCTACTCTCGCCACTGCTGTTAAGTCGGCAGTATCCATAACTTCTGTGATGATACCCAACCCTGTAACTTCACGCGCTGCTGCCAATAAATCTAAAGCACTCTCACCATGTCCTTGAAACGCATAAGGTGAAGTACGAGGTTTGTAGGCTCCCCCACGCAGAAACTTTGCTCCTGCTGCCTTAACCCGCTTTGCTGTCTCTACAATCATCTCTTCATTTTCGACGGAGCAAGGCCCAGCTACTACCACTAAAGGATGATGCTCTCCAAAATAGACGCGACCATTAGGTGTGGGTACAATAACTTCGCTGGCTTCTCCATGTCGGAATTCTCGACTAACCCGCTTGAAAGGTTTTTCCACGCGCAATACTTCCTCAATCCAAGGACTAAACTTCTGAATTTGCAAACGATCAAGGGTTGCAGTTTCCCCAATCATTCCGAGAACAACTTTATGCTTGCCGACGCTTTTTTCTACTTTTACTCCCCAAGCATCACTCAGTTCTTTGCTCAGCCGAGTAACTTCGTCAATAGGTGTACCGCTTTTTAGTACTACAATCATCTTCTTTTTTCCTTTCGTATAGTTTGATTTGTTAGCGATTAAGTAGGAAGTTGCAATTTAATTTAGCCTTCCTACTTAGTGCTAATGGTCTATTGCATTAATTTTGATGGTCATAGGTGTTTGTAGTCAGGACTTTAGTCCTTGATTTTTTAAGCACTAAAGTGCTTACTACGAACCTACTAAAAATTCGGCAAGCTGTTCTAACTTTGCCCAAGCTGCACCACTTTGCAGGATTTCTTGAGCAAGGGCAATACCTTTAACACAACCTGCCAAGATGTCCGTTTCTCTATCAGTGACTTCACTAACTTGGAGTGCTAAAGCTGTATTTAATGCAACTGCATCTTGCTGTGCTTGAGTGCCTTTTCCTTGAAGAACTGCCTGCAAAATTTCGGCATTTTCTTGGACATCTCCGCCCCGTAACGCCTCAGTCGGTGCAGAATCCAAGCCTAGTTCTTGAGGATTCAGTGTAATGCAACGTACTTTTTCTTGCTGAAGTACGGCTAAATCGGTTAAATCAGCCAAACCAGCCTCATCCAACCTTTCCCTTCCGTGGAGTGCGATCGCTTGGCGGCATCCCAATTGTGATAAAGCTTGAGCGATCGTCTCTAGCAAAAGTGGGTCATTCACACCGATAATTTGTCCTGTTGGTCGCATTGGATTGACTAGCGGGCCCAGCAAGTTAAAAATAGTACGCACTTTCAAAGTTTTTCGTAAAGCCGCAACTGCTTTCAGCGCCGGATGCCAACCTGGAGCAAACAAAAAGGTGATTCCGACTTCCCCCACAGCCGCTTGCACTTTCTCAGGACTAGCGTTGAGATTTATACCCAAAGCTTCTAACACATCCGCAGAACCAGCTTTACTAGATGCAGAACGATTGCCGTGTTTAGCAACTTTTACCCCTGCCGCTGCGGCAACAAAAGCAACAGCAGTGGAAATATTAAAGGTTGAAGCACCATCTCCGCCAGTTCCGCAGGTGTCAATGAGAGGGATTAGGGATTGGGAAGACTCTTTCTCAGTTCCCAAGCTTTGAGCTTGCAAGACGCTAGCCATGCCGACTAATTCTTCTGCGGATACGCCTTTAGCTTGAATAGCTGTTAAAATTGCCCCCGATAATACCGGAGGAATGGCATCTTGGAGCCAACCTTGCATCAAATCCGCGGCTTGGGAAGTAGAGAGCGATCGCCGATCAAGCAATTGTTGTAATATAACTGGCCAATCGTAAGAGTCAAGCGTGACTGGAATTTTATCAGGTAGAGTTTGAGTTACAACTGTCATATTAATCAATCACAAATGACAAACGACTAATGACTCTTGTACAGACGCGATTAATCGCGTCTCTACTTTTGACTAATGATTAATAACTTTCGCCACAGTTTGCACATCCTTATCACCTCTACCAGAGCAATTGATGACAATGCGGGGACTACCATCAAGCTGAGGACAGAGGGTTTCTAGATAAGCGATCGCATGAGCGGTTTCTAAAGCTGGGATAATCCCTTCTAGCCGTGAAAGTCTTTGAAATGCTTCTAGCGCCTGTTTATCAGTTACGCTGTAATACTCAGCACGACCAAGATCCTTTAAATAACTGTGCTCAGGCCCAACGCCAGGATAGTCCAGCCCCGCACTAATCGAATGAGCTTCAATCACTTGACCATCGTCATCTTGCAGTAAATAGCTCATCGCACCGTGCAGTACACCTATTCGTCCTTTTGTCAAGGTTGCAGCGTGCTTTTCTGTATTCACACCTTCACCCGCAGCTTCGATTCCAACTAAACGCACAGATGCTTCATGCACAAACTCATGGAACAATCCGATCGCATTGGAACCACCGCCAACACAAGCCAGCAGGATATCTGGTAATCCTCCCCATTTCTCTTGGCATTGAGAGCGAGTTTCTTTACCGATTACCGCATGGAAATCACGTACAATCATCGGGTATGGATGAGGCCCGGCAACAGAACCCAAAATGTAATGAGTTGTTTCTACATTTGTCACCCAGTCCCGAATTGCCTCAGAAGTCGCATCCTTAAGAGTTCCCGTCCCCGCCTCAACTGGACGAACTTCCGCCCCCATCAGCTTCATCCGAAACACATTCAGGGCTTGCCGTTCCATATCGTGGACGCCCATGTAAATCACACAGTCTAAACCAAACCGCGCACACACAGTTGCAGTCGCAACCCCATGCTGGCCAGCACCCGTCTCTGCAATAATCCGCTGCTTACCCATACGCTTGGCTAGCAACACCTGAGCCAAAGCATTATTAATTTTGTGAGCACCTGTATGATTTAAATCTTCACGCTTTAAATAAATCTGCGCTCCCGTGCCATCTGGTCTAGCATAGTGTGTTGTGAGGCGTTCAGCAAAATATAAAGGGCTAGGACGACCTACATAATCCCGGAGTAAATTTTGTAATTCAGCTTGGAAACTCGCCTCGTTGCGATATTGTTCAAATGCAGTTTCCAACTCACTCAATGCAGGCATTAAGGTTTCTGGGACGTACTTCCCACCAAATTTACCAAACCTGCCTAAAGAATCGGGATGCACAGTTACAGTATTGATGTCTTGTATACTTACCACAGTTTAAAATCCTTTTATGCTCAAGTATCTTTTCTTGGCGCTCTTAGCGTCTTGGCGGTTCGTTACTCTTCTCCATAACAGGCTGCGCCAATATCGAACCGCAGAGGCGCAGAGGGCACAGAGATAAGAGGTTAAGGAGGTATTTATTTTCAAGAATTTTTACCCACTTTGAAAGGGTTACTTAGCGGAACCAACCTGTTGCAAAGATGCAGGGGTAATTGCAACTTTAAGTTCTTTACAAAGTTGTTCTATAGCTTGTAGTCCTTGAAGTGGGCTACCTTCAGCTAAGCGTTTGACAAAGGCACTACCAACAATCACCGCATCTGCACCCCATTCCATTACTTGACGTGCTTGTTCTGGATCTGAAATACCAAAGCCAACACCAATGGGTTTATCGGTGACACTCCGCAAATCCTTTACTAAATGCTTTACGCGGTCTTGGAGTTGAGAACGCATACCTGTAACACCTGTTACGCTCACCAGGTAGATAAATCCCTGAGATTGACGAGCGATCGCTTCAATTCTATCCTGAGAACTGGTAGGAGCTACGAGTAAAATCACCTCAATTCCGAAACTGGCAGCAGTATGTATTAATTCTTCTGCCTCTTCTAAAGGTAAATCTGGTACTACTAATCCTCGCGCCCCAGCATTAGCAATAGACGCTAAAAACGGCTTAATACCCCGGTGCAAAATTGGATTGTAATAGGTAAATAAAATTATCGGCGCTTTCAGGCTAGGACTCACAGTTTGCAACATCTCTAGCACTTGCTCTAATTTTGTGCCTTTGTGTAAGGCGCGAGTTGCTGCGGCTTGAATCACAGGCCCATCTGCCAAAGGATCGGAGTAGGGAATACCCAACTCAATAAAGTCAGCACCATTGCGATCTAAGATGCGTAAAGCCTCGGCGGTGGTTTCTAAATTAGGATCGCCAGCTGTGATAAAAGGAATCAAAGCACACTGTTGGCGAGCCTCCTGCGGAGGAGCTTCGCTAACGCGTAAAGTTTGAAAGTAATCGGAGATAGAAGTCATTCTGAAAAATAGTTAATGGTTTGTTAACAACTTTGAAATAATCAAAAATTAGTAATTACAGCAGAAACCTTGTAGAGACGTTACATGTAACGTCTCTACATGTAACGTCTTTGATGTTTGCCACCAAACTTATGAGGTTCGTCACCAAACCTTTGAGGTTCGTCACTAAACCTTTGAGGTTCATCACCAAACTTATGAGGTTCATCACCAAACCTTTAAGGTTCGTCACCAAACCTTTGAGGTTAATCATCAAACTTATAAGGTTCGTCAGCCAGTCTTTAAACTCTCCGCAATGTATTGACTCCTTAAAAGACTACGCACAGCTTGCTCTATATCACTTTGTTTAATCAAAGACTCTCCGACCAAAACCGCACGAGCGCCAGCCTCAGCCACAATAGATAAATCAGCAGGTGTATATAGTCCAGACTCACTGACAACGGTGATATCTAAACTTTGCAATTGTTGTTGCCGCTCTGCTAGAAGTTGCTGTGTTGTTGCTAAATCAACTGTAAAATCTTCAAGATTGCGATTATTGATTCCTACTAAACGTAAACCATCAAGCTGTAACACTCGATCTAGTTCAGTCAAGGTATGGACTTCCACCAGCGCAGTCATCCCCAAATCGTGAATCAAATGCAAAAAATCCTGGAGTTCTTGATTACAGAGGATAGCAGCAATCAACAATACAGCATCCGCACCCGCCGACCGTGCTAGATAAATTTGGTAAGGGTCAATGATAAACTCCTTACACAGTAAGGGTAGTGCTACTTTTGGTCGCACAGCACGCAGATTATCAAAACTGCCTTGAAAGAACTTTTGGTCAGTGAGAATTGATAGACAAGCCGCACCACCTCGTTCATAAGCCTGAGCGATCGCCACTGGCTCAAAATCCGCCCGGATCACCCCACGACTCGGTGATGCTTTTTTAACTTCAGCAATTAAGCTGGGTTGACTAGAATTCTGCTGCAAAGCCGTCAAGAAATTTCGTACATTCGGAGCAGCAGTTAACTGTTGTTGTAAAGAAGTTAAAGGCAGTTCTTGCTGCATTTGGGCAACTTCTTGCTTTTTATGCCAGACAATTTCTTCAAGAATGTGGCGCGGTGAGGCAATTTGTTTATTCATAAATTACTTGGGGGAGTGGGGGGAAAGCTCCTAACTTTAGACCTTTCAAGGTGTAATGTATTTTCCTTGGTGTCTTAGTGCCTTAGTGGTTCAAAAGTCAGCTTTTTAACCACCCTCCGGGTTCACCAGTCGCCTACGGCGGGAAACCCGCCTACAGCGCTGGTTCACCAAGACACTAAGACACAAAGGTGAAAGACCAAAATTTAGTCTTCTAAAGTGTTAGACCCTTGACCCTTGACTCTTTATCAGTATATGCACGCACAACGTTTTTAATAATTGCCAGTCCGACTTCTCCCGCTAGAGTCATGATTGATTCTGGATGAAATTGAACGCCAGCTATAGGAAGTGTGTGATGCTCAATTCCCATAATTATGTCATCATCAGAAATTGCCGTCACCTTGAGTTCTACCGGCAAGCGTTGGGGTATGGCAAACAATGAATGGTATCTACCGACTGTAAAGGATTCTGGTAAGTCTTTAAATAGAACGGAATTTGAATCGGTGACAACAATCCGCGAAGATTTCCCATGTTGGGGATAGTCGAGAACTCCTAACTCTCCACCAAAAGCCTCTACAATGCTTTGCAAACCTAGACAAACGCCGAAAATGGGAATTTTGCGACGAACAAGAGCGGCGATAGTTTCTGCAACCTGAAAATCACTAGGTTTACCAGGGCCAGGAGATAAGACAACTAAGTCAGGACGTTCTGTATCGAATAGCGATTCTGAGAAGCCATGACGTAGTGTTGTGACGCTGACACCAGTTTGGCGAATGTAATTAGCTAATGTATGCACAAATGAGTCTTCGTAGTCTATTAGTAAGACGCGTTTGCCAGGTTTAACATCTGGAATACATTCAATTGCTTTTATAAAACTACGCTCATTAGTTCTTTCACCTGTTTGCTTTGCACGGCGAATTGTTTCAAATAGTGCGGCAGCTTTAGTGATTGTTTCTTGTTCTTCTGCTTGTGGGATGGAGTCATAAAGAATAGTAGCACCGACTCGCACTTGAGCAATTGAATCTTTTAAGCGAATTGTTCGTAAGATTAATCCGGTATTTAGATTACCATTAAAGTTTAAGTAGCCAACTGCTCCGCCATACCAACGTCGAGCACTACGTTCGTACTGTTCGATAAAATCTATTGCTGCTCTTTTTGGTGCGCCGGTAACTGTAACTGCCCAAGTATGACTTAAGAATGCATCTAAAGCATCAAATTGCGATCGCAATGTACCTTCAACATGATCTACTGTATGAATCAAGTGACTATACATTTCAATTTGACGACGACCAATAACTCGTACTGAACCTGGCTCACAAATTCGAGATTTATCGTTACGATCTACGTCGGTACACATTGTCAACTCAGCTTCATCTTTATGTGAGTTGAGTAACTGACGAATTTGAACAGCATCATCAAGGGCATCTTGTCCCCGCGTAATAGTACCACTAATCGGACAAGTTTCTACCCGTCTACCTTCAACCCGCACGAACATTTCTGGAGATGCTCCAATTAAATATTCTCCACCTAGATTAAAGATAAAACCATAAGGGCTAGGATTGATTTGCTTTAAGATTTCAAATAGCTTGCTAGGTTGTTCTTCACAAGCTTCAAAAAAGTTTTGACTAGGAACTACTTCAAATAAATCGCCTCGCCGGAAGTAATCAAGTGCAACTTCAACTTGTTCGGCATATTCGCCTATTTCATGATCTGCGGTTTGCTTTGGCACAAGACGCTTGCCTCGATAATCAACAGATTCACCTGTTCGAGGCAAATTATTAGTGCTACCATGCGCTGTTTCAAATTCATATTGCAAACGAAATGCACGTTGCAAATAGTAGTCAACAACTATGAGTTCGTCAGGTAGATAAAGCACTAAGTCCCGCTGATCTTGAGGGCGTTCTAGTTGCTGAGGAATTGGCTCAAATTGAAAAACTAAGTCATAACCAAAAGCACCATACAATCCTAGATGCTCATCTTCTTGGCTAGAGAAAGTATACAGAATTTCGCGGATAACTGTAAATACTGAAGGTTGCTGGCTACGTTCTTCTTCGGCAAAAAATTGTTGTGCGGGTTTAACAAATCCGGCGATGTCATCCTTTTCTTGGGTGACATCCTGAAGTTGTTTTGAGCGGGATAGACGCTCTAAAAGCAATGGTAAAAGTACTCTACCGCGCTCATTTAAGGCTGTTAAAATAAAAGCATTTTCCTGTGTCGCTAATTCTAGCGGTGGATTGACAAATCCGATCGCCCACCTTTTATATCTTCCTGGATATTCGTAGCTACTCTTTAGTAAGCCACCACGTTGAGAATTTAGGTAAAACAGAATCTCTTCGATGGCAGTATCTATCTTAACTTCTTTACTGGAGCGTGAAATACGCACACCAGCAAGAGTTGTATAGGAATGAGAATTAATAATCATGGGTAATCTCTCTAGAATAGCTATTAGTTATTAAACTCAAGTGTCATTGATCATTGTTAGTAGTAAATTTTGAGCATAATTAAGTCTGTCTCAAGCTTTATAAATACTAGGTTTGATGTAATTAAAAGTTTTTTGCTAATTCTGATCTCAGTTTACTGAATGTGAATCAATTATTACATGAACAATTTTTAGATTAGAAGATCAATTTATTTGTTTTTTATACATCTTTCCTGGGATAATCTCGTAGAAGGTTTTTCGTAAGTTTCTGCTTCTTCCTGGGGTTATAGAATCAGGCATGACCTAGTAATAAACATTAAAGGCAAAAGTCGATTTTCTGGAAACTAAACCACAGATACAGCAGATTTTAGGTACAACCCTGTAGAGACGTTACATGTAACGTCTCTACACATGTAACGTCTCTACACATGTAACTGTTATCATTTATTACCATCTTCCATTAAATGTCTAAGGATTAATTGACAAACATCAACTGCTTTTATAGACGACGAGTCAAGCAAGTGAGGTTGTTTGGTAATCAATAATGGGCCTTCGGTAGGTGAAGGCGGAATACAACCGTGAGATCCACGCACCAAGGAAGCATCCAAAGAAATAACATCCATCAAATAGCGAAATCCAAGCTGTTTCTTTAAAAGTGTCAGACCAATTTTGACTTGGGGAAATTTGATTTGAGGGTTGAGGAAAAGTTCTACAGGATCGTAACCAGGTTTGCGATGGATATCTACAGTTCTGGCAAAATCAGGAGCGCGTTCATCATTAAGCCAGTAATAATAAGTAAACCAAGCATCCGGCTGCGCGATCGCTACCAACTCTCCTGATCTAGAATGATCCAGATGATGGGCTGACTTTTCAGCATAGTCTAAAACATAAGCAACGCCCTTAGTTTCTTCTAGAAGCGATCGCACCTTGGTAATATAGTGTGGATCGTTGACATAAACATGAGCAATTTGATGATCAACAACAGCAAATGCTTTACTTGCGGCTGGATCAAGCAGTTCTCTTCCTAGTTCTTCTCTACGAGAGGCTGCGCCAACACGCACCCTTAGTAAACCTTTTTGGCGCAGCATCCGATTTATGTGGACGGGTTTGGATACTGATGTAATTCCGTATTCTGACAAGACGATGACTTGAGCGCCTCGTTTTTCATAAAATTGAATTAAATCGCTACAAACTGCATCAATTTCCTGCAAATCCTTCGCTACTTTATTGACATCAGAGCCATATTTTTGTAAGCAGTAATCTAGATGCGGTAAATAGACAAGTGTCAAAGTTGGGTTAGAGCGTTCTTCAAGCCATTTTGCTGATTCTGCAATCCATTGGCTAGAACGAATAGATGTGTTAGGGCCCCAAAAATTGAACAGAGGAAATTGACCTAGTTCATCTTGAAGTTGCGATCGCAATTTTTTCGGTTGCGTATAAATATCCGGGATTTTTCTACCATCGCTAAGATACATCGGTCGCGGGGTAACTGCATAGTTTACCGACGAGTACATGTTGTACCACCAAAATAAGTTAGCGCAGGTAAAATTTGGATCTAACGCTTTCGCCATTTCCCATACTTTGGGAGCCTGAACAAGTTTGTTAGACTGTCGCCAAAACTTAATTTCACACTCATCCCGAAAGTACCAACCATTGGCAACAATTCCATGCTCATCAGGCAACTTCCCTGTAAGATAAGTTGCTTGCACTGTACAAGTAACAGCAGGTAACACGGGTGCGATGGGTACAATTTGCCCTTGTTCTGCCCAACTAGAAAGAAAGGGCGTATGCTCACCTATAAGGCTAGATGTTAATCCTACTACGTTAAGAACAACAGTTTTTTGCATGAAAACGAACCGCGAAGGGCGCGAAGATTCTTTTGTAGAGACGTTGCAATGCAACGTCTCTACAAAAATTGACCGTTTTACCGAAAATAGATCGGGTTTTTACGATTACTGAATCGATGCTCTACGCATCTGCGGAAAATCTAAATGTCGGCTTGTGTCGAAGTGGAGAATAATTTGTTTGTAAGCGTGTTAATACCGTCTGCCTATTTTTTACAAACTCGCGCAGTAGCGATATTGCTTGCTTGTACAAAGACACGTCAACCTCGTGAACTTCGATTCCTTCTCCGATGCGTTGCAGCAGCGTCAGAGTCAATTCCCCACCCAAGTGTTCGCGAAACTCAGTCAAACCCCGAAATAGACAACGAGGATGTTCCAGTTGGGCGGATTGTTCGGCTAGTTCTGGTACGTACAATCTGAAACCCAGTGCTGATAATGTATTTAGTATCCGTTGCCACTCTGACCAACCAAGCCGTTTTAGGAGATAAGAATAAGTACTATCTAAAGCGATACCGATCGCAACTGCTTCTCCATGACGTAAGCTGTAATTTGTCAAATGCTCTAGTTTATGCGCCGCCCAATGACCAAAATCCAGGGGACGTGATGAACCCATTTCAAAAGGATCGCCACTGTTGGCAATATGGTCTAAGTGTAACTGAGCGCAACGATAAATTAGCTGTTGCATGGTGTCCATATCTCGATGGATAAGGGCTGCGGTATGAGAGTGGATAAAAGCAAAGAAGTTAGCATCTTTAATTAACGCCACTTTGATTGCTTCGGCGATTCCAGAACGCCAATCGCGATCATCTAGAGTTGTTAAGAAAGCAGAATCATTTATAACTGCATAAGGTGGAGCAAATGTACCTAGAAAGTTCTTTTTGCCAAAGGCGTTGATACCGTTTTTTACTCCGATACCTGAATCGTTTTGGGCTAACACTGTCGTCGGAATCCGAATTAGACGAATACCCCGGTGAGCAGTTGCGGCTGCATATCCTACCAAATCCAACACGGCCCCACCCCCTATAGCTAATAGGTAGGAGTGACGACACAACCCAGCTGCATCAATCTGCTGATGAATTTGCTCAACTAAAGTGCGATCGTTTTTGGCAGCTTCCCCACCTGGAACTATGACAGGCTCAATAGCAAGTGTGAGTATTTCTGCATAAAACTTGGTATATGCTGCTAATTGCAAGAGCAAATCAGGATAGAACTGTAATAATCCTGCATCTACAACTGCTACTATTTTCTTTGGTTTCGTCTCCCCATCTGCTGTAATTACTTGCGCTAACGTGGGATTTTTTAACTCAAAGAGATTGTTGGTAAAGCAAATTTCGTAGTTGAAGCTAACCGAAACACTTTGATGAATTGGTTGCAGATTAACTCTACTTTTTTTAATATCTATTACCATGTTTTTGTTGTTGTTTCCGTAAGTGCGGCGCGATTCAAAGCTTGAAGGAATACCTCCACTGAACAAGAACCATTTACCTGGACTTTATTGTTGATGATGAAGAACGGCACGCTGGTAATACCTATCGACCGAGCAAACTGTGATTCAGCTATAATCTCAACCAGAGTATCGTCACTCAATTGCAACCGTAATTCAGTAGGTTCCATTTGATAGGCTTCACCTATGTCAACAATAATGTTAATATCTCCAATATTTAAACCTTCTTCAAAATAAGCTTGATAAATTGCTTCAACAACATCATTTTTTCTATTTGCTGGTGCTAGATTAATCAATCTGTGAGAAAGCTTAGTATTGACAGCCAAACGAACTTTATCAAAATCTAGCTTGACTCCTGCTGCCTCACCTGCACGCCTCGTAGAATCAAATAGATACTGGAGTTCTGCCACTCCAATACCTTTTCTTTCTTGCATAAATCTACGAAATTCGTACCCGGAAGGCGGAACAGTATCATCAAGTAGGAAAGGATGCCAACGGATATTCACCTCTTCTTGCCATTGCGCCAGTGCATCAAAAAGATGCTTTTTACCGATTCTGCACCAAGGGCAAACAGTATCATGAAAGATGTCAATCAGCATAGTTTTTACTACTCAAATGCTGAGGTTTTATTGTAATAATCAAATTGCTTTTGTAGAGGCGTCTCTCGTTAATAGCTTTTAGTAAATGCATTTTTCAGAGCAACTAGCCTGCCATTCATCATATAGGAAGCAGAGCGTTAGAAGTAGTATCTTTAGGCATAGTTTGAAACTGAGGAAAACAGCTTTGAGTTCCTTCAAACTCTTGAATTAATGCGGCTCTATCTTTACTTACTACTAGTCTTGCTAAACGGCTGTAAGTATTAGCTAAAGAGCTAATTGCTTGACATCTCTCTTCTGTAGCTAGCATAATGTCAACACACAAGTGAGGATTTTGAGAAAACAAACGTTTAAGAATATCAATTTCTTGCCGATAACTGGGTGTTGACATTGTTAAACTGCGATCTATATCAATTTTTGCTTGTTTTAAGAATACGCCCAGACTAAATCTACAGAAGTGCTGCGTTGCTTGAATAATTACCATCATTTGGTCATGTTCTTCTGGCGTGCAAACAATCAGCTCTCCACCTTGACTTTTAATGAAGTCTAATAGCCATTGAAATGAATCATCGTTTCGACCTGGACATACTACTACTTTCTGTCCTAAAAATGATTTTATATTTGGCCCAAACATAGGATGTAATCCCATTACAGATCCCGAATGATGTTCGAGCATTGCTTGAGTTGGCTGAGTTTTGATACTTGTGATGTCGCATAAAGCTGTTGTTGGGGATATATATTTAGCTGCACGTTTAATAACATCAACTGTTTGTTCAATTGGAACGCTAACTAATACTAGTTCTGCTTGACTTAATAATTGATCTGCATAATCCCAATCCTCTTGTTCGAGAACACTGACGTTGTTACCTACCGCCGAAAGTTGCTCTCTAAATAATCTTCCCATCCGGCCATGTCCGCCGATGATAGTAATTTGTCGGGGTTTGATATGATTGATTGATGTTGATTCAGGGGTAAGTGTGGCATAACAACCATCCACTAGACTTACCCAAACAGATTCAGGAATGCCAGCTTGAGCAAGTTCTTGAGCCACATCAGCAAGTTGTTCTTCTAAACAAGGCAGTTCTGATGTTGCTAATAATGATAGGCGATCGCTCAATAAGGCGATCAAGTTTTGGTAAGTTTGTTTAAGCTGATCTGCATAAGAGGATTTCAAAGGCATTCTCCCTGTCCTCAATAGTGTCAAAACATAATATTAGGTAAGAAATGTGTAAGGCGATCGCACAAAATATTAATGTTATCTTAGTGCGAACTCCTTACATTGCTTTAAATAAAATTTGAAGTTGTCTTTGCTATTAGAAAGTGGCTAATCGAGTCGTTAAACAGCAGTCTTTGCTAGCTCCTTCTCTAAACTAATAGCTGCCTTTTTCTGTCTATTTTTCCGCAATTTTACAGCAGTAGTCCCAACTCCAAATAATACAAAACCTAGAGTTGAAGCTGGTTCTGGTACTGGGGCTGCACCTTCTACATTTAATACTTGAACACGACCTTGGAAGAAATCACCCACATATAACTTGCCATCTTTGTAGGTAGTACCACCAGTCCAGTTAAATGTGCCTGGTGTTAAGTCGAGAGGGTCGCCAAAGGGTGGCTCACCTAGTTGGGGAGGTGGTACAATTTCGCCAGCTGCATTAAGGGCAGGTTTACCAAATGCAGTCAGGAATTTTCCGTTTTTATCGAATACTTGGATGCGGCTATTAATAGAATCAGCCACATAAATATTCTCATACTCGTCTACTTCTAAACCGATTGGCTGATTAAATTCTCCATTTCCAGTACCTTGCTTGCCAAATGACAAAATAGATTTGCCTTCTGGACTGAGTACCTGAACGCGGTTGTTAAACTGGTCACTCACAAAGAAGTTTCCACTAACTGGAGAAATTCTGATACCTGCTGGCCCTTGGAACTGTCCAGGTTCAGTACCAGTAGTACCAATGGAACCAATTAGCTCGCCGTCTGGAGTGTATTTATTGATTTTGTCGCCGCTAAAATCACCCACATACACATTGCCACCTTTATCGAATGTCACACCAGATGGCCCAAAGAAAGCTCTACCCTCTTTAAGACCACCAAATGAGCCAAATGATTTAACAAATTTACCTTGGGGATTGAAGACATTAACGCGGTTGTTGAAAACATCACCCACATACAAATTCTTAGTTTGCGGTGAGATTCCTAAAGCTGCTGGCTCATCGAATTCGCCTGGCCCTTTACCACCCTTGCCAATTGCTCCAATATACTGGCCTTGAGGGTTGAACACTTCAACCTTGTTGCCGATGTTTGGGTTAAAACTGCCGTCTGGATTCAGACCACGACCATTACTTATCAAGGTATTCCCGGCGTCATCCACTTCTATGCCTTGAGGGACAAAGAGTTGTCCAGGGCCAAAACCGGGGCTACCAATAGAGCGATCGTAGCTTAAAGTTACAGACAAGGCTTGAGCAGCCGTTCCTAACACCATAAATCCGGCACTAAGAACACCGATTGACAAATTTCTGACTAATTCCATGAGTTTGAAGTCCTAGTTCTATGAGCTATACTCTTGCTAGACTAATTTTGTCCCCAGACCCAGTTTGGGAATTTGAGAATTCAAGCTGCTGCTTCATTTTTGAAATGCAACTTTCTATGTGAGGCAGCAGTTTATTTTTTGACTATTACCTGGCAAAGTCAGATTTAGGTTGGGTTTCGCCCTGCTCAACCCAACATTGACAAGGGTGTTGAGTTGACGTAAGGAAATCCAACCTACAATTTTTTTGCAACTAATCCCATACTTTTTATGTCCTGCTTGTTTAGGTGAAATGGATTTTTAGTAAGGGGTTAAACCCTTACTAAAAGCCAAAATTTAAAGTGGTGTTAGGCTATCTCTGCTTTGGCTAATTCTTTGCGCTTGCGCTTCATCTTGGCAGCTGCGCCTAAACCGGCAGCTGTTACGACGCCCAAGATAGAAGCAGGTTCAGGAACAGGTTCGCTATCCAGCCGAACAACTGACCCTAGTTCTGGGCCAACACCACGTTTGCTGATATAAATTTTGCCGTCAGGCCCAATATCAATTCCAGCAGCCGACTCTAACCCTTCACCAGCTGCAACAAGTGTTGTGCGAGTACCATCAGGAGCAACTTTGATCAGAGAACCAGGAAGGAACCGTAAATCACCTTCTAACTGGGAGTTATCACTGAATTGTAGAACTAGCAAATTGCCTTCTTCATCAAAGGTGAGGTCAGTAATGTGTGTAAACCCATCTAGAAAAACCTCTGGCTTTCCATCCTCGCCGATACGGAAAACCCGTGATTGATCTTCTGGATAAGGAAAACCCGTATATTCACCAACGTATAAAGCTCCATCGGGGCCAATTGCGCCACCTGTAGGTACTGATTGAACCGCTATTTTTCCTCCAGGAAGCTGTTCTACTAGCCCTGGAAGTGCCTCTACTAGCTCTGGAGCTAACTCTTGCCCTGGTGGTGCAGATGGCAACAGTGAGGCACTAAGGATGTTCTTAGGAATTGCGATCGCTTGGGCATCACTGCCATCAAGTTTAATTTTGTAAGCAGCGTTTCCACCCCCATCAACTACATAAGCAGTATCGCCATTAATAGCCATATCGAAGGGATTACTAACTACATCCTGGCCATCTGGATTATTGATAATTTCATACTTGCCAAAGTCGAAAATACTGTTGAGAGATCCAGTGTTCAAGTCAACTTTGTACAGTTTTCCTAACTCCGGGGCATTCAAAACTTTATCGGGTGTGGATGGTGGGAAAACCTTAAGTTGTGTTTCTGGGATAGGGAATTTAGAGCCAAGAGCAAGTGTTTCTTTATCGCGGTTTCCTGGATAACCAGCAAACCCAGTTAGCAGATAAGCATTCCCTTTAGAGTCGAATTGCAAGTCTTGAATACCAGCCCCTTGGTTGCCGCTGGGTTGTTCTGCTAGAGACACAAAGTTATTAAGTAGACGCGTTTTTGTACCATCTGGTGAGAGTTTAACGAGTGAACCAGTATTGCCTGCACAGAGAGGCTGAAATATTGCACTCGGAGATGGCTGACAATTCCCGTTTCCTCCAATACCTGGCTCTGTTGCATACAGACTTCCATCAGGGCCAAAGCTAATACCCCGGATATTGCTGACCCCATCGAGAACAGTCGTTAGGCTTGCAGCTTGTGCGGCTGATGTTCCACAAATTGCAGTAAAACAGAATGTAACGGATGTAAGAGCAAATGACTTGAGTTTCATACCTTTCGAGATTAAGAAATTAGTGATTTGTGGAAACTTTTATAGTTTTAAAGACAGTGAATTCTAGTTCGTAGCAGATGCAGGTCTTTTACTTGAGCGTTAAGGCTTTAGTGGCTCTTTTCTTATGCAACCAACCAAGACCCAAAGCGCCTGTTAATATGCCTAAAGTCGAACTAGGTTCAGGGACAGACTCTATATTTTCAATTTTGAGAACTTGCCCACCGTCAGGATGATCGCCTCGATTTGTGACGTAAATTTCACCATCAGGGCCAATTGTCAAGGCGCTAGGTGACTCTAATCCATTGCCACTGAGGATGGTTGTACGAGTTCCATCAGCAGCTATTTTGATCACCGAACCATCTAAATTACCCTTCCAAGCTGACTCATTGGCATACTGCAAAGCATACAAATTGCCCGCAGTATCAAACGTCAAGTCTGTTAGTTGAGTAAAACCATCTGCATAAACTGTCGTGCCATCAGAATCAACACGATAGATTTTTGCGCCACCTTCTGGAAAGGGAAAACCAGTAAATTGGCTGACATAATAAGCGCCATCGGGGCCTTTGGCTACACTTGAGGGTACTGATTGAATAGGAAGCGATGGCGGCGTTTCACTACCAGATGGCACTTGTGCCGGTTCATTGGATGGGGTATCGGCAGGCGGGAACACTGGATTATTTAATATCTCTGGGGGAAACGCCGCTAAAGCCTGCAAATTACTGCCATCAGTTTTCACGCTGAGTAAGTCGTTTGCACCTGCATCAGCCGCAACCAGATTATTCCCATCGATTAAAAACCCTAAAGGATTACTACTTAAATCACTCCCATCAGGGTTGTTAGCGAGTTCATAGTTAGCTAAATCGGCAACACTTGTCCACGAATTAGTTTTAAAGTTGGGAGTAATGATTTTTCCTAGGTCAGTATTGCCTAAATTGCGATCGCGAAAGGCTGGATTAGCTGCATACCCAACTAAAACATAAGGTTTACCTTTAGCATCAAATTGGATATCACGAGGCCCAGCTGCTCCAGTACCATCTGGTAACGCTAAAGAAGGGAGTCCTGTAAGTACACGCTTGGTCTTGCCATTCTCAACTTTGGTAACTGCGCCACTTGTGCCATAGCATAAAGAATCGCCTTGGCCACTTGGTGGGGGAACACAAGCCCCATTTCCTCCTATTCCCGCCTCTGTAACATAGAGACTACCATCAGAACCAAAGCTCAACCCTCCGGCATTCTCTAAACCGTCAGCAATTACAGAAAAGGATGCAGCGTGTGCAGCTTTCGTTTCAGAAATAGCGGCAATACAAAAACTGAGGAAAGTAATAGTAAGTAGCTTTAGTTTCATGTTTTGTCTCCTGGCGGCTATTTAGATCCCCGACTTCTTAAGATCCCCGACTTCTTAAAGAAGTCAGGGATCTAATAGCCCGTTTTTGGTATGTAGCTCATCCCCCGATCAAACGACTGAAAATTACCAGCTTTACCTTCAACGAGACGTTTAATATTCATGCTCTCAGCGCCAAAGTCTTCAATCTGGAGTTTGCCGTGAGTAAAAGCTTCATCTACTTTCCAGAATGTGATTCGATGCAGGATAAAACCTGAAGCCTCTGGGTCAGCGAAAGCATAGGCGGTTGGAATAAGTAACGCTACAGAACGCTGATAATATTCGTAGTCTGGATAAAAATGTTCTTGTTCAAGTAAGTAGTATTTACTCAGAACATGTAACCGTACAGAAACTTTTACCTTCTGATCATATTCATCCTTAAATTCACCTGATTCAGGAGTAATCTCGCCATTTGGTTGCAGTAAATGCGCCCACTCGTCTATATTTCGTAAGTCTTTTAAGTATTCAATTCCAATTTCAATTGGGGCATCAACATAGATGGTATCAGTATCAATAAAGTAGCGTCCTTTAGCTGCTGCGGTATGACCAGCTTTACGTTCCAAATTACCTTTGAGAGAACGACACTCGGAAGTATGTACTGTATGAATTCCCTGCATAATCATCTGAGTTTGCCGTTTTGGATCGACAAAGCTCAACCAGTGAAAGTACACGCCCTTTTCGTCTGTTCCTGGCTCGATGTAGTCAGGAGGAAACAGCAAAACAGGATAAACCTGAAAATATTTCTGATACTCTAACCCGCAGTGCCATTCAATGCCATAGAAAAGCGGGTTCTCTAGTTTTTTAACATGATAGTAGAGATTTTTGTGATAACCAGATGCAGATCCAAGCCAGGTATCTTCGTCAATCTGCTCTTTCATCCGGCTATAAAGCGTCCATTCATCTAAGTTTTTTAAACTACAAAGATAGTCAAAGGCGCTCTCTGGTGAAGTAGCAATATAAGCTGATGTTGCAAATGTATTTTTTTCCACTGGTCACTCCTTAAATTAGTAGCTAATTGCTAACTATTGAAAATTAACAATTAAGCTGCGATCGCTTTAGACTGGCTGCGTTTACCGTTCATAATCCGGTCTTCTGCTAATCGTTTAGCAGCATCGTTAGTATGAATACCCTGCTGTTTAGCAATATCAAAAATGGCTAGTAGCGTGTCATAAATGTTATGCACTTGCTTGAAAGCTTTTTCTTCGTCGTAGCCAATCATTTCGTTATAAACATTGATTAACCCTCCGGCGTTAATTACATAATCAGGGCTATAAAGAATATCTTTATCTGTAAGCATTTGACTATGTATTTGCTCATTGCCTAACTGATTATTAGCAGCACCAGCAATAATTGAAGCTTGTAATAGAGGAATTGTATGACTATTAAGAATTCCTCCTAAGGCACAAGGAGCAAAGATATCGACATCAAGAGAGTAAATCTCATCTGGTTCGACAACGGTTGCACCAAAAAGTCGTTTGACTTCTTCTGTTTTTGCTGAATCTACATCACTAACAAAAAGTTTAATGTCATGTTCATGCAAGTGTCGGCAGAGATTTTTACCGACATTTCCTAAACCTTGAACTGCAACTTTCATGCCATCAAGTCTTTTACTCTGCCAGCGAAATTCTACAGCAGCTTTAATTCCTAGAAACACTCCTAAAGATGTGATGGGAGCAGGGCCACCAGACTTTTCTGATACTCCTACTACATGCTTAGTTTCTTTGCTGATTGTCCGCACGTCTTGGGGAGTAATATTTACATCTTGTCCTGTGATAAAACGTCCATTGAGGCTATCTATAAAACGTCCGTAAGCTCTCAACATGTCATCTGTTTTATTTTCAGGATTAGCAATGATGACTGCTTTCCCTCCACCAGCGGGAATATTAGCACAAGCCGCTTTGTAAGTCATACCCCGACTGAGACGGAGAGCGTCTTTTAAAGCAGCTTCCTCGTTGATGTAAGGGAAAAGTCTTGTTGCTCCCATTGCTGGGCCTAAGTTCGTATTATGTATGGCAATAATTGCTTTAATATCGGGATTTTTGCCATGACAGAAAAGAACTTGTTCATGACCCATTTCTCTTACGGTTTCAAATAGCAGCATCTTAGTTTCTAAATATCGATTTTGGTTTGGTTAGAGTCAGTAATGATTAGGTAAGGATGAAGTATGAAAAAATAAGACTCACAAATCAAAGTAGAATCTCAGCTTTTTGAATGAGGTTGTTGGTTAGGATGAGAAGTTTGCTGCTTCTAATTTCATACTTCATTAGACCTCTTGCATAAATGCTTAAATTGTCATGTTGAGCGGAGCGAAACATCTCGGAGATTCTTTCCTCCACTACGTTCTGGTCAGAATGACACCAATAATTTTTGGACTTTTGCAAGAGGTCTATTCTTGATTATTTGTTCTCACGCAGAGACGCAGCGAAAAGTTCTGTTCGCCTCCGGTCTCCGTCAGGAGAAGGAGGGTTTCCCTCTCTTACGAGACGCTAACGCGAACCGCAGGAAACTTTTCAAGACAGAGGCGCAGAGAGAAATACTAGTAAAACTGCACAAATATGCAATTTTTTCAAGTCAAACTGCTGGAAATGAAACTTGTTTGGCTGATTTTTTTGCTTGACTTGATTTGACTCCTTGTGCTGCCAAACTCTTATTACGTCCACCAGAGGGTGCTGGGCGATCAGGGTCAATTACTACATCGATTAGAAAAGGAACGTTTGAGGCGATCGCTTTTTCCAGTGCTTCTTCGATATCCGATTCTCTGACTACAACAATTGCTTCTGCTCCCATGCCACGAGCAATCATGGCAAAGTTGGTTGGTGGCATTGTTGCGTCTGCACCCTTTAATCCCAATACTTTCATCCCTTGATGACACATGTTGTAACGAGCATCGTTGAGTACAATCCAGATGGCGGGAATTTTGTATTTTACGGCTGTGCTGATTTCGTTATTCATCAACATCGCCCCATCACCCACAATAGCTACAGCTTTACCATTCCGCGCTTGGGCTGCACCTAAAACTCCTGTGACAGCGTGACCCATTGCTCCGACGCCTGTACTAACTCGGTAACGATTGGCTTGGGCAAATTGCAGTAGATGAGTTGACCAAGTAAATGAGTTACCGCACTCTGCCATGACTACGGCATCGCTACCCTCAACAATGATCTTTTGAATTGCTGACATCAATGCTTCTGGTCGCACTGGATAGTCTATATCCTGTTTTACTGCTTCACGCTCTGGACAGGGTAGCAACAGAGGTGTAGAACGAGCAAGAGCATCTGGCAACAGTTGCAACAATTCTTGTAAGTAGGTCTTGATATCAGACCGCACCCCGAAGGTTTCAACGTGGGGATAGGCGACTCCTGGCACTTCTGGGTCGATGTCTACATGTACTAAGCCTCCAGTCGGAACCATTGCTGCACTCCAGAAGGAAGTCGGTTCGCCAAGGCGGGTTCCTAATACGAGTGTACGTAGTGGAGGTTGCTGTTCCATATAAGTCAAGACGGAAGCATGACCGCCTAAACCTGTGACACCGACAAACTGGGGATGATCTTCAGGAAATATGCCTTTACCACGAGGTGAACACATGACTGCTGCGCCGGTTTTCTCGGCGAGTTGGCGGATTTCGTCTGCGGCGTCACGCGCACCAAATCCAACCCAAATAGCGAATGGCCCAGCAGATAATAATTCTACGGATTTAGCGATCGCTTGTTTGGGAGCAGTGATCGCAAAAGGCGAAATATCTAGTTGGGGTAAGGATATATCCTCAACTAAACTTGTTTGCACACTGGTGGGAATGCTCAAATGGGCGACAAATCCGCCTGGCTGCGCTAAAGCTAGAGCAAGCTTGCGAAAAATTTGGGGTAGTTGAGCAGCCGATTCAATGGTGATTGCATAGTTAAACAGTGCTCCTGGGGTAAAAATTCCCCCACTCGGCAATGTGTAGGTGCTGGTTTCCTGAATTGCCCAACGTCCACGCTGTGGTGCTGAGGTGCAAGCTGAGAGCAAAATCACTTTTGCACCTTCACCACGAGCAGCAAATAACCCGGTCAGAGCGTTGGTGATCCCTGGCCCGGCTGTGGTAAATACTACAGTGGGGCGATCGCTTGCAAAGTAAGCCTCGGTGGCTGCAAAGGCTGCTCCTGCTTCATGGCGGAAGTTCAACACTTCTATGCTGCTATTTGACAGCGCACCCCAAAGGCTGGCCATCGCACCCCCAGCTACGCCAAAAGCGTAACCTACTCCCAAATTTGCCAACATCTGAGCGATCGCATCGGCAACTGAGAGCTTAGGGGCTGTTTCGTTGGGTAAAAAGGGCTGAATTCCTTTGTTGTTCTCTAATTTATCCTGCTGATGTGAACCGTTTGATGCAGATTCTACATAGCTGTTTGGTGGCAATTCTTTGTATGGCTCAGTAGTGATTAGGGGAGACTTTGAACCAGTATAGTTTTTACTCATTGCTCTTACGTAATTTTCGGGAATTTCGAGGTGGTATTTTTAATTACACTTAAGTACTTGATAATGATTAATACAAACAACTCTGTTGTTTTTTACAATTATGATCAAGCTTGGCTGATGGTAGAGGCAGTTAATTGCTTGATGGTTAATGCTTTGGAGAATATTATTGAAAAACTTTACGATAAAAGCAAGACAATCAAGGCTGTGCTTCTAAGAGCAAGAATATAAGAGATTAAGACTTGTTAACAATGAAAAATCCTTTGATATGGATGTCAATTTTGTTGCTGTTGTTGTGACGGCTACACTGCTCACTGAGACTGTTTAAGAGATAGTTACTTAGCGATCGCTAATGAGGTGAAAGTTCATTTACAATGAACAATCCTTTGATGAAGATGTCAATTTTGTTGCTGTTGTTGCAGTAGCGGTAATTTATACTCAGATCCTTGATAAATTAATACCTGACGATGGTTGGCCAGACATATGACCATATTTGCAATGAAAAATCTTTTGATGGAGATATCAATTTTGTTGTTGTTGTGATAAACACAATTTTTACTTAGCCGTTTTCGGAGATTGATACCTTGCGATCGCTAGGAAGCTGTGTCACTATACTTACATTAAATATTAATTTATGAGTGTCAAGGATCAGGTATGGTTTTTATGCATCATGCTGGGTTCACGCTATCTTGATATAAATCAAATGTGTTTTGGCTTATTTTATAGCGGCTAATTTTTGTTATTTCAAAAAGTCAAACTGATAAATTTGTAATTCTAACTCACCAACACAAATTGCCTAAATTAAAATATGACCATAACTATAAGCTATGGCAGTCTTTGTTATTGTCATCAAATACTTCTTGATTTAGCTTTTTTTGTGCCAGTAAATACATCCGTTCTTAACATTCTCTATCTCTTTAGGGCGACATTTAAGTATTGAGCGTATATTCCTTGAGCAAAGTATTTCTTATGGCAGATGACCTAGTATATAATTTTATAGTTAGATCCCTGCAATAGTAATTTAATGAATATAAACTTTTGAAAAAAGTTGCCTATTTAAAACATCAATAATTATTGGGCAAGTACATCTTAAGTAAACCATTAAGTAACTATATACCAAAGGTAATTGATGTAGATACAGTTCAATTTTGAATATCTCACTTACCTATAAATTAAACGTTTCACAGCCTGAATCTGAGCCAGATTTTAGACTAATCTTATTGATTTGTCTGGAATTTTTCTCTAACTGTAATAAATTATTTAAATCAAGAACAGATTCCAATTGTTTTAATCTTTTGAGGAAATTTGGGTCAAATTATACATTTTTTTATGTATAATAAGATTTGTTAACCTAATTAGTAAAATATTTATGGGATATGCTAGTAAGTCTTGTTTTTTAGCAATCTAACGTACATTAAGGGTTTTAGATAAGTTGTGATTATAAGTTCATTCATGGCTATGGTGTGGACTTTATTATAAGGACTGAGTAGGGATGGAATATGAATTTTAACGACTATACGTTAGCTCGATCCAACTCTCAATCGGCACTACAGCCAGAAGTAGAGTTGAAGTTTGCTCATTTATTAATAAATCAAGCTGTAGATGCTGCTTTTTGTGTAGGAGAAAACGCGCAGTTTGTTTACGTCAACGATGCCGCTTGCCGGATAACTGAGTATTCCCGTGAGGAATTACTTTCCATGACGCTGCATGATATAGATGTAGATTTTTCTTTGCACAACTGGTCACAGAGCAAATCACAGAATTACCTTACTTTTAAGTCTCGCTATCGCAAAAAAGGAGGTGGGATATTCTTGGTGGAAATATCCATGACACGTATAGAACACCAAGGTAAAGAGTTGAGCTGTGTTTTCGCTCGTGACAAAAGTGGTGAAGTAGTAGAAATGAGTATGCAAAGATGGGTCGATGAATTAAGAGATTCTAAAAGCCATTTGCAACAGGAAGTTTCTAAACTCAAGGCTAAAGAAGGAGAGCTTGAAACGTCTCTATCTATACTTCGTTCTACTCTTGAATCTACTGCCAACGCTATTGTTGCGGTTAACTTTGAGGGAGATATTCTGAGCTTTAATCAGAGATTTGTGGATATGTGGCAGATTCCAGAGTCTTTGATGTTATCCAAAAAATGTCCTCGATGTAAAGCCTTTTTTGAGAGCCAACTTAAAGACCCAGAAACCTTTAGTCGGATGATTTGGGAAGTTTCCAGCCAGTCTGACTTCGAGAGCTACGACATTCTGGAGTTGAAAGATGGCAGAGTCTTTGCACACTACTCTAAGCCTCAATGGCTTGATGAAAAAATTATTGGTAGAGTCTGGAGCATTTGGGATATTACTGAATCCAGACAGACAGAGGAAGCATTACGGCTGAACGCTGCTAGATTTCAAACTTTGGCAGAAACGACAGATGCCGGCACTTTTCTAATTCAAGGTATGCGGCTTTGCTATGTAAATCCGGCTGTGGAGCTATTAACTGGCTACACAAGAAAGGAACTACTCAATGGCTTTGATCTTCGCCGATTAATCAAAAGTAAAAAACGCAGACACGTACGAAATCAGGGTGAAGCGACTAACTTTGAATATCAAGAAATCAATATTCTGACAAAAAACGGCACGGAGCGCTGGCTAGCTTGCACAGTTGCAAAACTAGATGGAGTGCTGGATTTTGGGGGAAAATCGGTTGAACTGATTGCAGGGATTGATATTACCGATTACAAATATGCAGAATCAGAACTTAACCAGGCTTTAGAACAAGCAAAACAACTTAGCGAACTAAGAGCACGCTTTCTTTCTATGGTCTGCCATCAATTTCGCACCCCACTGAATACTGTTTCATTTTCTAATAGCTTACTAAAGCGACACATGGATGAATGGACACAGGAGGAGATACAACCATTATTTGATCACATTCAAACAGCTGTTGAACAGTTAAGCCAAATGTTGGATGATATTCTGTTTTTCGCGAAAGCAGAAGCAGCAAAAATAAACTTCCAGCCAAAACCAGTCGAGATAGTTCAATTCTGCAATGATTTAGTGGCACAAATGCAGATGAACAGTCGCCATAACCCAATCAGCTTTGTTAGTCAAGTAGACTGTTTAACAGCCTATGTAGATAAAAAACTATTAGAGTCTATTCTCAATAACTTGCTTGACAATGCAATCAAATATTCGCAATCCGGCACTGTGATTAATTTAAAACTTTCTTTTGAAAATGGGAAAGTAATTTTTCAGGTCAAAGACAGCGGTATTGGTATTTCATTTGCAGACCAACAACAACTATTTGAGCCATTTTATCGGGGTAGCAATATCGATCATATACCTGGTACTGGACTAGGACTATCGATTGTCAAAACCCTTGTGGACTTACATGGCGGTCAAATTGCTATGGAAAGCGAAGTTGGTGTAGGCACTACTTTTACTGTCATGCTGCCACTATTAAAATAAAATATCAGTTCTCAGTTATATGTGTTGAGTTGTGAACTATTAACTATCTTTATCTCAATATTCATAACTCTTGGAAAAAGGTAATTAATCTCCTCCCTATTTAATATTCAACACAGAGTTTGGTAACTATTTACCGCCAAAAGTTCTAGTGAGAAAAAATGATGTACGAATCGTCAAAAAAAATTCTTGTAATTGAAGATGATACCGTTACCCGCAATCTTTTCTTAAAGGGTCTTGAGGCTGAAGGTTTTCATCCGATAGGCGCTCAAAACGGTCTTGTTGGCATCCAGCAGGCACAAGAGCATTTACCCGACCTAGTGATTTGCGATATTATGATGCCCGATATGGATGGTTACAGCGTTCTAGCTACGCTGCGCGGAGATCCTGTGACAGCAATCATCCCCTTTATTTTTCTTACTGGCAGCGACACTAGAGCAGAGGTTCGCAAAGCTATGGAGTTAGGGGCAGATGATTATCTTACCAAACCTTCTACACTAGACGAATTGCTCAGGGCGATCGCCACCCGCCTACAAAAGCAAGCTACTCTCCAATACTGGTGGACTACTCAATTTCTGAATACTCCAAAGCCAACAGCTGCACCTCAAACTTTAGATATTGCTACTCCCGACTCAATTTTCCCCTGCGATCCTCAATTAAAAGAAGTTTTCGATTTCATCGAAGCTAATTATCACCAAGGAATCACTTTGTGTGATGTGGCTGAGGCAGTTGGTTACTCATCTGCTTACTTAACTAACCGAGTCGCAAGGCAGACAGGAGAAACTGTAAACAGCTGGATTGTTAAACGTCGCATGGCAGGTGCTCGTTTCTTACTCCAAAGCAACAACCAGACAATCGAGCAAATTGCCAAAGCATTAGGCTATCAAAATGTGTGTCATTTCTCCCGTCAGTTTCGCCAACATCACGGTTTACCTCCCCACGCTTGGCGCAAAGAGCATCAGGTTGTATTGCAACAAGAGGCAACTCTCTGCTAGTAATCAGTAAACAGTAAACAGTAATCAGATTCCAAAAAATTTATTGCGAAGCTATTAAAAAGCTATAAGTTTAAGGAGATTGACTGATCGCTGATGGCGGAGGAATATTTATGGAGCACGATTTTAAGGCGTTTGCTGAACTTTATAAAAACGCGCTCTTTAACGACGTGCTTCCATTTTGGGAAAAATACTCGCTCGACTGGCAGTATGGCGGCTATTTTACCTGCCTTGATCGCCAGGGCAAGGTTTATGATCCAGACAAGTTTATTTGGCTACAAAACCGCCAGGTGTGGACTTTTTCTATGCTTTGTAACCAGCTAGAAAAACGCGAAGATTGGCTAAAAATTGCTAGCAATGGTGCTAATTTTCTTGCTCAACACGGTAGAGATGCTGACGGCAATTGGTACTTTGCTCTAACCCGTGAAGGTAAGCCACTGGTTCAGCCTTACAATATCTTTTCTGATTGCTTTGCAGCAATGGCATTTAGTCAATACGCTCTTGCTTCTGGCGAAGATTGGGCTAAGGATGTAGCGATACAAGCTTATGAAAATGTTTTGCGCCGCCAAGATAACCCAAAGGGCAAATATACTAAAACTTATCCTGGCACACGCCCGATGAAAGCGCTGGCAGTGCCGATGATTTTAGCCAATCTGACTCTAGAAATGGAATGGTTGCTACCTAGTAAAACCCTTGAAAGCGTTTTGGCGGCAACTGTTCAGGAAGTGATGACCGATTTTCTAGACCAAGAACGGGGGCTAATGTACGAAAATGTTACTCCTGATGGTTCTCATATTGATTGTTTTGAGGGACGGTTAATTAATCCCGGTCACGGCATTGAAGCGATGTGGTTTATTATGGACATCGCTCACCGCAAAAATGATACAAAAACTATTAACCAAGCTGTTGATGTGGTGCTAAATATCCTAAATTTTGCTTGGGATCGCGAATATGGCGGACTATATTACTTTATGGATGCAGATGGTCATCCTCCACAACAATTGGAATGGGATCAAAAGCTGTGGTGGGTACACTTAGAGTCTTTGGTCGCTTTGGCAATGGGTTATCGGCTGACGGGGCGTGAAGTGTGTTGGGAATGGTATAAAAAAATGCATGATTACGCCTGGGCACACTTTGCCGATTCAGAATATGGTGAGTGGTTTGGCTACCTTAATCGCCGTGGAGAAGTGTTGTTAAACCTCAAAGGTGGCAAATGGAAAGGCTGTTTTCACGTACCGCGTGCATTGTATCTCTGTTGGCGGCAGTTTGAGGCGTTGGCGCAGTCGGTTTAATCTTGACTAGACTAAAGTGAAAACAGACTTATTTGATGGATGTCCTATGAATGTTGTGACACCAAAGCGATTCACCATAGATGAATATCATCGATTGATTGAACTTGGATTTTTAAAGGAGGGCGATTCTCTTCGAGACGGCAAAGCCGAACGCATTGAATTAATTAGGGGAGAACTAATCCAAATGGTAGCAAAGGGAACACCTCATACAGTGTGCAATTCTATTCTGTGCCGCCAACTGGATCGGTTGCTAGGCGATCGCGTAGTCATCCGTGGGCAAGATCCTATCACCCTTCTTAATCATAGTGAGCCTGAGCCAGATGTCGTCATTGCGCGAGGAAGAGATGAGGATTATCTCGCTCATCATCCCTACCCAGAAGATATATTGCTCGTTGTGGAAATTTCAGATTCTATATTGACATACGACCAAACAAAAAAGCTAGAACTATACGCAGAAGCCGGAATTTCTGATTATTGGATTGTCAATTTAAATGCTCAACAATTAGAGCGTTACAGCCTACCGTATCAAAATGCTCAAGGTAAATTTGATTATCTTAGCAAGCAGATTTCTCTAACTAATCAATCAGTGACTATTCCTGGATTTGAAGATGCTTTGTTGGGCTTGAGTCGGATTTTTACAGAGGGTGCGAGCTGAGTGATGTAGTTGGTGCGATCGCTCATAATTTCTGTGTCAAGCTAAAATAATTTTTATTCTTTCTTTCTATCCTGAATATGAGCGTAGCAAAAACACGCTTGCCCTGGCGATTTATAAGATACTGGCTTGAAAATCGCCGGGTATATTTGCAAAGGTGAGATGCTCTTGATCGCACTTTTAAAGACTCGTCATTACCTGAGCTAATTCATTCGATAAATCAATTACAGGTTCTTGCTCCTTTTTAAATAAGACACCTGCCAAAAAGTAATAATCACCAGAATAAAAGGCCATTTTGTTTTTTCGTAAACCTTCTATGTGCTTTTTGACTTTTGGCTCAGAGCTATAATATCCAAATTCTAAAGGTAAAATCAGAAAATTACTCACACAATAACCGTTTTCTTTTGCTTGTTTGAGTGTACCTTTGGGATTAGAATAGCTAGACACTAAAACTAAAACATTTTCGTAGCCTAATGATAAAAGATTGTTTGTAACTGTTGCCCCATCTGTGCCTCCAAATAATAACGGCATATAAATATCTTGATCTGGCGCAGGAAGATAAGGCGGATTTGCTACAAGGTATTTAGCTTTAGGTTTAGAAGATTTAAACAAACAAGAATTAGAGATTATGTATTTATTACCAAGATTATATTCATCAATTGTTGAATTTGCGACTTTCCATGCAGAAGTATTTAATTCAAATCCACGAATTACGCCCTCAAACTTGTTTCTCAATAATGTATTAATCACGGGACTACCATCTCCCGAACCAAACTCAACGATAGACTCAGATTGTTTACAATTTCTCAGAACAAGGTTTTCTAGGCAATTGGAGTAAAAAATAGATTCATCAGGGCAAAAAAAGATATCTTTCATTTGACTGTACTTCAACGGTAATGTTATGATCAATGCAATAAGAGGTTATTAAATACCTCTAATCAAAGCAATAAAAAACCGTTCCTTTAGTAAGTAAGTTGCTACTAAAGAAATTACATTGGTGTCAGATTAGCAATAGAATTATTTAGAAATGCAAAATTAAAAATGCCAGAAAAAACCTGCCATTTTTACTTACTATCTTTTTGCATTTCTCATATAAGAATGGGGTTTTATTCATATTCACGTATTGAGCGCACTACAGCTTTAGCTGCGCGATCGCCCATTAGCTTCTCTTGGTCATACCCAAGTACCAACTCCCACGCATCATTAGGATACTGTTCTGCTAAAGGCAAAGCCACATCATCTAACATCCAACGTCCGTGGCGCTCATCTTCCCTAATGTGCAATTCCCAGTAACCCATCGCGGCCTCTGAGAGTCTCAATCGTTGCGCCGCCGCCAAATAATTTCTATAAGCCGCTGGCCCAGCTACCTCAAAATATGTTAGTCCCCCGCTGTAACGTAGAAAATGGCGCTTACGCTCTGTCACCAGAAAGTTATGATTACCACAAGCTATAACTTCCCAAGGTACTAAATCAAAATATCCCTCTGGTTTGGTATTCATGCCAAACTCAGCAAGCATTTGAGCAAAAAATGTAGAGTGCTTGCGAGATAAACGACCGTTGCCGTATTCTTCCAGTAGTACGCGGACAAGTGTACATTGCACCTCATTGGCAGTACCACCCAAAATCCGGGAAAGACGACTACCTTCGACTAAACCATCAAAAGAAGCGATCGCTAACAAATGACGATAGCCAGCTTCCGTCATTTCCTCCTGGATATAGCGACTATCCTCTGACAAAGGCGGATCTAAATCGACAGATGCACGCTCAATTAGCGCTTGTTTTACATCCAATTGTTGCAATGCTGTCACATCGATTTGTGCAATTTCCCACTCTTGCCAAGCTGCCTCAATTTGGTCACGACATGAGTGCAAGTAAAGCGATCGCTCATTAGTATAGTGCCGCAAATCATCATACCAAAACAGCTTTAGCCGATTAATGCGATAAAGTATCCGCTGAAGAAAACGGTGAGCTTGTTCGTCACCGTAGCCGTTTTGATAGGCAGCACGAATTGCCATTGAGAGTACACGTTCAAACTCATTGACTTTCGCAACTTCTACATCCAGTTTATTGTCCAAATCCTCCGTATCCAGCAGTTCTATAAACTGCTGCTCAGCACTGTTATACTTAGTTGCCGTTCTTTCGTGTGTTTGCGTACTCTTTCCCGCAGCCTCAGCATTGGGGAACATAACTAAATTACTTTGCATGGAATCTTTGGTAGCTTTGCAAAGGTGTGAAATTAGTTCCACCTCTAATACTTATATATCCATACTCGTAGCTTTCTCTACCTCTTTCCCTGGTTATAAAGCAAAGATTAAATTTAGCAGGGGTCAAGAGTAGAGACGCGATTCATCGCGTCTATACAAGGGTCAAGAGTAGAGACGCGATTCATCGCGTCTATACAAGGGTCAAGAGTAGAAACGCGATTCATCGCCTCTGTACAAGGGTCAAGAGTAGAAACGCGATTCATCGCCTCTGTACAAGGGTCAAGAGACGCGATTAATCGCGTCTGTACAAAGGTTATTTATTTCCCCAGTCTCTACTCCCCACTCCCTGCCTGACTCGGTGGAATCTGTTCAATAGGAATCAGTGTTTCCATCACCGACTTAACAATTGGTGCGGCGACAGTAGAACCGTAAGCATTTTCTCCTTTTGGTTCATCCACCAATGCCAATACTACATAGCGAGGAGATTCTACGGGTAAAATGGCTACAAAACTAGTTATTCTAGCACCACTGATATAGCCTCCAGAGGAGCTAGCTTTTTGGGCTGTGCCAGTTTTACCAGCAATGCGATATCCCGGAATTTGTGAAGGCTTGCCTGAACCTTCAGTAACCACACTTTCCATCATTTCTACTACCGTGTTAGCTGTGGTGGCTGAGAAAATTTGGCGTGGTGTGGCACGATTGGGTGAATAATGCATCTGCCCTTTGCTATCAATCAGTCCCCGCACGACATGAGGTGTGACTAATTTGCCGCCATTGGCTAAAGCTCCGTGCATTTGTACTAGTTGTAATGGTGTTAAAGACAAGCCTTGACCGAAGGAAGTAGTAGCTGGTTCAATGGGCGAGGCGATAAATTGCTCTTGACTTTTGAGCCGACCGCCAACTTCAAAAGGTAAATCTGTGTCAACTTTTTGTCCTAATCCCAAACGTTCCAGCCAGTTGTAATAGGCTGAAGGCTTTAATCGTTGGATAATTTGCACCATGCCAATATTGCTTGAATGTTGCAGAATTTGAGCAATGTTGATTCGCCCATAACTATTATTCAGAGCATTTTTGATCGTGCGGTCAGCCACTCGAATGAAACCGGGGTCATTAAAAGTATCATCTGGTTTGATGACACCATTTTCCAGTGCGATCGCCACATTCAAAGGCTTGAAAGTCGATCCTGGTTCATAAAGATCCGCCACAGTCCAGTTTTTGAACAGTGAGATATCAGACGTAGAGTATTTATTAGGGTTATACGTGGGCTGAGAAACTAAGGCTAGTAGAGAACCATCGGACGCATCCATGACAATGACCGCCCCACGTTTTGCACCAAACTTGTCCATTTGTTGTTTTAGAGCATTGCGAGCAGCCCGTTGCAGACGGCTATCGATAGTGAGTTGCAGTCGCAAGTCATCAAAATGCAAAAAGCCTTCAGGAGCATGATCCGGCATGAATGCCCCATTACCCGACCGACTCAGCCGCACTGTTTGTACAGAACGTTCTAACAACTTCTCTTGAGAATACTCCACACCTGCCTGACCGCGACGATCAATATTTACGTAGCCCACCACGTCAGCAACCAAATCATCTGGTGGGTAAAAGCGGGAGTATTTTTGAATCAACTCCAAGCCATTTAAGTTTAAAGAGGTGATGCGGTCAATAAGTTCTTCAGGCAGCGCCGGAGCTAGTGTGATCCCGCTTTTTTTGCTTTGAAAGGTTTTCACCAATTCAGCAGCATCTTTATTGATGATTGGGGCAAGTCGCTCAGCTATCTCTTCATTGGACTTATTAAACAGCTTGGGATGAGCGTACAAAGTATACATCGGGCGGTCAATCGCCAACACATTGTTACTGCGATCGACCACTTGCCTACGTGGCATGAAAGGTCGCAAATTCACCATTTGTTGGTTTCGCGCCCTCTGAGTTAACTTTGGCCCACGGACAATTTGCAAGTAATACAAATTGATTGCCAATCCCAAGCCTGCTGCTATTAATACGCCCCAGGCAATGAATAACCGGGACTTATTATTGGGTGTTTTGTCTTGGGTGTTAGAAGCAGGTTTACCCGTCAACCCTCGTTTAGAACGCTTCTGCCGCCTCGTAAGTGTTGGATTCCGAAAATTCTTTTGCATTGTCCTACTCAGTAGCAAACTGCTTTATGGAGTCAAAAGTCAAAAGTTCAGAGTAATTAACTTTGACCCTTGTACAGAGACGATTAATCGCATCTCTACTCTTGTACAGACGCGATTAATCGCGTCTCTACGATTAATCGCGTCTCTACGATTAATCGCGTCTCTACGATTAATCGCGTCTCTTGACCCTTGACCTTAGTATCCCAGCGGCGAAAGGGTTTGCTGTTGCGTTTCGGAATTTGGCGTTTTGGGAGACGATGCTGGGTTAGGACTTTGAGGTACTGGAGACAAGAAAATTGTCCCTTCAGGAGTTGGTGATACTAGTCCTGCTGTTGGTCGTTCTGCTTCCTCAGCCATTTTGTTTGTCAGCGTTGCATTGGTTGTTGTCAACAGCCGCTCATGACGTTGTAGGTTTTGCACTCTGCGGTATTCCTGGCTCCAAAGCTCTTGAGAATATACCGTCCAGCCATAAACTACAAGTGTTGCTGCGACAAATAAAAATGCCACAACTGACGAATAACGATGTAAAGTATACAAGCGCAGCAACCATAAAGGTGCTGATTTAGAACTAGGCATTACAGGAACGCCAATAAAATCTTCTTTCAGACGTTTGGGCGTTGCACTTGATCCGTTGAGATTTGAGGTTTGTTGTCTGCCTAACTCTTTCATCGATGTGGGTGTAACCACCTTATTGGTAGAAGAAACGGATAAATTTTTTGATAAACGTCGTTGTTTAGAGGCGACTGGTGCAGCTTGAGCAGCGGTTGTAGAAGCGCTCCGCGCTGCTGATCCCTGACGCGCCTTGCGTTTCCCTAAAGGAAGGGTAAAATGTCTTTGGAACCAAGTACCCTTTGCATAAACATCTGATTTACGAGCAACAACCATAACTTTTTTCAGATTGAAAGTACTGTATTTTGGATTAATTGTTTGTTCTTGCTAAGGTTAGAATTGCTTTTTGTGCAATAAGCACACATAACACCCTACATCCTTTTATGTGTTCTGATAGGTAGCTGCACCAATGTTTGCATCCTCTGGATATTGCAATGCTTGCAATCAGCGAGCAGCAATCTGACAGATGTATTGCATCTAAAGTATGGCAATGCGGGGTGAAAGGTGCAAGCCTCTGAGAAAAAATAAAAATTCTTGATGTAATAGCTCGGCTTGCTAGGAAGTTTACTACTTTCCGTTCGTTAATTAAGTTATCTGGCTTGTGAGTTAAGAGAAGCTAATCAGATTACTGGATGAAATAACCTTAAAGGATTGCTTTTGAGTATGTAATCTGACAGCATTTAAAAAAAAGCAATAAATACGGTATCGTATTCAACAGGCGAAAAATTTTTCTAGCCACAATTGGTGAAAGAGGAGTTATGAAAACAAAAATCTTTGGTTTTGCTCTAATGTTAAGTCTGGCCGCAATTCTCGGAGCCTGTGAAGGCACTAATGAACCTGCTGGAACTACTACCACTCCAGGTGCTCCAGGTGAGCCAGCAGATACCGGATCTACACCTGCCGTTACTACTACGCCCCTTGCTACGCCTACTAAAACACCCTAAGCTTTGGCCATCACGCGCACGCTATGGGTTAGTGACGGCGCTGCTCACTAAACAACTTAAATGAATTAGGGTCAGGCGAAAATACCAGTATTTTTTATGTTGGTGGATGAAAGCTTGGAGCTTGCTGAAATGTTAGTTTAAGTAAGACAGCAAGTAGAGGACACTGGTGAGGATAGTTTCTGCCGTAACCAAGTGTCCGTCTGTAAATTCTCGCCTGACAAAACCTTTTTCCCAAATCAAAAAAGTTGAGTCCGAGAAATATCAGCCACTATGTGGACAAGGTACTTCAGTGGGTGTAAACTAATCAGTCTCAAGAGTGCAAAAAAATTTATCGCGATCGCTGGCAATTGCTCTTGATCATTGGCTGTAGTCCATTCCATATTGGGATTAAGTGGCTAAGTAATGTTGATTGACTTGCCAGATTTTTATTAGGGAAATGTGTAGTAGGGGTATGGCATCCAAAATCTTGTCCGCAAGCCGACAATTTGACTGACGCCGTGCCCCTAACGTATATTTTTGAAAGTTTTGTTGCCCAAAATCGAGGAACAACCAAAAGTCTTCTCCTGTGGATGTTAGAAGATTGGTGGAATTACTGAATCACCCAACTCTGAGTATTAAAAGAGGGAGATGCAAAGAGTGATGAGATCCATAAGATTTTTGGTGTTAACAGTGAGTATTGTTACCTTGATAGCGTTAAATAGCCATTGGGGATCAGCGGTAATGGCATTACCGCCACCAGAGGATACGCCGGAAGAAATATTGCGAACACAGATTATTATAGAAGCGCGATCGCCCATTGATGGTAAACCCCTAACTGCTGCCGAATATGCAGAATTACAAGCGCAGCTACAAAAGGCCCCACCACCAAAACTCACTTCTAACTTGCGACAAACTCTTTTCCTGCTGCGTTTGCGTAACGCACTGCGTCAGTTTTTCCCATTTTTAAATTTTTGATGACTTATAGCAAAAGACAAGAGTAGAGACGCGATTCATCGCGTCTGTCAAGAAGAGTACAGACGCGATGAATCGCGTCTGTACAAGGGTCAAGAGTAGAGAAGCGATTCATCGTGTCTGTCAAAAGTTATTATTCTCCCCCAACTCCTCCTTGCTCCTCCACTCCCTCGAAAGGAATCAAGACTCATTCTGAGGTAGGATAACGGTGGCGACAAAATTGCAAATAAATGTAAAGAATATATATAGATATTAATAGGACTTACGCAAAAACTCTCTAAAACTCCTATTTCTACCCTGCGGGTTTGCCCTTGGTGTTCTCGTAAAGTAGCCGATCCGCGTCTATGCGGGTCGTTTTTACATAATTTTGCGTAAGTTCTGCTTAAAAAAGCACATTTAATCACGTTATTTCATGTAGGTAGCTTCATGTCCATGACCACGATCGCCTCTGAACAGGTTAACCGCATCGTTTGGAATCAGCATCACGATCCGTTTGAAATACTGGGTTCTCACCCCATAGAACAAAATGGCAAAACTGTCTGGGCTGTGCGAGCCTACCTACCAAATGCAAGTGCAGCATGGGTAGTTTTCCCAGAACAACGGAAAGAATACCCAATGCAAACAGTGCATAATCCCCACTTTTTTGAATGCACGATTGAAACAGCAGAACTGGCAAACTACCAGTTACGGATCAAAGAAGGGGAACATGAGCGTGTCACCTATGACCCTTACGCTTTCCGTTCTCCCCGCCTGACAGAGTTTGACTTGCATTTGTTTAGTGAAGGCAATCATCACCGGATTTACGAGAAACTGGGATCACACCCCACAGAAATAGACGGCATCAAAGGCGTTTATTTTGCCGTTTGGGCACCCAATGCCCGTAATGTTTCATTACTGGGAGATTTTAACCTCTGGGATGGACGCAAACACCAGATGCGTAAAGGCCCTACCGGAGTTTGGGAATTATTTATTCCCGAAATCGGAGTTGGGGAACATTACAAATATGAAATCAAAAATTTTGAAGGACACATTTACGAAAAATCTGATCCCTACGGTTTTCAGCAGGAACCCCGCCCTAAAACAGCATCCATCGTCACTGATTTAGATGCTTACAATTGGAGTGACCAAGAGTGGATGGACAAGCGGCGTCACACTGACCCCCTCACGCAGCCAGTCTCAGTCTACGAAGTACATTTAGGCTCTTGGTTGCACGCTTCGAGTTCAGAACCAGCCAAACTACCCAACGGTGAAACTACACCTGTAGTCACTGTCTCAGAACTTAAACCGGGTGCACGCTTCCTTACTTACCGAGAACTGGCAGACAGACTAATTCCCTATGCCAAAGAATTAGGATACACCCATTTGGAACTGCTGCCCATTGCAGAGCACCCCTTTGATGGCTCTTGGGGTTATCAAGTAACTGGGTACTATGCCCCTACTTCCCGTTTTGGTAGCGCCGAAGATTTCATGTATTTTGTTGACAAATGTCATGAAAACGGCATTGGTGTGATTGTGGATTGGGTTCCCGGTCACTTCCCCAAAGATGGTCACGGTTTGGCTTTCTTTGATGGTAGTCACTTGTATGAACACGCTGATCCCCGTAAAGGCGAACATAAAGAGTGGGGAACTTTGGTGTTCAACTACAATCGCCATGAAGTCAAGAATTTTCTAGCAGCTAATGCTCTATTTTGGTTTGACAAGTACCACATTGACGGGATTCGTGTCGATGCTGTCGCCTCGATGCTCTACAATGACTATTGCCGCGAACCAGGAGAATGGCTACCTAACCAATACGGTGGTAGAGAAAATTTAGAAGCAGCGGATTTTCTGCGTCAGGTAAATCACATTATTTTCAGCTATTTTCCTGGCGTTCTCTCAATTGCTGAAGAATCTACTTCTTGGCCAATGGTATCTTGGCCTACCTATACAGGTGGATTGGGTTTTAACTTGAAGTGGAATATGGGTTGGATGCACGATATGCTGGATTACTTCAGCATGGATCCCTGGTTCCGTCAGTTCCACCAAAACAATATTACTTTCAGCATGTGGTACAACCATAGTGAGAATTTCATGCTGGCTCTGTCTCACGATGAAGTAGTGCATGGCAAGAGCAATATCATTGGCAAAATGCCAGGAGATACATGGCAGAAGTTAGCTAATGTGCGTTGTTTGTTTTCCTATATGTTTGCTCATCCAGGCAAGAAAACCATGTTTATGAGCATGGAGTTTGGGCAATGGAGTGAGTGGAATGTCTGGGCTGATTTAGAGTGGCACTTGTTACAGCATGAGCCGCACCAAAAGTTGAAAACGTTTTTCCAAGAGCTAAATAATCTCTACCGCTCCGAACCAGCTTTGTATACTCAAGATTTTGCTGAGCCAGGGTTTGAGTGGATTGACTGTAGCGACAACCGTCATAGCGTGGTTTCGTTCATCCGGCGTGATAGAGATTCTGATGATTTTGCGATCGTAGTTTGCAACTTCACACCCCAACCCCATTCTCACTACCGCATTGGTGTACCACAAGCGGGATTTTATACCGAGTTGTTCAACAGCGATGCGCGTCAGTATGGCGGTAGCAACATGGGTAACTTAGGTGGTAAGTGGACAGATGATTGGTCTTTGCATAGTCGTCCTTATTCGCTGGATTTATGTTTACCACCTTTGGGCGTGTTGATTCTGAAGTTGGACAAGAAGAAGACTGCTGAGGTGATGGGATAATAATTGAGGGTGGGCAATACCCACCCTCAATTATGCGATCGCACCATTTTACACAAAAGCGATACCTACGGTGGGCTTTACCTACGCAAGTCTACAAATACTCTATCCAGCCCCGCATCTCGTTAGGGCTTAGCGCTTCGTAAATCAAGACCAAACTACGAATGATTTCACCCAACGAACTGAGATTCTTCTTGCAAAAAGCAACTCCCCAATGATCTGTGTTTTCGCTCGCCAATCTCAAAAAATCTGTGTCATGGGTAACAATTACTCGCCCCTGCTCACAAGCAAACGCTAACTGAATTTCATCCGTTTGCCCAAGCAGCTCCATCTCAGGAGTCGTCGTTACATCAATTCCCTGACGACGCAAAGCCAACGCTATATCCAGGTCAATGTTCTCATCCAAATGGAATTGAATGCGGTCACTCACCGCGTAACTCCTTCAGCTTTGCCTGCAACCGGGATGGATAATTGCTCTGCAACGAGTCAGCAAATGCTTCATCATCTTGAATGCTCTGTTCAATTTCATCTCGATGATCGTAGTAGTATGCCATCGCCGCATAGACCGAAGCTAGAGAGAGATGATACTTCCCAGCAATCAAATCTAGAGACTGTCCCATCCGTAAATACAGGGTGGCAATGTCACCAACTGTCATTCGAGTGCCTGCAATTCGAGGTTTACCTCTTCTAACTCCTGGTGTAATTTCAAGATGTTGATTGAGTGTGACTTCCATAATGGCATGATTTCACTAATTGAGTTTTTGCAGTATTTTTCTTAAAAAAGCACACTATTTATTGAATGTGATTATTTCTCTTGATGCGGCTGGTTGAGCAAGTGTGTGCGTTTTTGCTGCTACCATTCATCATTAGACCTCTTGCATAAATGCTTAAATTGTCATGTTGAGCGGAGCGAAACATCTCGGAGATTCTTCCCTCCACTACGTTCTGGTCAGAATGACACTAATAGTTTTCGGACTTTTGCAAGAGGTCTATTAACTTCTATTGCCTCTCCACTTTCAAGTCCTGCAATTAAAAGTTCTTCTATATGTTTTTGTATCTTGCGTTTTTGGTCTTGAGTAATTAACTCTTGTAGATATTCGCTAACTGAACCGTAGCCACCCTGAGCCACTTGCTCATCAACAAAGGTTTGCATCGATTCAGGCAAGGAAATGTTAATGCTACTCATAACCTTGGGAGTGAGGTTAAACTATTTTTTCCATCTTATCAAGGTTGTTAGGCGTTGTCTTTGAGGAAACGTTTAACGATCGCACTTTCGTTGATGAGAGAAAAGCGATGTTTAACGACAAGCTGCTTCTCTACGAGATGCTTTGCAAGAGTACGCATCTACGCGGATAATCGGGTCATCGCCACAAGATTGAAAAATGCACTTATAGCCAGTGTTATCCTAAAAAATATTAGGAATTAACAATTACTTAGGCAAATGAGTATCACCGTTAATGTTTCTGAAGTAACTGCCAAGTTTTCTGAATTGCTGAGTCAGGTATTACTTGGTGAAGAGGTCGTGATTGCACAGAAGGGTATTCCAGTTGCACGCCTAGTAGCTCTCACAGATACAGCCTCACCTCGAATTCCAGGATTGGATAAAGGTAAAGTTATCATTGCACCAGATTTTGACGAGCCTTTACCAGAAGATATCCTAAATGATTTTGACAGTTCTAATCTAGTTTAGCGATGAGAGTTTTACTGGATACTCATGCATTTTTTGGTGGGTAATAGATGACCCTCAGTTATCTTCCACCAGTCGCAGTATAATTGCTGATTCAGGTAATATTTTATTTCTGAGCGTGGCAAGTGTCTGGGAGATTGTCATCAAGACTAAATCGGGTAAGCTAACTTTACCTGAACCTGTAGAAGAATATATTCCAAACCGACTAGCATTGAACCGCTTCGAGAGTCTAGATATTCAAATGACACACACTCTACAGATTGCCACTTTGCCAAACATCCACCGAGATCCGTTTGACCATGCCAATTTTAGATTTTAAATTTTGGATTTTGGATTATTTCTTTGGTACAAGCCCCGCCCCTTGTGGGCGGAACAAATCTAAAATCGCAAATCTCAAATCTCCAAGCCCCGCCCCCTCGTGGTCGGGGTCAATCCAAAATCGCAAATCTAAAATCCAAAATTGTTTGACCGGATTCTGATTGCCCAAAGTCAAGTAGAGAATTTGCCAATTGTGATTATTGACCAGAAAATTGCCCAGTATTCTATCGAGACTATCTGGTAATTAAAGCTTAGAAATAGCGATCGCACTTTCGTTGATGAGAGAAAAGCGAATTAATCCAGGAACTAAGACAGAAGTATCAAACAAGACTTTCATTAAGTTATTTGATCCTGAATCCGTTCTTCTCTCAACTCATCTATAAAGGCATTAACATCAAAGTTTTCTGGTAATTCTGCCTCTACAACTAAAATCCCTTCTTTTCGATAAACATTTGGTTGGTTAAGGGGCAGTACATTAATCATCTCAGAGTTTTGTTGAGTATATTCTTCAGTGATTTGCTGACTCAGCGTGTCAATTTTTTCTGCAATAGCTTGCAAAACAAATTGCTCAGTCGAAATTCCCTGACTGCTTGCCCATTTTTCAATAGACCTCTTGCATAAATGCTTAAATTGTCATGTTGAGCGGAGCGAAACATCTCGGAGATTCTTTCCTGCGGAACGCTACGCGTAGCTTGCTTCCCCGTAGGGGTACCCTCCACTACGTTCTGGTCAGAATGACACTAATAGTTTTCGGACTTTTGCAAGAGGTCTAATCTTTTGTTGGAGTTGGGGAGGAAAGTTCATAGATGTAAATAGAATTAATACTCCAATTGTAAAAGGCGATCGCTGCGATGGTCACTGAGCTTGCCGTAAAGCCTGCGGCATAGCTACGCTTAGGGCGCAGCCTTTCCTAAAGAAGTGCGGGCTACGCCTACGTGCAAAGCCAATGTTTTAATTACGAATTAGTTGTTTAACGAATCGCCACAGCAGAAAAAACGGTAGAGTTGCGATCGCAAATAAGATTTGAAGAAACTGACCTAACCGACGTATCCAGATAGCACGGGGAGTAGACTGGCGTTGCAGGATTGCTAAATTTTCTCGAATTGTCGTTGTAGTGGGATGATTAACGCCTAAAATGCGATCGCATATTGCCAAGGCTTCAATGTAGAGGGGTTCGGCTTCGCTGTACCACCCTTGGCTATCGTAGAGTCCTGCTAAATTGTTCAAGCTACCAGCAACATCAGGATGGTCGCCATCAAACAGCCACCTTCTCATCTCCAAGGCTTGGGTGTAGAGGGGTTCGGCTTCGCTGTACCGCCCTTGGCTATCGT
>JAESGM010000383.1_pt1 | contig 44018 bp, 40 predicted proteins | sample 9269721 | NCBI WGS metagenome assembly JAESGM01 (sample SAMN15720920, study PRJNA650825) | algae metagenome | isolation source: Komarekiella atlantica HA4396-MV6 and co-occurring heterotrophs from... | place: USA: Theobald House, Kauai, HI | collected 2009-07-29
CGCCGACGGATTGAGCGTCGGCAGCGACGAAACCGCCTTCCTGGCGCGGCTGAAGCAGGTCGCAGACCAGGGGCGGCTCTCGATCCACACCAGCCCCGCCGATCAGTTGGCCCTGGCCCAGCCCGAGCACCTCGCCGGCGCTCTGACGGTAAAGGTGATGCGCCCGAATCCGGCGGCGGCCGCTACCGGCCAGGTCCGCGCGCTCGATCTCAAGGGCCTGCCGCTTGGCGATGCGGCCTTCGTCTTCGAGGGCTCGGCACTGGCGACCAGCGCCCGGCTGACCCTGCCGATCGAGGTCCGCAACGCCGTCTCCCGGCTCGAGATCGTCGGAGAGCGCTCCTCGGCCGCCGTCGCCTTGCTCGACGACAGCGCCAAGCGCCGCCGCGTCGGCATCGTCTCGGGCGCGACCACTGACACCGCCCAGCCCTTGCTCTCGCCGACCTATTACGTCTCGCGCGCGCTCCAGCCCTTCGCCGAGGTCAGGGAGCCGCGCCAGGGCTCGACCGATCCCGTCGGCGAGTTGCTGCAGCAGAACCTTTCCGTGCTGGTGCTGGCCGATATCGGCGCGCTCGACCGCGAGACCGCCGGCAAGATCACCGCCTTCATCGAGCGCGGCGGCGTGCTTCTGCGTTTCGCGGGCGCGCGCCTCGCGGCCGCATCCGACGACCTGACCCCGGTGCGTCTGCGGCGTGGCGGGCGTACGCTTGGCGGCGGCCTGTCCTGGGAGACGCCGCGCAAGCTCGCGCCCTTCACCCGCGAGAGCCCGTTCTTCGGCACCCAGGTGAGCGACGATGTTCGCGTCAGCCGCCAGATCCTGGCGGAGCCGGAAGCCGACCTCGCGCGAAAGACATGGGCGGCGCTGGAGGACGGCACGCCGGTCGTCACCGGCGAGCGGCGCGGCGACGGCATGATCGCGATGATGCATGTCACCGCCGATACGACCTGGTCGAACCTGCCTCTGTCGGGCCTGTTCGTCGAAATGCTCCGCAAGATCGTCGGCCTGTCGGGAACCGGGCCCGCCGCCGAAGCTCCGGGCGAGGAGGCACGCGTGGAAACCCTGTCGCCGACGCGCGTGCTCGACGGGCGCGGCGCCTTTCGCGCGCCTCCCGCCACCGCCCAGCCCGTCGCACGCACATTTACCGGCCGCGCCACGCTGGCCCATCCGCCCGGCATCTACGGCCCCGCCGACGCCACGCTCGCCGTGAATGCGCTGAACCCGACCGATACGCTCGGCATCATCGACCTCGCGGCGCTCGGCGCGCCGATCCTGCCCATCGACAAGCCCGTCGCGCTCGACATCCGCCCGCAATTGCTGGTCGCTGCGCTGCTGCTGCTGATCGCCGACACGCTGGCGACGCTCTGGCTCGGCGGCAGGCTCAACGTCGCACGGATGCGCCGCCGCGCCGCGACGGCCGCGATCCTGCTCTCGGTCGGATGCGCGCTCGGCGTCGCGCCGGACCCGGCCCGCGCGCAGGCGGTTCCGGCTGCCATCGAGGACCAGCGGCCGCCGATCCCGCGCGAGCTCTTCGCCGCAGGCGCTGTGACGCGGCTGGCCTATGTCGTCACCGGCGACAGTGCGGTCGACGCCATGTCGAGGGCGGGCATGGCCGGCCTCAACATCGTGCTGGGCGCGCGCACGGCCCTGGAACCGGGCGACGCCGTCGGCGTCAATGCCGAGCGCGACGAACTCGCCTTCTTCCCGGTGCTCTACTGGCCGATCGTCGCCGGGCGGCCGATCCCGGCGGCCGAGACGCTGCGCAAGCTCGAAGCCTATATGAAGGGTGGCGGCCTCGTGATCTTCGACACGCGCGATGCCTTGACCGCCCGCCCGGGCGCCGGGGCCACGCCCGAGGGCGACCAGTTGCGCCGGATGCTGCAGACGCTCGACATTCCCGAGCTGGAACCGATGCCGCGCGACCATGTGCTGACCAAGACGTTCTACATCCTCGACAGCTTTGTCGGCCGCTACGACAGCGGCACCACCTGGGTCGAGATCCTGCCGCCCGCCGGCGAGGACGGACGCCGCCCGGCGCGCGCCGGCGACAATGTCTCGCCCATCGTCATCACCTCGAACGACCTCGCCTCGGCCTGGGCCGTCGGCCGCCGGGGAGAAGCGCTCGCGCCGCTTTCGGGCTCCGATCCGCGCCAGCGCGAAATGGCGCTCCGGGCCGGCGTCAACCTCGTGATGTACGCCCTGACCGGCAACTACAAGGCCGACCAGGTCCACGTCCCGGCCCTGCTTGAGAGGTTGGGGCAGTGAGCGTCGTGCAAGGCCTCAACCTGTCCCCTTCCCCCCGCTTGCGGTGGGGAAGGGTTAGGGATGGGGGGGCGTGCAGGACGAGCCCACTCGCCAGCCGCAGAGCTGCGTCCTGGACTCTCCCCCCCACCCCGGCCCTCCCCACCGCAAGCGGGGGGAGGGAGTCGCGTCGCGCTTGCGGTGACGAACCGCGCCTTGCAGAGCACGATGGATCTGGCCGGAACAGGAAACCTCGCTGATGTGGAGTCTTTCCTTCGCGCCGCTCGTTCCGCTGCCGCTGCTGATCGGCCTGGCCGTTCTCGCGGCGCTCGCGGCTGGCGCGGCGATCGTGCTCGCCGGCAAGAGCGCGATCCTGCGCGCGCTGGCGCTCGTGGTCCTGACCGTGACGCTGGCCGATCCCTCGCTCGTCTTCGAGGACCGTGAACCGGTCAAGGACGTCGTCTCGGTCGTGGTCGACCGCTCGGCCTCCAACCGGCTCAGCGATCGCGGGCAGCAGACTCAAGCAGCCCAGGCCGAGGTCGAGCGCCAGCTGCGCGGCATCACCAATGTCGAGCCGCGCATCGTCGAGGTCCGCGACGCGCAAGGCTCCGGCGACGGCACGCGCCTGTTCGAGGCGCTGGCGGCGAGCCTCGCCGACGTGCCCTCCGAGCGGGTCGCGGGCGCCATCGTGATCTCGGACGGGCTCAGCCACGACACGCCGGCCAATGCCGAGGCGCTGGGCCTGCGCGCGCCGCTGCACGTGCTGACGACCGGGCGCAACGCCGAGATCGACCGCCGCATCGTGCTGGTCGATTCGCCCCGCTTCGGCATCGTCGGCAAGGATCAGACCGTGCGCCTGCGCGTGCTGGAAAAGGGCGGGCCGGGCCGCGCCGGCCTCGTCATCCGCCGCGATGGCGAGATCATCGCGCGCCGCGAGGTCACCGCCGGCGAGATCGTCCAGGTGCCGGTCAGGATCGACCGCGGCGGGCCCAACGTCGTCGAGATCGAGGCCGCCCCGCTCGACAACGAGCTGACGCTCGCCAACAACCGCGCCGTGATCACGATCGAGGGCGTGCGCGACAAGCTCCGCGTGCTGCTGGTCTCGGGCGAGCCGCATCCCGGCGAGCGCACCTGGCGCAATCTGCTCAAGGCCGACGCCAATGTCGACCTCGTCCATTTCACCATCCTGCGTCCGCCGGAGAAGCAGGACGGCACGCCGATCAACGAGCTCTCGCTGATCGCCTTCCCGACGCGCGAGCTCTTTCAGGTCAAGATCAAGGAATTCGACCTGATCATCTTCGACCGCTACGCCAACCAGTCGATCCTGCCGCTGCTCTATTTCGAGAACATCGTCCGCTATGTCCGCGAGGGCGGCGCGCTGCTCGTCGCGGCCGGCCCCGAATATGCCGGCTCCCAGTCGCTCGCGCGCACGCCGCTCGGCCAGATCCTGCCGGCGCTGCCCGACGGCTCGGTGATCGACGAGGCCTACCGCGCCCGCGTCAGCGAGCCGGGCAAGCGCCACCCCGTCACCCGCGACCTGCCGGGCTCGGAGGTCGAGCCCCCGCGCTGGGGCGAGTGGCTGCGCATGGTCGGCGCGCGCCCGCGCACCGGCTCGGCCGTGATGACCGGCCCCGGCGAACGCCCGCTGCTGACGCTGGCCCGCGAGCAGAAGGGCCGCGTCGCGCTCTTCCTCTCCGACCATGCCTGGCTCTGGGCCCGCGGCTTCCGCGATGGCGGCCCGCATCTCGACCTGCTGCGCCGGCTCGGCCACTGGCTGATGAAGGAGCCCGATCTCGAGGAGGAGGCGCTGCGCGCCACGACGCGCAACGGCGTCATCGAGGTCGAGCGCCAGACGCTGAGTGACAATCCATCCGCCCTGAACATCACCGGGCCCGACGGACAGACCCGCTCGGTGCCGCTGGAGCCCGGCCGGCCGGGCCTGTTCACCGCCCACATTCCCAGCGGCGATTTCGGCCTGCACCGCATCTCGGCCGACAACCTCACCGCCTTCGCCAGCGTCGGCCCGGAGAACCCGCGCGAACTGATGGATGTCGTCAGCGACCCGGCGCCGCTCGCGCCGCTGGCGCAGACGACAGGCGGCTCCTCGCGCCGCATCGGCCAGGAGACGGGCTCGGCCGTCTCCGTTCCGCGCATCGTGCCGGTGCGCGCCGGAACCGGCTTTGCCGGCGCGGACTGGATCGGCCTCAGGATCAGCGATTCCGGCATCGTGCGCGGCGTGCAGATCTCGCCGCTCTTCATCGGCCTGATCGGTCTGGCGCTGCTCTTCGGCGCGCTGGTCGCCGGCTGGATCGGCGAGAGCGGGCGCAGGTTCAAGCGGACGGAAGCCTGACCCCTCTGTCATTCCGGGGCGGCCCAACGGGCCGAACCCGGAACCCACGACCGGGTGCTTTCAGACCCGGTAGATCACGCTCACCCTGTCGTGGGTTCCGGGTTCGCGCCTGCGGCGCGCCCCGGAATGACAGACATTGTCACCTGAACGCCGTCACCGCGCCCTCGCGCTCCGCCAGCACGCCCTCGACCAGTTCCAGCGCCAGAAACCGCGCCGGGTCGGCCGGCCCCGGCAGCACGAGCTGGCCCGGCGGGATCACCGTGAAGCCGAAGCGGGTGTAATAGACCGCATCGCCGACCAGCAGGATCAGGTCGTGCCCGGCCGCGCGCGCGGCCTCGATCGAGCGGGTCATCAGGGCGGCCCCGATGCCCTTGCCCTCGAAGGCGGGATCGACGGTCAGCGGCCCCAGCATCAGCGCCTCGTGGCCGCCCGCCAGCACCGGCGTCACCTTGACCGAGCCGACCAGGAAGGTGCCGACATGGGCGGCGAAGCTCAGTGCCGGATCGGGCGGGACGCCCTCGCGCAGGCGAAAAGCGGTGCGCGCGAAGCGGCCGGGCCCGAAGGCGCGCGCATGCAGCCGCTCGATCGCAGCAGAATCGACGGGGAGTTCGTGGCGGATGGTCAGCGGCAGGGACGTCATGGAGGGCAAGGACCTGCGACGGGGATCGTGAGGGCATGGCCGCGCGGCGGCACGCCGGAGGAGCGCGTTTCAGCGCGCCGGTCGTCGCAGGGTGGAGAGGCGGTGCCCATCGGTCATGGCAGCGGGCTGTAGCAGGGCAAGGGGCGGTCGTCCATCGGCATTGGAACAGCTTGGAAGGGTGCCGGTCAGGCAACCGATTTCAGACATGATTGTCTGCGCTATTCGACAGATGAGAAAGCGCATTGCACCCACTGTGCTGATGATGATCGTCCTAAGCGCGGAGGTCTTTGCATGCAGATACAACGCGCCCGCTTCAGAGCGAATTAGACGGATACCGACGAACATTATTGTGCTGGGCGAGGTCGAGAACGCGGCTTATGAGGGAGAGCGCTCGCACGACTGGCATCCATGGAGGGGGGTGGTTGCTGTCAAGCGCGTGCTGGTCGGTCAAGTGGAAGCGCAGCGCTTCCAGATCGGCCGCAGCGGGAGTACAGCGGCGTGCGACGACGGCATTCAGCCGCCGAAGTCCGGAGACTTTTGGATTGTATATCTCGCGGACGACAACGGTGTGATCAGAGTCGCGCATTCCTATCCATTGTCCATCGCGCTCGCTTCGGACCCCAGATTGAGAGATTTGTTGGCGCTGGATCATGCCCGCTGACGACTTGCGCGGCTTCACCAGTCCTCAACTGACACGTAGCCCTCGACGATCTCCCCCAACCGCCTTCGCGTCCCCGCCGTCGTCCCCTCCGGCAGCGCGTCCAACGCAAACCACCCCGCCTCGGCGATCTCGCGATCCGGCCGCTTCTCGCTCTCGACCGCGAACTGCCGCACCACGAACACCGCGACATGGTCGCGCTGCGACAGGCCCCGGTTGAAGAACACGCCGTGCAGGACCGGCTCTCCCGTCAGCCGGATGGCTGCCTCCTCGCGCAGTTCCTTGGCGAGCGCCTCCAGCAAGGTCTCGCCGACCTCGACGCCGCCGCCGGGCAGATGCCAGCCCGGCGTGTAAGTATGGCGCACGAGGAAGACGCGACCGGCCTCGTCGAAGACGGCGGCGCGCACGCCCAGCGTCAGGCCCCGCACCAGCCGGAAATACAGGTGCAGCGCGCGCCCGAACGCGCGGCGAAAGCCTCTCAGCGGCGAATCTGGCCGTTTTTCGGCTGCGAATGGCTGATTCTGGCTCATCGACCGCCCAAATCCCAAGAAACCATTAATTGCTTATGCATTAGACGCATGACAGAGGCCCATTTTGAGTTCCGTTACGTCACAAACGCGCCGCAAACCAGGCAGAGAAGATAGCCTCACTGCTGGGGAATACCGTCATGCTGCTCACCTTCATCATCTCATGGCTTCGCGCCAAGCCGGCTTTCGTCTGGCAGCCGGCGCTCACACTGACCGATTCGCGCATCGTCTCCGAACTGACCGGCGCCGCCAACTGAGGCGTCCGGCGCGCGCTTTCCGTTCGGCTGACGATCAGCCGAACGTCAGGAATTCGCGCCAGACGATTTCGCGCCTGCGTCGTTGCCGACATCCCCGCACGCTTGACGGCGCGGGGGCGCACGGGCAATCGCTTGGACCGTGTTCAAGCTCGCGCATCTGTCCGATCCGCATCTCGGCCCGCTCGCGGGCTTCTCGCTGCACCAGCTGCTGGGCAAGCGCGCGACCGGCTATGTCAACTGGCGGCGCAAGCGCCGGCACGCCCATGACATGGAAATCCTCGCGCTGATCGTCGCCGATATCCGCGCGCAGACGCCCGACCATGTCGCCTGCACCGGCGACGTCGCCCATATCGGGCTGCCGAACGAATTCAAGACGGCGGTGACCTTTCTCGACACGCTGGGCGCGCGCGCCGATGTCAGCTTCGTGCCCGGCAACCACGACGCCTATGCGCGCTCCTCGCTGAAGGCGCTGGCCTCCCATCTCGGCCCCTGGTGCGACAGCGACGATGCCGGCATCGGCTATCCCTGGTATCGCAGGCGCGGCCCGGTCGCGCTGATCGGCCTCAACACCGGCGTCCCGACCTTGCCGATGATGGCGACGGGCCGCGTCGGGCGCGAGCAGATCGCGAAGGCCGAGGCGCTGCTCGACCGCGCCCGCGACGACGGCCTGATCCGCGTCGTGCTGATCCACCATCCTCCCTATGTCGGCGGCGCGCGGCGCTCGCGCGAACTGGTCGACGCGCAAGCCTTCGAGGCGATGCTGGCGCGAACCGGGGCAGACCTCGTCCTGCACGGCCACAATCACACCTTTTCGCTCGCCTGGCGCAAGGGTTTTGGCCGCGACGTGCCGATCGTCGGCGTGCCTTCCTGCTCGATCGGCCCGCGCGGCCATGGCGAGATGGCGACCTGGCACCTGTTCAGGATCGAGGGCGATGCGTCCGCGCCCCAGATCAGCGTCGAGCAGCGCGGCTTCGAGCTCGACGGCTCGGTGATCATGCGCCAGCAGATCGCGCTGACGCGGGCGTAGAGCCTGTCATCCCGCACGCGCTGCAGCACGAAGTGCTGCTGCGCAGATGCGGGACCGTCCTCCTGATGACGCGCCTTCTCGCCAAACGGTCCCGTGTCTGCGGCGCATCACTGCGTGCTGCGCCGCGCACGGGATGACACCGCGCTCAGATACAGCGCCCGCCATCCACAGCCAGCACCGCCCCCGTGATCATCTCGGCCTCGTCGGAGCAGAGGAACAGCGCCGCATTGGCGATGTCCTGCGGCGTCGAGAGCCGGCCCCAGGGAATCGTCGCCTTGAACTGGGCGCGCTTCTCGGGCGTGTCCTCGCCCATGAAGGTCGCCAGCAGCGGCGTCTCGCCGGCGACAGGCGCGATCGCGTTGACGCGGATGCGCTCGGGCGCAAGCTCCACGGCCATCGACTTGGAGAGCAGGTTCGCCGCCCCCTTCGAGCCATTATACCAGGTCAGGCCCGGGCGCGGCCGGATGCCGGCGGTGGAGCCGATATTGAGGATGACGCCGCCGCCATGCTCGCGGAAATGCGGCACGGTCGCCTTCGCCATCAGGAAGATCGACTTCACGTTCACGTCGAAGACCCGGTCGAACTCCTCTTCCGAGATGTCGAGCATCGGCTGGTTGCGATGGCTGATGCCGGCATTGTTGACGACGATGTCGAGCTTGCCGAACTTCGCCAGCACGCGCGCCACGGCCTTGTCGACGCTCTTGCCCTTGCCGACGTCGCAGGCGACCGCGAAAGCCTTGCGGCCGATCGCGTGGGCCGCCTCCTTCGCCTTGTCGCCATTGATGTCGAGCACCGCCACGCGCGCGCCCTCGCGCACGAAGGTCTGGGCGATGCCGAGCCCGAACCCCTGCGCCGCGCCGGTGATCAGCGCCGTCTTGCCCTTGAGTCTCATCGCGTTTCCTCGACTTTTGTTGTGGCGAGGACTTTGGGGAGATTTGGCGTGCGCGCCAAATGCGTTTTCGCGATCGGGTTGAGACGGAAAAGGTATGGCAACGATGTCCAGCGTGGCGCTGGAAGAACCCCTCTCCCGAGTGGGAGAGGGGCAGGGGTGAGGGCAGGCCCTCTCATAAAATGGCGCTTCCTACATCGGTCGCAGCGACAACGCCGAGTCTTGTTCTGGACCGTCCGTCCCTCACCCCTGCCCCTCTCCCACTCGGGAGAGGGGTTCCTCGCGCCAGACTCCCTGACCGAATCCTACACTTACGCCCCCACCTCCTCCGCCAGCATCTCCAGCGCGAGCCAGCGCTCTTCCGCCTGCCCGATCTCGCGCGTCACCTCCTCCAGCCGCCCCGTCGCCTTGGCGAAGAGTTTTGGATCGCGCGTATAGAGATCGCCCGAGAGCGCGATGTTCAGCTTCGCAGCCTCGGCCTGCAGCATCTCGATGCGCTTGGGCAGCGTCTCCAGCGCGTGCTTCTCGTTGAAGGAAAGCTTGCGCCGGTTGACCGGAGCCGGCGCTGCAACTGCGCTCGGCGCGTCGGCAACGGCCGGCTTGCCAGCAGCGACCCGCACCTTCGCGCCGACGCCGCGCCCGCGCTGGGCCAGCATGTCGGAATAGCCGCCGGCGAACTCGGTCCAGACGCCGTCGCCGTCCGAGATCAGCGTCGCCGAAACGACGCGGTCGAGGAAGTCGCGGTCATGGCTGACCAGCAGCACGGTGCCCTGATAGTCGGCCAGCAGTTCCTGCAGCAGGTCGAGCGTTTCGAGATCGAGATCGTTGGTCGGCTCGTCCAGCACCAGCAGGTTCGAGGGCTTCGCCAAGGCGCGGGCCAGCATCAGCCGGCCGCGCTCGCCGCCAGACAGCGCCCCCACGGGCGTGCGTCGCTGAAGCGGCTGGAACAAAAAGTCCTTCATGTAGGCGATGACGTGCCGGGGCGTGTCGCCGACCATGACCTGGTCCGAGCCGCCGCCGGTCAGCGCATCGCCGAGCGGCGTCGCCGGGTCGAGGCTTTCGCGGCGCTGGTCGAGCGTCACCATGTTCAGCGAGACGCCGAGCTTGACCGTGCCGGAATCGGGCGCGAGCGCGCCGGTCAAAAGGTTGATCAGCGTCGTCTTGCCGGCCCCGTTGGGGCCGACGATGCCGATCCGGTCTCCGCGCGCCACGCGCAGCGACAGATCCTTGATCACGACGTTGGAGCCGAAGGCTTTTGCGACGTTGACCGCCTCGATGACGAGCTTGCCCGAGGTCTGCGCTTCGCTCGCCTCCAGCTTCACGCTGCCGACGGCGAAACGCGCCGTGCGGCGCTGCTCCCGCAGGCCGTGCAGTTCGCTCAAGCGCCGCTGGTTGCGGGTGCGGCGCGCGCTGACCCCGTAGCGCAGCCAGTCTTCCTCGCGGGCGATCTTGCGGTCGAGCTTGTGGCGGTCGAGTTCCTCCTGCGCCAGCACCTCGTCGCGCCAGGCCTCGAACTCGCCGAAGCCCTTGTCCATGCGCCGGGTCAAGCCGCGATCGAGCCAGATCGTCGCGCGCGACAGAGCCGTCAGGAAGCGCCGGTCGTGGCTGATCAGCACCATCGCCGAACGCAGCGATTTCAGCTCCTGCTCGAGCCATTCGATGACGGGCAGGTCGAGATGGTTGGTCGGCTCGTCGAGCAGCAGGATGTCGGGCTCGGGCGCGAGCACGCGCGCCAGCGCGGCCCGGCGCGATTCGCCGCCCGACATGGTGGCGGGGTCCTCCTCGCCGGTGAGCCCGAGTTCGGAAACGAGATAGGCCGCCCGGTAATGGTCGTCGCCGGGCCCGAGACCCGCTTCGACGTAAGCCAGCGAGGTCCTGTAGCCGGTGAAATCCGGCTCCTGCGGCAGATACTGGATGGTCGAGCCCGGCTGCAGGAAGCGCTCGGCTTTGTCCGGCTCGACGAGGCCGGCCGCGATCTTGAGCAGCGTCGACTTGCCCGAACCGTTGCGCCCGACGAGGCAGACCCGCTCGCCGGCTGAGACCGCGATCTCGGCCGATTCCAGCAGCGGCTGTCCGCCAAAGGTGAGCGCGACGTCGCGCAGGTGCAGCAAGGGGGCCATGGTCGATCCGGTTCGGGGAGCGCACCCGATAGACCAAACGCGCGCGCGGCGTAACCCCGCGCAGCCGCAGTGCGGCATGGCGCTTGCTCCCGGTACGGATGTTGCGCCAGATTTGGGGGACCGCCTCCGGAAATCCCGCCATGCCCGCCGCCAGACAGTCCCGTACCGCCCGCCCCGGCGACAATGGCGGCCCGCCGCTCGACGATCCCAAGCCGCATATGCCCGAGACCGACAAGGGCGAGATCGGCCATTATTTCGACTGGCGCTTCGCCTCGCGCCGGGCCTGGCGCAAGGGCGGACCGGAGATCGCGCTGCGCCGGCTCGAACGCGCCGAGACGATCGGCCTGACCTATGAGGAATACACGCTGGAGGTTCTGGAGCGCGGGCGGCATGTCGGCGCCGCGGAGGCGCCGGCGATCAAGGCCAAGCGGGCCGAGCGTCGCGCCGCCGGCGGCATCGTCGGGGAGTCGCTCAAGGGCAAGAGGCTGCGGTGAGCGCGAGCCTCGTGTGTATCAAACACCACCGTCATCCTGGGCTTCGCGAAGCGAAGTCCCGGGATCCATCGTAAGGCACGACAGCGCCCTATGATGGATCCCGGAACTGCGCCGCTGCGCGGCTTGTCCAGGATGACGCGGTGTTACTACGATAGCTCAATTCGGCTCACCCCACCCACAACCGCTCCGGATCGTCCAGCCCGAAGCGGGCGGGCGCGGACGCGATCGCCGCCAGGCCCTGCTCGGCCGCGTCCGGGGCGGTGATCACATGAAGCGCGAACAGCGCCGCGAGGTCCTCCATCGGCGGTTTGCCGCAGAACACGGCGTGGATCGTCGCGGCATCGGCGAGCGGCAGCAGGCGCGGCACGATGCCGCCGGCGATATAGACACCGCCCGTCGCCTTGAAGGCGAGCGCGAGATCGCCCGCCACCCGCGCCAGCAGCCGCCAGAAGCAGACCACCGCCATCAGCGCGGCAGGGTCCCCGTCGAGCGCGAGCCTCGTGATGTCGGCGGCGCTGACATCGGCCTCGAGCATGCCGGACTGGCTCGCCACGGCGCGGTGAAAGCGCACCAGCCCGTCGCCGCTGAGCAGCCCCTCCACCGTGACGCGCGGCAAACCGGCCGAGAGCGCCGGCCAGATTTTCTCCTCGGTCGCGTCTTCCGGACCGACGCCGATATGGCCGGCCTCGGTCGGCACCAGCACACCGCGTTCGCCACGCCGGATCAGCGCCGAGGCGCCGAACCCGGTGCCGGGCCCCATGACGAGGCGCAAGGCCTTCGGCTCCGGCCTGCCCGGCACGAGCGTCTCGACATCGCCCTCGCCGAGCACGGCGAGCGATGCGGCCAGCGCCTCGAAATCGTTGACAAGCAGCCCCTGTTCCAGTCCGAGCGCATCGGCGATCTTCGGCCCGTCGAAATGCCAGTTCGCATTGGTCAATTGCGCGCTGCGGCCCTGCAGCGGCCCCGCCACCGCGAGCACGGCCGAGCGGGGTCGCTGGCTGAGCGTCGAAAGCACGGCCTCCAGCGCGCCCTCCGGCGTCGGATGGGAGCCCGTGCCGATCCGCGCCAGCGGCTCATGGCGCGCGCCGGCCTCCGGCACCAGCGACAGCCTGCAATTCGTGCCGCCGATGTCGGCGACGAGCACCGGATAGGCGAAAGCGCTCATCAGGCAAGGTCCAGCGGATCGGCCGGGCGAGGGTCGGGGCGGCGAAACTCCGAGAACCAGCCGAGCCCTTCCAGCGTGCCCGCTTGCGGGCGGTACTCGCAGCCGACGAAGCCCTGATAGCCCAACGCGTCGAGCTCGGCGAACAGCGCCGGATAGTCCGGCCCCGAGGCGTCAGGTTCGTGGCGGCCGTTTGCGCGCGCGATCTGGACATGGCCGACGAGCGGATAGAGCGCCTGCAGCTTGCCGGAGACATCGCCATGGATCAGCTCGCAATGATACATGTCGAACTGAAGTTTCACGTTCGGCCGGCCGGCCTCGCGGACATAGGCCGCAGCCTTGTCGAAATCGTTCAGGAAGTAGCCCGGCATATCCTTGCCGTTGATCGGCTCAAGCAGCAGGTCGATGTCGTGTTCACCGAGCGCGTCGGCGGCGAAGGCGAGCGCATCGCGATATGTCTTCCGCGCGGCGGTGTCGTTTGCGTCGATCAGGCCCGCCATCATGTGCAGACGTTTTACCCCGGTCTCATGGGCGTAGGTCAGCGCCGTCCCGATGCCTTTGCGGAACTCGTCCTCGCGGCCGGGAATGGCGGCGATGCCGCGCTCGCCCTTGCTGAAATCGCCCGGCGGCAGATTGAACAGGGCCTGCTCCAGTTCCGCGCCGGCCAGCGCCAGCCCGATCTGCTGGGGCGTATGCTCATAGGGAAACAGGAACTCGACGGCATCGAAACCGGCGTCGGACGCCGCCTTGAAGCGGTCGAGAAAGTCCCATTCGGTGAACATCATCGAGAGATTGGCGGCAAAACGCGGCATGACGGCCTCTAGGCGGGATCGGGAACGGCAGGCTAGCGCGAAGCGCCGGCGGCGTCATGGGGCAACGCGGCGGGCCGGGGATGCGTTCCGCCGTTGTCATTCCGGGGCTTCGCGCAGCGAAGAGCCCGGAACCCACGACCGGGCGAGCCCTTGTCCCGACGCGATCCGCCGTTGTCACCCCGTCGTGGGTTCCGGGTTCGGCCCGAGGGCCGCCCCGGAATGACAACCTACTTCTTCTCCACCTTCGCCGGCGGGTTCGGGTCCTTCGAGAAATTGCGGAAGACCATGTCGGGCGAGGAGGTGTTGTGGCGCGAATGGGTGGTGCGGCCCATCCAGACATCGGTCGCCTTGCCGCCTGAGAACGGCATCAGCGGCTCCTCGCGCCAGCCCTTCGCGCCGGGCTCGCGGATGGCGATGCGGGCGACGTCGTTGTTGAACTCGGTGACATACATCGAGCGCAGGGCGAGGAAGCCCTTGCCGCCGGTCACGGGCCGGTCGAGCACGGCGTCGAGCACCATGCGGTTCTCGTCGACATCGTCGAGCTTCAGCGTGCCCGACGAGCCGTCCTTGAAGTTCAGCCTGAACGAGATGGTCTTCGGATCGAACTCGATCTCGCGGATGTTGACGACGGGCCGCGCGCCGTCCTGCTCGATCGGCCCGAACAGGAAGGACGAACCATAGGAGGAGAAGCCGAGATGCTGCGGCGGCATCGGCCTCGCGCGCCAGTAGCCGTCCTGCGGATAGACAACCAGCACCTCGTAGGACTTGTCCTTGCCGAGCTTCCAGAGCTGCACCAGATGCAGGCCCTTCTCGACACGGTCGCCGACCTTGAACGTCGCATCCGCCGGCCGCCAGAAGGTCGGGAAGGTGTAGCCGACGAGCCAGTATTCGATGCTCTCGTAGAAGGTGATCCGGCGCGGCGGCACGGGCGCGGCGAAGACCGGATCGCCCGTCATGTCGCAGGCGGTCCAGTCCGCCTCCCAATTGTCCTTCACGAGGCCGGCGATATAGGCCGGGTGCGCGGCCTCGATCTGGAAGCGCCTGACCTCCGGCGAGATCGCCTTGATCGTGACGTTGTCCTTCTCGGCACAGAGCACCGGCTCGGATTCGTTGCGGACCTCGACCGCGACGTCGCTGGCGGCGAAGGCTGGGGAGGCAAGCAGGCCAAGGCTGATGAGGAGAGGGCCTAGCAGCGGGTGCATGATGGATCCTGATGATGCGGAACGGTGTGTTTGCGACATGGGATACTGACTACGGCATAGCAAGCGCGCGGGAAATCGGGTACGCTGCCACGATGACCAAACTGCTCGCAGAGGCTTTGGCCGCAACGGACAAACTGCCGCCCGACGTGCAGGACGAACTCGCGCGCATGATCCTCGCCTTCACCGGCAAGGAGGGCGAGGTGTATGAGCTTTCCGATGAAGAACTCGCCGATTTGGAGACGGCGCTCGGAGAAGCGGATCGGGGCGAGTTCGCAACCGATGAGGAGGTTGCGGCGCTGTGGACGACACACAAGCTCTGACTGTTCGTTACACGCCGACCGCCCGGTCCGATATCAAGCGCATTCTCGATTACATCGGCGATCAGTCGCCACAGACCCGCGGAAGCCTCGAAATCCAGTTCCAAACTGTTTTCGATCTTCTTCGCAGCTACCCCTTCGCCGGAGCCAAGACGAGCCGGGCTCGCCTGCGCCGACGCGTGGTTGCCGGTTACCCCTATGTGATCTTCTATCGCGTACAATTGTCAGCGCTTGTGATCATCGCCGTGCGCCACACGGCGCGCCGTCCACGATTTCCGTAGATCGCCATCACCGCGCCAGCACCGCATAAACATCCCCCGAATTCGCCTCATGCGGCAGCGCCCGGAGGTACTCGCCCATCGCCTCGGCGCTGGCGTTCTCGGCAAGCTCGAACCGCTGGCTCTCCCCGAGCGCGACGTTGAAGCGATAGCGACCGAGCGTCTCCAGAATGGCGAGGCAGGCTTCGGCGACCTCGCGCTGGATCGTGGTGAACTCGAAGGAGATCACCGGCACAGGCCGGGTCAGCCCGGCCAGCACCTGCGCCTCGAACCCCTCGACATCGATCTTGATGAAATCGGGGAGCCCGAACAGGGCGACCAACGCATCGAGCGTCGTGCAGGGCACCGCGATTTCGTGGTCCCAGACCTGTTCCTTCCAGCCATCGGCGCCCCGCGCAGCGTCGATGAACGCGTCCGATGCGGTTGATACGGTCGGATTTTCGCTGTTGATCCTGAGCGTCACCGTTCCTTCGCGCTCGCCGCAGGCGGCCTGAAGCAGCGAAACCTGGCTGTCGCGACCATGGATCAGGCGGATGGCGCGCGCCGGCCCCGGCTGCGGCTCCAGCGCGACGACGCGCGCGCCCAAGCGCCGGAAGGACGAGATCCGGTCGCCGACATGCGAGCCGATGTCGAAAGCGAGGTCGCCTTGCTTGAGGAAGCGTCCGTAGAGCGCATCCATCGCGGCATTGCGGGCGGCGTCGCCGTGATAGACCCGCAGGGAGCGCGACAGCGCCCTGGCGGTGCCCCTGGGATAGGCGACGGGCACGCTCATGGCCGCGTCCCGACGCCGATCGCCCGCAGGACGGGCGGCGGATCGAAATCCTCAGGGATGCCGCAGAGCCCGTGGCGTGCGAACCAGCGCCCGACGCCGGGCACTGCCGTCAGCATGGCGAAGGGGATCGCCAGCAGATAGCCCGCCGTCAGCGGCAGCGACCAGAGCAGCACCGTCGGCGAGAGCCAGAGCAGCGTCCCGAAAATGTAGAGCCCGAACAGCAGATGCGGCCACAGGCCGGCGAAGGCCGTGGCGAAGGACAAGGCATAGGCGTCGCGCGCCTGCCCGTTCCAGCCGATCTTCGCCCGCCCGAAGGCGAGGCCCACCATGAAGATCGTGGTACGAAAGGACGAAACCGCGCCCTGCAGGAAGGCGAAGACGATCTCGATCAGCGAGGAGGCGATGAAGCGCCCCGTGCCGCCATAGCGCCGCGTGCCGCCCTTGGTGAGCAGGATGTCGGCGAAGCCCGCGAGCTTGGGCGAAAGATACATCGCGAAGAACAGCACATAGAGGAAGGCCGCCAGACCCGAGGGGTAGTTCGCGATGCCGGCGTCCTCGACGACCTTGACCGGAAGCAGCGCGATCATCAGCGTCCAGGCCGGCAGCCCTAAAAACATCAGGATCGCCCAGACGAGCTGGAAGCGGCTCATCGGCTTGAGGCCGGGCAGATCAAGCAGCTTGAGATATTGCAGGTTGCCGAGGCACCAGCGCAGGTCGCGCTTGGCGAAGTCGAGCATGGTGGGCGGGTTCTCCTCCCAGCTTCCCATCTCGGTCGGCAGCACGCGGACCTCATAGCCGGCGCGGCGCATCAGCGTCGCCTCGACCTGGTCGTGGCTCATCACGGCTCCGCCCAGCGGCGGGCCGCCCGGCAGAACCGGCAGATGGCATTCGTCACGGAAGGGCTGGATGCGGACACAGGCGTTGTGGCCCCAGAACGGCCCGCATTCGCCGATCCACCAGGCCGAGCCCATGGTGTAGGGCCGCATTCCGTGGCGCATACCGAACTGGAAGATGCGCGCAAAGGCGCTCTGCGACGGCATGCCGACGACGAGGCTCTGCAGGATGCCGAGTTTTGGATGCGCCTGCATCATCCGGGTCAGTTTCACGATCGCCTCGCCCGACATCACGCTGTCGGCGTCGAGCGGCAGCATGACCTCGTAGCGGTCGCCCCAGCGCTCGCAGAACTCGCGCACATTGCCGGCCTTGAAGCCGGCATTGTCGGTGCGCCGGCGATAGGTCAGGCGCGCGGCCTCGCCGAGTTCGCGCGACCACTCCGCCGCAAGCACCTCCTCGGAGGCCGCGACCACCGGGTCGTTGGTGTCCGACAGCACGAAATAGTCGAACCATGCGCCCTCGCCCGTGGCGTCGACGCTGTCCTTGACGACGCGCAGGCGCGCGAAGGCGCGGCCCGGATCCTCGTTGCGCAGCGTCATCAGGATCGCGGTGCGGATCGAGACCGGGGTTTCGACATCGCCATCGGCCGCGAAGGGCGCGACCTGCTCCTGGCCGTCATCCGCGCCGTGCAGCAGCCAGAGCCCGATCACGGCGTTCCAGAAGCCCAGCACCGTCCAGGGCGCGCCGAACAGGAAGGCGATGAAGATCGCGACGTCGGTGACGGTCCAGCCGCCCGCGCCGAGCACCCGCGACAGGCCAAAGAGCAGCGCGCCGAGCGTGACGAGGTTCAGCGCCAGCACGAGCCAGCGCCGCGCGCTCAGGGTGACGGTCGTCTGGACGCCGGCCGGCGTCAGGCCGTTGCGCTCCTCTTGCGCGCCCGGCTGGAACGTGGTCGGAGCGGGACGCTGGTTCATGGCGCTTTCTGTCATGCGATCGGGCGGGATGATGCGGCGAGGATGGCCGAGGAACGTCAATGAGCAAGAACCTAAAGCCGGCAAGCCCTGACGGCGCAAGGCCGCAGGCGACCGCGCTCTGGTATGTCGGACCGCGTGAATGCGCCCTGAACACCGGGACGTTGCCTGAACCCGGCCCCGATGACTGCCTGGTCCGCACGCTCTGGAGCGGCGTCAGCCGCGGCACCGAACGGCTCGTCTTCGAGGGCCGCGTGCCGCAGAGCGAGCGCGAACGCATGCGCGCGCCCTTCCAGGACGGCGATTTCCCGTTTCCGGTGAAATACGGCTACTGCGCCGTCGGCACGGTCGAGGCCGGCCCTGCCGATATGGTGGCGAGAAATGTATTCTGCCTGCACCCGCATCAGGATGTCTTCGTCGCCGCCCGCGACCGGCTGACGCTGGTCCCCGACACCGTGCCGGCGCGCCGGGCCGTGCTCGCCGCCAACATGGAGACCGCGCTGAACGCGCATTGGGATGCAGGCTCGGGCCCGGCCGACCGCATCGTGGTGGTCGGCGGCGGCGTGCTCGGCCTGCTCGTCGCCTGGATCGCGGCGCGGTTGCCCGGCGCGGAGGTCACGCTGGTCGATGTCGACCCGAGCCGCGCCGCGCTCGCGAGCCATCTCGGCGTCGGCTTCGCGCTGCCGCCGGATGCGCCGGCCGACGCCGACCTCGTCTTCCATGCCAGCGCCAGCGCGTCGGGCCTCGCCACCGCCATCGGCTCCGCCGGTTTCGAGGCGCGGATCGTCGAGTTGAGCTGGTATGGCGAGGGCGCGGTCGCGGCCCCGCTCGGCGGCGCGTTCCATGCGAAGCGGCTTCAGTTGATCTCCTCGCAGGTCGGCCAGATCGCGTCCTCGCGCCGGCCGCGCTGGGATTACGCGCGCCGCGTCCAGGCGGCTCTGGCGCTGCTGGCGCTGGATGACGGGCTCGACGGCCTGATCACGCAGGAGATCGCATTCCAGGAGACCGCGACTGCGCTCCCTAAGGTGCTGTCGCCGCATTGGCGCGGACTGACAGCCGTGCTGCGCTATTGACCTGACGCCGCGGTCTTGGCCAAGACAGGGCCTCGACCCGGCCGCCGCCGGCGCGCAGGAGCTCTCAGCCCATGTTTTCCGTCGAAGTCCGCGATCGCATCATGATCGGCCACTCCCTGCCCGATCCGTTCTTCGGTCCTGCCCAGAACATGCACGGCGCGACCTTCGTCGTCGATGTCGCCTTCTTCCGGGAGCAGATGACGCGCCAGAACGTCGTGGTCGATATCGGGGCCGCGCTCGACGTGCTCAACAGGACGCTCAAACCCCTGAACTACCAGAACCTCGACACGCTGCCGCAGTTCGAGGGCGTGCTCACCACCACCGAATTCCTTTGCAAATACATCTTCGACGCGATGGCGCAGGCGGCGAAATCCGGCGCGCTCGGCGCCGATGGCGCAGGGCTGGCGAAAATCCGCGTCACGCTTCACGAGACTGATCTGGCCCGCGCGAGCTACGAGGGCGCGCTCGCGTGAGCGAAATCGTCTTCGCCATTCCCGGCGACCTCTCCCTGCCGACCGGCGGCTATGCGTACGACCGCAGGCTGCTGGCGGAATGGCGCGCGTCCGGCGTCCCGGCGCGCCATCTCCCCCTGCCCGGCTCCTTTCCCGACCCGACGCCCGGCGACCTCGCGCAGACCGGCCACGCGATTCTGTCTCAGCCCTTCGACTGTGCCCTGCTGATCGACGGGCTCGCCTATGGCGCGTTCCCCGAGAGCATCGCGGCGGGGCTTGCTGGCCGCGTCGTCGCGCTGGTCCATCACCCGCTCGGGCTGGAGACGGGGCTTTCGCCGGAGCGCGCCGCATCGCTGCTGGCGGGCGAAGCCGCGGCCTTGCGCCATGCCAGCGCCGTCGTCGTCACCAGCGCGACGACGAAGCGCCTGCTGGTCGCCGATTTCGGCCTCGACGAGGCGCGCATCACCGTCGCGGTTCCCGGCGTCGATGCCGCTCCGAGGGCTCAGGGCAGCGGCGGCGGTCCGGTGTCGCTCCTGGCGGTGGGCTCGCTGGTGCCACGCAAGGGCTACGACGTGCTCGTCGCAGCGGTGACCGGGCTGGCCGACAGGGACTGGCGGCTGACGATCATCGGAGCCGATGACCGCAGCCCCGCCACCGCGCAGGGGTTGCGGGCCCGGATCGCGCAGGCCGGGCTCGATGGCCGGATCACGCTTGCCGGCGCGGTCCCGGACGCGGCGCTCGCCGAGGCCTACGACCGTGCCGATCTCTTCGTCATGCCCTCGCTGTTCGAGGGCTATGGCATGGTGTTGACCGAGGCGCTGGCGCGCGGCCTGCCGATACTCTGCACCACGGGCGGTGCAGCCGCCGAGACCGTCCCGCACGGGGCGGCCGTCAAGGTTCCTCCGGGCGAGGCCGACGCCCTTGCCAAAGCCCTGGCGAGGCTGATTGATGAGCCGCCCATGCGGGCAAGCCTGGGCGATGCCGCATGGGCGGCAGCCGGCTCCCTGCCGCGCTGGCGCGACACGGCGGCGATCGTCGCGCAAATCTGCCGGAAGGTGATGTGATGGGTGGTTTCTCCCCCGACTGGCTGGCCCTGCGCGAGCCGTTCGACCATGCGGCGCGCAATCCGCAATTGCTGGCCGCCGTCGGCGCGCATTTTGCCGCCAAACCGTCGATCACAATCATCGATCTCGGCTGCGGCGCGGGCTCGAACCTGCGCGGCACGTTCTCGGCCCTGCCCCAACGCCAGCACTGGACGCTGGTCGACTATGACGAGCGCCTGCTCGCCGTCGCCCGCGACCGGCTCGCCGCCTGGTCCGACGAGGCGCGCGAGCAGGGCGAGGAGCTTGTGCTGTCGAAAGCCGGAAAATCGCTCACCGTCGATTTCCGCAAGGCCGATCTGAACAAGGATCTCGAATGGGTGCTGGGCTGGCAGCCCGATCTCGTCACGGCCGCCGCCCTGTTCGACCTGGCCTCGAAACGCTGGATCGAGCGTTTCGTCGCGGCGCTCGCGGGCCAGCGGCTGCCGCTCTACACCGTGCTGACCTATGACGGCCGTGAGAGCTGGAAGCCGCCGCACCCCGCCGATGCGCGCATGCTGGCCGCGTTCAAGCACCATCAGCTCACCGACAAGGGCTTTGGTCCGGCCGCGGGACCCGCCGCGACCGAGATCATGGCCGAGGCCTTCCGCAAGACGGGCTTTGCCGTCTCGACCGGCGACAGCCCCTGGCTGATCGAGGATGGCGCGGGCGCCTTCGCCAACGCGCTGACGGCCGGCATCGCCGAAGCCGTGCGCGAAACCGGCCATCTCGACGCCGGGACGATCGCCGGCTGGCTCGAAGCGCGCCGGCATTCGGCCTCCGGCCTGGTCGGCCATCACGACCTCTGGGCCCGCCCGGTCTGAGAGCAGCTCAGTCGCGCTTCGGCAGCATCCGCCGCAGCACGCCGTCCTTGAGGATCAGGTGATGGTGCAGCGCCGCCCCGATATGGACGGCCGCGAGCGCGCCGATCAGCCATGCCAGCCAGCCATGCAGCGCCAGCACCCGCTTGGCGGCCGCCTCGTTCGGAGCGGCCAGAGCCGGCAGGTCGAACAGGCCGAAGATGCCGAGCGAGGGATAGAGCGAGACGCCGATCCACCCGAGCAGCGGCACGATCAGCAAAAGCCCGTAGAGCAGCCAGTGGACCGTATGCGAGGCCGCCTTCTGCCACCAGAGCAGGCCCGGCTCGTCGGGCGGCGCGCCGCGTATCAGCCGATAGGCAAGCCGGCCCGCCATCAGCCAGAGCAGGAGGAAGCCGAGCAGCTTGTGCGTGCTGTAGAGCGCGTTCGTGAGCCCGTCCCAGACATTCATGCTGTTGCCGCGATAGGTCATGGCGATGCCCAGCGGGATCATCACGAGAACGCCGGCGGCGCTCGCCCAATGGAGGCGGCGCGCGACAGGACTGTAGACCCTTTGGCCAAGGCCGGCTGTCGTCATCCGGTCATGGTCCTGCATCTCAATCCTCCCGTTCGGCTCTTCGCCGGCATCTGACGGTCCGCCGGTCGCGACCATTCATCTCGCGTTCAACGTGTCATTCCTATACGGGCCGAGGCAACAGATTGGATGGCCGTCGCCTCAGAGCCAATGCGAATATCCGGATCGCGGTTCCACCTGAACTGGAACAGTTCCTCCGGCGGCACGTTTGGTTCGGGCGTCAATCGCACCTACATCCGGCGCGACAGGCCGACCGTATGAGATACATTCCTCCGCCGACCTCCGGCGCAATCTGACGGACACTGCAATGCCTAAGTCGCGTACGCTGTTCGGACGCCCGGACGAGACCAGCCTTGTGACGGTCGATCGCGCGTTGGCGGAGTTCCGCTCCGGCCGCCCGGTCCTGCTGCGCGACGGCGAAAAGCTGGCGTTGGCGATGTCCGCGGAACTGGCCGACGCCGATTTGGCAGGCCGCCTCGGCGAGATCGCTGCCGGACGCGCTCACCTTGTCCTCAGCGCGGCGCGGCTGCGCCGCATCGGCGCGAAGGGCCGCAGCGAAACCGGAATTTTCGCCATGCCCGTCATGGACTTGGCCCGCATCGAAATGCTGGCGCTGAAGACCGACGGCAGGATGGATGCGCCCGTTGCGCCCGCCTCCGCCATCGACGAAGCCGCGCTCGAACTGGCGCGCCTGTCGCTTGTTTTGCCGGCGATCGTAATCGTGCCGGTCACGGCCGAAGCCGTCGCGGGCGAGCCGCTGGTCGAGGTCGCGATCGCGGCGGTCAACGCCTACCGTCAGGCCCAGGTCGCCTCGCTTGCGATCGTCGGCCGCGCGCCGGTTCCGCTCGAGGGCGCGCCCGAAACCGAGTTCGTCGTGTTTCGCGGCGGCGAGGGCCTGCGCGATCAGGTCGCCATCATCGTCGGCAACCCGGACCTGTCCGAGGCCGTTCCGGTGCGGTTGCACTCGGCCTGCCTCACCGGCGACCTGTTCGGCTCGCTGAAATGTGATTGCGGCGACCAGTTGCGCGAGACGGTGCAGTGGATGGCCGAGAACGAGGGCGGCATCCTGCTCTATCTCGACCAGGAGGGCCGCGGCAACGGCATCTCCAACAAGATGCGCGCCTACAAGCTGCAGAGCCAGGGCTGGGACACCTACGATGCCGACGAGGTGCTCGGCTTCGATCTCGACCAGCGCCATTTCGATTTCGCCGCCGCGATGCTGAAGGAACTCGGCGTCAGCCGCGTCACCGCCCTGACCAACAATCCGATCAAGGTCGGCGCGATCAAGGCGGCGGGTCTCGAAGTGGCGGCGACCCAGCGCGTGCTGGGCCGGCCGAACGTCCACAATGTCCGCTACCTTGCCTCGAAGCGCGACCGCGCCGGCCATTTCATCGACATGGACGCGCTGATGGCGCGCGCCGCGCCGAAGGATTGATCCTGGCCGATTGACGCCGGCCGGTTGATACCCGGTTCGGCTTCGGGCACAGCGGCGGAATGGCAGCGCCTTCTCATGACGGACCGACCAAACGCTGGCCGCTGGCCAGCGTTTTCGCGATCGTCTTCGTCGTCTGGTTCCTGCTGTCCTGGCCGTGGCTCTCGGGCGTCGTCACCATCCCCTGGGACGCCAAGGCGCATTTCCACCCGCAACTCCAGTTCCTCGCCGGCGCCCTCCACAAGGGCCTGTCGCCGTTCTGGGCGCCCTTCGTCTTCGCCGGCCAGCCGCAGATCGCCGATCCGCAATCGCTGATCTTCTCGCCCTCCTTCGCGCTGATCGCGGCGCTGAACCCGACGCCGGATTTCCGCTGGAGCGACGGCGCGGTGCTGGGCACGCTGCTGGCCGGCGCGCTCGCTATCGTCGTGCTGTTCCGGGACCGCGACTGGCACCCGGCCGGCGCGGTCGTGGCCGCGCTCTGCTTCGCCTTCGGTGCGTCAGCAGCCTGGCGCATCCAGCATGTCGGGCAGGTGCTCAGCCTCGGCTATTTCGCGATCACGCTGGTGCTGGTGGCGCGCGCGCTGGAGCGCGGCTCGCTCCTCTACGGCTTCGCGGCGGGCCTCTTCGCCGGCTTCATGGTGCTGGGGCGCGACCAGGTCGCGCTGATCGGCGTCTACGTGCTGGCAGGGCTCGTCGTCGCGGCCATCGGGATGGCGCAGCGGCCCTGGCGCGCGCTGAGGGGCAGCCTGCTGCCGCTGATCGCCGGCGGCGTCGGGGCGGTTCTCGTCGCGACGGTGCCGATTCTGCTGACGGCCTTTTTCGCCGGCGAGTCGAACCGGCCAGCCATCGACGTCATCGAGGCCGGCAAGGGCTCGCTGCATCCGGCCGCTTTGCTGACCGGTCTCTTCGCCAACCTTTTTGGCGCGGCCGGGCCGCTCGACGATTTCTGGGGCGCGCCGAGCCCGGCCTGGGAGGCGCGCTTCGGTCCGCTCCAGCTCTATCTCGCCCGCAATATGAGCCAGCTCTATCTCGGCTTCGCGCCGATGCTGCTGATCCTGGGGCTCGGCGTCCTTCGTGGCGCACTGCTGCGGCGCGAGATCGTCGCGCTCAGCATGGCCGCGCTGATCGTGCTCGTCTTCGCGCTCGGCCGCTACACGCCGGGCTTCCGGCTGCTCTTCGAGCTGCCGGGCATCGCCTTCTACCGCCGCCCGGCCGACGCGCTCTTCATTCTCGGCGCGCTGCTGGCGCTGCTGGCGGGCTATCTCACCCATCTCGTGATGAGCGACGACGCGCCTGCGATGCGGCGCGGGCACTGGCTGGCTCTGGTAGCGCTTCTGCTCGGCGCGCTCGGGCTGGCGCTCTGGCTCGCCGTCACGGTCGGCCGGCTGCATGTCGCGGCCCTGCCGCTGCTGACGGCGCTGCTCTGCGGCATCCTCAGCGCGGGCGCGCTGGTCGCCGCCCGGGGTCTCAGCTTGCAGGGCTCGCCGCGCGCCGCCGCGATCGTGCTTGCCGCGATGCTCACGGTCGATCTCTCGGTCAATAACGGCCCCAGCGAATCCACCGCCCTGCCCGCGCAGATGTACGACGTGCTGCGCGCCGACAGCGCCAACGACACCATCGCGCTGCTGAAGCGTGAGACCGCCCGCACCAAGGCTGCCGACCGGCGCGACCGCATCGAGCTCGCCGGCATCGATTTCCACTGGCCGAACGCCAGCCTCGTCCACGAGCTCGACAACACGCTGGGCTACAATCCGCTCAGGCTTGGCCTCTACAGCAAGGCGACCGGGGCGGAGGATCATGTCGCCTTGCCCGACCAGCGCAAGTTTTCCCCGCTCATGCCGGGCTACCGCTCGCTGCTCGCCGACATGCTGGGGCTGCGCTTCATCGCGACAGGCGTGCCCGCCGAGCAGATCGACAAGAGCCTGAAGCCCGGCGACCTCGTCCAGATCGCCCGTACGAAGGACGTCTATGTCTACGAGAACCCGCGCGCACTGCCGCGCGTGCTGCTGGTGACGGGCGCGATGAAAGCCGATTTCGACGCGATCCTCTCGACCGGACAATGGCCGCAGGGCTTCGATCCGCGCGCGACCGTGCTGCTCGACCGCGAGCCGCCGCCGCTTCCGACAGGCCCGGCGCTGCCCGGCTCGGTTCGCATCGCCGATTACGGCACGACGGAGGTGACGCTTACGGTCGATGCCCCGCGCGGCGGCTTCGTCGTGCTGAACGATGTCTGGCATCCCTGGTGGCAGGCCGAGATCGACGGGAGGCCGGCTGAACTGCTGCGCGCCAATGTGCTGTTCCGCGCCGTCATGGTCCCGCCGGGGCGCTCGACGGTGCGCTTCGTCTTTCGGCCCTTCGAAGGACTCTATGCCGATATCGGCAGGCGGCTGAGGGCGGCGCGCGCAGGGCCGGCGGGGTAGGGCGAACGACGGCGCGGGCCAAACATCCTTGCAAATCTGGAATCAAACTCCAGAAATGCAAGGATGATCGGGCCTTCTGCCCCGATCCGCAGCGTGCGTTTCCCGCGCCCCGAACATCCGGTCTGCGGCCTGAGCCGCTGACGCAATTGCCGCGCCGGTTGTAGTCCTCCTGCCAGTTTCGGCCACGGGCGCGTGCCAAAGGACGCCGCCCCAACCGGGAAGGCCTGCCATGACGACGACGCTCTCCAAATCTGCCCCCTCAGCCGCCAGGGCGACGCGGCGCGAATGGCTCGGGCTGATCGCCATCGCCCTGCCCTGCATGATCTATTCGATGGACCTGACGGTGCTGAACCTCGCCGTGCCGACGCTGACGAGCGAGCTGAAGCCGAGCGCGAGCCAGTTGCTCTGGATCATCGACATCTACGGCTTCATGGTCGCCGCCTTCCTGATGACGATGGGCACGCTGGGAGACCGGATCGGCAGGCGTAAGCTCCTGATGGTCGGCGCCGCCTTCTTCGGCCTCGCCTCGACCATCGCCGCCTTCTCGACCAGCGCCGAGATGCTGATCGTGATGCGCGCCGTGCTCGGCATCGCCGGCGCGACGCTCGCTCCCTCCACGCTCTCGCTCATCACCGTGATGTTCGAGGACGAGAAGGAGCGCACCTTCGCCATCTCGATGTGGATCGCGAGCTTTTCGGTCGGCGCGATCATCGGCCCGATCGTCGGCGGGCTTCTGATCGAGTACTTCTGGTGGGGTTCGGTCTTCCTGATCGCAGTGCCGCCGATGCTCCTGCTGCTTCTGATCGGGCCGCTGCTGCTGCCGGAATACAAGGCCCCCAACGCCGGGCGGATCGATCTCGCCAGCGCGCTGCTGTCGCTGTTTGCGGTGCTCGGCGTGATCTATGGCGTCAAGCGCTGGGCCGAGGCTGGGCTCGGCCTCGAGCCGGTCGCCGCCATGGCGGCAGGCGCTGCCCTGGTCCTCGTCTTCATCAGGCGGCAGGCGCGCCTGCCCGATCCGATGGTCGATCTCGCCATGTTCAGGATTCCAGCCTTCAGCGCGGCGCTGGCGATCAATCTCGCCGGCATCCTGTTCATGTTCGGCAGCTTCATCTTCCTGGCGCAGTATTTCCAGCTCGTGGCCGGCCTCTCGCCGCTGCAGGCGGGGCTGTGGTCGCTGCCTTCGGCCATCGCCTTCACCGCCGCCTCCTTCGTCACGCCGGCGCTGGTCGGGCGCTTCCGCCCCGCCACGCTGATGGTCGGCGGCATGGCGCTGTCGGCGGCGGGCTTCGTCTGGCTTGCGCTCGCGCCCGACCTGATCCAGATCGTCGCGGCCTCGGTGGTGTTTTCGATCGGCTTTACGCCCGTCATCACGCTGACGACCGGCATCGTCGTCGGCTCCGCCCCGCCGGAACGCACCGGCGCGGCGTCGGCCATGTCGGAAACCGGCGCGGAGCTCGGCGGCGCGCTCGGCGTCGCCATCCTGGGCAGCCTCGGCGCAGCGCTCTATCGCAATGGCATGGCCGATTTCGGCCTGCCCGGCGTGGCGGCCACGACGCTGGAGCCGGCGCGCGCCACGCTCGGCGGCGCGCTCGCGGCGACGGCCGGACTTGCGCCAGAGCAGGCGGCGGCGCTGCTGTCGCAGGCGCGCGAAGCCTTCATGACCGGCTTCCGGGCGGTGGCGGCTCTGTCGATCCTCGGCATGGTGTTCTGCATAGCCGTGACGCTGGGCGTGCTGCGCGACGCCAAGGCAAGCGGCGGGCATTGAGCGAAGAACAGCCTACCCCAACGCCGCCATCGCAGCGACCGGCTGCACCGGCAGGCCAGCCAGCACGCTCTCCAGCCCCTCCGGATCGACAGCCCCACCGCGGATCGTCTCCTCGCGATGGATGCCGCCGGCGATGAAGAGGCTGTCGAAGCCCATCAGGCGAGCGCCCGCCAAATCGGTGCGCACCGCGTCGCCGATCACCAGCACTTTTGCCGGATCGACCGGGTGGCCGCCGCGCGCCGTCCGCGCCGCCTCCAGCGCGAGATCATAGGCCGGACGATAGGGTTTTCCGGCCCAGGCGACCGCGCCGCCAAGCTCCTCGTAGATGATCGCCAGCGCGCCGGCGCAGGGCAGGAGTCGCTCGCCGACATGGACGACCAGATCGGGATTGCCGCAGATGAAGGGCACGCCCCGGCCCGCGAAACGCTCCAGCAACGGCCGGTACTGCTCCGGCGTCTCGGTCTTGTAGTCGTTGAGTTCGGTCGCGACGACGAGCTCGGCCTCGTCCTCGCCGACGAGTTCGATATCGGCGCCGGTGAAGATCGCGCGGTCCTCCTGCCAGCCGATATGGAACACCTTGCGGTGATGGCTCTCGGCGATCAGCGCCTTGGTGACGTCGCCGGACGTGACCAGCCGGTCCCAGCAATCGCGCGGCACGCGCTTTTCGTCGATCACCCCGGCGACCTGCTCGGAGGGGCCGGGCGCATTGGAGAGCAGCACCACCGCCCCGCCCTTTTCGCGGAACGCCGTGAGCGCGGCGCAGGCCGGCTCCAGCGCCCACAAGCCGTCATGCACGACACCCCAGACATCGCTGATCAGCACGTCGTAGCGCGCGAGCAGCTTGCCCGCTTGAGTCAGGATCGGAACGGTCATCAGTTGGCTTTCTTGGTCCGGGTTTTTTCGGCTTCGAGCGCGATGCGCGCCTCGACCTGCGCCCGGCGCGGCACCGGAGCGACCGCGCCATACCCTTCCGTCGAGAGTGCCGCGGCGACATTGGCGTAGGCGCCGGCCGCAAACGCGTCGCCGGTACGGATGTATTCGGCGAGGAACGCGCCGTCATAGCAGTCGCCCGCGCCGGTCGCGTCGATGCAGTCGACCGCGATCGGGACCAGCCGCTCGCGACGCTCGGTCGTCGCCACCAGCGAACCCTCATGGCCGAGCGTCAGCGCCACGACCTTCGCGCCCATGCGGAGGTAGACGTCGGCGATGGCGTCGGGGTCTTCCAGCCCGGTCAGCAGCTTCGCGTCGTCGAGGCCCGGCAGCACGATCTCGGCCATCGCGCAGGCGGCGTGGACGATGGCGCGCGCGCGCGTCAGCGGCCAGAGCTTGAGGCGCAGATTCGTGTCATAGGCGGTCAGCACGCCGTTTTCGCGCGCGATCGCGAAGGCCTCGAAGACGGCGTCGGCGGCGCTCGCCGAGATCGCCTGGCTGATGCCCGAGGCCTGCACGATTTTCGCCGACGCGATGGCCTCGCGCGGCAGGTCGCCGGGGCCGTAGAGGCTCGCGGCCGACCCCGCCCGCAGATAGGAGAACACATGGCCGGAGGGGCCGTGATCGACGAAATAGAGACCCGTCGGCGCGCTTTCGTGTGTCGAGACCAGGGCGTCGTCGACGCCCTCGCGCGCCCAGAGCGCGCGGATCGAGCGGCCGGCCATGTCGTCGCCGAGCGCGCCTGCATAGGCGGCGCGAGCGCCCTGCCTGGCGGCCGCCACCGCGCAATTGGAGGTGTCGCCGCCATGGCCGAACTGGAATGCGCCGGCATCGGCCCGGGTCGCGTTGAACTCGCCCAGCGGCTCGCCGATGCAGAGCAAATCGATTGAAGTCTCGGTCACGGGCCTTACGCACCTTCTCGGCGGCGGGAGGCCTTCCTAAACCATGGCACGCGTCCGGGGAAAGCGGCTTTGCTGCGACCCAGCGGCTACTCGGCGGCTACTCGGCGGCTTCCTGCACCGGCGGCAGCGTCATCAGCCGCTCGGCGATCTTGGTGATCTCGTCTCGCAGCGCCGCATTGTCGGGGCCGCGTCCGGCGCGGCCGCCCTTGCGGGCTTGCGCCAGCTCGCGCTTGAGCCTGGCGCGCTCGGTCCGGATCTGGGCGAGGTCGGCGCGCAGCGTCGCAACTTCGGAGAGCACATCCTCGAGCTTGGGCGCATCGCTCGCGATGCCCGCCGCCTGCATCTCCAGCGCCGCGATCCGCGCATGGGCGAGATCGAGCGCGGTATTGGCCGAGCCGAGCGCGGCCTTCGCCTCGGCGAGCGCCTGCTCGCGCGCGTTGAAGCGGTCCGTCAGTTCGTCGCGCTTGCCTTCCAGGATCAGGATCTGCGTGCGGCTCTCGACCTGGTTGACGCGCAGTGCATCGAGCTCGTAGCGCAGCCGCGACAGCTCGGCCTCGCGCTCCGCGAGCAGAGCCTCGATGCGGCCCACCGTCCTGCGCTCGTCGCCGAGCTCGGCGCTGCGCGCGGCGAGGTCGGCGCCGGTGCCGGTCAGCGACGCCCGCGTCTCGGCGAGCGAGGCTTCGAGGCTGGCGATGTCGGCGACGCGCTTGTCGAGCAGCGCTTGCGTCGCCGCATGCCCGGCAACCTCGCCGGCGAGCGTGACTCGGGTGGCGGCGAGGTCGTCGCGCGTCGCGGCGAGGTCGGCTGTCAGCCCCGCGATAGCGGCGTCGCGCGCGGCGAGATCGCTCTCCAGCCGCGCGATCCTCATGTCGCGCTGGCCGACCTCCTGCATCGCGCCCGCGCGCGCGGAAAAACCGCGCTCGGCCTTCTGCTCAAGTTCGCGCTCGCGCAGCGCCAGTTCGGCGCGCAGATGGTCGCGGTCGGCGGCGATCTCGGCCAACGAAAGCGGAAACGCGGCCTCGGCCCGCTTGCGCGCCAGCCTGTCGGCGCGACGCGCGAGCGACGGCAGCGCCGCGAGCGCGAGCAGGCTGGCGCAGAGGAAGCCCAGCGTGACCAGCATGACGGCTTCGATCAAGGCAGAGGGCTCCGTGGCGACGAAAGGCGGTCGCGAAATCTTAGCGAAACCTTTGCCATGACGATACCGTCATGGCGATAGACCGAAACGCCTGCGCTCAGAAGGGGTTCCAGGTCGCCTGCGGCGTGAACTTCAGATAGCCGAGATTGACGCCGAGCCGCCAGCCGACGCCGGTGCGGATCGGCACCATCATCACGCCGTCGGCCGCCATCGCGGTGAAGCCGAAGCCGCCGATGAAATAGGCCGAACCGTCCACGCCGACGAAGCGCTGGTAGAGCGCGTCGACCGAGGGCAGATTGTAGACCAGCACCATGGTGCGCGCGCCCTCCCCGCCGAAATCGAACCCGACGGACGGCCCCTGCCAGAACACCTTGCGGTCGCCGGCATTGCGGGTGAACAGCGTGCCCTCGCCATAGCGCAGGCCGCCGACGAAGGCGCCGGACGCCTCCTGGCCGAGAATGTAGCCGTTCGGCTCGCCCCAGCGCCGCACCGCCTCCTCGACCGCGAGCGCGAGCCCGCGCGAGACGTTGCCGAAGAACTGGTGGCCGGAGTTGACGAGTTCGTTCTGGGAAAAGGAGCGCGGCCCCTGATTTGCGGCGGCGTACTGGGACTGCGCCGTAGCGGGCGGGCTGAGGGCGCTCGCGGCCGCGAGCATCAGGCCACCGAGCAGAAGATTGCGGCGGGTCTGTTTCATGAGAAAATCTCCGGGCGGATCGCCAGATCGGGTGAACAGGGCCGGGCCGGCGCTCGATCGTCGCCGGGACGGGCGGAGCCTGCTTGAACCGGGCATTGCCCGGATCGGCTCCGACTTCACGCATGACGCCAGATTCGAACGCCGCACGCCTGAACGCATCACTTCGGTAACCAATCTGATACCCGGCAAGTGTATCCAACCCGTGAAGATTCCGGCCTCGATGGGCCGATTGCTCACGATCGCAGAATGCGAGGATTTGCCGCGATGAAGGCTGCAGCATGGCGAAGCCGGGGTGGGATTGCGGTTGCGGGCCTGATGATGGCGGGGCTGGGCCACGCGGCGATCGCCAGGACCGGGACCGCGCCTAAGCCTCCCCCGGCGACGATCGGCCTTCCCTCCGGACTGCCCGACCTGCCGGCCTTGGGCGAGGCGATGCAGCGCGACCTGAGCTCGGGCCTGGCGCTGAACGGCTACGACCCGGTCGCCTACCGCAGCGAGGGCCGCGCCACGCCCGGTTTGGCGCGGTTTGAACTGATCCATCGCGGCGTCGTCTGGCGCTTCGTCTCGGCGGCCAATCGCGCGGCCTTCGGCGACGCGCCGGATGTCTACGAGCCTGCCTTTGCCGGTTTCGATGGCCTGGGCGTGCTGGAAGGGCGCGCGATCGAGACCAATCCGACCCTGTTCGCCGTGGTCGGCCATCGGCTCGTGCTGTTCCGCACGCCGGAGAACCGCCGGGACTTCATCGCCCGGAGCGCCGCGATGGCGCAGGCGGACGCCCGCTGGGGCGAGGTCTACGAGACGATCGCGCGCTGAGCCTGCTCCGGCAGCGCCGCGAGCGCGCGCCGCGCCAGGGCGAGGCTGCCGGCCGCGACGAAGGGCGGATTGCGGAACTGGCGGTCGACGCAGCCATAGCGCGGCGCCGCCCCGTCCAGCGTCAGCACGACGCCGCCCGCCGCCTGCAGGATGGCGTCGCCGGCCGCGATGTCCCATTCCATGGTCTGGCCGCCACGGGCATGAAAATCCGCCTCGCCCGACGCGATCAGTCCGAACTTCACCGCCGACGACACCGTCAGGCGCGCGCTTGCGCCAACCGCGCTGGTCAGCCCGTCGCTCAGCGCGTCGCCATGGAAGCGGCTGACCAGCGCCACCGGGCCCTCGGCCGGCTCAGCGCGGACGCCGATCGGCGCGGCCTCGCCGAGCAGCGCGCCCGACTGGTCGAGCCGCCGGGCGAAAGCGCGCCCGCCGCCATACCAGAGTCGGCCGATCTGCGGGGCCGCGATCGCGCCGGCGACCGGGCGGCCGCCGCTGACGATCGCGATCGCGACGCAATAGCTTTCGCCATCGGCCAGGAACTCGCGCGTGCCGTCGAGCGGATCGAGCAGGATGAAGACCGGGCCGGGCGCCACGGCCTCGGCGCTCTCCTCGCTGATCACGGGGAAATCCGGCAGGAGCCGCGCCAGCGCGGCCTTGGCGGCGGCGTCGGCCGCCAGATCCGCCGAGCAGACCGGCGACCCGTCCGCCTTCAGCTTTACGTCGCGCGCGAGCCGCATGGAGAGCAGCACGGAGGCGCTGATGCGGGCGGCCTCTGCCAGGCGGCGCGCCAGTTCGTCCCGGTCGACGAGGCGGGGATCGTCGAGGCCGATCACGGCGCGCGCTCCGGCCATGATTGGCGCGGTCGATGAAACAGGGTTAACCACATGCAAACCAAGCTGCCGCCATATCGTCATCAGACGATCTCCCGGAAACCGGGAGCGCCCTTACCGCCGATCCAGGACGCAAAGCCATGACCGCCATCTCGCTCGAGCCGCTCGACCTGGCCGCGCTTCTCTGCAGCCGGGTCTGTCATGACGTGATCAGCCCGGTCGGCGCCATTGTCAACGCGCTGGAGGTGCTCGAGGAGGACGACCCTTCGATGCGCGACTTCGCGCTCGACCTGATCAAGAAGAGCGCGCGCAACGCCTCGGCGCGGCTCCAGTTCGCCCGTCTCGCCTTCGGAGCGGCTGGATCGGCCGGCGCGATGATCGATCTCGGCGACGCCGGAAACGTCGCCAACGGCTTTCTCAACGACGAAAAGCTGTCGCTCGACTGGGAAGCGCCGCGCGCATTGCTGCCGAAAAACCAGGTCAAGCTGCTCCTCAACCTGCTGATCCTGGCCACGCATGCCGTGCCGCGCGGCGGCAAGCTCGTCTCGCGCGCCACCGTCGAGGGCGAACAGGGCAGCTTCGTGATCACCGCGACAGGCTCGCATGCGCGCATTCCCGCCCATGTCGAGGATCTTCTGGCGGGCGAATCCGACACCGGCGCCATCGACGCCCATGCCGTGCAGCCGGTCTATACCGGCATGGTGGCGCGCGCCGCCGGCATGGCGATCTCCTTCGCGATCGAGGCCGACACGGTGACGATCCGGGCGCAGAAGGCGGACTGAGCCGGAAGTCCGCCGCAGGCGCGCGAATGCTTGCGCTTTCGCGCCGATCTCAACCGATCATAAACCCTTCTTCTGCTTAGATCGTCGCAGCATTAGTTGCGTGGGTGATGGTCTCCGGCATGGACGATTTGCTGCAAGAGTTCCTGAGCGAGACCGGCGAGAACCTCGACACGGTCGATCGGGAACTCGTCCGCTTCGAGCAGGACCCCAACGACCGCGAGATCCTGCGTAACATTTTCCGCCTCGTCCACACGGTCAAGGGCACCTGCGGCTTCATCGGCCTGCCCCGGCTCGAGGCCCTGACCCACGCCGCCGAATCGGTCATCGGCCAGTTCCGCGACGGAGCCTCCGTCAACGCCATCGCGGTCACCGCGATCCTGGAGACGATCGACCGGGTCAAGGACATCCTGGCCGAGCTCGCCGAGAAGGGCGCGGAACCCGCCGGCAACGACGAGGCCCTGATCGCCGAACTTCGGGCGCTCGCCGAGCAGGCGAAGGCGGAACTGGCGCTGTCGGCCCCTCAAGAGGACGAACAGGCCGACCCGGTCGCGGCCTATCTCGCCCGCCATGGCGCGACCATGACGGAGGACGGGCTGGATCTGGTCTTCCGCAGCGCGCCCGGCCCGCAGCGCGGAGCAGATGGCCGCGTCGCGATGCCCGCCCCGGCTGTCGGCACGAAGACCGGCGACGCATCCGAAGGCGCGACAACCGACGATGCCGCGCCGCGCGAAATCCGCGCCAGCGGCCCCGCCACGCTGCGCGTCAACGTCGACACCATCGAGCACCTGATGACGATGGTCTCGGAACTCGTGCTGACGCGCAATCAGTTGCTCGAGATCGCGCGCAAGCAGGACGATGCCGGGCTGAAGGCGCCGCTGCAGCGGCTCTCCCTGATCACCGCCGAACTGCAGGACGGAGTCATGAAGACCCGGATGCAGCCGATCGGCAACGCCTGGTCCAAACTGCCGCGCATCGTGCGCGACCTGAGCTCCGAACTCGGCAAGCGCATCGAACTGGTGATGGATGGCGCCGACACCGAGCTCGACCGCCAGATTCTCGACCTGATCAAGGACCCGCTCGTCCACATGGTCCGCAACTGCGCCGACCATGCCATCGAGACGCCGGAGGAGCGCCGGGCCGCCGGCAAGGCCGAACACGGCACCGTCCGGGTCGCCGCGTTTCACGAGGGCGGCTCGGTCACCATCTCGGTCGCCGACGACGGCCGCGGACTCGATCTGCCCCGCATCCGCCGCAAGGCTCTGCAGCGCGGGCTCGCGACCGAGAGCGAGCTCGAGCGCATGAGCGACGCCGCGATCGGCAATTTCATCTTCCATCCCGGCTTCTCGACCACGGAGCACATCACCGCCATTTCCGGGCGCGGCGTCGGCATGGACGTCGTCAAGGCCAATGTCGACCAAATCGGCGGGCGCATCGACGTCGCCAGCGTCCCCGGACAGGGCGCGACGCTGACGATCAAGATTCCGCTGACGCTGGCGATCGTGTCGGCGCTCATCGTGGCCGTCGGCGAGCAGCGCTTCGCCATCCCGCAGATCGTCGTGCGCGAACTCGTGCGGGTGAAGCCCGGCGCCGACCACCGCGTCGAGCAGATCAACGGCGCACCCGTGCTGCGGCTGCGCGAGCGGCTGCTGCCGATCATCTCTCTGGGCGCGCTGATGGGCGGGCCGCCCGCCACCATGGCCGACGGCTTCATCGTGGTCGCGCAGATCGGCGACCGCCAGTTCGGCATCCTCGTCGACAGCGTCTTCCACACCGAGGAGATCGTGGTGAAGCCGATGTCGACCAAGCTTCGCCACATCCCGATCTTCTCCGGCAACACGATCCTGGGCGACGGCGCGGTCGTCCTGATCGTCGATCCCAACGGCGTCGCGCGCCAGGTCGGCGCGGCGGGCTCCAGCGATGCGCTGCGCGGCGAAACGCAGCCTGGCGCGGGCGCTTCGCCCGCCGGCGAGCGCACCACCATGCTGGTCTTCCGCGCTGGCCCCGGCAGTCTGAAGGCAGTTCCGCTCTCCCTCGTCACCAGGCTCGAGGAGATCGACGCCGCGGAGTTCCAGGCGAGCAGCGGCCGCATTCTCCTCCACTACCGCAACCGTCTGATGCCGGTCGTCCCCGTCGGCGAGGCGCAAATCCGGGCCGAAGGCCTGCAACCCCTCGTCATCATCTCGGAAGGCGATCTCACCATGGGGCTGGCGGTCGACGCGATCGTCGACATTGTCGAGGAAGCGCTCGACGTCGAGTTGCAATCGACCCTGGAGCGCAGCGTCATCGGCTCGGCCATGATCCGCGGCCGCGCCACCGAAATCATCGATCTGGCCCATTATCTGCCGCTGGGCGATCCGAACTGGCTGCATGGCCGCCGCAGCGAGGCCGAGATCGCGACGCCGGCGCAGGTCCTGCTGATCGAGCCCTCCGACTTCCTGCGCGAGATGCTGAGTCCGGTGCTAAAGGCGTCGGGCCAGCGCGTCGCGCTCGCCGCCGATTTCGAAGCCGCGCGCCGGCATATCGCGGCCGGCGCGATCAGCACCGTGCTGATCGACCTCGACCGCGACCCCGAGGCGGCCTTCGCCTTCGCGCAAGCGCTGCGCGCGAGCGAGGGTGGCGCGCGGCTGCGGGTTCTCGGCACCACCACGATGACGACCCCGGATCTGCATGTCCGGGCCGCCCATGCGCGGATGGACGAGATCGTCGCGAAATTCGACCGGCGCGCCCTGTTGAACGAACTGGCCGAGCGCCGCGTCGGCATGAGGCAGGCGGCATGACCATGCTCGACACAGATCATCGCGCCACGGCCGCATCCGCGGCCGGCTTCGGCGATTCGCTCGACTACGTGACCGTCACCGTCGGCGAGCAGATCCTCGGCCTGCCGATCGGCCGCGTCCACGACGTCTTCATCGCGACGCGGATCACTCCCGTGCCGAGTGCGCCGGATGTGATCGTCGGCCTCCTCAACCTGCGCGGCCGGGTCGTCACCGCGATCTGCATGCGCAAGCGCCTCGGCCGCTTCGCCGATCTGGCCGACCACTGTAACGAGAAATGCGAACTCGTCGCGGTCGGCATCGATCTCGGCGGCGAGGCCTACGCCCTGATCGTCGACGCCGTCGGCGAGGTGATGCGGCTCGACCAGTCGACCTTCGAACCCGTTCCCATCCATCTCGACCGGAGCTGGGCGGCGCTCGCCGCCGGCGTCCACCGGCTCGACGACCGGCTGCTCGTCGTCCTCGACGTCGACGCCGTCCTGAAAATCGACCTTCCCGCGGCGGCCTGACGCCGCCTTCGGCCGTTCTGGAGAATGACCATGAAATACTGTCTCGTCGTCGACGACTCCGCGGTGATCCGCAAGGTCGCCCGCCGCATTCTCGAGGGCCTGCAGTTTCGCATCGCCGAGGCCGAGGACGGCGCGCGCGCCATCGACGCCTGCAAGGGAGAGATGCCCGACGCCGTGCTGCTGGACTGGAACATGCCGATCATGGACGGCTACGATTTCCTTCGCACCCTGCGCCAGATGCCGGGCGGCAAGCGGCCCAAGGTCGTGTTCTGCACCACCGAGAACGACATCGCCCACATCGCGCGCGCCATGCACGCCGGCGCCGACGAATACATCATGAAGCCGTTCGACAAGGAGATCGTGGCCTCCAAATTCCACCAGGTCGGGCTGCTCTGAACCGACGAACGGGCGGCGGCCCGAGGCCGCCGCCGAACCGTCCGGCGCGATACGCCAGGCGCTGCCTGCCCGCCCCCGCCGATCCTCCGGATGCGTAACGCATGATCAGCCCTTCATCTGCCTACGGCGCGCCGGCTCAGCGACCCAGAACGGTCGTGATCGCCGACGATTCCGTCGTGGTGCGCGGGCTGTTCGCGCGCTGGCTCGGCGAGAGCGGCCAGTTCCACGTCGTCGCCGTCGCCGGCGACGGCGAGACGGCGGTCGCCCATGCCGGGCGCTTCCAGCCCGACGTCATGGTGCTCGATCTCGACATGCCCGGCGTCGACGGCGCGGCGGCCCTGCCGCAGATCCTGAAGGAGAGCCCGCGCACCGGCGTGCTGCTCGCCACCACGCTGACCGAGCGCAACGCCCGGATCGCGCTGGAATGCATGACCAAGGGCGCGATGGATGTGCTCTCCAAGCCCGACAGCCGCGGCGGCATGACGCTCTCGCTCGATTTCCGCAGCGAATTTCTGCTCAAGCTCGGCAACATCGCCCAGACGCCGGTGAGGCCGGGCTCGCTGCCGCTGGAGGTCGATCTCGACTTCCCCACGAGCGGCCCGGTCAATCTCAGGCCATTGGTCACCGTGATGCCGCGCTATCTGATGATCGGCGCTTCGACCGGCGGCCCGCGCGCCGTCACCAGGGTGCTGGGCGACATCGGCGACGCGCTGCAGGACCTGACCACGCTGATCGTGCAGCACATGCCGCCGGTTTTCACCGCCTCCTTCGCCGAGCAGGTCGCGGCGCAGATCGGCGTGCCGACGCGCGAGCCCTATGACGGAGAGCGGCTCTCGCGCGGGACGATCTACGTCGCACCCGGCGGCCGCCATCTCGGCATCGAGCGCAAGCTCGGGCACATCGTCGCGAGCATTTCCGACGCGCCGCCGGTGCGCTTCTGCCGGCCGGCCGTCGACGTGCTGTTCAACGAGGCGGCGCGCCATCTCGGACCGGCGGCGCTCGGCCTGGTGCTGACCGGCATGGGCAGCGACGGCACCGAAGGCGCGGGCGCGCTTCGCCGCGCCGGCGCGGCCGTGATCGCGCAGGACGAGCTCTCCAGCACGATCTGGGGCATGCCGGGCTCGGTCGTGCGGGCGCGTCATGCCAGCGCGGTGATCCCGCTCGAGGCGATCGGTCTCGCCATCCGGAGTCTGCTCCGCGAGGGCCAGCCGCGATGACGGAGGCCGATTTCGATTTCCTGCGCGCCCTGCTGCACCAGCGCTCCGGGCTCTCGCTCAGCGAGGAGAAGCGCTATCTCGCCGAAAGCAGGCTCGGCATCCTGTGCCGGCGCGGCGGCATCGACGGCCTCGGGGCGCTGGTCCAGAAGCTGCGCTACCGGGCCGATCCCGCGCTGGAGAACGCCGTCGTCGAGGCGATGACGACCAACGAGACGCTGTTCTTCCGCGACCGCTCGCCCTTCGACCTGTTCCGCGACGTGATCCTGCCCGAGAAGCTCGCCGCCAACGCCGCGAGCCGCTCCTTGCGAATCTGGTGCGCGGCGGTCTCGACCGGCCAGGAGGCCTACTCGCTGGCGATGATCCTGGACGAGGCAGCGCAGCGTCTCGCCGGCTGGCGCGTCGAAATCCTCGGCACCGACATCTCGACAGAGGTTCTCGCGCGGGCGCGGCAGGGCGTCTACAGCCAGTTCGAGGTCCAGCGCGGCCTGCCGATCCAGATGCTGCTGCGCTATTTCAGGCAGGAGGGCGACAAATGGCAGGTCGACGAGCGCATCCGCGCCATGGTCGATCTGAGACCGCATAACCTGCTCGAAGCCAACGCCCATTTCGGCCAGTTCGACGTGATCTTCTGCCGTAACGTGCTGATCTATTTCGACGTCGCGACCAAGGCGAAGGTGATGGCGGCGCTGGCGCAGCGGCTGGCGCGGGACGGCGCGTTCGTGCTGGGCGCGGCCGAGACCGTGATCGGCATCACCACCACGATCGTGCCCGACAGGGACCATCGCGGGCTCTACCGCGAAAGCAACTCGGCCAAGGCCCAGACGGCGAGCCTCGGCCTGCCCTTCGACCGGACGCGCTCGCTGGCGGCGGCCGGGCGACGTGGCTGAAGACTCCGCGTCAGCGCGAACGAGCATCCCCCAAGAACCCATCCGCCCCAACAAAAACCCCGCCTCGCGGCGGGGTCCCCGTCAGCCTGTCGTGTACATCCGACGATCAGGCTCAAACTCTATGCCGGTCGATGATGACCGCTTCGTGACGCGCCCCCGCCAGCCCTCAGGCCGGGATGCGCTGGTCGACCTCGCTGGGCTCGCGCAGCACATAGCCGCGGCCCCAGACCGTCTCGATGTAGTTCTTGCCGTCCGACGCGTTGGCCAGCTTCTTGCGGAGCTTGCAGATGAAGACGTCGATGATCTTGAGCTCGGGCTCGTCCATGCCGCCATAGAGATGGTTGAGGAACATCTCCTTGGTCAGCGTCGTGCCCTTGCGGAGCGAAAGCAGCTCCAGCATCTGGTATTCCTTGCCGGTGAGGTGGACGCGGGCGGCGTCGACTTCCACGGTCTTGGTGTCGAGATTGACGACGAGGTCGCCCGTGGTGATGACCGATTGGGCGTGGCCCTTGGAGCGGCGCACGATGGCGTGGATGCGGGCGACGAGCTCGTCCTTGTGGAACGGCTTGGTCAGGTAGTCGTCGGCGCCGAAGCCCAGCCCCTTGACCTTGTCCTCGATGCCGGCGAGCCCCGACAGGATCAGGATCGGCGTTTTGACCTTGGCCACGCGAAGCGAGCGCAGAACCTCGTAGCCCGACATGTCGGGCAAGTTCAGATCGAGCAGAATGATGTCGTAATCGTAGAGCTTGCCGAGATCCACGCCTTCTTCGCCGAGGTCCGTCGTATAGACGTTGAAACTCTCGGACTTGAGCATGAGCTCGATCGATTGAGCGGTTGCGCTATCGTCCTCGATCAGCAGAACCCGCATGTCACGTCCCCAATTCAGCCCCGAGGCAAGCTGCCCGCGCTTATCGTCCGAACCCCCGCGGCTCAGGACGACGACGTGCTTGCCCGATGAAACGCCACGCGACACGCTACGGAGAAATGGTTAACAAACCGTGATTCCCGTATGCAAGCGCTTCATGGAAGCAGCCGCACGATCCTTGCCGAGGTGAGTCGAAATTGACACGGATCGAAACGTTCACTTCCGCGAAATCGCCTTTCGCGGAGGCCCGCTTCGAGGAACAGGGCGAAAATCACCCGGCGACACGCAGCAGCCTCGAAACACAGTGTTAATCAGACGAGTAAACGAAAGGTTTACGGCCACACTTATGAACAGCCCCCCTCGCGGCAAGGACAGGCTCTCGGCGCTCGCCGCCGCCATCGACGGGCTGGACGGGCTGACCGTCTATGGCCGCGTCACCGGCGTGAGAGGGCTGCTGGTCGAGATTTCGGGGCCGATCGGCGCGATGAGCCTTGGCGGGCGTCTCGAGATCGACATCGGCCATGGCGCGCGCGTGCCCTGCGAGGTGATCGGCTTTTCCGGCGAGAAGGCGCTGGTCATGCCCTATGGCGGGCTCGACGGCGTGCGCCGGGGCTGCCCGGCCTATGTCGACAAGGCCCAGCCCGGCGTCCGCCCCACCATGGCCTGGCTCGGCCGCGTCGTCGACGCGCTCGGCCGCCCGGTCGATGGCGGTTCGGCCCTGCCGGAGGGCGAGCAGCTCTTCCCCTATCGCGCCGACCCGCCCCCGGCCCATGCGCGCCGCCGCGTCGGCCCTCCGCTCGATCTCGGCGTGCGCGGCCTCAACGCCTTCCTCACCTGCTGCCTCGGCCAGCGCATGGGCATCTTCGCAGGCTCCGGCGTCGGCAAATCGGTGCTGCTCTCCATGCTGGCGCGCTACGCCAAGGCCGACGTCAACATCATCGGCCTTGTCGGCGAGCGCGGGCGCGAGGTGCAGGAGTTCCTGCAGGACGATCTCGGCCCGAGCGGCCTCGCACGCTCGGTCGTCGTCGTCGCGACCTCGGACGAGCCTGCGCTGATGCGCAAGCAGGCCGCGCTGACGACGCTGGCGCTGGCCGAATATTTCCGCGACCAGGGCCTGCAGGTGATGTGCCTGATGGATTCGGTGACGCGCTTCGCCATGGCGATGCGCGAGATCGGGCTCGCCGCCGGCGAGCCGCCGACGACCAAGGGCTATACCCCGACCGTCTTCGCCGAATTGCCGCGCCTGCTGGAGCGCGCCGGCCCCGGCATCGGAGACGGCGCGATCACCGGACTCTTCACCGTGCTGGTCGATGGCGGCGACCATGACGAGCCGGTGGCGGACGCCGTGCGCGGCATCCTCGACGGCCATATCGTGATGGAGCGCTCGATCGCCGAGCGCGGACGCTATCCCGCAGTCAACATCCTGAAATCGGTCTCGCGCACCATGCCCAGAGCCTGCGACCCTGCCTTCTATCCGGTGGTGCAGAAAGCGCGCGCGACGCTTGCGACCTATGCCGACATGGAGGAACTGATCCGGCTCGGGGCTTATCGCCAGGGCGCCTCGGCCGAGGTCGACGAGGCGATCCGCCTCAACCCGGCGCTTGAAGGGTTTCTCAAGCAGGCCAAGGACGAGGCGACCTCGCTGCCGGAGAGCTATCGGCGGCTGGCTGAAATTATGGGGGGGTGACGCCGCGCCGGGATTGCATAGCGGGTCTCGTTTATGCGAGGGCAAAAGAATGTCGCTCGCATCCCTCAAGTCTTTCCTCAAGTCTCTCGCAGATCGGCTCCGTGGCTGGCAGCCCGGCACCATCGTCATTCCTCACCATATACGGTGTTACCCGCGCCATGTGCTGGAACGCGCCTGCCGCGCTTCGGCGCAGCCTTTTTATCTCGGCGACGGCGTCGCGCTTGGGCGGGTTCTGGGGCGCTACAAGGCTTTTTTTGACACGACCGACCGAGGCTTCGCCTCTCATGTGCTGCTCGACGGCTTCTGGGAGATTGAGCTGACGCAGTTCATCGCGAAACGGCTGCGCCCCGACATGGTAGCCGTCGATGTCGGCGCCAATTTCGGATATTATTCGCTTCTCATGGCCGATCTGGTCGGTCCCGAAGGCCATCTCGTCGCGATCGAACCGAATCCCCGCGCGGCGCAAATGCTGACCCGATCCTTGGATCTCAACGGCTTCGCCGGCCGCAGCACGATTTTGGCCGCCGGCGCCGGCTCGCAAGCCGGCGAGGCCATTCTGTGGATTCCGGAAGGCGAGCCGAAGAATGTCCAAGTCTATCCGATCCAGGCCGGCGAGGTTCCCGATCCGGAGCGGGTCGCTGTTCCGGTGGTCGTTCTCGACGAGGTCCTGGCCGGCCACGCCCGCGTCGATTTCCTGAAGATCGACACCGAGGGGTCGGAGGAAGCGGTCATGGCCGGGCTCAGCCGCGTGATCGAGCGTTTCCGGCCGGAAATCGTCCTCGAATTCAATCCTGGCAGATACGAGGATCCAGCCGGCTTTCTGACCCGGCTGAGGGCCAGCTATCCCGTTCTCAGCATAATCGACCAGGATGGCGTCGCTACGCCCGTCACCGACGCAGTGTTGCTCGATCAAAACAACACGGAAGACCGCCTGATATTTATGAGCAACGCTGGCGGCTGACCGACGCACTCCGCAGCTAAACGCTATAGCCGTCGCACCAGTAGCGCGAGCGCGGCCAGCGCCAGCACTTGCAACACGGCTGACCCTATCAGCGTGAAGTCCGCGCCGGCCCGCTCGATGCCTGCGGCGTAGAGCAGGGGCGCGGCCGCGAAGATCAGGTTCTGCGGCACGGTCAGCCGGCCAGACATCACCGCATAGCCGCGCTGGCCGAAGAGCAGCAGTGGCAGCGTCGCGCGCGCGATCGAGAGCACGCCCGCGCCGGCCGAATAGAGCAGCACGAAGGCGATGCTGACCACGGCCGAGCCATGGGCGAGCAGCTGCAGCAGGCAGGCGGCGGCGCCGAGCGTCAGCGCATAGAGGCTCAGCCGCTCCAGCCTGACCCTGTCGCCGGCGACGACCTCGATCAGTCGCGCGGCGATCGTCGCGGGCCCGGTCAGGCTCGCGATCGCCACCGCCGAGGCGAGCGGCAGTCCCGACGCCTCGAACAGCCCGATGAAATGCAGCGGCAGGCCCCAGGAGACCAGCCCGCTCAGGCAGAAGCACGTCGCCAGCAGCACGAAGGCGGCGCGGCGCTCGGCCTGCGGCACGCGCCCGTTCAGCCGCAGCGCGGCGGCGGCGTCCTGCGCGTGGCTGAGCGGCTTGCGATGGCGCGGGATGGCGAGGTGAATCGGCAGGGCGACGCAGAGATGCATCGCCGCGAAGACGAGGCAGGCGCCGCGCCAGCCCAGCCAGTCGGAGAGGCCCGCCGCTAGCGGCCAGAAAAGGCTGGCGGAGAGCCCGGTCACCAGCATCATCACGCCGATCACCCGGCGCGCGCGCTCGTCCATGATCTGGGCGACGGTGACGCTGCCCATATTCGCCAGCGCCATGGCGTGGCCGACGCCGATGACGCACCAGGCGGTCAGATAACTCACAGGCCCCTGCGCGGCGGCGAGGCAGATGAAGCCCGCCCCGCAGATCGCCGCGCCCAGGCTCATCAGACCGCGCGTGCCATGGCGCTCGGCATGACGCCCCAGTCCGGGAGCCAGCATCGCGCCGATGACGAGCAGCACGGTGATGCCGCCGAAGACGAACTGGATCGACAGGCCGAGATCGCGGGCGAGATAGGCCGCCAGCACCGAGGGCGTCCAGTAGTTCGCGCCCCAACCGATTAGGCGCGTCAGCGACAGGCCGGCGATCAGCCGGGCATGTTCGGGCAAAGGTCGCAAGGCGGGCAAGGCGGCGAGGTCCGGGGCGTGTCCGCCGCGACGGCGGCGGCGGGACGAACTGAAACATCCAGGCTAGCAGCTTTCCCGGCAGACCGGCATGACGGGCGACGCCGGCTCCTCATGCACGAAAAGCGGCCATTTCCGGTAAGGAACGGTCAACCTCCTTGCGCCATGGTGTTTTTTGTCTCGCGGAAGAAAGTTCGGCGGCATGTCGAGGGGTCGGCATGGCGCCAGTGCGTAACCAGGAGTTGGACACGACATGAAGTCGC
>JAESGM010000384.1_pt1 | contig 43948 bp, 47 predicted proteins | sample 9269721 | NCBI WGS metagenome assembly JAESGM01 (sample SAMN15720920, study PRJNA650825) | algae metagenome | isolation source: Komarekiella atlantica HA4396-MV6 and co-occurring heterotrophs from... | place: USA: Theobald House, Kauai, HI | collected 2009-07-29
GGTCTTTACGTCTATCACTGCGCCGTGCCGCCGGTCGCCATGCACGTTGCCAATGGCATGTACGGCATGATCCTCGTCGAGCCGGAGGACGGGCTGCCGCCGGTCGACCGCGAATTCTACGTCATGCAGGGCGAGATCTACACGACCGAGGCGTTCGGTACTGGCGGGCTCCTTACCGAGGACTACGCCAAGCTGCTCGACGAACGGCCGGAATTCTTCGTTCTCAACGGCCATGTCGGGGCGTTGACGGAGCATTTCCCGCTGAAGGCCAGTGTCGGCGAGACGATCCGAATTTTCTTCGGCGTCGGCGGGCCGAACTTCACCTCGTCCTTCCATGTCATCGGCGAGATTTTCGACCGCGTCTATGTCAACGGCTCGGTGACGAGCACGCCGCAGACCGACGTCCAGACGGTAGTCGTTCCGGCTGGCGGTGCCGTGATCACGGAAATGAAGCTCGAAGTGCCGGGCCGCTACGTGCTGGTCGACCACTCCTTATCGCGGGTCGAGCGCGGACTGGCCGGCTGGCTGGATGTGGAAGGCGAAGAGAACCCGGACATCTTCTCCCACAGTGTTTGACGAGAAATTTTCGCGTATGCTGGCACGCGGCGCTCTACACAGAATGCCCCTGAAGTTTGCGCCAGCGCAAAGTTGACGGCGATCATCCAGTTAAGGTTCTCCTCGATGAATGTTCATCAAGGAGAACCAGAATGTCTGACTACCGCGCCTCTCTCATCAGCGCTTTGGCGCTTGCCACCCTGATCTGCGGCGCCAACTTTGCCCACGCGCAGGAGTTGCGCCTGCTTGAACCAGAGGCAGTTCTGGCGCTTCCAGGCAATGTTGCGGACGATGGCCTGACGCGGCGGCCTCTCGCGCAGACGGACGATGTGATCGTCGTTCGCGCCAGCCTGCCGGCCAATGCCGACATTCCGGCCCATGCTCATCCAGCCGGCAAGGTGGCATTGGTAACAGTGCTTTCCGGCAATATTGAACTGGGTCTGGGGGAAACTTTCGACGAGACCAAGCTTCAGATGGTGCCCGTCGGTGGAATGGCGGTGTTCCGTGAGAACGATCCAATGCATTTTGCCCGCAGCGGTCCGGAGGGGGCCGAGATCCTGGTTGTTGCCGTCCCTCCCGCAGCAGTCGAGGAGATCGTGCTTCAGGAGCCCTGATGCAGCCTGAGGGCTGTCGCTTCAGGGTTTGGCTGCGCCTTGCGCTGAACACATCGGGTCCACACCATACTCACGGACCGTGCGGGCTGCATCGGTGACCGCTATGGCCGAATTTAACTGTGAATCGGTCGATGACACCGGCGCTTTGCGGGGGCCTCCAGATGCAACCGCGTGAGGAATTCCAGATGGCGTTCCAAGACGTTCAACCCACCTCCCTTTCAATCGATGTCGAAGGCGTCGTTTGTCATCGTGCGTCAGCCGCCTATACTGGGCCGAACCCGCCAACGACGGCTGCCGACGATCATGAACCTTGCCAATGTTGTACTAAACGAAAAAGCGTGGAGTCGGGCCGGCCTGTTCCAAGGTCTGGAACCCGCCGCGCTCCAGCACCTGCGCGCTTCGGCGCGAAGCGTACGTTCGGCGGTAGGCGATACACTCTTCCATCAGGGCGATCCGCCCGATCATCTCTATCTCGTCACCAGTGGCGTGGTGAAATTGAGCCAGGTCACTGCGAACGGAACGCAGCATGTGCTGCGGCTCATGGCGCTTGGCGACATCATTGGATGCGTGGCGGTCTTCAACCGGCTTGCCTATCCGGTCACGGCAACGATCGAAAACGACGCCACGCTCATGTTTTGGCCAGAGCCCGTCTTTCGGCATCTGACGGAAGATCATCCCCGCCTAATGGCAAATGCTTTGCAACTCGTGGGTACCCGAACGCAAGAATTCGTAGCGCGGCTTGGCGAGATCAATGGTGCGAGTGCGGAACAGAAGGTGGCAAAGGCCGTGCTGCGGCTCGCACGCCAGGCGGGTACAAAGGAGGCCGACGGGGTGCGGATCGTCATGACGCGCCAGGATCTCGCCGACATGACCGGCATCACCTATTTCACGATCAGTCGGATCCTGAGCGACTGGAGGCGGCGCAGCCTCATAGAGGCAAGCCGGCGCGATCTGTATATCAAGAGTCCGCATGCGCTGTTCCAGATTGCCGAGGGCATCTGACGGCAAACGCGCATTTGACTTTGCAGTTCACTGCCAGGGTCGCTTGCAGATGAAGCGAGCTGGGCATCCAAAATTCAAGAACGACCGGGGCGTGGCGGAAATCCGCATCGGCGTGAAGAAATTCATGTGCGCCGGCGCTTCGGCGCCGCAGGATCATCCGCATGTCTATCTCGACATGGGTGATCTCGATACGATGCTCTGTCCTTACTGCGGCACCGCTTTCCGATTTGATCCTGGGCTCGGATCGCTCGCAGCGGACCCTCCCGATTCGTTCTTCGCCGATGAGCTCGAAACAGATTGACACAGCAATAGGCACCGTTTTCTACCGTGGAGGGGCACGGCCGCCGATCGCATCCGTCAGTCGAGTGGCAGCCAGTTGAACGGCGCCGCCTAGTTCCGCGTCCAGATCCTCGACAATGCGCGCAGCGGGACCCGAGATCGACAGGCCACCAATCGGCTCGCCATGTTCGTTGAAGACTGCGGCGGCAATGCAGCGCATGCCCGCTGTGTGCTCTCCATCGTCTACGGCCCAGCCTCGCTCACGGATAGTATTGAGTTCGATGGCAAGCGCTGCGGGATCGGTCACGGTTTGCGGCGTGAAGGCCGGCAGGCCGCGCTCTCGCACAAGTGCGGCGAGGCGCTCATCCGACCAATGGGCCATTATGGCCTTACCGATACCCGACGCATGGATGGCGCTGCGCGTACCGGCCTTGAAGTAGGCGCGAATGGGCTGCGGGGTCTCGACCTGGCTGACGAAAACGACTTCGCCATCATCGGCGATGGCGAGGTTCGCGGTCTCCCCGGTCGCGAGCATCAGTTCGCGAAGAACCGGTCGGCCGCGTTCGATGAGGCTCGTGCGTCCGAGAAAGGCCGAACCGATGCGAAACGCTTCGGCGCCGACGAACCATAACTGCCTCACAGGATCTACCTCGACCATTCCATGGGTCTCGAATGTCGAGAGCACCCGGTAGACGGTTGCCGGCGCCTGGTCGGTCGCGTCCGAAAGCTCCGTCAGCGACACGCCGTCCTGATCGGCAAGTGCCTTCAGGATAACCATAGCCCGGTCGAGAGACTGGATGATTGTCTGCTCCGGATTGGGCGTGAAGGCGCGCGGGCGCCCGCGCAGACGTTTGTAGGATTCAGACATCGAAGGTTCCAACTGAAAAACTCCAAACGCATGATAAACGGCCTCATTTCGCGCGTCGAATGGTTCTGAAAAACTTTTTCGAAAAAATTGTCGCCGAACGTCCTTTTTGTTAAACAAGAGGATAAGCGGAGGGAATGCCATGTTCAGCCAGAACCCCGTCTTCATTCCAGGTCCGAGCAACATCCCTGAGCGGTTGCGGCGGGCGGTCGACGTTCCGACGATCGACCATCGATCGAGCGCGTTCGCCGAAATCTTCCGCCCGCTTTTCGCCGGGGTGCGCGAGGTGCTGAAGAGCCGCGACGCCGAGGTGATCTTCTTCCCCGCTACCGGAACCGCCGGCTGGGAAGCGGCGATCACCAACACGCTGTCTCCCGGCGACCGGGTGCTTGCCGCCCGCCACGGCATGTTCTCGCAGCGCTGGATCGATCTTTGCCGCCGCCACGGCCTGGGCGTTCAGGTGATCGAGGCGCCCTGGGGCGCGGGCTGCCCGGTGGACGCCATGGGGGAGGCCCTGGCATCCGATGCCGATCACCGGATCAAGGCCGTGCTTGTCACCCACAACGAGACCGCGACCGGCGTGCGGTCTGACGTCGCCGGTATCCGCCGCGCGCTCGACGCCACCCGCCACCCGGCGCTCCTCTATGTCGACGGCGTCTCCTCCATCGCTTCGATCGACTTCCGCATGGACGAGTGGGGCGTCGACATCGCCGTGACGGGCAGCCAGAAAGGCTTCATGCTGCCCGCCGGCCTCGCCATCCTCGGCGTCAGCCAGAAGGCGGTCGCGGCGATGGAGGCGGCGACATGCCCGCGTTGCTACCTCGATCTGCGCGACATGCTGACTACCAACGTCAAGGGCGGCTATCCCTATACGCCGCCCGTGAACCTTCTCTACGGGCTCGGCGCCTCGCTCGACATGCTCCGCGAGGAGGGCCTGGAGAACGTCTTCGCCCGCCATAATCGTATTGCCGAGGGCGTACGATGCGCCGTCGCGGCCTGGGGGCTCGGATTCTGCGCCCAATCGCCCGACCTCTACTCCGACACGGTCAGCGCCGTCGTCGTGCCGGATGGCTTCGACGGCACCAGAATCGTGACCCACGCCGCCGAGAAATACGGCGTCGCCTTCGGCGTTGGCCTCGGCAAGGTGGCAGGCCGCGTGTTCCGCATCGGTCATCTGGGCTCGCTTACCGACGTTATGGCGCTGGCGGGACTTGCCTGCGCCGAGATGGCGATGGCGGATCTCGGCCTGCCGGTACGCCTCGGCAGTGGGGTCGCCGCCGCCCAGGACCATTACCGGCAGACGGCAGGCGACGCCCTGTCGAAAGCCGCGTGAGGCGCCCGATGGCCACTGCCCCAAACACCGATCTCTATATTCCAACCTGGGATGATGTGCTCGCCGCGCATGAGCGCGTCATGCCCTATATTCATCGCACGCCGATCCTGACGTCGAGCTACCTGAACGACCTCACCGGCGCCAAACTCTTCTTCAAGTGCGAGAACTTCCAGAAGGCCGGCGCCTTCAAGGTCCGCGGCGCGTGCAATGCCGTCTTCGGCCTGCCGGACGCGGTGGCCTCGAGGGGAGTCGCTACTCATTCTTCCGGCAACCACGCGCTCTCGCTCGCCTATGCCGCCGGCCGCCGCGGCATCCCCTGCCACGTGGTCATGCCGCATACCGCACCGCAGGCGAAGAAGGATGCGGTACGCGGTTACGGTGGTGTCATCACCGAGTGCGAGCCCTCAACCTCCAGCCGCGAGGAAGTCTTCGCCCGCGTTCAGGCGGAGACCGGCGCCGAGTTCGTGCATCCCTATAACGACGCGCGGGTGATCGCCGGCCAGGCCACCTGTGCCAAAGAGATCCTGGAAGTTCTGGGGCCGCTCGACGCGATCGTCGCCCCGATCGGCGGCGGCGGCATGATTTCGGGCACGTGCCTCACCTGCTCGTCGATCGCGCCGGAAACGCGGATCTACGCCGCCGAACCCGAGGCAGCCGACGATGCCTACCAATCGTTCCGGAAGGGCGAAATCGTCGCCTACGACGCGCCTATCACCGTCGCCGACGGGCTGAAGGTGCCGCTCAAGGAACTCACCTGGCACTTCGTGTCGCGCCATGTGACCGAGGTGCTGCTCGCTTCCGAGCAAGAGATCGTCGACGCCATGCGGCTTACCTTCGAGCGCATGAAGATCGTCATCGAGCCGTCCTGCGCCGTGCCGCTCGCGACGATCCTGAAGAACCGCGAACGCTTCGCCGGCCAGCGCGTCGGCGTCGTTATCACCGGGGGCAATGTCGATCTCGACAAGCTTCCCTGGATCACAGGTTGAGTGAGGAACCCATGACCAAGCACGAAAACATCGCCCAGTATGAGATCGGCTACGACATCCCCGCCGCCATTGGGATGGATGAGAGCGAAATCCAGACGCCCTGTCTTGTTCTCGATCTCGACGCACTTGAGCGCAACATCAAGAAGATGGGCGACTATGCTCGCGCCCACGGCATGCGCCACCGCAGCCACGGCAAGATGCACAAGTCCGTGGACGTTCAGCAGCTGCAGGAGAGAATGGGCGGTGCGGTTGGCGTCTGCTGCCAGAAGGTCTCGGAGGCTGAGGTCTTCGCTCGCGGCGGCATCAACGACATCCTCGTCTCGAACCAGGTGCGTGACCCGGCGAAGATCGACCGGCTCGCCCGCCTGCCGAAGCTCGGCGCGCGCGCCATAGTTTGCGTCGATGATGTAGCGAATGTCGCCGACCTCTCCGCCGCGGCCCAGCGAAACGGCACGACCATCGAATGTCTCGTTGAGATCGACTGCGGCGCCGGGCGCTGCGGTGTGACCTCGACGCCCGCCGTAGTCGAGATCGCCAAAGCAATAGAGACCGCGCCGGGCCTGAAGTTCAGCGGCATCCAGGCGTATCAGGGCGCGATGCAGCACCTCTACAGCTACGATGACCGCAAGGCCAAGATCGACATCGCCGTCGCGATGGTTCGCGACGCGGTCGACGCGCTAAAGGCCGAAGGGCTCGAATGCGATATCATCGGCGGCGGCGGCACTGGCAGCTACTATTTCGAGGGCAAGTCGGGTGTCTACAATGAGCTGCAATGCGGCTCCTACGCTTTCATGGACGCCGATTACGGTCGCATCCTCGACCAAAACGGCAACCGCATCGACCAGAGCGAATGGGAGAACGCGCTCTTCATCCTGACCTCCGTGATGAGCCACGCCAAACCGGACAAGGCAATCTGCGACGCCGGGCTCAAGGCGCAGTCGGTGGATTCGGGACTGCCGGTCATCTTCGGGCGCACGGACGTGAAATACGTGAAATGCTCTGACGAGCATGGCGTCATCGACGATCCGGCCGGCGTGCTTAAGGTCAACGACAAGCTGCGCCTCGTGCCCGGACACTGCGATCCGACCTGCAATGTCCATGACTGGTATGTTGGCGTCAGAGCCGGCAAGGTCGAGACGCTCTGGCCGGTCTCGGCCCGCGGAAAGGCCTATTGATGGCGAGCGTTACGATCGTCCCAGAGGCGCTTTGCCCCTCTCTCATTGATGAAGCCGCCGCCTTCGAGGCAGTGTCGGCGGCCTTTGCCGCCATGGCTGAGGAAGAAGCGCGCAATTTTCCTGTCGTGCGCGAGGCAATCGGTCACGAGGACGCGCTCTTCGGTTTCAAGGGCGGTTTCGATCGCGCGGCCTTCACGCTCGGCGTGAAGGCGGGCGGATACTGGCCGAACAATCTCGCCAGAGGACAGGGGATCGGCAATCACCAGTCGACCGTGTTTCTGTTCGACTCCGATACCGGACAGGTCCAGGCGATGGTCGGCGGCAATTACCTGACTGCCATGCGAACCGCCGCGGCAAGTGCGATCTCGATCGCGCATCTGGCGCGGGCCGATTCCAAAGTGCTCGGCATGGTCGGCGCTGGCCATCAATCCGCATTCCAGATGCGCGCGGCGGTGCGCCACAGGCAATTTGAGAAGGTGCTTGGCTGGAACCTGCACCCTGACATGCTCGCGCGACTTGCCGAAACGGCTGCCGAACTCGGCCTGCCCTTCGAGGCGGTGGAACTCGACCGTCTCGGCGCCGAGGCTGACGTGATCGTCACCATCACCTCGAGCTTCGCTCCGATCTTGATGCGCGAGCACGTGCGACCCGGCACTCACCTTGCCTGCATGGGGACCGATACGATCGGCAAGCAGGAGGTGGCGGCCGATCTCCTTGCCGCCGCCACCGTCTTCACCGACGAGCGCGCCCAGTCGGTCGCCATCGGCGAGGCTCAGCACGCCATCGCCGCAGGCCTCATTACGCCAGATGAAATCACCGAGATCGGTCATGTCCTGACCGGACGCCATCTCGGTCGAAGCGCCAACGATGAAATAACGCTTTTCGACGGCACGGGGGTCGGTCTCCAGGATCTCGCCGTAGCGCGCGTGGCGGTGCGGTTGGCGCGCGAGAGCGGCACGGCGATCAACGTCGCATTCTGACTGCATATAAGGGAGGCATGATCATGGTTCGCAATCTGTCGTCGTGCCACAAAGTCGAGGATATGCGGCTTCTGGCAAAAATCCGACTGCCAGGTCCGATCTTCCACTACATCGACGGCGCCGCCGACGACGAAATCACCTACCGCCGCAATACGTCAGCCTTCGACGCCTGCGATCTGGTGCCGAATGTGCTCGCTGGTGTTGAAGATGTCGACATGTCCGTCACGGTGATGGGCTGTAAACTCGACATGCCGATCTTCTGCTCGCCGACGGCCTTGCAGCGGCTGTTCCATCATGACGGCGAACGCGCCGTTGCCAAAGCCGCTGAAAAATTTGGCACGATGTTCGGCGTCTCGTCGCTCGGCACAGTGAGTGTCGAGGAGATCGCTGATCTGGTAGACACTCCGAAGATGTTTCAGCTCTATTTCCACAAGGATCGCGGCCTCACCAATTCCATGATTGATCGCGTCAAAGCCGCCAAGTACGACGTCGTCGCACTGACCGTCGATACGATTACTGGGGGCAACCGCGAACGTGACCTGCGGACCGGCTTTACGTCGCCGCCACGTCTGACGCTCAGGAGCTTGGCCAGCTTTGCCATGCATCCCCGCTGGGCAGTCAACTACCTGACGCACGAGAAATTCGAACTGCCGCAACTCAAGGACTACGTCCATGAAGGGTCGGACATCTCGATCTCGGTCGGCGACTACTTCTCTACCATGCTGGATCAGTCGATGAACTGGACCGATGCCGAGCACGTCCGCAAGAACTGGGGCGGCGAGTTCTGCCTGAAGGGCATCATGAGCGTCGATGACGCCCGCCGCGCGGTGGATATCGGCGCGACCGCGATCATGGTGTCCAACCACGGTGGCCGCCAGCTTGATGGCTCGCGTAGCCCTTTCGATCAGATTTCCGAGATCGCGGACGCTGTCGGTGACAAACTGGACGTGATTTGCGACGGCGGCATCCGGCGCGGCACGCATGTGCTCAAGGCGCTTGCCGCGGGCGCCAAGGCGTGTTCGGGCGGGCGCATGTACCTTTATGCATTGGCTGCGGCCGGGCAGCCTGGCGTCGAAAGGGCGCTCGGTCTGATGCGAACGGAAATCGAACGCGACATGAAGCTGATGGGCGCAAAGAAGCTGTCTGATGTTGGCCCGGATCAGCTTCGATACCGATAACACGTAACGTTTGGATTTCTCCGGCTTCGCTGCGTTTATTTTTTGTAAATGGGGTCTTCAGGACAAGAAACATACCAGCCGAGGACCACAGCCTCAATCGTTCCACACGCTTTAGGCGCTGACGCCGCGGCCAAGGGCATGATGCATGTCACTTCGAGAAGAAGGCGGATCACAACTTCTGAACCTCCTGTCGTCGCCGGAAGAAAAGCTGCTCTTCGACCTGCGTCGGTTGCGATTGGTTTTGGCCGCGGCCGAGTATCTGAGTTTTCGCGGCGCCGCTGACGCGCTCGACATGGACAAGTCAAGCGTGAGCCGCGGGGTTCGAGACTTCGAGGACGATATCGGCGTCAGCCTCTTTGAGCGCGGCGCGTTTGGAATCCGGCTCACCGACGCCGGTTCGGGCTTTCTCGATGAGATTGTGCCGGCGATGCTCCAGATCGAACACGCAATCCAGTTTGCAGGCGCATCAGGGCGCGTGGATACCGGCACGGTGAGGGTCGGCATCATCACCAGTCTTGCGGGCGGCTTCCTGCGCATGCTGATGCAGCGCTACGAACGGGCGCATCCCGGCGTGGCAATGGATATTCGCGATGGTGGCCGACGCGAGCATTTGCGCGCCATTCGCAGCCGTCAGCTCGACATCGCTTTCCTGACCGGCAATGCCGAGATCGCCGGTTGCGATACCTCGGAGCTGTGGCGGGAGCGGGTGCATGTCGCGTTGTCGAATGCGCACCCCTTGGCATGCCGCGACCGGCTCGACTGGCCGGACCTGCGCAACGAACTTTTCATCGTGTCCCGCTATGCGCCCGGGCCGGATGTGCGGGACTATATCGTCAGGCGGGTATCCGACTACAGCACCTATCCGACAGTCGAATATCGCAAGGCGGTCCAGGAAACGCTGATGCATGTCGTGGCGCTCGGCAGAGGCATCACGCTGGTTTCGGAAGCCTGGGCCGATATGGCGGTGCCGGATCTCGTGCTGGTTCCTCTGACCTCGCCCGAAGATATCGTGCCGTTCAGCGCCGTCTGGTCGCCGGCAAACGACAACCCGAGCCTGCGCCGCTTGATCACGTTTGCACGCGATCTGGCAAAACGCGCGCCGAGCAGCAAATTTCTCGGCCAGGCCCAGTCCGTCAGGACTGCGCCGGGCTCCGGCGGTGTTTCGCAAAAGCGCGATCGGAATCGATGAATCGCGCGAGCATGGGTGGTACGAGCTTCGCCGGTGGAATCGAAGAGTCGTGGCCTGTTTCGCGGGCAAGCGCCTCACCATAGGCGAGAAGTTGGCGATGCAGCGCGCCCGGAATCTCAATAGTAAGCCTGACCGGCCGATCATCGACAAGCGGTCCGAGTTTCAGTTTGCCCATGGATCAGCCTCCTTGTGGATCGAGAACGAGGTCGCGCGTGACGATGACGCGCACCGGGAAACCAGGCCGGATCGTGAGCGTCGGCGCGACCTGCAACTGGCGCTGGATAATTTGCTGTCCGGCGTCATTGATGGTGTCGCCCGCGCCGCTGCGGATCGCCTGGATGAGGCGGTCCTCGTCGCTCATGGTCAGCTCGGTGGCGGCGGCGAGCAGGGTGGAGAGCCCGGCCGCCTTCGCCAGCTCCCACCAGTGATAGTCGACGCCATCCTCGACGCCGGCATATCCGGCGGTGTCGGCACCCGGCTGCCGCTCGAGGACGATCGAGCGGCCGTTCGGAAAGATCAGCCGGTTCCAAACGAGCAGGACGCGGCGTTGCCCGAAGGTGACGCCGGCATCGTATTGGCCGATGAGGCGCGTCCCCTGCGGGATCAGGAGCAGGCTGCCGGTCGGGCTGTCATAGACATGCTGCGTCACTTGGGCGGTGATCTGGCCGGGCAGGTCGGAACGGATGCCGGTGATGAGCGCCGCCGGAATGACCGATCCCGCCTGAAGCACGTAGGGCGAGGCCGGGGCCGCGACGCGATCGGACGCGACGGTGCGCCGGTCGACCTCGGCATTAAGGAAGGCGACGTGCCGGTCCTGCGTGCCGGCCTGGCCGGGCAGCGATGCGCCCGGCAGCGGCTGGAAGGACGGCAGGCCTGAACCCACATCCGATCGGGTCTGGACGAAGAGCTGGCTGATGCGCGCCGCCTCCATCTCGGCGAGGCGGCGCTGCTCCTCGGGATCGGCCTGCGGCATGGGCATCGGCTCGGCCGGGATCGGGCGACCCTCCTCGCGGGCGCGCACGATCGGGCCGCCAAGGTCGCCCGGCAGCGGCGGCCCCAGTTGCGGAACATTGGGCTGCGGGATCCCGGCATAGTCGCTGGGAAGGCCCTGCAAGCCGTCGGCCGTCTGGCGGCGGTCGGTGGTGAACAGTTCCTCCTGGTCGCCTGTCCGCTCAGTGGTCTGGAGGGCGTAGATGAGCGCGCCGCCGATCGCAAAGCCAGCGACGACGCCGAGGCCCGCCAGCACCTTGCGCGAGATGCGGGTGACGGTCGGCGCCTCACCGCGCAGCCGCATGGTCGTCGCCGTCTCGGACGCCGCCCCCACACCGTCCCCTTTTCCGGTCTCGTTGACGCTCATGTGCTCGGCCTTCCGTCCGTCCTGACGATGCGCACAATCTGTTGGCGGTCGCCGCTGCCGAGCCGAAGTTCGGCGGCGGCGAACAGCCGGTCGACGATCAGGATGTGGTTGTGGATCCGGCTGTTGACGATCTCGGGCTGGCCTTCCGACCCGATGACGAAGATTGGCGGCATCTCGCCCTGTACGATGCCCTTGGGAAACTCGACATAGACCCTGCGGCCGTCGTCATAGACCGTGACCGGCCGCCAGGGCGGCGTGTCGCCAGTAAGGCCGTAGCGGTAATTGCGTGCGGTAGCGGCCGGGATGCTAGGTGCGGCCGGCACGCTCTGGCGCTGCGCGGCGGGCGGCGGCGGATAGGCCCACGCGACCGAAGGCATGTAGGGGCCATCGTCGGCCCGCAACTCGATCATGTAGGTGCGCCGGTCGGTGGTGATGACGAGGTTGGTGGTGATGTCTGGTCGCGTCGGCTTGACCAGCACATGCACGCGGCGTGAAACGCCGGACCCGCTTTCGGTATCGCCGATGATCCAGCGCGTCGTGTCGCCGGCGGCGATCGGGCCGGCGCCGGTCAGGCTCTCTCCGGGCTCCAGCGCGATGGTCGTGATCTGTCCCGGCGAAGCGTAGACCTGGTAGAGCGCGCCTTCGCTCCAGGGATAGACCTGTATGGCGTTGAAGTAGCCTTCGCGCCTCGGCTCGACGCGCGCTGCGGCGTTGGCGTTCTCGATCCGCGCCGTTGGCGTGCTGGCCGCCGCCCCACCGCGCGCCGGCGTCCAGCCCGGCGGCACATGGACTGGCCTCGGGGTCTCGTCGGTGACGGCGGCGGACACGACGGGAAGCGGCGGCACGTCGGCGTCGTAGCTGATCTGCGGGGGCCTGGGCGCGGTGGCGCAGCCGGTGAGCACGGTCGCGGCGAGGAGCGACGCCACCAGCGCGGCGGTGCGGAAGGCCGGGCGCGCGGCCGGCACGACGGTCGATCGGTTCATTGCCCCAGCTCCCGAGACCAGTTGATGGCGTTGACGTAGACGCCGAGCGGATTGCTTCTCAGACGCTCGGCGTCTCTTGGCGGTTGGATCGCCACAGTCAGGATTGCGGTCCAGCGTTCTGTGCCGGCGAGCTGGCCGCTCTCGAAGCGTCGCTCGGTCCATGCGACGCGGAAGGAATCCGGGGACGCCCGGATCACGGACGAGACCTCGACGCTGACCTGCTGCCGGCCGACGCGCGTGAACGGGTCGCTGCCGCGCGCATAGTCGTTGAGGGCGACGGCGCCGCGATCGGTGGTGAACTCATAGGCGCGCAACCAGTTCTGCCGCACGACGATCGGATCGGCGGGAAGGCCCCGGACGTGCTCGATAAAGCGGGCCAGGTGGAAGGCGATCTGCGGATCAGTCGGGCGGTAGTCGGCGACGGCGGGCTCGACGGCGCGGGCCTCGCCGCGCCCGTCGACCTCGACCACCCAAGGCACGACGGTCCCGCGCACCGACTGCCAGGCAAGGGCCGAAGCGAAGCCGGCGGACAGGATCAGGCAGCCGAAGGCCATGAAACGCCAGTTGCGGGCCTGGACGCGGGCCGAGCCGATGCGGTCGTCCCAGACCTGCGCGGCGCGGTGATACGGAGTCTCCGGTTCGGGCGTCTTGCCGTAGCGGGTGGTGGGTCGCTTGAAGATGTTCATGTGCGGTCACTTTCGGAAAGGCTGATGGAGGAGCCGCCGCCGTGGCTGTCGCCGGAGCGCACGGCATGGGCCGCGGCGGAGACGCCGTGGCTCATGGCTTGGCTGCGACGCATCCGTTGTGCCCAGGCAGGCGGCCCGCCCGGCATCTCCGAGGCGGACGGTGCGCCCGCGCCGCCGATGGTTCCCATCGAGGACGAACCACCGGTGGCGGCAGCCGCGGCGCGGCCGCCGGCGGCGTAAGAGGAGCGGAGGCTTTCGGAGGCGCGGGAAATAGCGCGATTGGCGGGAGCGGTGGCGGCGAAACCGCCCGCGCGTGCGACTCCGCCAAGGCCGGAGGCGACGCCGACCGCGCCCGACTGCCCGGCCGACGCGAGCGAATAGGCGGTCGATGCTCCGCCCGCGATGGCTGCGCCTCCACGGACGGCCGCGGCGCCGCCGGAGAGCGCGGCGGCTCCCCCGCGCGCGGCGAGCATCGCGCCGCCACCTGCGGCCATTCCTGCGCCGGCGACGGCGAGACCGGTGCCGACGGCCGCACCCGCGCCGAGCTGCGGGCCGCCCGAGACGATGCCGTTTGCGATTCCGGGGCCGAAGATGCCGAGGCCGAGGAGGGAGAGTGCCGCGAGGACTATAGCCATCGCTTCGTCGATGGTCGGCTGCTCGCCGCCGAAACCGGCGGTAAACTCGCCGAACAGCGTCGAACCGATGCCGATAATGACGGCGAGGACCAAAACCTTGATGCCCGACGAGACCACGTTGCCGAGCACCCGCTCCGCCATGAAGGCTGTCTTGCCGAAGAGACCGAAGGGAATGAGTACGAAGCCGGCGAGCACCGTCAGTTTGAACTCAATCAAGGTCACGAAAAGCTGCACGGCCAGAATGAAGAATGCGAGGATCACCAGCGCCCAGGCGAAGAACAGGCAGGCGATCTGGATGAAGTTCTCGAAGAAGGCGACCCAGCCCATGAGATCGCTGATCGCGTCCAGAAGCGGCCTGCCGGCGTCGAGCCCGGTCTGGGCAACGCGGCCGGGGCGCATCAGATCATCGGCGGTAAAACTCGTACCGGACGCCATGAGGCCGAGGCCGGCGAAGCTTTCGAAAACGATCCCGGCCAGCATGGTCCAGTTCGAGATGAGGTAGGCGAATACACCGACAAACAGGGTCTTCTTCACGAGTCGAGCAATGATGTCGTCGTCGGCGCCCCACGCCCAGAATAGGGCGGCGAGCGTCACGTCGATGACGATGAGCGTGGTCGCGATGAACGCCACCTCGCCGCCGAGCAAGCCGAAGCCGGAATCGATGTAGGAGGTGAAGACTTCGAGAAAGCGGTCGATGACGCCGGTATCGCCCATGCTCAACGATCCCGGTCCTGGCCAAGAAAACGACGACGGTTCTCGGCCCAGGCGGCGAGGCATTCCGCGTCTTCACCGGCGGCCTCGCCCATCTCCTGGCAGCGCCCCAGCGTTAGGCGAAGCGGATCGACGGGCGCAACCGGGTTGATCGTCGAGATAGGACGGGAAGGCTGAGGCGCGTGCCTGCGCGCCATGTCGATCGCCGCCGCCGTGATGGCGAAAGCGACGAAGATCACCGCGAGCAGCCGGGCAAGCATCTTCCCGTCCATGGACCTTTCCCCCGGTTCCGGTTGTCAGTTGCCGAACATTTGCGCGTTGCCGGGCTGATAGCCGGCGCCGGGCGCGAGGAAGCGCTCACGCTGCAAGCGGCCCTGCTCGGCGGCGGCCGATCTTTCGGCCTCGACCAGCGCCTCGGCCCGGCCATTGGCGGCGAGCATGGCTGTGAGGTCGGAGATCTGCTGCGACTGAAGCGCGAGGAGCTGGTTGCCGGCCTGCGTCGCCTGGAGCGCGCCGACCGCGTTCTGGCTCTGGCCGACGAGCGCGGCCATCTCGGCGCGCTGGCCGTCGATGTTGCCGACGACGCCAGCCTGAACGCGCATGGCGTCCTGAAGCCCGCCGACGGTGTTGCCCCATCGCTCGCGGGCCTGGTCGACAAGCTGCCGGTCGGTCATGGAGAGATCGACATTGGCGTATTGCTGCTGGAACGTCTGGTCGATCTGCTGCACGTCGAAGGCGATGCGCTGCGCTTCGCCGATAAGCTGCTGCGTGCGCGCGACGGACTGCTGGAGCTGCTGGAGCGAGGAATGAGGCAAGCTCGTCAGGTTCCTCGCCTGGTTGATGAGCATCTGCGCTTCGTTCTGGAGCGACTGGATCTGATTGTTGATCTGCTCCAGCGAGCGCGCGGCCGTCAGCACGTTCTCGGCATAGTTGGTCGGGTCGAAGACGATGCGGCCGCCGAAAATGAAGGCGTGGGCCGGTGTCGTAATCATCGGGGCCAGCGCGACAGGTGCGCCGAGCGCAAGAGCGATGGCCGCGACGCCGGCAAGCCGGCGGCGCGAGTGGGGATGAGTGCGGGTCATTGGTCGGTCTCCTCTTCGGGCTGGGTGGGGGAAAAGGGTTCGCGTGGCGCGCCGGGCTCCTGGCCCGCGTCCGGCGGCGCGACATTGGGAAGGTCGGGGATGAGATCGGCGGCCCAACCGAGGCCGCACTCACCGAGCCAGGCTTCGAGGAAGTGGTCGGGGCCGGCGGCGGCGAGCACGCGGTCGACAAGGGCGTGGTGCTGTTTCGAGGACGCCGCGCAGAGCGCCAGCGCCACCTCGCCGAGGCCCAGCTCGAAGAGGCGGTTGCCTCCCCGGGACTGGCAGTAGTAGTCGCGCTTCGGAGTCGCGCGGGCGAGGATTTCGATCTGGCGGTCGTTGAGCCCGAAGCGGCGGTAGATCGAGAGGATCTGCGGCTCGATCGCCCGGTCGTTTGGAAGCAGAAGCCGCGTGTGGCAGCTATCGACGATCTCTGCGGTGATCGTGCTCTTTTCGAGCTGCGCGAGGGACTGCGTGGCGAATACGACGCTGGCGTTCTTCTTGCGCAGCGTGACGAGCCATTCGGCGATCTGCCTGGAGAAGGCCTGGTCGCCCAGCGCCAGCCATCCTTCATCCACGATGATGAGGGTGGGTCGGCCGTCGAGGCGACCGGCAATGCGGTGGAAGAGATAGGCGAGCGTTGCCGGAGCCGCTCCGCTTTCGATCAACCCCTCGGTCTCGAAGGCGACGACCGACGCTTCGCCGAGATTTTCGCTCTCGGCGTCGAGCAGGCGGCCGTAGGGACCGCCGACGCAATAGGGTTGCAACGCCTGCTTAAGATCGTTCGATTGCAGAAGAACCGACAGCCCGGTCAATGTGCGCTCCTCGATGGGCGCCGAGGCGAGCGAGGTGACCGCCGACCAGAGATGCTCCTTGACGGCGGGCGTGATCTGGACGCTCTCGCGCGCCAGGACCGCAGCGATCCACTCGGCCGCCCATGCGCGCTCGCCGGGATCATGGATGCGGGCAAGCGGCTGGAGCGAAACGGAGGCGTCGGCGCCCTCGGTCAGCCCGCCGCCGAGATCGTGCCAGTCACCGCCCATGGCAAGCGCCGCGACGCGGATCGAGCCGCCGAAATCGAAGGCGAAGACTTGCGCGTTCTCGTAGCGGCGGAACTGGAGCGCCAGAAGCGCCAGCAACACCGACTTGCCGGCGCCGGTCGGGCCGACGACGAGGGTGTGGCCGACGTCGCCGACGTGAAGAGAGAGCCGGAACGGCGTCGAGCCTTCGGTCCTGCCGTAAAGTAGCGGGGGCGCATCGAAATGCTCGTCGCGTTCCGGCCCCGCCCATACGGCTGACAGGGGGACCATATGGGCAAGGTTGAGGGTGGAGACCGGCGGCTGCCGGACATTGGCGTAGACATGGCCGGGCAGCGAGCCAAACCACGCTTCGACCGCGTTGACGTTTTCGGGGATGGCGGTGAAGTCGCGGGCCTGAACGACCTTCTCGACCAGGCGCAGCTTCTCGGCGGCCAGCGCCGGATCGCGGTCCCAGACCGTGACGGTGGCGGTGACGAAAGCTTCGCCCACATCGTCGCTGCCGAGTTCCTGCAGGGCCATGTCGGCGTCGGCCGCCTTGTTGGCCGCGTCGCTGTCGAGCAGCGTCGACGCTTCGTTGGTCATTACCTCCTTGACGATGGCCGCGACCGACTTGCGCTTGGCGAACCATTGCCGCCTGATCCGGGTCAGCAGGCGCGTCGCGTCGGTCTTGTCGAGCAGGATCGCGCGGGTGGACCAGCGGTAGGGAAAGGCGAGCCGGTTCAGCTCGTCGAGGATGCCGGGGAAGGTCGCGGTCGGGAATCCGGTGACGGTGAGCGTGCGAAGGTGATGGTCGCCCAGACGCGGTTCGAGCCCGCCGGTCAGCGGCTCGTCGATCAGGATCGCGTCGAGATACATCGGCGTCTCGGGCACGCGCACGCGCTGGCGGCGCGTCGAGACCGTCGAATGGAGATAGGTCAGGGTCTCGCCGTCATCGAGCCAGGCGACCTCGGGCACGAAGCCCTCGACGAGCTGGAGGATGCGGCCGGTGCGGTCGACGAAACCGGAGAGTATTTCCCACGGATTGACGCCGGTCTGCGCCTTGCCCTCGTAGAGCCAGCTCTCGGCGCGGCTCGCCTCCTCGGCGGGCGGCATCCATAGGAAGGTCAGGAAGTATCGGCTCTCGAAATGCACGCCCTCGGCCTCGAACTGCTCGCGCCGTTCAATGTCGACCAGCGCGGAGGCGGAGTCAGGAAAGCGGCTGTCGGGATACTGCGTAGCCTGGAGGCGCTGCGCCTCCACGAACACGGCCCAGCCGGATCCGAGCCGGCGCAGCGCGTTGTTGAGCCGCGCGGTGGCGCCGACCAACTCGGCCGGCGTGGCGGAATCGAGATCAGGGCCGCGAAACCGTGCAGTGCGCTGGAACGAGCCGTCCTTGTTCAGAACGACGCCCGGCGCGACGAGCGCGGCCCAGGGCAGGTAATCGGCGAGGCGTGCCGAGCTGTTGCGGTATTCGGCGAGGTTCAGCATGACGCTCCCTCACGCGCGGAAGAAGGACGGGTAGCGCAGGTGCCGGCGCGTCACGTCCATGAACAGCGCGTCACGCCGCGCCGCCCAGACGGCGGCGAAATGCCCCATCGCCCAGATGACGAGGCCGGCGATCCAGAGCCGCAGGCCGAGCGCGATGGCAGCAGCGATGGTGCCGTTGGCGATGGCGACGGCGCGCGGCGCGCCGCCGAGCAGGATCGGCTCGGTCAGCGAGCGGTGGACGGGCGCGAAGAAGCCGCGAATCTCCTCCATCAGCGGTTCACCCATCAGACGAGCGCTCCGCCGCCGAACGAGAAGAAGGAGAGGAAGAAGCTCGACGCGGCGAAGGCGATCGACAGGCCAAAGACGATCTGGATCAGGCGCCGGAAGCCGCCGGACGTGTCGCCGAAAGCAAGCGTCAGGCCGGTAATGATAATGATGATGACGGCGATGATCTTGGCCACCGGTCCCTCGATGGATTCGAGGATGGATTGCAGCGGCGCTTCCCATGGCATGGAGGAGCCGGCGGCATGGGCGGCGGACGTCATCGCGAGCGTCGCAAAGGCGACTGCGCCGATGGTCAGGACGTGGCGGTCGAAACGGATTGGTCGTGCGGGCATGGCTGGTCAGTCCTCGTTCCTGGTGGTTGCGGGCTTGAGGCGGTAGTCGCCGTCGGGGCCGAGGCCCTCGACGGCGGAAAGCTCGGTCAGGCGGCGCGCGGCACCCCGGCCGGAGAGCACGGCGATGAGGTCAATGGTCTCGGCGATCAGGGCTCGAGGGACCGTAACGACGGCCTCCTGGATGAGCTGTTCCAGGCGCCGCAGCGCGCCGATGGCCGAGCCGGCATGGATTGTGCCGACGCCGCCGGGGTGGCCCGTGCCCCAGGCCTTAAGGAGGTCGAGGGCCTCGGCCCCGCGCACCTCGCCGATCGGGATGCGGTCGGGCCGCAGGCGCAGCGAGGTGCGAACGAGATCGGAGAGCGTCGCCACGCCGTCCTTGGTCCGCATGGCGACAAGGTTCGGCGCGCTGCACTGAAGCTCGCGGGTGTCCTCGATGATGACGACGCGATCCGCCGTCTTCGCCATCTCGGCGAGGAGCGCGTTGGTGAGCGTGGTCTTGCCGGTCGAGGTGCCGCCGGCCACGAGGATGTTCTTGCGCGTGGCGACGGCGAGGCGCAGCGCCTCGGCCTGGCCTGCGTCCATGACGCCGGCCGCCACGTAGTCATCGAGGGTGAAGATCGCCACGGCGGGCTTGCGGATCGCGAAGGTGGGCGAGGACACCACAGGGGGCAGGAGACCCTCGAAGCGCTCGCCGGTCTCGGGCAGCTCGGCCGAGACGCGCGGGCGACGCGGATGCACCTCCGCCCCGACATGATGGGCGACGAGCCGGATGATGCGCTCGCCGTCGGCCGGCGACAGCCGCTCGCCCGTATCGGCCAGCCCCTCGGCGAGATGGTCCACCCACAGGCGGCCGTCCGGATTGAGCATGATTTCGACGATGCGGGCGTCTTCGAGGAAGCCGGCGATGGCCGGTCCCATTGCGGTTCGCAGCATCCGCGCCCCGCGTGTCGTCGCCTCCGTTTGCCGGCTGAAATCCGCCATCCTATCCCCGTCAAAATCAAACTCGCGCCTGCTGCCGGCGCGTCGGGGACGATTAAGAGAACCGGAAAAAGCTGCTTGGCAACAATGATTTGATCGTAGAAGGGCCGTGGCGTGAGGGGGCGGAGGAACGACGGAATCGGGAGTCCGCGGCGGTGGCGGAACGATGGCGCGAGAGCCGAATCAGGCGGATCGACCCGGCGAGTGTATCGCCAATGGCGCAGGCCTGCGTGTCGCGGCAGTGTCGATGCTGAAGGTCGGCCGGCGTGGAAAGCAAGCGCATGCTGCAGCGCGTCGAAGATGGCAAGCCTGACTGTCAGAAATCTTGTGTCTGAGGCCATAGAGCGAGCACTGAAAGTGTTCCGAAAGCAAACAAGGGGTAGTATTGGACCAGCTTCTGTCGGGACGTGAGATTCTGCGCAGGCTTTTGCCGATTCAGCTTACCGACGAGCTGAAGTAGGCATTGGCGAACAGGCGCCGCTGGCGCGAAGACATTGGTATTGCGCAACGCGAACACGCTCGCGGCCCGCGAAACGACCATCGCCTGACTGTCCTGTCGGAGGGGTTGCCGGAGTAACCCGCCGCAGCCAATCTAACCGGCCCAACGTCATTTTACTTTTCTGTTGAACGATCGCATGATTGTTGTTAAGTATACCGTATGGTTGAACGAGAGTAGTGCCATATGGACCAGATTTTCCACGCCTTGAGCGACAGGACCCGGCGGCAGATGCTTCGCAATCTCGCGGACGGCGAGCGCAGCGTTGGTGAACTGGCCGAGCCGTTTCCGATGACGCTGGCCGCCGCATCGAAGCACATCCGCGTCCTCGAGACGGCGGGTCTCGTTCGCCGTGAAGTTCGCTGGCGCACGCATGTCTGCCGCCTCGAGGCTGCACCGCTGAAGAGGGCGCTCGACGAACTGTCATTCTACGAACGTTTTTGGACCGACCGTCTCGACACGCTCGACCAGCTCCTGCGAGAGGAAGACGCTGAAGTTGCTGCACAATCCTCAGAAGCGACGTCGTCGGAAGGAGGCGGGCAATGATCCTAAGGGACGACATCGATGCTTTTGCCACCATGACCGGCGGCTCGACGTTGGTCATCCAGCGGTGGCTGCCCGGCCCCGCCGAGCGTATCTGGCGCTATCTCACCGACGGCAATCTGCGCCGGAAATGGCTTGCCGCGGGAGCGATGGAACTCGTCCCGGGCTCACCGCTGGAGCTTGTATGGCGCAACGACGCCTTGAGCGATGCCGGTGATCCGCGCCCCGGCGGGTTCGGCGACGAACAGCGCATGAAGAGCCGGATCATCGACGTCGAGCCGATGCGGATGCTGAAGATCGCCTGGGGCAAGGGCGACGTGACCTTCACGCTTCAGGAACAGACGGGCCGCGTCCTGCTGACGATCACACATTGCGGTCTCGAAGACAGGGTCGCGCGTGGGATGATCGCGCCGGGGTGGCACATACACCTCGATATCCTTCTCGCAGAGATCTCCGGCGCGCAACGGCCCTCTTTCTGGAGCGGCTGGACGAAGCTTCGGGCCCTCTATGACAACCGGTTGAACGAAAAAGGATGAGCAAGATGTCGATGAACAAAAAAACCGCGGTGGTTATTGGCGGCAGCGGCGCGATCGGCAGCGCGGTCGGGCACGCGCTCGCGCGCCAAGGCGCGCATGTCCATCTCGGCGCGCGGAACAGCGAGCGGCTCGAAAGGGCGGCGCACGCCATCCGTGCGGCGGGTGGAACGGTCCACACATTCGAGGTCGATGCCCTTGACGGGCCTGCGACGTCCGAGCGGATCGCGCAGGTTGCCGGGCGAACCGGCGGCATCGACATCGTGGTCAACGCCACAAGCTTCATGCATGATCAGGGCAAGGAGATTGATGATCTCTCGCTCGCGGAGTTCATGCAGGGCGTGGCGCCCTTCCTCTCGGCGCAGTTCAACATCTGCAAGGCCGCCGCTCCGCACATGGGCGGTGAACGCGGGGGCGCGATCATCACCGTCGTGGCGCCGGCCGGGCGCATGGCGGCACCTGGTCATCTCGGCCACATCGTCGGCTGTGCAGGCTTGGAAGCCTTCACGAAGACACTGGCCAGTGAACTCGGACCGCGGAACATCCGCGTCCTCTGCCTGCGGTCGCACGCGATTTCCGACGCGGTTGAGGCGGGCTCCTATACCAGGGAGCTTTTCGCTCCAAAGGCGCGGGCGATGGGACTGACGGTGCAGGACTGGCTTGGCGGCGCGGCACAAGGCACGATGCTGAGGCGTCTGCCGACGCTCTCGCAGGTGGCTGAGACCGTTGCGTTTCTGGCTTCCGATCACGCCGCAGCGATGACAGCAACGGCTGTCAATGTCACTGGCGGCGCTACCCTGGATTGAGGCCACGCCATTCGAACGTGGCGCGCATGCAGCACGGTGGTCTCGGGGTCCAAACGATCGAGGAATAGAGTAAGGTCGGCGATGAAGGCGGACAGCCTGCACCGATCGCTACTCCATTGAGAGCAAACGCGATCAGCTCGGAAGACAGGCGACCATGAAGCTGAGCCGGCCACCCAAACCGTCCCTGAGACCATTCGTCGATCTGATCTGGGCATCCACTCCCGAGGCAACTCTTGCTCCGCCGCCGGGCCGGAAGGAACTGGTTCTTCCCACAGGCGCGACGCACATCGTTCTCCGCCTGGAGGACGCGCCCTTGCGACTTTACACCGATCTGGACGACGACTTGGGGGAGAATGTCGGGACATCCCTGATCGGCGGCACACGCGCCTCGCCATACGTCAAGCATGTTTCAAACCCGGTGCCGACTGTCGGCGCGATGCTGCGACCGGGAGCGATCGAACTGCTGTTGCAAGTCCCTGCGATCGAAATCGCGGGCAGGCATTCGCGGATTGACGATCTCTGGCCGCAGTCCCTTCTGTCGAACATGCTCGATCAGCTGCGCGAGACGCCCCGACTCGCCGACCGGTTGAACCTGCTTGAAGATATTCTGTTCTCCAGGCTGCCGCATGTCCACGCAGTCCACCCGCTCGTCGCGCATGCGCTCGGACAGTTCGACGCTTCCGCACGTGTCGGGGACGTCGTCACCGAAACTGGCTTCAGCCGGCGCCATTTCACGCGCACTTTCACTGAGTGGGTGGGGCTGAGCCCAAAGACGTATTGCCGTGTCCGGCGGTTCGGGCGTGTCCTCAAACGGATGAATTCAATCCCCGGGTCGGATCTGGCGGACCTTGCCGCAGCGGAGGGATACGCCGATCAGGCCCATATGACGCGTGAGTTCCGCGCGTTCTCTTGGCTCACACCGACACAGTACATGAACGTCGCGCCAGCCGATCGCCACCATATGCCGATCTGAACCCCAGCATGTCCGATTTCTTCAATACGGGCACTCGAAGCTGTTCTATGAAGCGGGAACCCTGCAATTACATTGGAACCCGATCCATGCAGATCCATGAAGTCTTTGCCTACCTGCGGGCCCGGAACGGCGAATCGGCGATTGCATTCTACAAGGCCGCATTCGGCGCGGCCGAAAAGTTCAGACTGGTGGAGCCGGGTGGTCGGCTCGGCCACGCCGAGCTAATGTTTGGCGGCACCATCATCATGTTGTCCGAGGAGTTTCCCGAGTACGGGATCCACGCGCCGGAACCTGATGGGCGCGGCACATTCGCAATCCACCTGCATGTTGATGACGCCGATGGGATGATCGCGAGGGCTGTCGACCTGGGCGCGACGCTGGTGCACGCGCCGACCGACGCGCTTCACGGCGAGCGTTCGGGAACGATCCGCGACCCTTTCGGCTATGACTGGATCATTGGGCATTCCATCGAAGAAGTAACGCCCGAGGAGATGCAAAGGCGATATTCGGAAACCGAGCGTGCCAATGAAGCTCGGCCCGGGTCTGGCAACGACGCCTGACACCCAAGGTGACGCCATCGCAGCGTTAATCGGCCCAGGATCGAAGGCACAGGCGTTTCCGTGGCGTCAAAGGGAGCGCTGCCCATCTTTGGGATATAGATGGTCGTAAGAAAGTTCACTTCAAGAATTGTCTGCCGACATTTTCTTCGGCACGACACACCCATTGTCGAAGAGGAGGATTACAAAACTGATGCACATCAATGGCACGTCGGATCGAGAGACCTACTATCATGGCACCCGCGCTGACCTGAAGGCGGGCGACATGCTGGCGCCTGGGTACCGGTCGCACTACGGGTCGAACAAGGTGAACACCTGGATTTACTTTGCCGCCACCCTTGAGGCAGCGATCTGGGGCGCCGAACTGGCTGGCGGCGACGGCGCCGGGAGAATCTACATTGTCGAGCCGACCGGCCCCTTCGAGGACGACCCCAACCTCACCGATAAGAAGTTCCCCGGCAACCCGACGCGGTCCTATCGCTCGCGCGATCCGCTGAAGATTGTGGGCGAGATCAAGGGGTGGGTGGGCCATCCAGCGGAGGAGCTGCAGCGGATGAAGGAGAGCGTCGAGCGCCTCCGCGCCCAGGGCCTCGAGGCGATCGACTGACCGTTCGTTTACTGCGGGCCCATCCACGAACCTGCATGCTCTCCGGCATCCACAAAATTGGCATTATCACGGAGCCGGAACCATGGACCCGCCGACGCTCGCGCCGCGCCCACTCGCGCCGCAAGCGTCCCTACGATGCCATTGAGACGGGCGTTGTCGATCTGGACGACCCGGCGCTCAAGGACCGCATCCGGTGGCATTTGGCCGAATGCTGCGCTAATTCAGTGGAACCGTTGCCGAAGCCGAAGGCGTGTCTTCGACTGTCGGGGATGAAACCCAATAAACACCGATCAGGCAAAAACCGAAGACATCCTGTAGAAATGCCGAGGCACGCGGCGGCGCAGGGGAGATAAGATGAACTTGCCCATACGACTTGAAACGCGTCGCTTCATCCTTCGTGAGTTCTGCGAAAGCGACCGGGCACCATTTCTCGAATGCCATGCGGATCCCGCCTTCGCTCGCTTCCACACGGATGCTGAGCGCAGAGAGGGGCACGCCGAGACGGTCTTTAATTTGTTCCTGGCCTGGCAGACAGAACAACCACGAAAGAACGTCCAGTTAGCTATTTCTAAGGGTGCGCAGCCAATTTATCTGGGCAATGTCGGCTTGAGGACAGAAGGGTTTGCGCCCGGTGCTGGCGAGATAGGAATCGAGCTTGTTAAAAAACTCTGGGGCACAGGCGCAGCGGACGAGGTCCTTCAGACATTTTTTGGATGGGTTCGCAGGGCAATGCGTCTCACCTTGATCACGGCCGAGACGGCGCCCGGCAATCGCGCCGCTGAACGGATTGCCGAGACCGCTGGACTGCAAATGGTCGAGGAGGATTGCAAGAGGCACTGGCGGTGGGAGCTTTCCTGATATTTGGTGAGCGGACCTTCTCGCGAACAGGCATCATCGCCCTGAGGCTACTTGGCACTTCAGCGACACTGCCGTCTTGAGGCGGTGTCGGATTTCAGACGTGCAGGAATGCATCGGACGGGTCGCGAACCATGCATACTGCGGTTTCGAAGACGCACGCTCACGGGGGTCCGCCGGATCGCTAGGCTCCATTTAATTTATCAAGTCGCCTTGTTACAGGTTCCGGTGGCAGCGGTTTTCTCGCGGAGGTTGGCGAAATCACGCGCCAGGCCATCGTCGCATGTTCCAGTTCTTGCCTCCTTGCCTCCTAGCCACCGAGCGCTCACGGACGGACGCTGCCGCGTTCCTGTTCCGCCATGGTGGCTCGGAACGAGCGCAGAACAAGGTTGAATGCCTCCGGCTCCTCGAAAGGGATGTTGTGGGCGGAGCCTTCGAACCAGACAACGTCCTTGTTCCGCGCGTCCAGTTGATCGAAGAACTCGATTGCGATGCCAGGATCGAGGATACGGTCGTGTCGCCCAAGCAGGAACAGGATCGGGACATCAAGTGTTGCTACGCTTGCCCCGATATTGATCGCCGCAACGTCGTCGGCCATTGCGGCCAAAGTTGCGGTATTCGCCCGGAGGATCGTAGCGATTTCAACTGGACTAACATACCCGCGCAACATTCCTGACACCGTTGCGCCCACGAAGTTCGGGCGATTGTGGAAATCTCCGCCATAGCGCCCAACTAGCCCCTGCATCTCCAGAAGGCCGCTACCGTCGAGCGGGGGCGAACCGATGGATCGAAGGGTGGCGCGTGCGTCAATATCGCCGCGGCGTTCAGCTTCGTCGGCCACAAAGATTGCCTGGGCGATCTGGCTCTGCAGCCCGTCGATCAATGGATTCACAGCAACGACAGCTGAAATAAGGTCTGGACTCTCCGCCGCATAGAGAATCCCAAGTGCCGCCCCCCACGAGTGCCCGACGAGGATGACGTCCCTGTCCGGCAACTGCCTGCGAAGATGCGCGACAATCTGGTCCAAGTCCTGCAAGTGACGGCGCACCGTCAACGTGTCGGGATCGGCGTCAGGATCCCATGACCTGCCGGCGCCACGCTGATCCCAATAGGCTACGATGAAGTCATGCTCTAGTTCGCGGTTGTAAAGTCGGAAAAGCGGCCGTTCGGCCGCGCCGGGTCCGCCGTGAAGCCAGAGTAGGATCGGCGCCGTGCAGTCCTCTCCGCGCGTCAGAAGGTACAGCGGGGCGTCATCGACGACGACGTTCTCAGATGCCCGCACTCGGTGTATTTCGTCGCAGCCAATGCCCTGTGACGACGCCGGTTCGGGTACCGCAAATCCAGCAACGGCCAAGGCAACGAAGAGGAAGGTGGAAAACTGATGTCGGGCTGAGCGTCTCATGTGTTGCCAAAATGTTGTGCGGAGCGCGGGGTATACTAGGACGGACTCTCTAGCTGTGATCAACGCTTCGTGCCGCCGCTTGAGATGCTGTCCAGAGCGACACGCACGAACTCCCGATATGCCTCATCGCTGGCTAGTTCCGGCGTATATCGCCGTGCCGTATAGAGGCCGATCAGTCCAAGATAGATGGCCTTCGCGAGGCGATGGGACGGTTCGGCCCGCCCCCCCATGGCCTTGAGCTCGGTGGCGACATGCACGACGCGCAGTGTGTCTACCTCGGCAACGAACGTCGCCACTTTCTTGTCTTGTGCAGCCCATGCCCTGATGGCCCCTTCGATGCCTGACACGACGATACCATCGACCTCTTCTTCGAGTGAGAGTGCGACAAGCGCCTCAAGTCGCTCGCGGGGCGTATCGATGGCCGCAACTTTATCGATCAGTTGCATCGTCAGATCGCTTCTCCAATAGCTGAGAATGGCATCGAGGAGGGCATTGCGATCCTTAAACCGCCAGTAGAAGGGGGCTTTGCTGACGCCTATCTCAGCCGCCAGTCGCTCGATCTTCACCGCGTCGACCCCGTTCTCGGCCATCATTCTGAGGCCCCCCAGGACCCAGACCTTGATCGACGGACTACCCTCTAGGACCAAATTAATCCTCCTCGCGCGCCTATACGCTGGCGTATTGACCTCACTTAAAGCGAGGAGTATACGGCACCGTACATCCCAGGGCAACAAGGTGCTCTTGCAAGCAGAAGTATGAGGCCGTTCGAATGCAATTGTTGCTCTCGGTTTCCGCCGCCGCGCTGCTCTTCGTAACCGCCGGATATCATCTCACCGGGTTGCAGCGGATATCAGACGGGCTGGAGGGCGAATGGCAGGGACTCATTCGCGCCGCCTGGGTAGTCGTTGCCATCGACTGGTTGGTGATCGGCGTCATCTGGATAGCCGTCGGACTTCATATCATTCCGCAAGAGGTGGCTCTTTGGACGGCACCCATCCCTCTGGCGGCCGCGATGGTGTTGGCAGTGATCGTAGGACTGCGATTCCCCGGCGTCTGGATGCTTGGCGTGGCAGGTCTTCTCGGCTCGTTTTTGGGGCTCATCTAGAACACGATGGCCGACAAGATTCCTGGAAAATCCCGCTCCGTGTGTTCCAGAATACGCGAAGCGATTCACGCGTGGACGGGGCTTGAGATTCCGATGAGTACAGTCCTTTGAAATGAGCCTGTCCTCAGCATGTGCTTGAGCCTTCCTGCTCCTGGCACCTGTCCGGTCGAAGCGGGCAGTTCACGACGAAGTTTCAACGGCAAGCATTTCACGAAGCACCATACGTTTATACGCCGCAACGACCGCGTCACCCTCTTCGCGATCGATAGAAATGGCGAGCCGCATCGTCGCCTCGCCGAGCGACATGATCAAAAAGGAAGTAGTTGCAATCTCGCTGGGGTCTTCCTCTGGGCGCAACCGGGTCAGAACCCTGGCCAGCATTTCGCCAATGATGCGACTATCGGCAAGTTCGCTCTGGCGTAACGCTTTGTCGGCCTGAGTGCCCGACCAGATATCGCGCATGACCGGCTCGGCCAGGAACAGAGCGTAATATTCATCAATCAGTTCGCAGAAGGCCCGCTTCAGCCCAGCCATGTCTCTGACATCGGCAAGACTCTTTTCAATACAGGCGCGGCCAAGCTCATTGTAGCGCTCGGCCAGCGTCAGAATGATCGAACCTTTGTCGGGAAAAAACTGGTAGAGCGAGCCGATTGGTACGTCCGCGCGCTCAGCGACTTCGCTCATCTTCATCGCATCGCTACCGTTCTCCTCAATCAACGCTGAGGCGGCGTGGAGCATCCGTTCGACCCGCTCACGACTGCGCTGCTGGATCGGCATTTTGCGGATTATCACTGGCGTACTGCCGCTCTCAGATTCCACTTTCCGGCGCATTTCGAAGTCGATTCTCAAAATTCGGTTGACGCCCATAATATGAGGATTTATCACATAATCAAATATGAGCATCACTCATGTTACGATGAAGGGCGATACGATGAGCAAGCTGCATGATCAACACCCGATCTTAGTTCTGGGAGGCACCGGCAAGACAGGCCGGCGGGTCGCCGAGCGTTTGACTGCGCGAGGCCTTCCCGTGCGGATCGGTTCGCGCTCGGCAAATCCCTCATTCGAGTGGACTGACAGCTCGACCTGGACAGCCGCGCTTGAAGGCGTGTCGGCCGCCTACATCACCTACTACCCGGATCTTGCTGTCCAAGGGGCTGCCGAAACGGTCGATGCCTTTATCCGCCTTGCGGTCGCAAATGGAGTAGGGCGGCTGGTGCTCCTATCCGGTCGCGGTGAGCCGGAAGCCCAGCGCACTGAAAACCTGTTGGCTGCATCGGGTGCTGACTGGACAGTCGTGCGGGCAGCCTGGTTCGCGCAGAATTTCAGCGAGAACTTCATGATTGAGGGCGTTCTCGCCGACATGGTCGTGCTGCCGGCAGGCGACGTGAAGGAACCGTTCATCGATGCCGATGACATTGCTGACGTCGTCGTAGCGGCCCTGACGGAGAACGGGCATGTCGGGCAGACCTATGAGGTCACCGGTCCGCAGCTACTGACCTTCGCGGAAGCCGTTGCGGAGATCGCCAAGGCGACTGGCCGAAATATCGACTACGTCGCCGTCCCAATCGATGATTACGTTGCAGAATTGCGCAAGCAGGGGCTTCCAGACGACATGATCTGGTTGATCGATGAACTCTTCCGCAACGTGCTTGATGGGCGCAACGCCCATCTGGCGGATGGTGTGGACCGTGCACTCGGCAGAAAACCGAGAAAGTTTGTTGAGTATGCCCGTAATACCGCCGCGAGTGGCGTTTGGGAAAGAACCGTGTGATGGATCAGTTCATTCCAGTAGTCATCATCCTTGCTGCGCTGGGCTGTGGCGCCATGGGTGGCTTCTTTGGCAGCTTCTCGAACGTCGTCATCGCAGCGCTCGGTCGACTGTCTCCGCAGCAGGGAATCCTAGCCATGCAATCGATAAACGTAACGGTGCTCAACCCGATCTTCTTCTCCGCGTTTTTTGGAACGGCGCTTTTATCGGTGATCCTGGCCGTAGCTGCTCTTGTGAGGCTTGATCAGCCGGGCGCGTATTTGCTTCTCGCCGCCGGTCTTCTCTATCTCGCCGGAGTTGTTCTTATCACGATGATCTTCAACGTCCCCTTGAATGAGGCACTTGCGAAAGTCGATCCGCCAAGCTCTACTGGCAACGAAATCTGGGCTCTTTATCTTGATCGTTGGGCGTTTTGGAACCATGCGCGAACGATTTCCAGCATCGCATCCTGCGCCTGCTTCTTGCTGGTTCTGGGATTGCCCGTTTAGCCTGTAGCTGGAACCTCATATCGAAGGTTGCCGGACAGCGCCGTCCATTCATGCGCGGCAAGGTTAGCGTCTCTACGAGCGAGGGAACTCGTCGGGCCCTGTTCGAGCAGTTGTGTCGTGAGAGAGAGCAGACACTCGGCGCGCTGCCGGTCAGTGCGGGGGGCAGCCCGTTGTCTCGAAACAACTGGCGGTTCTGAAGCAGGCCGATCTCGTTTCAGACCGTCAACGTGGTCGGCACACCCATCAAAACGCTCAGAACGAGGCGCTTGCACCGTTGATCTACTAGCCAGATGCCTCACAGCCCCATGGAGCGCATGAGTCTGACGGCTATGCACAGGGCGATATCGAAACTCTAACGCTTCGGCTGCCGCCAAACCTTGCGCACATCATAGACCCTGGAATTCTGCTCGAAAACACGTCGATCTTGATTTTCAGATCGATACCGTTAGCCGAACGTTCTGTCCCGAAGATCGTACCTATCACAACTCGACGAACATCGAATGAAAGCCGTCAGCTATCAGGCGGCCGTTTGATGGCGAGGGGCTGCTGTCGATGCAGGTCCGGGCCGGTCGCGTACCTGGCGAGGAACAGATCGACGCTCTCTTGTGCGTGCTTCCGCATCTGTGCCGGCGATGGGATCGCGACGTCCCCGAGATGCATGACCTCGCTTGTGGGACCACCCATCAGCAGCCAATTGAACTGTTTTGCGGCGACCTGTGAATCTTCGACCGAAAGCTGTCGCGTGGACACAAAAAGATCGATAGCCGACGCAAGTTTTTCGATAGCGCGCCCTGGACCTTCTCTGAAGAGCGATACGCCGAGTTCGGGAAAGCGACCGCTCTCGCCGATTACCATGCGTCGCAGCCGCATAAGACGTGGCGTCAGAACCGCCTGGAGTTGCTCCAAGGCAAAACGAAGCAGCCAGTCTTCCGGACTGGTCCCATCCGGTAGCGCATCGACCTCGCTGTCGATGCTGCGCGTCGCGCCGCCGGCAAGTGCACCCACCACGTCCTGGAATAGAGCCTCCTTGCTGCCAAAGCGGCTATAGACCGTCTGAACGGATACGTCTGCGCGTGACGCGATTTGGTCCATAGTCGCGCCGAGAAATCCTTGATCCAAGAAGACCTCCGCTGCCGCCTCGACGATCTTCGCCCGGCTCCGCTCGATACGTGTTTTGGCACCGTTTGACATCGCGATTCTCCCGTCCACCAACCGGACTACGGGACGATTGACAGCATTAAATGGAACGTATACTCCATTTAACGATAGCCGAAGGTGCCCACTCCGGCAAGCTGCCTGTGCTGATCGATCCCATGAAAGGAACCGCACTCATGAAACTCTACGGCACACCGCCTACGCGCGCCCTTCGCGCTATTTGGCTGATCAACGAGTTGGAGATCGACTGTGAGATTGTGATGGTGGACATGGGCATTGGGGAACAGAACAGCCCCGAGCTACTCGCCATGAATCCAACTGGAAAACTTCCGTTCCTCGTCGATGACAATGAAGTCATCAGCGAGTCCTGTGCCATACAATTGTATCTTGCCGACAAATATCCCGAGATGGGTTTCATGGGAGCCAAACTGTCAGAACGTGGGCAGATTTATCGCTGGATGTTCTTCCTTGCGACCGAGATCGAGCAGCCTCTCTGGCGTGTCGCGCTTCACACGCGGATGTATCCGCAAGATGAACGGCTCGCGGAAGACGTGCCGCTTGCAAAACGCGATGGCGAGTCAATGATCGCGGTCCTTGAAGATCACATGAAAGATCGGGAGTTCATTGTGGGGGAACGGCTGAGCGTTGCCGATTTTAACGCCGCCTACACGCTGGACTGGGCAAAAGAGGCGGGCATCCTGAGGGGGGCGCCAAGGTTGAACGCTTATGTAGAGAGGATGTACGCGCGACCGAAAGCGCCCCCGACAATCGAGCTGGCATGGGCCGAGTTGAAGCGTCAGATCGGATGACTGCCCGCTGACGCTCCATCTGAGGTTGGCGAAGAGTCCTCACAGCTCGCTAATTTCCTTCACCATCGCGGCCTTGATCACGCGCGTTGGGTTCTGCTCGTTCTGACCCGCCGCCATCCGCCTCGACGTCCCCGGGTATTTCGTTGAGGAAGCTGTCCCCAGACTGAAGACGGCGCGCGAGTGTGTCGATGAAGCCTTCGAACCGCTCGCGGCCCTTGGCCTGCGCGCTCGCCTGCGCTTCCGGATCGAGCGGCGGGGTGATCGTCAGCCAGAACCGAACGAAAAGCGCGAGCGTCTCGGCGGTGACGCCGACATTGCGTTCGAGCCGCATGAGCTGGCGCGAGAGGCGGTCGAGGCGGCGGGCGAAGGCCGCCTCGCGCCGGTCTGCGCCGTCCGGCGAGAAGTAGGAGGCGACGGCGGCCTCCACCACCGCTGAGCGGGCCATGCGGCTGCGGGCCGCCTTTTCGGCGATCTGGTTGTGTGTGTCGTCACTGAAATAGACGTTCATCCGATGGCGCATGTGTCGATCCTCACAAATCCATGCCGTCGCCGGGGTTCATCGAGACCTGCCGGGCGACCCCGCGCATCTGGCGGCGTAGTGCCTGGCTGCGGGCCTGTTGCAGGCGCTCCTCGGCATTGTCCTCGATCAGGGCGAACTCACGCTCTAGCTTCGGCTCGGCCGTGTCATGCACGATCTCTACATGCTGCGGCAGCTCTGGCTCGCGCCTGAGCCCGGCATTAACACGGTCTTCACCGGCGCGCTCGACCTCGGCGAGCAAGGCGGCGTCGGGTTGCCGGGTTTCGAGCATCGACCAGCCATCGGCATGTAAGGCGCGCTGCTCGGTCGCCGGATCGGGCGGCGGCAGCACGCGCTCGGCAAAGCGGGCGTCCTCGTAGTAGCGCGCCTTCTTCGCGCGGATGGGCGGCGAACCGGCGACCATGACGATCTCGTCGTCGGGCGGGAGCTGCATCACCTCGCCGGGCGTAAGGAGCTGGCGGGCGGTCTCCGAGCGCGACACCATCAGGTGTCCGAGCCAAGGCGCAAGGCGATGACCGGCATAGTTCTGCATCGCCTTCAGTTCGGTCGCCGTGCCGAGCGCGTCGGAAATCCGCTTCGCCGTCCTTTCGTCGTTGGCGGCGAAACTGACGCGGACATGGCAATTGTCGAGGATGGAATTGTTCTCGCCATAGGCCTTGGTGATCTGGTTGAGCGACTGGGCGATCAGGAAGCTCTTGATCCCGTAGCCCGCCATGAACGCCAAGGCGCTCTCGAAGAAGTCGAGGCGGCCGAGCGCCGGGAACTCATCGAGCATCATCAGCACGCGATGGCGCCGGTCCTTGGCGTTCAGCTCCTCGGTCACCCTGCGGCCGATCTGGTTGAGCACCAGACGGATGAGCGGCTTGGTCCGCGAAATATCGGAGGGCGGCACGACGAGGTAGAGACTTGCCGGCCGCTCGCCCGAGATCAGGTCGGCGATCCGCCAGTCGCAGCGGCGCGTCACATGGGCGACCACGGGATCACGATACAGGCCGAGGAACGACATGGCTGTGCTCAGGACGCCGGACCTTTCATTGTCCGACTTGTTGAGCAGCTCGCGCGCGGCCGAGGCGATGACGGGATGCGGTTCCTTCTCGCCCAGATGCGGCGTGGTCATCATCGCCTTCAACGTCGTCTCGATCGGTCGGCGCGGATCGGACAGGAACGAGGCGACGCCTGCGAGGGTCTTGTCCGCTTCCGCGTAGAGGACGTGGAGGATGGCGCCGACGAGCAGGGAGTGGCTGGTCTTTTCCCAATGGTTCCGCTTCTCCAGCGAGCCTTCGGGGTCGACGAGCACGTCGGCGACGTTCTGGACGTCGCGGACCTCCCATTCGCCCTTGCGCACTTCGAGCAGCGGATTATAGGCGGCCGAGCTGGCGTTGGTCGGATCGAACAGCAGCGCCCTTCCGAAATTCGCCCTGAACCCGGCCGTTAGGGTCCAGTTCTCCCCCTTGATGTCATGCACGATACAACTGCCCGGCCAGGTCAGGAGCGAGGGCACGACGAGGCCGACGCCCTTGCCGCTTCTGGTCGGCGCGAAGCACAGCACATGCTCGGGTCCGTCCTGGCGCAGATAGGCGCCATCGAACTTGCCGAGTACCACGCCGTCGGGACCGAGCAGACCGGCGGTCTGGACATCCGTCCTGTCGGCCCAGCGTGCCGAGCCATAGGTGTCGAGGTCGGTTGCCTCGCGGGCACGTATCACTGACAGGGTGATGGCGACCGCGATCGCGAGGATGCCGCCGGAGGCCGCGATGATGCCGCCCTCCCAGAAGATGTGGGGCGCGTATGCCTCGAACGAGAACCACCACCAGAACAGCGACGGCGGCAGATAGACCGGCCAGCCGGCCAGCTCGAACCAGGGCTGCCCAAGCTGGGGCTGGAAGCCGAGGCGCCACGCGACCCATTGCGTGCCGCCCCAGACAGTGGTCAGCACGATGAAGAAGACGATGGCGATCTGGCCCCACAGGATCTTGGTTTGGGACATGGATGGATTCTCCTTTTGTCAGATGCCGAGATCGCGCTTGCGGCCGAGGCTCCAGTCGATGCCGCCGCCGGCCTTCGCGACGCCGGCGATGTGTTGGCCGAGTTTTTTCTCGATCTCGCGAGACCAGGGCACGAGTTGGAAGCCCAGACCCCCATCGGGACCGAGACCCTCGATCATGGCGAAACGGCCGGAGGAGAGCGCGAGCTGGCGGCGATAGACGCCGGCTACATGCTCGCCGGCCTGGGCCGGCCGATGCTGCAGCCCGGTCTCGGTCGTGAGCGCTTCGCCCAAGGTGTCAAGTTCGCGCCGCCGAAGCGTGGCGAGCAGGTTGCGTTGCAGAACGATGCGATGGTTCTCGCGGCGGGCGAGGCACTGGTCGGCCAGATGCTCGGCGCGGGCGGTCATCGCCTCGCGCACCTCGCGGCCGAAGCCGCCCATCGACAGCGGCATGGGCTCGCGCTCGACCAGGCGATGATCAAGCCAGGTTGCGCCGGGCGCGGCAATCTGCTTTTCGAGCTCGAGATCGGACCGGTTGGCCAGCACCAAAGTCGGACGCTCGTTTTCGAGACCGCCGAACCGGCGCACCTCGACGATGCCGCCAATGGACGGCGCGTGCTCGAACGCTTTGACGCCGCGCAGGCGGACATGGTGGGCGCGGCCGTCGGTGCCGTCGATCACGGCATAGGCTTCGCCGGTCAGCTCGTTGTGGAGGCCCTTGTCGACCAGCCGGCCGATGATGGGCGGACCGAACTTGCCGGCGTCGATCACGAAGTCGGCGACGCCGCGGTCCCGCCCTTGCTCGGTGAAGGCGCGGTGCATGGTCTTGATGATGTCTCCGCGCATCGAAAGGTCGCGCAACGTGCGCTCGGCTTCGAGGCCGACCATCCACTCGCCGGGGCCGGCCGACGTGGCGAGATCCATCTTCTCAAGGTGTTGGAGCCGACCGATCATCAGGCGGCGGATTTCCGGATCGCCGGCGGGCGGATTGTCCGGCCGCAGGTCGATATAGCCGACCTCATCGGCGGCGATGCGGATTTCCACGTCGAGCCGGGTCCACCGCTCCGCCGTCATTTCCTTGTCGAGCGCGGAACGGATGTCGTGCTCGGGCTTCGGCCCCAGCTCGATCCCCACCAGCTCCTCGGCGCGGGAGCGCAGACCGTGGCTGATATAGTCGCGCGAAATGACGAGATCGGCCCCTTGCTGGTCGACGCCTCGAACGAGGAGATGGACGTGCGGGTTGTCGGTGTTCCAATGGTCGACGGCCACCCAATCGAGCTTCGTGCCGAGATCGGCTTCCATCTGCTTGGCGAGATCGCGGGTAAACGCCTTAAGCTCAGTGAGGTCGGCCGCGTCCTCTGGTGAGACGATGAACCGGAAGTGATGCCGGTCGTCCTTACAGCGCTCTGTGAAGACGCGGTCGTCGGCCCGGTCTGTCTCGGCGTCGAACATGATACCGCGCTGGCCCTCGCGGCTGACGCCTTCGCGCTTGAGGTAGTTGAGATGGGCCGAGAGCGGCGCGGCGCGGAAGGCGCGGCCCTGATGGCGGGCGATGCGGGCCTTGACCACGACGCGGCGACCGCCGCCAGCCCGAGCGGGATCGGGGTTGAGAACTGCTGGAACGCCTGGCTCTCCATCGAGCGGCGGGTGTGGGTGGGCAGGAGCCTGGAGACCTTCTCCAGCATCGGGAGCGCAAGCGCCGGAGAGCCGGCCTTGCGCAAAAGTGCTTTTCCGTATTTCCGCAGGAATAGAACGGTGGCGGCCTCGCAAGCGTCGTAGGCGGTCTTCCAATCCCAGGCACCGGAAGCGTCGGAGGCGCCGAAGGCGGACTGCATGGCCTCGCGCAGCGCAGCGGCGTCAACGCGGCGACCCTGTTCGAGATGGGGGAGAAGGCGCTGAGCTGCACCGAGGATCGCGGCTGCGGAATCGGAGGCGAGCGTAGGCGCCGCGGCCGCGTCGGCAGCCACGGTTGCGGGCATCATGTTCATTGGAAAACCTCAAGGAGAGCAGGAATGGGACGAGCCGACCGGCGCTCTCTCTCGACCGCACCGGCTCGAACCCGTCCCGGCCACTCTCTCCCTCTCAACCTGCCGCCGTGATGCGCTGCCGCGATGCAGTGCGCTCGCCGCGGCTGGAGTCAGCCGAAGCGTCGCCCCGAAGCGGTGAAGGTGTATCCGTTGGCGGTGATCGCCTCGTCGACCTGCTCGTCGGCGGACTGATACTCGTATTCGCGTTCGAGCTGGCGATAGAGCCAGCGCGCGAGATCGCGCAGCGCCTCGACCACGGCGTCCTCGGCGCCGGCAGTCATCTCCTGCCAGGTCGGGCTATCGCGCTCGACCGAGATCGCCATGCCATATTCATGGTAGTAGCGGTCGTGGTGCGTGATCGTGGCGTGGAGCTGGTAGAAGTTGCGGCGCTGGACCGCCGCGAAAGCATCGGCAATCGCGTGCAACGCCCCGTCCTTCGGCGCATAGGCACGGATCGCCCGCCTGACGCCCTTTGCGTGGGCATACCGCTCCTCGAAGCAGGCACCATCGCCCTGACTCCAGAAACCGGAGAACCAGATGCACGGCTTCTGCCTTGTGCCGCCGCCATAGAGGCGGACGGTCTGGTCGCGAGCGTCACGCCGAGGATTTCGCAGATGCGCTCGAAATCCTCGAGAACGAACTCATGCCAGTCGTAGTCGAAGCCGGTCTCGCGAAACCATGAGCGGGCCTTAACCTTGGCGCCGTCCTCCAGCTCATCGAGTCGATAGACGGTGGTCTCGATGATCTCAGGCATGGCGGGTGGCTCCTTCCAGAACGTCGGCGAGCCACGTGGCCGTGTAGATCCATGCGACGGTTTCGCCGGTCGCGAGGTCGATGACATGAGCGCCGCCGTTGAAGGCATTGATGTGTGGGCGCGAGCATGTACCCGCCCAGGTGAAGCCCCAGCGGCCCTTGAGTCCGAAGGCATCCGCGCAACGATTTACGAACTCGATGACCCGCTCGGGATCGCCGGTTTCGTCGCTACGTATCCAGAGCTGCGTGCCGCCGTGCTCTGGGTCGATGGAAACGAGGAAACCGTCCGAAGGCGGGTTCTCGTGGGCGGTGTCCGCGACAAGTTCCGTGTAGATCTTCAGCGCACGCACGGCGTTCTCGGCCGAGCCGACGTCGAGCAGGCAGGAGAAATGCGTGTAGATGCTGGCCATGACAGGCTCCTGAAACAGCAACGCCCGGCGCGATGGCCGGGCTGATTTGCGAAATGGAGGTGGGGAGGAGCGGCGGAGCGGCCGAAGCCGCCCCGCCGGGAGCGCCGTCACTCGGCCGCGACCAGGGCCGGGTCGTCGGATTCGGCCTCGGTATCGTCGCCGGTCCCGTCCTCGTCGTCGGCGAGGAAGGCCGGCAGCGCCGCGTCCGGCTCGCCGGCGCCGTCCACCTCCTCGGGGTCGAGGAGGCGCAGCGGCTCCGGCAACCAGCCGGTGTCGGCCAGCAGGCGCTCGGCCTCGGTCGACATCTTCTCCTTCTTGAGGTGTTCGATATATTGCACCTTGTCGTCGCCCAGCGCCTCGCGCACAGCTTCGACGATCCTCGGCTTGGTGACGCGGCCGAGATAGTTCTGCACCGTGGGCCGGAAGCCAGCCTCGGCCATGTCCAGCCCGGTGGCGCGCGCCAGCCGGTCGGCCTCGGCCATGCGACGGGCAAGGCCGTGCTCGGAGATACCGCTGGCGCTGAACGGATTGGGCCGCTCGCGGATGGCGTTGATGCCGAAGGAGACGCAATGGGCGAGCAGCGCCATGCGGCTGGCCTCGTCGAGCGCGGCGAGCCAGTCCCAGAGCGTGTCGTCGTCGGCCGGCAGGTCGGTCTTCCAGCCCTCGTGCCGTTCGTCCACCGACCGAGCATAGGGGCTGTCCTTGAGGTCCGTTCCCTGCTCGCGGAAATAGATCTCGCGCACGGACGCCTCGACGGCGCTGCCGGTGGTGGAGCGGTCGAACGTATCGCGCACCAGCTTGTGCAGGAGCGCGGTAAAAGCGACATGGGGATTGGCGCCCACGGCGTCGCGCAGCGCCACCGTCCGGTGCGCGGTCAGCTCGGCGACGAGCCTTTCGGGAAGCGGGCGGATGGTTTCCTCGTCCTCCGGCTCGGTGTCGGGCGACTGACCGCCGATGGTGATGACGGCCCGCTGCACTGAGGGGTGGGCCGCATCCTCACCATCCTGGCCACCGCCCTCGGCGTCCGCATCCGGCGTATCGCCGTTGACGGTCGCTGCCGGCTCGTCCTCGGGCCGGACATAGCCGCGATCGACGACCAGATCGCCATCGGAATCGACGGAGATGAAGACGCCCGCATGGGCGATCTCGGCTGGATCGTAGATCGCCGGGCGATTCTCGAAGGCATCGAGCGCGGCCTCGATCTCGCCGAGGCGACGGTCGACCTCTTCGGGCAGATCGTCGCTGCTGCTCGCATACTCCGCTTCGAGCTGCTCCAGCTCGGCGCGTAGCGCCTCGCGCTGCTTGCGCTCCTTCCTGGTGAGTTCGGCAAAGGTGCCGGTGAGCGCGCGAAGGCCCCGATCGTGGCCGTAGGGAAGTTCGAGGTCCACGGTGATCCACTTCCAGCCCTCATTGGCGATCTCGTCGGCGATGGTCTGGAGCTTCTCGGCCACGAGCTTGTCGAGCAGGGACACGTCCTCGAAATAGGCGTTGCGCTCGAACAGGTCACTCAGCGTCGTGCCGCCGGCCGCGACATAGGCGTCGATGCCGATGAACAGCGCCCGCTTGTCGGAGGCGGGAACCGTCGTCTCGGTCAGCATCTGGCGGATGCGCCAGGGCTCGCGGTAATGGCTATGCTGAACCGCCTCCCAGACCTGCTCCTGGCGGGTGTGGTCGGGATTTACGGTGAAGGCTTCGAGCATGGCGAGCGTCATGCCATTGTCGGCGAAGACCTCGTGGAGCTTCGGAGAAACGCTCGCGAGCGCCAGGCGCTGCCGAACGACGTCTTTAGAGACTCGATGACTGAACGCGATGACGTCTTCGTCCATGCCCTTTTCGTGCATGACGTGGAAGGCGCGGAACCGGTCGAGCGGATGCAGCGGCGCGCGAAGTGTGTTCTCCGCGAGGCTGTCGTCCTCGGCCAGGATTCCGCAATTGGGATCACGCCACACGCAGGGCACGGGCTCGGTCTTTGCCATTCGCTTCTGCTTCACGAGCAGCGCGAGCGCCTCGTAGCGGGTTTCGCCGGCCGGAACCTCGAACTTATCGGTCTCGTTGCCATCCGCGTCGAGGACCGGGCGGACATTCAGGCTCTGGAGCAGGCCGCGATAGGCAATGTCCTCGGCCATTTCCGCGACAAAGGCGGGACTCTTGATGCGCCGGACGTTGGATTCGCTACGCACGAGCTGGTTGAAGGGAATGTCGCGCGAGCGCGAGAGGGTGATTTTCTTAGCGGCAGTAGCCATTGTAGTTCTCCGCGACGGGCGGCCGGGAGCCTCTCTCTCGACCTCCAACCCGTCACAGAAATCCCGTCCCCTCTCTCACTCTGATGCGCGCCGCTGCCGCGACGGACGCGGCCTGGGCAGGCCCGGCCCGCCTGCCGCGCCTTCACGGAAAACCCGGCGGGCCTATGGCTCGCCGGGCGCAGATAAGTCGGGATCGTCGTCGAGGAAATGAGCCGGAACCTCTTCCTCCGGCCTCTTCCAGACGATGCGGTCGCCCTGCCAGATGGTGGCGAAACCCCGACCCCTAGGCGGCGGCTTCGGCGGTGCGGGCTCGAAGTTCCGGCAAGCGAAACTCCCCGTCGTGCCAGAAAATGCGGGGATCTTGCTGTTGCCAAGCAACACGCGGTCGCAAAACCCGGTCGGCCGCTTGACGCGGCGACGGGAGAGCCCGAGCCGGAACGCCTCGTAGTCGCGTTCCAGGCTTTCGGGGGGTGGCGTCCAGTGACGACAATCCCGGCAGCGGCCCGGCCGTTTGGGGACCGGATCGTCGAGCGGCGGCCCGCCATTGTGGCCCGGCGGAAAGCGGCCGGCGGTCACGACGCGCGCCCCGCCGCCGCCCGGCGCGAGCGCGCGACTGCGCGCGAGACCAGAACCGGCCGCGTGTCGGCGGTCTGAGCGAGCCTCTCGATCGTCGCAAGGTCTGCGTCCGAACATTCGCCCGTCACCTCGATCTCGACATAGTGACCGCCGCTGCCGACCTTGGAGTCGCGCAGCCGGTGGTTGGACGGGGTGTAGAAGCTCTCGTGGCGCTCGATCAGCCTGACGCGCGAGCGCAGGAAGATGATGCCCGAGCCGAAATTGCCGCAAAACAGGAACTCGTCGGCCTCCGTCGCCTTCGGCCCACCGCCGATCTTGCGGTGGCCGATCTGGCGGAAGGCGGCGTCGAAGCTCGACGGGTCCGGCGTGATCCGCGCCTTCAGCTCCGGGTGGAATTTCCAGGGCGGCCGGCGCGGATCGACGCGCCCGACCGCGATCTGGTGGAGCAGATCCGCGAGACAGGCCGGATCGGCGGGGTAGGGGCAGGTCCGCCAGATCGTGCGGATCGTTCGGCGCAGAGCGTCGGGCAGCGCGAACAGCCGGGCACGCGCGTCGCGCCAGCGGCCGGCGCGCTCGCGGCGCTGGTCACGCTCCCTCTCGTCCCACCAGACGGCGCGGCGGGCCATTTCCTCGTCGACGCCGTGCTGGCCGGCGGCGATCTCGTCGGCGAAGAGCGGCAGCGCCTCGCGTTCGAGGCGTTGCTTGCGAGCGAACGCCGCGCGTTTGCGCGACGTGTCGACATAGGGTTCGGGCCTGGGCCAGCGGCGGAAGCGCATCACGAGCCCTCCCGCTTCGACCGCGCGGCGATATAGCGGATGCGTTCCGCTGCACGGATGCCGCCCGCCTCGCGCGCAGCGTCAGCCCAGACCGAGATCGGGAAATCGCCGGTGAAGAGAATGTCGCGCTCGATGCCCATGCCGAAGGGCAAGCGCACCGAGGACATTTCCTCCAGCGAGAACGAGCCCAGCTCGGGCTCGCCGAGATCGGCGAGGCCGTAGAGCGTGTCGCCGTCCGCGTCCAGCTCGGTTGCGAGCCAGACGCCTTCGCCGAACGGGTTGAAGAACTTGACGACCGGAATGTGGTCTGCGTCGCGTTCGCGGCCATTGACCAGGAGCTGCGCGCGTAAGTCGTCGGTGAGGAGGATCATGCCGCCCTCCTGTCGATCTCGGGCCGGTCGACCTCGCCCGCGCCTTCGGTGTCGGGCAGGAGCGCGAGCAGCCATTCGGCCGCCTTGCTCGCCTGGCTGGCGGCGCGCACGATGGCGCGGTTGTCTTCGCGCAGCACCTCAAGCCAGGAGCCGATATAGTCGGCGTGGCGCACGGTCGGCTCGATGCCGAGCGAGGCGCAGCAGAAGGCCGCGTTCATCTCGGCGATCAGCTCCTCGAATGCGTATTTCCTGGTGCCGAAGCCGCCAGACAGGTCACGGTCGAGACGTGAGCAATGGCCGGTGGCGTGGCCCAGCTCGTGCAGTGCCGTGCGGTGCCAGTTGATCGGCTCGTAGTAGGTTTGCGGTGGCGGAACCTGCACGTAGTCGTGCGCGGGCACGTAGAAGGCGCGGTTGCCACCGATGCGGAAGTCGATGTCCGTCGCCTTGATGAGGGCCTCGACCCTCGGCTCGATCATGTCGGGCGGAGGCGGCGGCGCGGCGATCGCCACGTCATCGGGAAGCCCTTCGCACTGGGCGGCGTTGAACACGGTATAGCGTTTCAGGAACGGGATCGCGTGCGGCTCCTCGCCGGTTTCCTGGGCGCGCTTCTTCTCGTCGTCAGGGATGAACCTGTCGGCATAGACGATGGTGGTGCCGTGCTCGCCCTTCATGACGTTCCCGCCGAGCGAAAGCGCCTGGCGGAAGGTGAGCCAGCTCTGGCAGGGATAGCCGTGCTGGACGACCGCGCCCCAGAGAAGGAGCACGTTGATGCCGGAATACTGGCGGTCGGTGGCAGCGTTCTTCGGCATGGCGAGCGGCGCCGCCGTGGTCCCCCAGGGCTGCACCCAGGGCACGCGCCCGGCCTCCAGCTCCGCGATGATCTTGTTGGTAATGTCGTCGTAGAGGCTCGTCCGGTCGGGGCCGGAGGGCTTGCGGTTATGTCTGGCCATCGGGATTGTCTCCGCGACGGGCCTCGGGAGTCTCTCTCCCGATCCTCAACCCGTCACGGGAAACCCCTTCCGCACTCTCCCTCTAACCGGATCGCAGCTTCGGGACTGGACACATGGGGACCTATGCAGTTCGGCCGGGACGTTTGAGGAACTCCTGATCGTCGGCGATCCAGTCTACCGAAGCGCCATGCGGATCGGTCCAGGCAACCGGATGTCCGTTGACGGATAGGAGAAACGTTCCTGGAGTTTGGACCGCGCTCGCGCGTTTGGCGATTTCGGGGAAGATGCCGGGAGCCTCGTTGCATATCCAGTAGTCGCAGAGCGAGGAGACCTTCGCAGCGAAGGCACGGCGAGCTGCTGGATCTTCGACATAGGCCAATACCGCCGTATGGAACACGACGAGGGTGGCATCGCTCGGAGCCTGTGCGCAGAGCGCGTCCAGTTCGCCGCCGGCGAGGTCACCCTTCACGAGATGAGGTTTCGTGCGGGCGGCCAGTTCGAGCGCTGCCCTCAGATTGCGCAGCCGGACTTCCTGTTCCGGCCACACCAGCGTTTCCAACCAGGCCGCTTCCGCCGGGTCGGCGGCATCAAGTGGCTGAAGGTCCAATCCGGCCCGCCAAGCGATCTCGGGGAGCGTGGTCGGAATTGGAGTTCCATCGCTGACGGTGCATTGAAATACCGGATATGAATCGTGTTCCGGTTTGGGGTGGAGCACCGACTGGCCGTAATCGTAGCCGTATCGGTCCACGAGAAGGCATAGCCCCGCCGATGCGCCGACCTCTATCAAGGCAAGTGGCTGCGGCAGGAGGCAAAGCACGGGCAAGAGCGCGGCGCAGCGGGCAGGTTCGTTTGTCTGCGTGGATCGGCCCTCCATCAAGGTTCGGACGGCCGCCAGGTTCTCGCTCAGGGTGTCACGGAATTGTTCGTAGCCACCCTTCAGACCGAAAAGGTGCCGAAAGGCCGCAAAGAGCAGGTTTGGCTGCTGCTTTTCTGTGGGAAGGCTATAGAGGAACCTCAGCACATATTCGTCGGTGGCAACGCCTCGTGCGAGGCCCTCATAGTATGGTGATCGTCCGGCGGCTTCCTCGCACGCAAAGCGCATGTAGCGTTGAGAGAGTTTTGAGAGGTGGTCGGTGCCCAAGGGCGATCTTGCGGTGATGGCGTTCAGGTGAACAACCACAGCGTATATTGCGATCACCGTCGTCACAACTTGCTCTGGCGTTGAACGCCCGCGCGCGACTTTGCCGCCGCGCCGCGTCAGCATTTTTCCATGCCAGCACAGCAGTTGGTACATCCGCTTCCGGCCGGATCAGTGCTGGTCGAACACGGCGGCTATATCTATCGCGAATTTCGAGCGGCCGTCTACTTGAGGCATGCTGTCGATCTAGGTCCTGTTGACAAAGAGGATTCCCATATCGCCTGAGGCGTGATTCAAGGCTTCCTTTTAGGAGGCGGCTTTGGCGCGGGGCGATTTGTCGGACGAGGAATGGGCCATCATCGGCGAGCTTCTG
>JAESGM010000385.1_pt1 | contig 42604 bp, 32 predicted proteins | sample 9269721 | NCBI WGS metagenome assembly JAESGM01 (sample SAMN15720920, study PRJNA650825) | algae metagenome | isolation source: Komarekiella atlantica HA4396-MV6 and co-occurring heterotrophs from... | place: USA: Theobald House, Kauai, HI | collected 2009-07-29
GGCGCACCGCTTCGATGGCGACATCGGATTCGCGTTCGATCCGGGCATCCACCGGGACAAGATAGTTTTCGCCTTCGACCTGCAGGCCATGACCGGCAAAGTAAACCAGCGCCACCGTGTCTGGCCCCTTCAGCGCGACCTCGGCGGAAAAATCGCGCAGCGCGCGCCGCATGTCGGATTGCGAGAGGTCCGGTCGCGAGACAACTTCGAATCCGGCCGCGACCAGCAACTCGCTCATCGCTTTCGCGTCGTTTGCCGGATTGGGCAGGACCGTGACATTCTTGTAGGTGGAATTGCCGATGACCAATGCGATGCGGGACTCTGCACTTGCAGACAAAGGCCAGAGCATCAGCCCCGTCAGTCCGAGAAGCAGTCCGAGCGGTCGGCGCCACATGGGATTTTTCTCTCTTCTCCGGTCGATCTCGTTTTCAATGAAGCCCAGACGGCAAATGCGTCTGTGAGACATTGCACGTATCGGCAGACTAGGCCCTTGTCCGAAACCGCTGAAAGTCACTTTTCGGTGCATAAAAAGCCGCGACTGATTGTTCCAGTCGCGGCCCCTTGTTCAATCAGCGGCGGATCTGGCCGTTGAAGTTGCCGGCGCTCTGCCGGACGCTTGGCTGGCGCTGGATGCCGATGTCGCGGCGCACCTGAACCTTGACCGGCTTCGACTGCACCTGGATCTTCTGCTGGATCTTCGGCGTGACGACACCGGTATTGCCGTTCGGAAGATCGCGGCGGATGACGCGGCGGTCGTTGTTGACCGGCAGTGTCGTGATCTTGCCTTCGATCGGCTTGCCGACAACGCCGGTGTTCTTGTTCACGGCGCCCTCACCCGGCTTGGGCAGCGTCACGACCTGACCATTCGGCAGCTTGGTACCAACGCCATTCGGATTCGGAAGCGTGGTCACCTTGCCCGGAATGTTGCCGGTGTTGTTCTGACCATTCTGGCCGTTCTGCCCATTCTGCGGGAACGGAATGACCGGGCCATTCGGCTTCACGACCGGACCGGTCTTGATGCCGCCATTCTGACCATTGCCGATCTGGCCCTTGTTGATGTTGTCATTCTTCGGAAAACCGATCACTGGACCGGTCTTGATGTCATTCTTCGGGAAACCGATGACCGGACCGGTCTTGACGTCGATCTTCGGGTTGAACGGGAGCCCGACAAGACGCGGACGCTCGAGCAGCTTCTTCGCATTGCCGGCGAAATCGCCGTTGCCGTGCTTCGAAAGGAACGTCTTGTAAGCGTCGGCCGAGTTGACTTTGGTGGCCTTGTGCCAGGCGATCATCTGCAGGCGGTGCGACAACAGACGACGGATGCGGTCGCAGAGCGGGTGCGTCGGATAGATGCGGACGAACTCCTCGTAATATTCGACGTTGTCTTCCGCCACGACCACTTCATAGGCCTTCTCGACCGAGCGCGTCGCAAGCTGTGCAACCGCGACCTTCTCGGGCAGGACTGCGGGAGCCGCGGCAACATTCGCATTCGGATCGGCAGTGAAGAACACGAAGTCGCTGGTCAGCGACGAACTTTCCCACGGCATCTGCTTGGCATCGGTCGATTCGGACACCAGCAGACGCACACGCTTGAAGAGCTGTTCGATCGGCAGGCCGGGCTGTTTCACGCTGCGGAGGAAGGCCGCGGTATAGGGGCTGTGCTGGCCGGCGCCGTCGAACGCTTCCGTGCCAGGCGCGGTCGCATAGGCGACGATGGAGCCCGCCGGCGCGTCGACGATGGCAAGACCCTTGCCGCCAGACTCTCCGATAGCCGAGAAAGGATTGTTACGGCAGGCATCGAGCATGACAATGCGGATGCGGCTCGGTGCCGCTTCCAGCGCCTGCATGATATCGGCAAGGCGAACGGCCTGATCGACGACGTCGGTTTCATTCTCGATCTTCGCGTCGACCGGCACGAGGAAATTCTCACCGTCGACCTGCAGACCGTGGCCCGCATAATAGACCAGCGCCGCCGAGTTCGGTCCCGACTCGGTGATACGTGCGCTGAATTCGCTCACCACTTGCTTGAGGGTGTCACGGTCAAGGTCGAAGGCCATGACCACTTCGAAGCCGGCCGTGTTCAGAAGTTGCGCAACCGCCTTGGCGTCATTCGCCGGATTGGGCAGCGCCTTGACGGTCTGATAGTTCGAGTTGCCGATCACCAGCGCCAGACGCCGCTCCTTCTGGCTGGACGCGAGAACCGGTCCCTGGCTTTGCAGCGATGCAGACCGCAGAGCGGCGGGATTGCTGGGGCCGGCTGCTTTTGCCGTTTCGACCAGGCGGGGGGAAATCTGGGCGGCCGCAGGCGTCTGCCACAGGCAGAATGCAGCGGCGATCAGAGCAAAGAGCCTCAGCGCAAGACCTGTCCGTGACATGACGTTCTCCAAGGGTGCGGATGGCATTCATCCAATGCCTCTGGAGTTCGTCGCGGCGCGTCGCCGGCGGGTTCACGCCCGGACGCCTGTCATGCGCAAAACAGAAAGCTTACTTAATTACCTCTTTTGGATCCTACGCCCTGGCGCTGGGACGGGCGGCAAGCTCCTGGTGCCAGCGGGCAACGTTGGCCATTTCGGACGGCAGCGTCAGCCTGGCCGGCTTCAGAAAATCGAGCGTCACCAGGCCGGTAATATCGGCGACGGAAAAGCTGTCCCCGGCGACGAAGCGCCGGCTTTCCAGGTGGCGATCCAGCAACGCGAGAAAGTCCATGACCCGCGGCTTGTTCGCCTCACCCCATTCCGCCACTTGCGGAACCTCCAGTTCCTTCATCCCGGGGTGCAGATGCCGGAACACGGCCTGAACGGGACCGTAGAGGCTCAATTCCAGCCGCCGCTGCCACATCTCGATCAGGGCCATTTCCTTGGCCTCCTGGCCGAACAGGGCGGGCTCGGGGTGCAGGGCCTCGAAATAGCGGCAGATGGCGATGGACTCGGTCAGGACCGTGCCGTCGTCCAGAACCAGCACCGGCAACCGCTGCAGCGGGTTGAGGGCGGTGAGTTCCTCCGACTTGTGCCCCATCGCGCCCATGTCCACCGGTTGCAGAGGGACACTGATACCCTTCTCCGCGAGAAATATGCGGACCCGGCGCGGATTTGGCGCCCGCCCCCCGTCATAAAGTTTCATGGCGTCTCCGATGCGTTAACCGGTGGTTTTACCTTTAAGTTAAGGTTGCCCTTAAGGATTTTCGGAGAGTTTAGCCTGAAGTCCTGCGTAACTGCGTACCCCCATGACAAGTACTGCGACCGACCAGCGCCAGTTTCTGTTGTCCAAACGCCGGCGCGCTGCGGCGCAGCGTGTGCGGGACGCCCGCGACCGGCTGACCTCGACCACCGGGACGCGGCCGGTATTCGACTACGAATTGCTGCGGCTGTTCGCGCAAAATCGCATCTCGGCGTCGCTCGTCATTCTCCTGCTTGTCGGCATGGTCGGTCTTCTGTCCAGTCTGTGGACCGGCGCTCTGACCGCCGGCATCTGGACGGCCAGCGTGCTGCTGATTCACCTTGTGATCGTTGCGAAGTGCCGGAAATTCCTCGCGACGCCGCAATCCGAGATCAACATCAGAAAATCGCGGCTCGGCTTCATTACGCTCGAGCTTATCTTCGGACTCGCCTGGATGTTCATTCTCATCCAGCGCGTCGGTGTCAGCGAAAGCACCGGCACGTTCATGCTGTTCGTCATGCTGCTGGTCGTGGCGGTCTCGAGCATGCTGGCCTGGAGCCTGCCAATAGCAGTTTTCGCATCGACCGTTCCGGTCACCACAGCCGTCGCGATCAATTTCGCAACCCGCGGCGATCTGCACAATTACATCCTCGCGATCATGGCCATCACGGCGCAGGGCTATTTCCTGCTGCTGGCCTATCGCCTGTATTCGTCGGCATTGGCGACGCTGCAGGCGCGCGCCGAAAAGGACATGCTGATCGGCGAACTGGAACAGGCGAAAGCGATTTCCGACGAAGCGCGCAACCGCGCGGAAGCCGCCAACATCTCGAAATCGCGATTCCTCGCACAGATGAGTCACGAATTGCGCACGCCGCTCAACGCCATTCTCGGCTTCTCGGAAGTGATGAAGTCGGAAATCTTCGGTCCGCATTCGGTGCCGTCCTACAAGGAATATTCCAACGACATCCATACGTCCGGGCAACATCTCCTCGGCCTGATCAACGAAATTCTCGACCTGTCCCGCATCGAAGCCGGCCGCTATGAACTGAATGAAGAAGCCGTTCCGCTCGCACTGGTGGTGGAAGATTGTCATCACCTCGTGAAGCTGCGCGCGAAGAACCGCAACATCACAATCCACGAAGTGTTCGAGCAGGATCTGCCGCGCGTCTGGGCGGACGAACGTGCGATCCGCCAGATCTGCCTCAATCTTCTCTCGAACGCGATCAAGTTCACGCCGCAGGGCGGCGAGATCTGGATCAAGGTCGGCTGGACGGCGTCCGGCGGACAATATTTCAGTGTCAAGGACACCGGCCCCGGCATCCCCGACGATGAAATTCCGGTGGTTCTCGCCTCGTTTGGCCAGGGCTCCAATGCCATCAAGTCGGCCGAGCAAGGCGCCGGGCTCGGCCTGCCGATCGCCAAGAGCCTGGTCGATCTGCATGGCGGCACGTTCACGCTCAAGTCCAAGCTGCGGGTCGGCACGGAACTGATCGTCGCTCTGCCGCCGGAGCGCGTTATGTCGGCGCTGGCCCCGCTTGCGGAGCCGGCACCGGCCTTGCAGCCGGAGTCCACCGCAGGATCTGGCGTGCCGGCCCCGCCCCCGGAAGACCGAAGCGGCCAGCGCAAGAAAACATCGTCCCTGATCGCCGGGATGCGCGGCAACTGACCGCGCATTGCCTTTGCCGTCGGCATCCTTATGTTGCAAGCGACTCCCGCATCCCAGCCACGGTCATGTCCGATACGCTAACCCCCTGCCGGAAAATCTGCGTTCTCGACCAGCCGTCGGGCCTGTGCCGGGGCTGCGGGCGCAACGGCGATGAAATTGCGGCCTGGCGGACCATGAGCAACAGCGAACGCGCGCAGATCATGGCGCTGCTGCCGGAGCGGCTTGCCGCGCTGGGCGTTGTGTTGCCCGTTGGACAGTGAGGCCGCTTTGCTGCGTCAGCGCCTTCTCTGGATTCTTCTCGCCGGGCTCGGACTGTCGCTGGTCATCCTGATCGTGCGGCACGACCAGGGAACGATCGGCGCGCTTACCACGGACGATTTTGCGTCCCTCAGCGTGAAAATCGCGTTTCTTGTCTTTCTCAGCGGCAGCGTGCTGATGCTGTTCCGGGAAAGCTTCTGGAAAGCGCTGCAGGCGGTGCTGTTCTGGGTGGTGGCCGCGCTCATTCTCGCACTGGGCTACACCTACCGCTTCGAATTGCGCACGGTGTATGAGCGCGTGATGGCGGAGCTTGTGCCCGGCTATACGGCGACACAAGGCCGCATCGTGGAGATCGCGCGCGGCCGTGCCGGCGAATTCAGCGTCCAGACGCAAGTGAATGGCGGCCGCATTCCGATGATCCTCGACACCGGCGCGAGCGCCGTCGTGCTGACGCAGGACGCAGCGAAGGCCGCGGGCCTGCCGCTCGAAGTGCTGTCTTATAATGTCAATGTCGACACGGCGAATGGCCGCACGCAGGCGGCGTCGGTGACGCTCGACCGTCTCGCGGTCGGCGGCCTTGTCGAGCGTTCCGTCCCCGCCCTTATCGCGCGGCCGGGCCAGCTCAAGACCAGCCTCCTCGGCATGACCTTTCTCAATCGCCTCGAGAGCTGGGAAGTGCGCGGCGACAAGCTGATCATGCGCGGCTATCCGTGAATATGCCGCTCAGAGCAGGCTGAACACGAAGCGCAATCCGATCGCCAGCAGGAACAGCCCGAACGCAATCTCGAGCTTGCGTTTGGACATCGCATGCGCGATGCGCGCGCCGATGGGTGCGAAGATCGACGTGACCGGCGCCATCAGCACAAAGCCGATCAGCGAAACATAGCCGATGGACAATGGCGGCATCAGCGCCTGGTGCTGCAGGCCGGCGAGCATGAAGCTCAATGCGCCTGTGATGGAAATCAGCACGCCGGCGCCCGCCGAAAGACCGATGGCCGTCAGGATGGGCTGGCCGTAAAGCGTGAGGATCACGGTTGATACCGCACCGCCTCCGACTCCCATCAGCGCCGAATAGAGGCCAATGACGAGTCCATAGATCGTCATCAGAACATGCCCCTGCGGCAATTGCTCGCCAAGCTTCCAGCCGCCCGTCCCGAAGAGAAAACGGATACCGAGCAAGGTGGCAACGACCACGAACGCGGCTTTGAACACGGCCGGCGGCGCTACGGCGGCGATCAGCCCGCCGATCACCACGCCGGCGACGATCGGAATAGCCCAGCGGCGCAAGATACCCGCCGGCAGATTGCCCAGCTTGCGATGCGCACGGAACGAACGAATGGATGTGGGGATGATAATGGCGAGCGAGGTGCCGACGCAAAGCTGCATGCGCACCTCTTCCGGCACCTGCATCAGCCGGAACACCTCGTAGAGTACCGGCACGATCACGGCGCCGCCGCCGACCCCGAACAGCCCCGCGAGCAGTCCGGTCGCGACACCGCCCGCAACGATCATCGCGGCGAACAAGGCAAGCTCGCCCGCGGGCAAGTTGAGCATCAATGCGGCTCCGGCAAACAGGTCAGGCCGCAGCGGTGTGCGTCAATTCGGCGGGTGTGTCCACGACCAGGTCCAGCGCCTCGCGCAGGACTGCTATGCCGGCGCCGGGCTTTACCGCATTCACAGAAAGATGCCGGCGGAATGCGCGCGCCCCGGGCACGGCACGGAACGCGCCGAGAATGTGGCGGGTGATCGCATGCAGGCGCGTGCCCTGCGAAAGTTCGCGTTCGATATAGGGGAAGCAAGCCTCAATCGCCGCCTTCAGCGATTGAGCCGGCGCGGCTTCGCCGAACAATTCCGGATCGACCGCCAGAAGCCGCCACGGCTCCTGATAGGCGGCGCGGCCCATCATCACGCCATCGACATGGCGCAGATGCTCGCGCGCCTGTTCGAGATCGGTCACACCGCCATTGATCGAGACGATCAGATCGGGATGCGCGCGCTTGAGGCGGTAGACACGGTCATAGTCGAGCGGCGGGACATCGCGGTTCTCGCGCGGAGAAAGCCCCTCGAGCCAGGCCTTGCGCGCGTGCACGATCAGCGCATCGACGCCCGCCGACTTCACATTTGCCGTCAGCGTATCGAGCGACTGTTCGGGATCCTGATTGTCGATGCCGATGCGGCACTTCACGGTGACTGGAATCGACACGGCGGCCTTCATCGCCGCCACGCAATCGCCGACGAGCGCGGGTTCCGCCATCAGGCAGGCGCCGAAGCGTCCCTCCTGCACGCGGTCGGAGGGACAGCCCACATTGAGATTGATCTCGCGATAGCCGAAACTGGCGCCGATGCGCGCACATTCTGCAAGCTGCTTCGGATCGGACCCGCCGAGCTGCAAAGCCACCGGCTGTTCCTCCGCGTCAAAGCCGAGCAGCCGCTCGCGCGGCCCGAACAGCACCGCGCCTGTCGTCACCATCTCGGTATAGAGCAGCGCCCGGCGCGTCAGCAGGCGATGGAAGAACCGGCAGTGCTTGTCGGTCCATTCCATCATCGGCGCAATGGCGAATTTTCTGTTTAAGTCATTCATATCGCTAGATTATTTTTCCTCGATGGTCCGCCATGCAATTGGACCGACTGAGAAATTGAACATGCCGATGCTACCGTTCTCTTACCTTCTATTGCTCAAGATTGCCGAAAACGACCGCTCCCGACCCCTGAGTGCACACATAGTGCACACCAATCAAGATCGGAATGCACACGGCCGGAACGGCGGCAGACAAAAGACAAGCGAATAGCTGAAGTGGTTTCCGGCGGCCAGCAGCAGGCGTGTACGATGCCAGCCAGAAACAATTTCGAGACACGGCTAGCGGAACCGGTCGGCGCGCCACAGCCACTACCGGCGATCCAACAAGCTAGGGACGCATGTCCCAAGGCAGCCGCCGACTCGTCACAATATCATGTGTCAGAGACCAATCAGGGATGGTCCGCCGCGCCTTGACCCGTCCAGATGCGCGTGATTGCTTTGAGCTACAAAAATCTAAAACGAATTGGGAGGATCATAATGAAAACATCCAGGCTGCTTGTTTCCATCGCAGCAAGTATATTCGCATTCGCTTGGGCGCCGGCTTCCGCGCAAAGCTACCCGGACAAACCTGTTCGCATCATCGCGCCCTTCCCGGCCGGCGGCCTGGTGGATGTGCTTGCGCGCGCTGTCGGCGAGGAGATGTCAAAGAGTTTGGGACAGCCCGTCATCGTCGAGAACAAGCCCGGTGCCGGCGGAAACATCGGCGCCGAACTGGTTTCGAAAGCCGATCCCGATGGCTACACCCTCCTGATGACGTCGCCCGGAATTCAAAGCATCAACCAGTTTCTCTACAAGACGATGCCCTTCGATCCGGAGAAAGCATTCACCCCGATCTCGCTTGTCGCCGACATGCCGATGCTCGTGCTGGTGCACCCCAAGACGAATATCAAGACGTTGAAGGACCTCGTCGCGGCAGCGAAGCAAAATCCCGGCAAGCTGAATTTCGGCTCCGCCGGCGTCGGCACGACCGGCCATCTGGGCCAAGCTCTGCTCGTGCATGTCGCCGGCATCAAGGTGGCGCATGTGCCGTATAAGGGCGCGGCGCCCGCGGTCAACGACCTGATCGCCGGCCATATCGACGGGGTCGTGGACAATCCGCCGATCGTCATGCCGCATATCAAATCGAAAACGATCACGCCGCTTGCGGTCGCGGCGAAGGAGCGCCTCTCGGTATTGCCGGACGTGCCAACGTCCGTCGAAGCCGGCTTGCCCGACTGGCAGGCCTCGTCGTGGTTCGGCCTCATGGCTCCTGCGGGCACTCCAGCGGCCATCGTCAGGCGCCTGCAAGCCGAGACGGCCAAGGCCGTCAAGCAGCCCTCGATGCAACGCTTCATCACCGAATCCGGCATCAAGCTCGTAGGCAACACGCCAGAGGAATTCGGGAAGCTCATCCTTTCGGAACGAAAGAAGTGGGGCGACATGATCAAGGCGGCGAATATCCAGCCCAATTAAGTTCAGGCATCCAGCAGGTAGCCATCCTCTGAAAACTGGAAATGCGCCTGCGCCGCCTTTACGCGGCTGCTCGGCCCCGGGGTGATTCCCCAGTGGTCGAGCCGCCCGGGCGGCCATGTCCAGTCTTCCGGCTTGCGCATTAGATAGGTGTCGTCCACCTGCTGCATCTCGCCGGTATATTCCAGCGGCAGCTCGCCGGGACCGCAGAAATAAGCAAATACGTTGTTGCCCGGTCCGTGCCGCCCCGGACCCCACTCGACCGCGTAGCCATGATCGCGCATGCGGCCGATGCCGCGCATCACCGAATCGAGATCGGGCATCTCGAACGCGATGTGGTTCAGGTTGGCGTTGTCGTTGAAGCCGAGCACCATGCTGTGATGGTCCGCATTGCAGCGGATGAAGCGGAATTGCCGGGTCTGGTCCGACAGTTTGAATCCCAACGCGCCGGACACGAAACCGAATGTCGCATCGTTGTCGCGGCAATTGAGGTTCACATGCGAAATCTTGGTCGGACGATCCGGCACCGGCTTGCCGTCGCTGAAATCATTCGCATCGCACACAACCGCGAAATTCCGTCCTTCGGGGTCCTTGAAGCCAAAGCCATAACCACCGCCCGGACCGTTCAGTCGACGCGGCTTTCCGTCCGTTTCCTGTCCGAACTGGCACACCTGCTCATGTATCCGATCGACCGACGGCCGATCGTCCGCCTGCAATACAATTCGCACCAGGGCGGCATGGTTGTTCGGCGCAGCGCGAAGACTGAGCACGTGATAGTGAGGTCCGGTCGCCCGGAAATAGACAATCCCGCCCTCGTCGGCGACGGGCGTGAGCTGCCATACATCCGCGAAGAAGGACCGCGCGGCCTCCAGGTCCTGCACGGCGAGATCGACACTTCGCACAGCGGTTACACATGCCCTGGTCAACGTTTCCTCCGCCCGGATGCCACACAATTTGTTCTGGCGGGCGTTTACGGGCTTTGCAAGCCGTATTGCGTGGTTTCATAACCAGAAATACCGACATCCGGTTTCGCTCTGTCACATCGGTCGTGTGACGACATAGCGGTCTTGCGGTCTCCGGATGTAGCCGCAAGCCATTGCCCTGGTGTAGAGAAAGCCGCCTACCTTGCCCCTTATCCCAAGCGAGCCGGTCAATGCCCCCGATCGAACCACAAGAGTCGGACTTCATCATCACGGATTTCCCGTTTCAAAGCGGCGAACGTCTGCCTGAATTGCGTCAGCATTACCTGACGCTCGGCTCTCCCCGGCGGAACGCGCAAGGCGAGATCGCCAATGCGGTTCTCCTGCTCCACAATACAACGGGCAGCAGCAAGGGATGGCTCGCCCCCGAACTGGCGGGCGAGTTGTTTGGCCCGGGACAACCGCTCGACGTGTCGAAGTTCCATATCGTAATGCCCGACGCCATCGGCTTTGGGGGCTCAAGCAAGCCGAGCAACGGGCTTCGCGGGAGCTTTCCGCATTACAGGTACAGCGACATGGTGGCCGCGCAGCATCGCCTGCTGACCGAGGGCTTGGGCATCAAACATGTCCGCCTGATCCTGGGCCTCTCCATGGGCGGAATGCTCACCTGGCTGTGGGGGGAAATGTATCCCGATTTCATGGACGCCCTGGTGCCGCTGGCCAGCCAGCCCGCGGCGATGAGTGGCCGCAACTGGATGCAGCGGCGCATGCAGATCGAAGCGATCCGCAGCGATCCGGACTGGAACGGCGGCAATTACGACAAGCAGCCGTCCCGCTACACGCTGACGCCGTTTGGCGCGCTCCTCACCCAGAGCGTCGTTCGCATTCAGGAACAAGCACCGACGCGTGAAGCGGCGGATGCGCTCTATCGGCAAATGGTCGAGCGTGCCCGCAAGGGCGACGCCAACGATCGCCTGTACCAGCTTGAAGCCTCGATGGACTACGATCCATCGGCCGAATTGCAGAAGATCAAGGCTCCTCTTCTCGCCATCAATTTCGAGGACGACGAGCTAAACCCGCCCGCGCTCGGCACGACTGAAAAAGCGATGGCCCGACTTTCAGACGGGCGACTGGTCGTCATCCCGGCGGGCTCGCAATCGCGCGGACATTACACGGCGCTGCAGGCGTCGCAGTGGAAAGCACATCTCACCGAGTTCATGGCGCGGATCTGAAGACGGTTTCCACAAGGAAGCGGGACGAGAGGTTCAGGCCCCTCGCCCGCCTGGATCGCTTCCATGCGGGACGCTGCCGATCGTCAGGAGCAGCAGCGCGAGGACATGGCGAGAACCACCCGCTCCTCGTCTGTCAGCTTGTCCAGTCCATGCAAATGATGGTGGTGGCCGTGATGCGCATGATCATGCGGTTGCGGAACCGGCACGGGACTTTCCGAGATCGGCTCATCGACCGGCAACCCCTGCTCCTTCATTTTGACACGCCGGGACTTGGTCGCCGCAGCGTCGAGGTCGTCGGTGTCGCCGACGAACACCGCACCATACAGGTCAATCGCCGCCTGCCGCGTGACATAGCCGCAGCGCACATCGCGCTGCAGCGTCTCCAAGTCGCGTTCGAGCGGTGAGCCGAAGCCGCCGCCGCCACCCGACCTCAGCACGTAGGCATCACCGGGCTTGATCGTCTGGTTGAACGCCTTGCCGTTCGGGAAATGCACCTCCTTGTCGCTGCCGAAACGATACAGCGCCACGGAATTCCCGGCGCCCGACAAACCGCCGAACAGCCCCCACGGCTTGCAGCGCACGCGGTCCATCTGCGAGGAGAAACGGATATCGTGCCGCGCCTGGATTACCTGCTCGGTGCCCAGACCGCCGCGGAATTTGCCTGCGCCACCGGAATCGTTGCGCAGCGAATAGCGCTCCACCAGCAGCGGATACTTGGCCTCGACCTGCTCGGACGGACCGTTGTGCGTGTCGCCGTCGTTGATCGCGATAGTCGCGCTCATACCGTCGCTGTTGTGCTTGGCGCCCCAGCCGCCGCCGATCAGGCCACCCGTATAGATGTAGAAGGCATTGTCCTTCGGCTTGCGGCCATTGACGCGGGCAACGACAAGGTCGGCGTGATGCCCGGCAATGACCTGGTCCGGAAGCGCCGGCGCCAGCGCCTTGAAGATCGTGTCGATGACCGTCATCGGATAGGTCATCCACATGCGCATCGCCGCCGGCTTCACCGCGCTCACCACGCGGCCGGGCGGCAGCACGATGTCGAGGGCGCGGAACTGGCCGTCATTGATCGGCAGATCGAGCGCCGAGGTGATGCACTTGAACGCGACCTGGCAGCAGGATCGCCCCGCGGTCTCGCCCGAATTGTAGAAGCCGGCGACCTGATTGGATACGTCGGTGAGATCGACCTTCATTCGGTCGCCTGAGACCACGACTTTCACCCGGATCGGCACGCGCTGGCCGACATGGATGCCGTCATCGTCCATGAAAGACTCGGCCTCATAGACTCCATCCGGAATTTGCCGCACCCGCTCGCGGATGATGGCCTCGCTCTGGTCCATGATCGCCTCGATGCCGTTCAGCACATCGTCGCGGCCATACTTGGCGATCATGTCGAGGAAATGCCGTTCGCCGGTCTTCACCGCGGCGATCTGGGCACGGAAGTCGCCCATGGCCCGTTCCGGCAGCCGCACATTGGTCTTGATGATCGAGATCAGTTCCTCGTCCGGCACGCCCTTCTTGTAGATCTTGACGATGGGCATCTGCAGGCCTTCGGAGAAGATATCGGTCGTAGAGCCATCGAGCGTGCCGCCGACATCGGGCCAGTGCGCCATGCAGCAGGAGAAGCCGATCAGTTCTTCGTCGTGAAACACCGGCACGGTGAAGGTCATGTGGTTGAGGTGACTGCCGGTGATATAGGCGTCGTTGGTCAGCAGGATGTCGCCGGGTTCGATATTCTCCGGGCCGTAATGCGCGATCTTCGTCTTGACCGTGTCGCTCATGCCGCGAATGAACATGGGCAGACCGAGACCGATCGAGATGGTGTTGCCTTCCGCGTCGAACAGGCCGACGGTGAAGTCGAGCGCCTCATAGATGATCATGTTGTAGGCCGTGCGCATCAGAACGGTCTTCATCTCCTCGGTCGCCGCGATAAGACCGTTGCGCACGATTTCCGTGGTGACTGGATCGACCTGAGCGGCGCCCGTCGTCTTTTTTGACTTTGTGATCGCGTCCATCTCAGCTTCTCCAGATCGTAATGACGAGATTGCCGAGCCGGTCCACCTCGACATGATCCTTGGGGTGCACGACCGTGGTCGAGGCGTGCTCCTCGATCAGAGCCGGACCGGCGATTTTATTGCCTGCAAGCAGTTTCGCGCGCGCATAGGTCGGCGTATCGACAAAGCCGCCGGCGCTGGCGAAGTAAACCGGCCGCTTGCCAGTGAATGCGTCGGCCGGTGGCTCCGCCTTGCCCTGCGTGACCGCCTCAAGCTGCGGCTTGCGCATCATGCCGATCGTGGCGCTGCGCAGGCTGACGATCTCTGCCTTCTCGCCCGGCGCGGAAAAGCCGTAGCGCGTGGCGTGCACGGCGTCGAAATGCGTCTTGATGCCGCCGCGATCCTGCGTACGGAACAGTTCGACCGGAATGTCGACGGTGACCGCGTGCTCCTGCCCGACATAGCGCATGTCGGCGGCGCGCTCGACCACAAGGCCCGACAGAAGATCGCTGGTGCGCGCGAGATCGTCGGCACCACGCCGTTCCATCTCGCTGTACATGCGCTCCATGTCCTCGAAGGACGCGTCTGCCAGCGGCTTGAACCAGGTGTTGACGAAATCGCGGCGCAGATCGGCGAACAGCATGCCGCAGGCGGAGAAATGCCCGGGCGCGTGCGGGATGATCACGGTGCCGATGCGCAATTCGCGCGCGACCATCACCGCGTGCAGCGGCCCCGCCCCGCCATAGGCGACCATCGCAAAGTCGGCGGCGTCGAGGCCGCGCTCGGTCGTCACCCAGCGCACGACATGCGACATCTTGGTGGTCGCGATCTTGAGGATGCCGTCGGCGGCCGCGACCGGATCGAGCTTGAGCGGACCGGCGACACATTCCTCCATCGCCTGTCGCGCAGCCGCGAGATCCAGCGGCATCTCGCCGCCGAGAAAGCGGTCGGGCGCGAGGCGACCAAGCACCAGATTGGCGTCAGTCACGGTCGGTTGTGTGCCGCCGCGCCCGTAACAGGCCGGACCCGGTTGCGCGCCCGCGCTTTCCGGACCGACACGCAACGCGCCGCCCACTTCCACATGTGCGATGCTGCCGCCGCCGGTGCCAACCTCCTGGATGTCGATCATCGGGATCTGCAGCGGCAGGCCGGTGGCGTAGCCGCCGATCAGCGCGCCGCCGGTCATCAGCACCTGTCCCTGATAGATCACGCCAGCCTTGGCCGTCGTGCCGCCCATGTCGAAAGCGATCACATTCTTCAGGCCCAGGCTGTCGGCCATGGTCTTGGCGCCGATCACGCCGGCCGCCGGACCCGATTCCAGCATGCGGATGCAGGAGTGCTGCGCCTCCTCGATGTCGAACAGGCCACCGGTCGACTGCACGATCAGGAAATTCCCGTCGAAGCCCGAATCCTTCAGATGTTCGCCCATCTCCGAGAGATAGCGCCGCACACGCGGGCCGACATAGGCATTTGCCGCCGCGGTCGAGGTGCGTTCGAACTCGCGATATTCCTGCGAGAGTTCATGCGAGGCGGTGACGAACAGGTCTGGATAGGCGGCCGTGATGATGTCCTTGACGCGCTGCTCATGCGCAGGGTTGCGATAGGAGTGAAGAAACAGGATGGCAATGGCCGTGACGCCTTTCGCGACCGCGTCGGCGGCCGCGGCGCGCACCTGCGCCTCGTCAAGCGGAATGAGCACGTTGCCTTGCGCGTCCATGCGCTCGCGGATTTCGTAGCGGCGGTCGCGATCGATCAGCGGCTCGTGCTTTTTAAAGAACAGGTTGTAGGCTTCGGGACGATTGACGCGTCCGATCTCGTAAATGTCGCGGAAGCCCTGCGTCGTCAGCAACGCGCAGCGCGCCCCGCTGCGTTCCAGAACCGTGTTGATGGCAACCGTCGTCCCGTGCAGGAACAGTTGCGCGGCGGAAAAGCGTGTGCCCGCCTTGCCAACGCCGGTGTCAATCCCTTCCACCAGCCGCTGCGGCGTGGTCAGCGTCTTGCCCAGACGCAACGCGCCGGTCGCTTCATCGAAGGCGGCGACGTCGGTGAATGTTCCGCCGACGTCGGCGGAGAGCCGGACTGGACTGGCGGCCTGCGAAGTTTGCTGCACTTGCGAATACTCCTTGTTTCTCTTTCTTGTCGTGCGTTACGGCAACATCAGTTTGTCGGCGGGCAGATCGGTGATGAAGCTGTGCGCCGCCGCATGGGTGATGAAGAGCGGCAGCCTCGCCGCCTCCGCCGCCGATTGCGGGGTAACGCCGCAGGCCCAGAACAGGGCTGTGAGTTCCTCCGGGATCGGCGGCACCGGCCCGCCAAACATCGGATTTTTGAGATCGGCGCCGATCGCCGCGGGATCGCCGATATGGATGGGTGCGCCGTGATTGAACGGAAAGCGCGCCGTGACCTGGGTCGCGACGATCGCCTGTGCCGGCGTCAGCCAGCGCATCGTGACGACGAGATTGCCGCCGAAGGGACCGGCGCTCTCGGTGGGGCGGTCTGTCCGCAGCACCCAGCGGTAACGGTCCGTCGGCACGCCGGCCCGTTCCAGCGCGTCGTCGAAGGTGATGCCGGAACCGATCAGGAAGGCGACAAGATCGTCGCGCCAGATGTCCTTGATGTCGGTGCGGTCCGCCTGCCGCACGCCATCGACAAACACCGAATAGCGGGCGCAGTCGGTGCGAAGATCCGCGTTCGGCGCCAGGCGATGCGGCACCGGATCGCCGGGATCGCACACTTCCAGCACCGGACAGGCACGCTGGTTGCGCTGGCAATAGAGCATGAACTCGAACGCGCAGTCGCGCGGCAGGATCGCGAGATTGCATTGCACGAAACCCGGCGCCAGACCGCGGCTGGTGCCAGTGAGACGGCCGGCGCGAATTTCCCGGCGTACGCGCGCACTCTCCAGGACGACATCGACATTCATGCCGCGTCCCTTTCCAGCTCGACTTCGCAAACCTGGGCGTGGCCGGTACGGTCGGAGGTGAAGACAACGCGCGAACCGTCCGGTGAAAAGCGCGGATGCGGATGGGTGTGCTGACGCGCTTCCACCGCGACCGGCCCGTCGTTGTACGGGAACGGCCCACCCCAATGCGCACCTTCCGAAGTGGCCTCGCTGCGGCAGAGCGGCGTGATGCCGTCGCCCGCAGCCCCGTTCAGGGCGATCAGATGCAGGCCGCGATCCGGAAAATTGGTGTCGCAGACGAAACGCTCGCCGCGCGCGTCAGCAGCGGCATGCCAGGCGGGGAAGCGGGTGAGCCAGCTTGCAGCGCCGGTCTCCAGATCGATCAGCCGCATGCCGCGCGGCCAGTCGACAAAGGCAATGGCGCGGCGACCCGGCAGCCAGGTCTCGTGCGTGACCCATTGCATGCGGTCTTCGCGTTCATAGGCGCGGCGATTCTTCTTTCCGCTACGGTCCGTCACCCAGACGCGGTCTGTCAGCGGGCCGGCATAGAGAATGAGGTCGTCATCGTCCGGACAGAATTGCGGATGCCCGATGGTGTCGCGTTCAAGAAAAACACGGCTTGTCCGATTTTCGGTATCGATCAGCACGAAGCGCGACACCGACCCGGACTTGACGGGGATCGCCCACCAGCGTCCGTTGGACGACAGAGCCGTTGTGCCCATCGCCGCGCCAACCATGCCCTTCTCGCGCATCTCGACATCGCCGAATTCAGCCAGCTGTTCTTCCTTCAGCGAGTCGAGATTGATCCGCCACGCGCCCGTTCCCGCCGTGAAGTAGACGAAGCGTCCGTCCGGCGAGGGATAGATCGACCACGGCGCAAGATCGTCGCGCGCGGTCGCCTGCACCAGTTCACCGGTGGCGCGATCTTCGAAGAAAATCTGCGGCTTGCCAGTGCGATGCGACACGAAAATCAGCCGCTGCATCGCGGCGTCATAAGCAGGCACGAAGAAGAAAGGATGATGATGGATGCTGGGATGATCAGTTATCTGGCGTACGCGCAGCCCGGTCTCCGGATCGCGCCACGTCCGCCCTTCCCGCGCCGAGACCGCGCCCTTGCTCATCCTGCCTCACCCGCCGGCGCCACCGCCTTGCGCGGCGCAAACTGCCCAAAGGTAAAGCGCGGATAACGCCAGTTGATCAGGAGGAACAGGATCGCAATGCCGACGGAGACGAGCCACCACAGCGATATTGTGGGTGCGACGATCGCAACGATGCCGCACAGCATAAGCAATACGCGGTCGCCCCAGCCAAGCGGCCGCACGCAATACCCGACCAGACCGATCGCCCATATCGCAGTGGAAATCAGCAGACCGGTACAGGACACAAGGCTGTTCACGATCGAGGTCTGGAACAGCAAGGCAGGGTCCAGAACGAAGGCAAACGGAACCAGGAAGGCGACGAAGCTCATGCGGAATGCGATGAGGCCGGTCTTCATCGGGCTGGCGCCGGCAAGACCCGCGGCCGCATAGGATGCCAGCGCGACCGGCGGCGTCACCATCGACAGCACGCAATAATACATGACAAAGAAATGCGCGCCGAGGAGCGGCACGCCGAGGTCGCGCAAGGCCGGCACGTAGAGGATCGCGCCGATGATGTAGGCCGCGACCGTCGGCAGACCCATGCCCATGATGATGCAGCCGATGACGACGAGCAGCAGCGAGCCGAAGATCGTGCCGCCGCCCGCCGAAATCACGCCGGAGGCGAATTTCAGCGCGACATTGGACTGGATCGCAATAGCGATGATGATGCCGATGGCAGCGATGGGAATGGCAATCTCTGCCATCTGCCGCCCGAGATCGCGGACCATCTTCAAGAGGTCGTCCAGGCTGAGATAGTTTTCCCGCCGGATGAAGGCGATGGGGAAGCAGATCAATGTTGCGTAGGTTGCCGACAATTGCGCCGAGGTGTCGAGAAACAACATCACGATCAGCACGATGGGCGGCAGCAACAGATGCAGGCGCGGCAGAATGGCCGGCGTGTCCTGGAAGTCCTCACGCGCGAGCGTGCCAAGTCCGGTTTTGCGCGCCTCCAGATCGGCGCCGATATAGAGCGCGATGTAGTAAGCGAGCGCCGGGATAACGCCGGCAAGCGCAATCGACTGATAGGGCGTGCCAAGCAACTCGGCCATGACGAAGGCTGCGACGCCCATCACCGGCGGCATCAATTGCCCGCCGGTCGAGGCAATGGCCTCGGTGGCGCCGGCATGTTCCGCGGACAGGCCGGAACGCCGCATCAGCGGGATCGAGAACACGCCGGTCGCCGTCACGTTGGCAACTGCGCTCCCGGAAATCGTGCCCATGAGGCTCGAGCCGACGATCGCCACCTTGGCACTGCCGCCGCGGCTGGTGCCGACCAGACGCATGGCCAGATCGATGAAGAGCTGCCCGCCGCCGACCGCGGAATAGACCACGCCGAAGGCGACGAAATAGAAGACGAAATTGACGGAGGTTTCCGTCGTGACGCCGAGGATGCCGCTCGTCGTCATGGTCAGGATCTCGATATATTCCTCGAGACCGAAGCCGCGAAAGCCGAACACGCCCGGCAGTACATAACCAAACGCGCCGTACAGCAGGAAGGCGACGATCACGCCGAGCAGCATCCAGCCGACCGTTCGCCGCACCGCCTCAAGCAGCAACGCAACAAGAATTATGCCGAACACGACGTCCCACCAGAACACCGGAGAAACGTTGTCGATGCGCGTTTCAAAACGCGGAATTGCGAACCACAGATAGGCCGCAACCGCCAGGACAGATGCGAGGACAGCAAGATCGATGATGCGGCGAACAAGCGCCGGAAGTCTCGGTGTCGTCAACGGAAACCAGAGAAAAACCAGAAACAGCAGCAGAATCAGATGTACCGGCCGTTCGAACAGCGGCTGCTGCGGATGCAGCAGGATCCAGTACTGGAAGGCCACCAGAATGGCGGCGATAAACAATCGCGGATCGATCAGCTGTCGCAGCGCGTTTGCAAACACGGAATGCCCCGGCGTCGGAGTGAGAAAAAAGCCAGGCCGCCAAAGGCAGCCTGGCTATCAGGTTCCGAACTACATGTTGAAGCCGCGTTCCTTGTAATAGCGCGCAGCGCCCGGATGCAGCGGAATGCCGGTATTCTCTTTCTTGCCGGCCTCTTCAGGCTTGAAGGTGCTCCAGGCCGCATAGTCCTTGGCCATTTCCGGCATCTTCTCGATGACGGTCTTGGTGATCTGGTAGGCGACGTCATCGGGCAGGCTGGCATTCGCGATCAGCACCGTGCCGAAATCGCCGCTCTTGGTTGGGCCACTCTGGCCCTTGAACCATTCCGGGAACTGCGAGGGTTTCACTCCCGATTCCGCCAGAGCCTTCAGCGCGCGATCGGAAATATCCATGAATTTCACGTCGGCGGTCAGCGCCACCTCGGTGATCATCGGATGACCCTTCAGGATCGTGTCGAACAGGATGTCGGCCCGGCCGTCACGCAGCACCGCCGGGATCTGCGCGGTATCGACCTGAATGATGTCACCGCCATTCGCCTTGATCTTGGCGCGATCGAGACCATAGGCGGCAAGGACCGTATCTACCGCCGGCGGAATGTTGGAGCCCTGCGGCTTCATGACAATACGGATCGGCTTGCCCGAGGAGAGGATCTTGTCGAGCGTGTCGAGACCGGTTTTCTGGATAAAGTCGTTGCGCACCATCGCGCCGATGAAGACCGAGTTCAGACCGCCCACAAGCGCGCGAATGTTACCTGCTTTCTTGCCGTTATAGAGTTCGTCGCCGCGCGCCGCGAGCAAGGAAGTTTGCACGTTGGACAACGCGATCTCCGCCTTGCCGGTTTCCACCACCACCGGATTGGCGACGCCACCGCCGCGCGGAATGACTTCGATGCTGCGTCCCTGCAAGACCGGCTTCAACGTCTTTTCGAGCGTGGACGCGGCGACATACCAGCCCGAACCCACCGGCATTGCACCGATCCGAAGCGGATCCGCGGCCATCGCCTGCGACGACAGAACAAGTCCGGCGCCGAGTGCGACGGAACATACCAAGCGTGTGATCTTCATTGTCTTCCTCCCGGTTGAAGTTTTCTGGTTTTAAATGGCAGCCGTGATTGTTCCGCTGGCCTGGATCGCCTTGCCGATCGCGGCGGCGGCGGCGCGCACCGGCTCGAGCGCACGCCCGCGAAATTCCTGCATCGAGGTGCGCACCATCGGTGCGGCGACGCTGACCGCTGCAAGCGGATAGCCATCGATGTCGAGAACGGGAACGGCAAGCACGCGCAGGCCGCTGCCGAAATAGGAATCGCTGAGCGCATATCCGCTGCCACGCACCTCGGCGAGAATCCGCTCAAGCTCAGCCCTGCCGAGCGGTTTCGCGGAGAATTCTCCGGGTCTCGGCTCGGTGGCAGCCACGCGCCTGACATCGGCGGGCGCCAGATAGGCCAGGATTGCCTGACCGATCATGCTGTATGCGGCAGGAATTGTGGTGCCGATGCGGATATCGACGCCCATCCGTGTCAGGCCCGCGCGCACGCGTTCGACATACAGAACGTCGCCTCCCTCAAGCACGCCGAGGCTCGCCGCTTCGCTGACCTCGCCGACCAGCGATCTCAAAATGGGTCGTGCGATCTCGCGCAGGTCCGATCGGCCGATCGCATGCATGCCGAGATCGACCACCTTCAGCGTGAGGCGGAAGCGGCGGCTTTCCGGAATGCGATCGACATAGCCGAGCATCACCAGCGTGTTGAGCATGCGGAAGGCGGTGCCGGGATCGAGCTCGGCTGCAGCCGCCACCTCGCTGAGCGTCATCTCGCTGCGTTCGGCGGAAAACACCTCGAGAACGCGGAGGCCCTTGAACAGCGAGTTGACGACGTTGCGGGAATCCTCGGGCGCACGGCCGGCAGCGCGCTTGACAGACGTCGTACGCGGCTGTGCCCCGCTTTTCTTGCCACGCGCAGTCCGCATGCCTGCCGGACGTTCTGCTGCCAAGGCGTCTCTCCCTGCGGCACTGCCGCTCCGCATCCGTTTTCGGATTGCGAAAATTATTTTCAAACAGAATAGACGCGCAGCGGCACTGGGTCAACGCTGGTAAATACTTAGGTATTGACCTAACTATACAGGCGCATTAAGACGCTTCCATCGCGCAACGGACGCATCGCCATGGCAGGACCAGCACCCGACACGACACGTCCCATCGACGGCGTATTCCGCGCCCTTGCCGATCCGACACGCCGGCAGGTCCTGGAACGGTTGAGCCGCAGTCCCGCTTCGGTCAGCGAACTGGCGGCGCCATTCGAAATGGCGCTGCCCTCCTTCCTCGAACACCTGAAGGTGCTGGAAGGCAGCGGGCTCGTTCAATCGCGCAAGACCGGGCGCGTGCGCACCTACCGTCTCGCGCCCAAGCGGCTCCGGCTCGCCGAAGACTGGCTCGGCAAGCAGCGCACGATCTGGGAGCAGCGCCTCGATCAACTCGACAGCTATCTTTTGGAACTCAAGGAGAAAACGCAGTCATGACCAAGCCTTCCATTGTCAAAGTCGATCCGAAGCTCGATCTCGTGCTCGAACGCACGATCGACGTCCCGCGCGAGTTGGTCTGGGCTGCGTGGACAACACCGGCCCATATCCGCCACTGGTTCGTGCCGAAGCCCTGGAGCATCACCGATGTCGAGGTCGACCTGCGGCCAGGCGGCGTCTTCCGTTCCGTGATGCGCTCGCCGGAGGGGCAGGAATATCCGAATATCGGCTGCTATCTCGACATTGTGCCGAACGAGCGCCTGATCTGGACCGACACCCTGCTGCCCGGCTATCGGCCTTCACAAAATCCGTTCTTCACGGCGATCCTGACGCTGGAATCGCAGGGCAGCGGCACGCGCTACACGGCTTACGCCATCCACGGGGACGAAGACGGTCGCAAGAAACACGAAGAGATGGGCTTCCACGACGGCTGGGGCACGGTCGTGACCCAGATGGTCGACTACATCAAGGCGAAGATGTAACGGACTTCGGCGGATGTCGGGCGAAATATCGCCCGACATGTCCGCTCAATGCTGCAGGATCTTGGATAGAAACACCTGCGCGCGCTCGCTGCGCGGCTTGCCGAAGAAGTCGTCCTTGGTGGCGTCCTCGACGATCTCGCCCTTGTCCATGAAGATCACGCGGTCGGCGACCTTGCGCGCGAATCCCATCTCATGCGTGACCACCATCATGGTCATGCCCTCGCGCGCCAGCTCGATCATCACGTCCAGCACCTCGTTGACCATTTCCGGGTCAAGCGCCGAGGTCGGCTCATCGAAGAGCATGACGATCGGGTCCATCGCCAGCGCGCGGGCGATGGCGACGCGCTGCTGCTGACCGCCCGACAATTCGCCGGGATATTTATGCGCGTGGGCGGTAAGGCCTACTCGCTCCAGCAATTTCATGCCCCTCGCCTCCGCGTCTGCGCGCGAGCGGCCCAGTACCTTCTGCTGGGCAAGGCAGAGATTGTCGATCACGCGCAGATGCGGGAACAGTTCGAAATGCTGGAACACCATGCCGACACGGGACCGCAGCTTGGGCAGATCGGTTTTCGGATCCGACAGGCTGATGCCGTCGAGAACCACATCGCCGGACTGGAACGGTTCAAGCCCGTTGACGCACTTGATCAGCGTCGATTTTCCAGAACCTGACGGACCGCAGACCACCACCACCTCGCCCTTCGCAACTCGCGTCGAGCAGTTCTTGAGGACCTGTATCTGTCCGTAGTGCTTGCTGATATTCTTGATCTCGATCATGAGGGTCTTTCAGCGTATGACGGCAAGGCGCGTCTGCAGATGCTTGACGTATCTCGACGCTGCGTACGACATCAGGAAATAGACCAGCGCCACGAACAGGTACATTTCGACAAGACGCCCGTCGCGCTGCGCGATCTTTGACGCCGCGCCGAGGAAATCGGTGATCGAGAGCACGTAAACGAGCGAGGTGTCCTGGAACAGGATGATCGTCTGCGTCAGCAGCACCGGCAGCATGTTGCGGAAAGCCTGCGGCAACACGATGTTGCCCATGACCTGCCAATAGGTCAGCCCCAGCGCATAGCCCGCCGCGACCTGTCCCTTCGGGATCGACTGGATTCCGGCGCGCATGATCTCGGAGAAATAGGCCGCCTCGAACAACGTGAAGGTGACGAGCGCCGACATGAAGGCACCGACCGCTATCGGCCGCGAGGCGCCGGTGATCCACTGCCCGATATAGGGGATCAGGAAGTAGAACCAGAAGATCACGAGGACCAGCGGCAGCGAGCGCATGAAATTGGTGTAGCTGGCGGCGATCTGCGGCAGCAGCGGCAGACCGGACAGACGCATCATCGCGAGCAGCGTTCCAAGAACAACTCCGGCCACCGTCGCCATGGCCGTCAGCATCAGCGTAAAGCGCATGCCCTCGAAAAAAAGATAGGGCAGCGATTGCCAGATTACATCCAGATCGAAATTGGAGAACATCCCGACCTCACTTGCCTGTGATGTAGCCGGGCACGGCGACCCGGCGCTCGATGTAATGCATCGCCACAACAACGACGGCATTGATCAGCAGATACAGGATGGTCGCTGCCGTGAAAGCCTCGAAGACCTGGAACGAGAATTCCTGCATCGATCGTGCGCGGCCAGTCAGTTCAAGCAGACCGATGGTCAGCGCGACTGCGGTATTCTTGATGGTGTTCAGGAATTCGGAAGTCAGCGGCGGCAGGATGATGCGATAGGCCATCGGCAGCAGGACATACACATATGTCTGCCACGTCTTCAGCCCGAGCGCCTTGGCGGCCATCGTCTGGCCGCGCGGCAACGCATAGATGCCGGCGCGCAACTGCTCGGCGACGCGCGCCGACATGTAAAAGCCGATGCCGATGGCCGCCGTCCAGAACGGCGCGTTCGGCATTTGCTTGAGCCACAGGCCGGCCGCGCGCGGCAGTAATTCCGGCAAAACGAAGAACCACAGGAAGAGCTGCACCAGCAGCGGGATGTTCCTGAAAAACTCGACATAGGCCGAGGCGAAATAGTTTGCGGGCTTCGACGGCAGCGTGCGCAGCACGCCGATGATCGAGCCGAGCAGCAGGGCAAGAACCCAGGCAAGCAGCGCGGTTGCGAGCGTCCACCTCAGCCCGGAGAGCAACATGTCGAAATAGGTGCCAACACCCTCAGGCGAAGGCTCCCAGAAGATGCCCCAGTTCCAGTTGTAGTTCATGCGCTCCCCTCTGCGCAGGATCGGCGGCGGCTCGCAGCCGCCGCAGATCAATAGCAGCAGCGATCAGTAGGCTTTCGGATCAGGAGAGTCGGTCGGCTGATCGAGGACCTTCTTCATCTGCGCGCTCATCGGCACATTGAGGTTGAGGCCGCGTGGCGGAACCGGCTTCATAAACCATTTCTCATAGATCGCCTTGCCTTCCGGGCTCTTGTAAAGAGCGGCGGTCGCACCGTCGACGAGCTTCTTGAAGGCTGCGTCGTCCCTGCGCAACATGATGCCGTAGGGCTCAGGCAACGAGAACGCATCCGCGGAGATCACATAAGCCTTCGGATCCTTCGAAGACGCGACGAGACTGGACAGCAGAATATCGTCCATCACGAAGGCGACGGCACGATCGGTTTCCACCATCAGGAAAGCTTCGGCGTGGTCCTTGGCCGGAATGATGTTCATGCCGAGATTGCGTGCGACATTCGCCTCGGTGGCCTGCTTGATGTTGGTCGTGCCGGCGGTGGAGACGATGGTCTTGCCCTTCAGATCATCGATCTTGCTGAGTTTGTTTGCGCCCTTGCTGACGTAGCGGCTCGCGGTCAGGAAGTGCGTGTTGGTGAACCAGACCTGCTTCTGGCGCTCGGCGTTGTTGGTCGTCGACCCGCATTCGAGATCGATCGTGCCGTTCGCCATCAGAGGAATGCGCGTCGCCGACGTCACCGGGTTGAGCTTGACCTCGAGCTTGTCGGTCTTCAGCTCCTTCTTTACGGCGTCGACAATCTTGTAGCAGATGTCCATCGCATAGCCGACCGGCTGCTGCTTTTCGTCGAGATAGGAGAATGGCACCGAGGATTCACGGAAACCGATTGTGATCGCGCCGGTTTCCTTAATCTTCTTGAGAGTGCCGGTCAGGTCCTGGGCCTGCGCCGGCTGAACCAGCACCCCCAGGGTCAATAACGCTGCTGAAACGTACTTCATTTTCATTTACCTCCGTCGGCGTGGCCGGTCTCATGCAAAACTCGTGCAAGACCTGTTCCAAGGCTAGCAGGACTGCGCCTGCCCCAGGACGCAATCCTTGCATGAGGGCAAGTTGCACTCCAGAGGGTCGATGAGGAAGAAATCCAGCGATCAGTCTAAAGTACGAGCGTCCCTGCCGACCGTCAGACTGCTCCGGTCGCGGCAGGCTCACGCCGCAATGTGTCAATCGCCGCTTTCAGGGCGGCGCCGGTATCGTCGGCATTTGCTGCCTTGCGCAGGCTGGCCAGCCGGCCGACTGCGTCCGCGTGACCGGTCAGATCGGGCAGGACAGCCATCAACTCGCCAAACCGGGCGCGGCCGCGTTCATGGGTATCGCCATAGCCTTTCACCAGATTGCGGCAGACCGCGACCTCGACCGCCAGATCGTAGTCCCGTTCGGCGACACGCAGGACCGTCGCCAGCCATTGCTGCAATTCGGCCTGCTCGACCTCAAAACGCAAGGACCGGGGGCGCAAGGGCTTGAAAGCCGCGACCATGTAAAGCAGCAGGAAGCCGCGCAGGGAGGTCGTTTTCACACGGCGGCCGGAGGACGTGAAGGCGTCGATCAGGCGCCGGACCCACCCCGTTCTGAGGATGAAGCGGCCGAGCGGCGCCGGCAGCGTGTCGGCGATTTCCTGCGTGCGCGGATGCATGAACTCGGCGATTTCGAGGATCTGCCCTTCGGCGACCTTGACCTCCGCGCGCACGCGCTCGAAACGCGACGGCCTGATCTTCAGTTCGGCAACGCGGATGGTGTCTTCATACGTCATGCCGAGCGCAAGCTGCCGCGCCGTCTCCAGCAGCAGACGATGGCTGCCGTCGCCGCGGGTGCTCTCAAGGTCCGCAACAGGCGTCAGCCGTTCCAGATAAAGGCGGGCATAGGCGATGTTCTGATAGTCGGCCGCGCGCAGAAGACCCGCCCGCACCACCGCCTGCGCGGATACAGGTACGGCGCGCTCGGCGTCGGTCAAAAGCGCGACGACGTCTTTTGGCAGCGGCGGCGTTGCAGGCGCGAGAGCCGGTTCAGGCTTCGCCTGCACAGGACTGTCGCCGGACCTTGCCGCTTCAAAACCCGCTGTGAACGCAGCAAGGCTCGCCGACACGCCGACGCCGCCGCGGCGGATCGCGGCCTCGAACGCCATGCGCTGGAACGGCAGCACATTGGCGCCGGCCAGCGCGCCGAACAGCACCGCGCTGATCACGCTGCCGGTCGCCTCCGATAGCGCAGCCATGTCGAAGGCATAAAGCTGCTTCGCGGCGCTGCGGCAGCCTTCGATCAGCTTCGCATCGTCGACGCGCCCGTCAGCCATTGCCAGCCGTTCGGACATCGAGAAGGTGCGGCTGGTCGAGGCGATGAGCGTGGTGCGGTCGGGCGTCACCAGCCCGCGCTGGATGGCGCGGCCCGCTTCCATCAGTTCGGAGGCGATCACAACATCGACATCGCCCGGCGTCGGCATCAGCGCAAGGACCGGCTCGCGGCCCGTGCCGTTCACCGCCGCGCGCGGAAACATCTCCAGGTAATAGATGGTCGCGCCGGTGCGCTGGGCGACGCCCGGCACCGACGTTGTCTGCGCCAGATAGCCGGCATGCTCGGCCAGATCGACGATCCATTCGGCGAGCACGCCGCCACCCTCGCCGCCCATCGCAAGGATGGCGATTGTGATAGGTCTCACCTTCTGCGGCACGGGTGCGTTCATGACGATCAGGCCGCGACGAGCTGGCGCTTTTCAAGACGCCGCTGCAGGAAACCGATCACGGCATTGCGGAGTCTCTCCTTGAAGCGGTCCCAGCCGGTCGGGTTGCTGACGATCGAGGCGCGGTAGAAGGACGGGCAGAGCACGGCGGCATGCGCCACCTCTCCGCACAGCCCGCAGCCGACGCAGGAATTGATCACCTTGGTGACAGGTTCGGTGCGCAGCGGATCGGGGTTCGGCGCCACCGTCAACGACGGGCAGCCCGACAGCCGGATGCAGGAATGATCGCCGGTGCAGGTGTCAGGATCGACGCCGAAACGCTCGCGCACCACACGCCGCCCGTCCTTGATCGCCTTGTTCATCAGCGGCTTCACTCGGCGCTGCTTGTTCAGCATGCATTCGGACTGCGCGATGATGACCTTCGGTCCCGGCTCCGGCGTGGTCAGCGCCTCGCGCAAGGTGTCGCGCATCTTGGCGACGTCGTAGGTGCGTGTGATCGTCTTCACCCAGTCGACGCCGACGCCGCGCACCGCCTTTTCGATGGGATTCCTTGTCGACCGGATATCGTTGTCCGCCGACGACGACAGCACGTCCTGCCCGCCGGTCGCCGCGGAATAGCCGTTGTCCACGATGATGTGCACGTTGTTCGACTTGTTGAACACGGCATTGCCGATCGAGGAGACAAGACCGTTATGCCAGAAGCCGCCGTCGCCGAGGATTGCGATGGCGCGCTTGTCGGCATCGGTATTGAATGCCGCGGCCCCTGCGCCGCCGAGGCCATAGCCCATCGTGGTCGCGCCGATATTGAACGGCGGCAGGATCGAGAACAGGTGGCAGCCGATGTCGCAGCTCACATGATGCGGACCGAGTTCGCGCTCGACCAGCTTCATGGCGGTGAAGATCGGCCGCTCGGGGCAGCCGGTGCAGAAGGACGGCGGACGCGGATGCACCTGCCCTTCGGTCGCCTTCACGGCCGTTGACAGCCGCACATTGGCTTCGTTCGAGGGCGCGGGATGCGGCAATTCGCTGAGCACATCGGGCCGCCACGTCCGCACGAACTTGCCAAGACCCTCGCGCATCACCGCGCCGGTATATTCGCCGGCCATCGGCAGCATGCCCTTGCCTTCGATGCGGGTCTGGATATCGGCGCGGCGCAGGATGGTGCTGACCGCCTGCTCGATGAACTCCGGCGCGCCCTCCTCCACGATCAGAATCGCACGCTTGCCGCTGGCGAAGCGGACGAGTTCGTCGTCCAGCAGCGGATAGGTCACGTTCATCACATAGAGCGGCACGCGCGAGCGGCCGAGCGCATCGGCCAGTCCCATCAGTTCCAGCGCGCGCAAGGCGGTGTTGTACATGCCGCCCTGCATGACGATGCCAATATCGGAAATATCGCCGTCGAAAAATTCGTTCAGCGCGTTGTCCTTGATGAATTTCACCGCTGCCGGCCAGCGCTGCTCGACCTTTTCCTTCTCGTGCATGTAGGTCGCGGGCGGCAGCGCGATGCGGTTGACGTCGCGCGTTGGCTTTTCCAGCGCATCCTTCAGCGTGAAGTCCGGGCGGATATTGTCCCGCGTCTTGAAGTGACCATAGACATGGCAGGCGCGGATACGCACTTCCAGCATCACCGGGGTGTTGGAGGCTTCCGACAGTTCGAAGCCTTTCTTCACCGCATTGACGATCGAGGGCAGATTCGGCCGCGGGTCCATGAGCCAGACCTGCGACTTCATCGCAAAAGCGTGACTGCGCTCCTGCATGATCGAGGAGCCCTCGCCGTAATCCTCGCCGAGGATGATGAGCGCCCCGCCCTTGACGCCGCCGGAGGCGAGATTGGCAAGCGCGTCGGAAGCGACATTGGTGCCGACCGTCGACTTGAAGGTGACGGCACCGCGCAGCGGATAATTCACCGACGCCGCGAGTGTCGCTGCGGCAGTCGCCTCGCTCGCGCTCGATTCGAAGCGCACGCCGAGTTCCTTCAGGATGTCGTTGGCGTCGCTCAGCACATCCATGAGATGCGAGATCGGCGCGCCCTGATATCCCGCGACATAGGACACGCCGGATTCGAGCAGCGCCTTGGTGATCGCGAGAATGCCCTCGCCGCGGAATTCCTCGCCGGCGCCGAGGCGAAGCTTCTCCACCTCTTCCTTGAACGAGCGTTCCGCCATGGCCTTCTCCGTTTTCGCCGCCGCGCGATGGAAACCTACAGGATGTGCGTCCGGTCGCCGTGGGCAAATTATATTCAAACGAATGTAATTTGCCAAAGCGCGCTGCGGTGCATTTGCGCAGCGCAGCAAAGTTGCGGGCACGGGCGCCAACCCGCTCGCCATCACGGGGTGTGGTGGCGCTCAAGGCGCCTCTGTTTGCCTCTTGCTATGTTCCTGTTTTGTTCTAAAATCACGGGATGCAAACGTCCTTTGTTGCCCGGAACGGCCGGAAACCGGCCGAAATTCTTCAGGATTTGCGCCGTCTGGTACCCGAACCGCCGGGATTCAGACCGGACGGGCGGGTTCTGGCTTTCGGGGTTCCAACCCTCGATGCCTGTCTGCCGCAGGGCGGGCTGGCCTTCGGCGCCGTGCATGAAATCCAGCCCGGGACCAGGCATGACGTCCCGGCGGCGCTCAGCTTCATCACCGCCCTGCTCGGCCGCCTGCCGCGCGGCGGGCCTGTCGTCTTCATTACGGCGCGCGAGGATGCGCCTGTTCCCGGCCTGTACGGACATGGTCTGAACAGCCTCGGCCTCGATCCCGCGCGGGTGATGATTGTCACGGCGCGGGACAACAAGGACTCGCTCTGGGCGACGGAGGAAGTGCTGCGCTCGGGCGTGCCGGGCGCGGTCGCGAGCGCCGTGGGATCGGTGTTCGATCTTCTGTCAGGCCAGCGACTGCATCTTGCGGCCGGCGATTCCGGCATCCCCCTTTTTCTTCTGCGCCCGCCGGACGTGCCGGGGGTGAATGTCGCGGCCACGCGCTGGCGCATCGGCGCGGCGCCGGCCGGCCGCGACCGTTTCGGTCTCATGACGCAATGGCGATGGCATGTCCGGCTCGAGCGCTGCCGCAATGGCCGGCCGGGAGAATGGTTCGTGGAGTTCGATCATGGCGCGTATCGTTTCAGTCTTCCTGCATCGATGGCCGATCCTGCGTTTTCTCGGTGCGCAAGCGCGTAACCCGTTATCGCCCGCAATCGACCCTCAACGTGCGTTCGTCCTGTCGCTGGATGTCTCCGGCACACCGCGCGTTGCCGCGCTCAATGACGCAGCCGAACGCGCCGGACTGACGCGCGGCGACACGCTTGCGGATGCGCGCGCGAAGGTCGACGGCCTGCAGGTCCATGCGGCCGATCCTGCCGCCGACGATGCGGCGCTGTGCAAGCTGGCGCTCTGGGCGACGCGCTACACGCCGGCCGTGGCCTGCTGGGGCGACGAGAATGGCGCCGACGGTTTCTTTCTCGATGTCACGGGGGCATCGCATCTGTTCGGCGGCGAAGAGAAACTGCTCGCCGATCTTCATGCGCGGCTGATACAGTTCGATCTGCCGTCAAGACTTACCATCGCCGATACGCCCGGCGCGGCCTGGGCACTGTCCCGTTATTCGCGCATCGGCATTGTCGAGTCAGGCAAGGAAGCCGAAGCGCTGGCGCCGTTGCCGGTCGAGGCCCTGCGACTGTCGCACGACACCAGCGTCACCTTGCGGCGGCTCGGCTTCAAGCGCATCGGCGCGCTGATCGGCACGCCGCGCGCGCCTTTCGCGGCACGCTTCGAGAAGGAATTGCTGCGGCGGCTCAATCAGGCGTTGGGGCTCGCATCCGAGCCGCAGGACTTTATCGTGACACCGCCGCTCTATCACAGCGCACGTTATCTGCTGGAGCCGATCTTCACCACCGATGCGGTCGTGCGCATGGCCGCACGCCTGATGCAGGATATTTCCCATGCGCTGGTGCGCGACGGCGTCGGCGCACGCGACCTGCGGCTGTCGCTTTATCGCGTCGACGGCGAAGCCACGATCATCGACATCGGACTGACTCGGCCGACGCGCGATCCGCAGCATGTCGCGCGCCTGCTCGACCTGAAACTGGAACGCGTCACCAGCGATGTCGAGGCGGGTTTCGGCTTCGAGACCCTGAATCTCGCCGTCGCAACGGCCGAGCCGATGCAGGACTGGCAGGCGGAACTGATCCCCGACGCGGAGGGAATGGCCGGGTCGGAGCAATCCGCGGCGCTCATCGACCGCCTGCGGCAGCGGCTCGGGCCGCACAGCGTGCGCCGGATGGAACCGGTCGAGAGCCATTTGCCCGAACGGGCGGAGAAATCCGCCAGCGTGATCGGCGACGCGCCGGCCTGGCCCGCGCCGGACGCCGCACGCCCGCACCCGCTGGTCCTGCTCCCGAAAGCAGAGCCGGTGGAGGACGTCGCGGCGCTCGTCCCGGAAGGTCCACCCAGACGCTTCCGCTGGCGCGGCGCGCTGCATCATGTCGCGCAGGCGCAAGGCCCGGAACGCATCGCCGGCGAATGGTGGCGCGACGGCAGGCAGCCGACGCGCGATTATTATCTGGTTGAGGACGAGACTGGCCACCGCTTCTGGATCTATCGCGCCGGACTGTATGGACGCGAGACGGATCAGGCGCAGTGGTTCATGCACGGCCTGTATGCGTGAGACCGGCCATGACCGCCTATGCCGAACTCGCCGTCACCACCAACTTCTCGTTCCTGCGCGGTGCCGCGCATCCGCAGGAGATGATCGCGACAGCAGATGCGCTCGGCCTGACTGCCATCGGCATTGCCGACCGCAACAGCTTTGCCGGGGTGGTGCGGGCCTATGACGCGTGGAAAAAACTCAGAAGGCAAAAAGCCGAACAGGCCGGAAAGCCGGAACGCGAGATCGAAAAGACACTGGTCAAGCTGCTGGTCGGCACACGGCTTGTGACCACCGACAGCTTCGAAATGCTGGCCTATCCGACAGATCGCGACGCCTATGGCCGCCTGTGCCGGCTGATCACGCAAGGCAACCGCCTGCTCGACGGAGAAAAGGGAGAATGCCTGCTGAGTTTCGACGACATTCTCTCCGCAAGCGAAGGACAGATATTTATCGTCATCCCGCCGGATGAGATGTCGTCCCTCTTTGAAGAGAGATTGCAGACGCTCGCCCGCATCGCGCCGCAGCGCAGCTTTCTGGCCGGCTGCCACCGCTATCACGGCGACGAGATGCGGCGGCTGGGATTTCTGAATGAACTCGGCACGCGCTGCGGCACGCCGATGGTGGCAGTCAACGACGTGCATTATCATGTGCCGGAACGCCGCGCGCTCGCGGACATCCTCACCTGCATCCGCGAGAAATGCACGATTGCCGAAGCCGGTTTCCGGCTGACGCGCAATGCCGAACGCCATCTCAAGGCGCCGGGCGAGATGGCGCGGCTGTTCCGCGACCATCCCGCCGCCATCGCGCGCACGGTCGAGATCGCAAAGGCCTGCCAGTTCGATCTCGGGAAACTCAGGAACGAATATCCCGACGAGCCGGTGCCGCCCGGCAAGACGCCGCAGCAGCATCTGGAAGATATCACCTGGGCCGGTGCCGAGCGGCGCTACCCCGGATCGCATTATCCCGACGGCGTTCCGGAGAAAGTCATTGCAAGGGTCAGGGAAGAATTCGCGATCATCGCGAAGCTCGATTTCGCGCGCTATTTCCTCACCGTGCACGATGTCGTCGCCCATGCGCGCAAGCTCGGCATCCTGTGCCAGGGGCGCGGCTCGGCCGCCAACAGCGTTGTTTGCTATTGCCTCGGCATCACAGAAATTGCCCCGGAAAAAAGCCAGTCGCTGTTCGCCCGCTTCGTCTCGGAAAATCGCGGCGAGCCGCCGGACATCGACGTCGATTTCGAGCACGACCGGCGCGAGGAGGTGATTCAATATGTCTATGAGCGCTATGGCCGCGAGCGCGCCGCGATCTGCGCCACCGTCGTGCATTATCGTTCCCGCCGCGCCATCCGCGAGGTCGGCAAGGCGCTGGGACTGACGCCGGACATCACTGCCGCCATCGCAAAAACGGTCTGGGGCAGTCATGACGACGGCCTGCCCGACACGCATATCCGCCAGGCCGGGCTCGATGCGTCGAACCCGGCCATCCGCCAGACCATCCTTTTGGCGCGCGAACTGCTCGGCTTTCCACGCCATCTCTCCCAGCATGTCGGCGGCTTCATCCTCACGCGCGGGCGGCTGGACGAGACCGTGCCGATCGGCAACGGGGCGATGGACAAGCGCACCTTCATCGAATGGGACAAAGATGACATCGACACGCTCGGCCTGATGAAGGTCGATGTGCTGGCGCTCGGCATGCTGAGCTGCCTGCGGCGCGGCATCGACCTGCTGAAGACGCATTACGGCCTCGATTACACCCTCGACACGCTGCCGAAGGAAGATCCCGAAACCTACGAGATGCTCTCGCGCGCGGATTCGGTCGGCGTGTTCCAGGTGGAAAGCCGCGCGCAGATGTCGATGCTGCCGCGGCTGAAGCCGAGGGAATTCTACGATCTCGTCATCGAGGTCGCGATCGTCCGACCCGGCCCGATCCAGGGCAACATGGTGCATCCCTATCTGAAACGGCGCGACAACCCGAAATCCGTTCATTATCCCGGCCCTGCGCCGGAACATGGTCCTGCCGACGAACTGAAGAATGTGCTGATCCGAACGCTCGGCGTTCCGCTGTTTCAGGAACAGGCGATGCAGATCGCCATCACCGCCGCGAAATTCACGCCCGACGAAGCCGATGGCTTGCGCCGTGCCATGGCCACCTTCCGCCACACCGGCAACGTGCCGCTGTTCCGCGAGAAGTTCATCACCCGCATGGTGGCGCGCGGCTACGATCCGACATTTGTCGAAAACTGCTTCGGCCAGATCGAGGGCTTTGGCGAATACGGCTTCCCGGAGAGTCACGCGGCGAGTTTCGCGCTGCTGGTCTATGCGTCGGCCTGGATCAAGTGCCGGCATCCGGATGTCTTCTGCGCCGCGATCCTCAACAGCCAGCCAATGGGCTTCTACCAGCCGGCGCAGCTTGTGCGCGACGCCCGCGAGCACGATGTCGAAGTGAGGCCGGTCGACGTCAATTTCAGTGCATGGGATTGCACCCTGGAACAACGAGCGGAGCGCAAGGATCAGCACGCAGTCCGTCTCGGCTTCCGGCAGGTTCCAGGCCTCAACGAGGAGGAACTGGAGAAGCTGATCGCGGCGCGCGGCAACGGCTATGCCAGCATTGAGCGGCTGGCGGCGGTCGGCGGCGTTTCGCGCTTCACCATCGAGAAGCTCGCGGCCGCCGATGCATTCCGCTCGATGGGTCTCGACCGCCGCAAGGCGTTGTGGACCGCGCGGCGCCTCGACGCCATCGGGCTTCGCACCGGCAAGGCGCCGAAACGCGCCGCCGCGTACGACGCCGCGCGGCTGCCCCTGCTCGCACGTCACATGGACGAGGATCTCTTCGCCGAACCCGAGGTCGCCCTGCCGCAGATGCAGTTCTCGGAGCAGGTCGCGGAGGATTACGCCGCGACCGGCCTGTCGCTGAAAGCGCACCCGGTCAGCTTCTTCCGCGACGATCTCACGCGGCTCGGCGCCATCCGCAACATCGCGCACCGCGACGAACGCCTGCCGCAGGACAGCGTCGTCACCGTCTCCGGCCTTGTGCTGATGCGGCAGATGCCCGGAACCGCCAAGGGCGTCGTGTTTGCAACGCTGGAGGACGAAACCGGCATCGCCAATATCGTGATCTGGCCGAAGGTGTTTGCGAAAAACCGCCGCATCGTCATGACCTCGCGCTTCCTCGCCGTGCGCGGAAGGTTGCAGCGCGCGGGGCTTGTGGTGCATGTCGTGGCGGAGCGCTTTTCCGATCTGACAGCGCAACTGCATCGTCTGCGCGACGGCGATGTAAGCTTTCCGGACGTCAGCGTCCTCTCATCTGGACAGGCTGAAATGCCGCTGATCAAAAGTCGGGACTTTCATTAACGTCTGACGAACGCTCCCAGCTTGCTGCAAATGCTTCGCATCTGCGCGGATTTATCTTGCACTCGCGCGGACGAGCCGTCACATGAAACTCCAAAGCCGCCAACATCCCACCCGTCATCGATGCCCAGCGCCAAGGAACGTGTCGCCATTGTTTCGGTCTTTGCCAGCGGCAGTCTTGCCGCGGCGAAGTTCATCGTCGGCGTGATGATCGGAAGTCTCGCACTCATTTCCGATGCGCTGCACAGCCTGATCGATCTCGGGGCGACGCTGGTGACCTGGTATGCGGTGCGCGTCGGCGACCAGCCGCCGGATGCCGAGCATCACTACGGGCACGGCAAGGCCGAGAATGTCGCCGCTTTCATCGAAACCGCTCTGCTGCTCTTGCTGGCAGGGGGCGTCGCCGTCGAGGCCGTCAAGCGCCTGATGGAAGGCGGCAGCCCGGTCACATTCTCGGTGATCCCGTTCATCGTGCTGGGCATCGAAATGGCGGTGAATGCCTGGCGTGCGCGCGCCCTGTGGAGGGCCGCGAAGGAGCACAGCAGCCAGGCGCTCGCCGCCGACGCATTGCACTTCGCGTCCGACTTTTTCGGCTCCATCCCCGTGATTATCGGACTTCTTCTGGCGGCCTATGGTTACAACTGGGGCGACCCCGCCGCGGCGCTGGTCGTCGCCGTGCTCATCACCATCCTCGCCGTGCGCATGGGCCGCCGCAGCATCGATGCGCTGGTCGATACCGCGCCGAAAGGCGACACCGAGCGCGTCGAATCCCTTCTCCCGACGATCCCCGGCGTCGTCGGCGTCGAACGCGTGCGCATGCGCAAGGTCGGCCCACGCTATTTCGTCGAGCCGGCGATCCTTGTCCCGCGCACCTATCCCATCGATCGTGTGGCTGCGGTCAAGAGAGCGGTCGAGAGCAGGATCGTTTCACTTCTCGGCGACGCCGACGTGACCGTAACCACCACGCCGATCGCGCTCGACGACGAAACGGTTCTGCAGCGCGTCAACGTGATCGCGCGCAACGGCGCGCTGGCCGTCCATCACGTCACGGTGCAGAACGTGCAGGGCAAGCTGTCGGTCTCGCTCGACCTGGAAGTCGACGGCAATCTGTCGCTTGGCGCGGCGCATGACATCGCCGACCGTCTGGAACAGGCCATCGAGGAGGAGATCGGCAACGACGTGGAAGTGGAAACCCATATCGAGCCGCTGCAAACCGTTGATCTGTCCGGCCGCGATGCTCCGCTCGCCCGGGCGCGCGAGATCGAGATGGCGTTAGCGACGATTGCCGACGAGATTGGAACGATTTGCCAGGTGCACGATGTGCGCGTGCGTGAGACCGGTGACGGCGAGATGGTCAATTTCCATTGCCGCGTCGATCCTGGGCAGACCGTGCACGACATTCATGAGAAGGTCGACGAGCTTGAGCGCGCCCTGCGCGAACGCTGGCCCTCGATCCGCCGCGTGATCGGACATGCAGAACCGCTGACGCAATAGCTTACGGAATGAGGACCGCGGCCCCTTGCAGGCGCCCGTCGCGCAGATCGGACAAAGCCTCGTTGGCGCTTTCCAGCGGATAGCGGACGATTTCCGTTTTGATCTCCGCCTGCGGCACGATCGAGAAAAACTCGCGCGCGTCTTCGCGCGTGAGATTGGCGACGGACAGCACCTGTCGTTCCTCCCAGAGCAACCGGTAGGGGAAACTCGGGATGTCCGACATGTGGATGCCGCCGCAGACGACACGGCCACCCTTCTTCACCACGCGCAGAGCTGCCGGCACCAGCGCGCCAACCGGCGCGAAGATGATCGCGGCATCGAGCGGCTCCGGCGGCATCTCATCCGACCCGCCGGTCCACGTTGCGCCCAGCGAGCGGGCAAAATCCTGCGCGGCCGTGTCGCCCGGCCGGGTGAAAGCGTAGACGCGCCGCCCCTGCCAGGTTGCCACCTGCGCAAGAATATGCGCGGCAGCGCCGAAGCCGTAGATGCCGAGCGAGGCCGCCAGTCCGGCCATACGATAGCTGCGCCAGCCGATCAGACCGGCGCAGAGAAGCGGCGCCGTGTTCGCATCGTCCATGCCGTCGGGGAGCGCAAAGCAATAGCGCGCATCGGCGATGACATGCGTTGCGAAACCGCCGTCGCGTGTGTAGCCGGTGAACAAGGGGGCATCGCAGAGATTTTCATGCCCGCTTTGGCAATAGGGGCAGACGCCGCAGGTATGTCCGAGCCAAGGCACGCCGACGCGCTGGCCGACTGCGAAACCCGTGACACCAGCGCCAGCCTTCAGAATGTCTCCGACAATCTCATGCCCCGGCACGATCGGCATTTTCGGATCCGGCAATTCGCCATCGACCACATGCAGGTCGGTGCGGCACACGCCACAGGCATTGACCCGGATCAGAATTTCGCCGGGACCGGGCGCCGGCGATGGCCGCTCCCGCATCACGAGCGGCGCACCGGCCCTCTCCAGAAACATCGCGCGCATGGGGGCATTCTCCGCCCGCCATGCGCGTCTTTCAACTCGGGATTAATACGTGACTCACTTCGCGCCGATGCCGGCCGCCTGGAAAATCTTGGTATAGCGATCGGTGTCGTCCTTGATGATCTTGTCGAACTGGGCCGGCGAGTTGGTCACGACGGTGATGCCGCCCTGCTTCGCCAGACGTTCCTGCAGCGCCTTGTCCTGCAGCGCAGCGATCGTATCCTTGTTGATCTTGTCGATGACCGCCTTCGGCGTGCCTGCCGGCGCCATCAAGCCGAACCACGAGTCGTACGTGAAGCCCTTCAGCCCGGCTTCGTCGAGTGTCGGTACTTTCGGCATGGTAGGAATGCGCTTTGCGGTCGCGACCGCGATCGCGCGCACCTTGCCGGATTCCATCAACTCCATGCTGACGTTGGCGGGGTTGAAATACATGTGCGAGTCGCCGCGGATCACGCTGGTGACCGATTCCGGCGCGCCCTTGTAAGGCACATGCACGAGGTCAAGCTTGGCCGCATCGCGGAACAGAGCGCCAGCGATAAACGTCGTGCTGCCGAGACCCGGCGAGGCGAAGTTCAACTGGCCCGGCTTCGATTTCGCGTGCGCGATGAACTCTTTCAGGTCCTTCGCCGGGACGTCCGGGTTGATGATCAAGACCAGCGGAACCGTCGCCACCTGGGTGATGCCGGCAAAGTCCTTCACCGGGTCGAACTGCAGGCTCTTGTTCACAACCCCGGCGACGGTATGGCCGTTCGAGGTCAGCAGCAGCGTATAGCCGTCGGCGGCGCTCTTGGCCGCGGCTGTGGTGCCTGCGAGACCCGGGCGGTTTTCGACCACCACCTGCTGGCCCCATTTCCCGGACAGCTTCTCAGCGATCGCACGCGCCAAAGTGTCGGTCGCGCTGCCGGCCGAGAACGGCACCACGATGCGGACCACCTGGTTTGGATAGGCCTGAGCGAAGCTGGCGCTCGTAGCAGCCAGGAGCGCCGCAATGGCGAGACAGATTGAGCGAAGCATGGTCATGCAATTCCTCCCTGAGTTCCTGCCGATGATTTTTCTGGTTGAATGAGCAGGCAGGCTGCATGAGATACAGCAGGCGCAAACGTTTGCCAACGTCCCCGCCCATGTGACCTCGCTTCTTTTTCGCGGCATCAAAGTGTTGCCGTTCTCGTGCGGCGCAGTGATAAGAGAGTTTCCGCGCGATCAATTTTCATAAGCTGAAAGAAAGCATGCGTACAGAACAAGCTCGCCCCGTCCGCCTGCAGGATTACCGTCCGCCGGACTGGCTGGTGGACAACGTCAATCTCGATGTTGCACTGCATCCCAGCGCGGCGCGCGTGCGCGCGGTGCTCACGCTGCGGCCCAATCCTGCTGCCAAACACCCGGCACCGCTCGTTCTCGACGGCGACGGGCTGGCGCTGAAGGGACTTTCGATCGATGGCCACCCGCTCGCGGCCGACGCCTTTACCGCCACGCCCGACAGGCTGACCATCGCGCAGCCGCCGCACCGGACCTTCCGGCTTGAGATCGAAACCCTCGTCGATCCGTCATCCAACACCCAGTTGATGGGTCTTTACCGCTCCAATGGCGTCTATTGCACGCAATGCGAAGCGGAAGGCTTTCGCCGCGTCACCTATTTCCCGGATCGCCCGGATGTCATGGCTGTCTACACGACACGCATCGAGGCCGACAAAAACGAAGCGCCGATCCTGTTGTCGAACGGCAATCTCGTGGAGTCGGGGGAGATCGCCGGCGGCCGGCATTTTGCCGTCTGGCACGATCCGTTTCCCAAGCCGTCCTATCTCTTCGCGCTGGTGGGCGGCGCGCTCGCCTGCGTGGACGACACTTTCACCACCATGTCCGGCCGCAAGGTGGCGCTCAAAATCTATGTCGAGCCCGGCAAGGAAGACCGCTGCGGCTATGCGATGGACTCGCTCAAGCGCTCGATGCGCTGGGATGAAGAAGCGTTCGGCCGCGAATACGACCTCGACATCTTCATGATCGTCGCCGTGTCCGACTTCAACATGGGCGCGATGGAGAACAAGGGTCTCAACGTCTTCAACGACAAATACGTTCTCGCCCTGCCCGACACCGCGACCGACGGCGACTTCGCCTCGATCGAAGGCATCATCGCCCACGAGTATTTCCACAACTGGACCGGCAACCGCATCACCTGCCGCGACTGGTTCCAGCTTTGCCTGAAAGAGGGCCTCACCGTCTATCGCGACCAGGAATTCACTGCCGATCAGCGCTCGCGTCCGGTGAAGCGCATCGCCGATGTGCGCGGCTTGCGCGGACATCAGTTCATCGAGGATTCCGGCCCCCTCGCTCATCCGGTGCGGCCGGAACTCTATCACGAGATCAACAACTTCTACACGAGTACTGTCTACGAGAAGGGCGCGGAAGTCGTGCGCATGATCCGCACCCTGCTCGGACCCGACACCTTCCGCAAAGGGATGGATCTGTATTTCGCGCGCCACGATGGCGAAGCGGCAACCATCGAGCAATTCGTGCAGTGTTTCGCCGATGCGTCGAAGCGCGATTTTTCGCAATTCATGCGCTGGTACGTGCAGGCCGGCACGCCGGAGGTCATCGCCAGCGGCATTCATGATGCAAAGACGAAAACCTATACGCTCGACCTGCAGCAGACGATGCAGCCGACGCCGGGCCAGCCAGCCAAGGAGCCTATGGTGATTCCGCTGTCGCTCGGCCTGGTCGGAAAAGACGGCCGCGACCTGCCGTTGAGTACCAATGGCCGCGCGGTTGACCGCGGCGTGATCGTGCTCGACAAGCCGTCGCAGACTTTTGTCTTCGATAAGATCGAAGAGGTTCCGGTCCTCTCGCTCAATCGCGGCTTCTCCGCGCCGGTCAAGCTGACCGCCAACCTGTCCGCAGCCGACCTGCAGCTCCTCGCCGCACGCGACAGCGACCCCTTCAATCGCTGGCAAGCCCTGCAGACGCTGGCAACGCGCATGCTGGTGCAGAATGTCGACGCTTTGCGCGCTGGCGGTTCCTTGCAGGGAGACAGCGGCCTCATCGATGCGCTCGCCATGATCCTCGCCGACAGATCGATGGAGCCGGCACTGGTCGCGCTGGCGCTGACGATCCCGGGCGAAGCCGATATCGCCCGCGAGATCGGCAAGGACGTCGATCCCGATGCGATCTTCCGGGCGCGCACGGCCTTGCGCGCCGAGATCGGACGGCGACTGGCAAAGCCAATGGCCGAGACCTACGCGGCAATGACGAGCAAGGGGCCTTTCAGCCCCGCCGCCGCGAGTGCAGGCCGCCGCGCACTGAAGAATGTCACACTCGATTTGCTCGCCGCCGGCGGCAATGCCGAAGGCATTGCGCGGGCGCACTCGCAATATCAGTTGGCGGACAACATGACCGATCGCATGGCGGCGCTTGCCACCTTGTCGCTGCATGACGTTCCGCAACGGCAAAGCGCACTCGAGGATTTCTATGAGCGGTATGCGTCGGATCCTCTGATTATCGACAAATGGCTGGCCTTGCAGGCGGCCATCCCTGAAGCCGGCACGCTCGAGCGTGTGAAATCGCTGACCGCGCATCCCGCCTTCTCGATGAGCAATCCCAACCGCGTGCGTTCGCTGATCGGATCGTTCGCGCAGGCCAACACCACCCAGTTCAATCGGGCTGATGGCGCCGGTTACGATTTCGTGGCAGAGAAGATTCTCGAACTCGATCCGAAGAACCCGCAGGTTGCCGCGCGCATGATGACGGCGTTCCGTTCCTGGCGGGCGCTGGAGAGCGGCCGCCGCAGCAAGGCAAAAGCCGCCCTGCAACGCGTGGACGCTGCCACTTCGCTTTCCGCCGATGTCAAAGATATCGTGAGCCGCGCACTCGCCGACGCTTGACAGGAGTCGGCGCAGTCTAAGTGATTCAAAAGACTCACGACTTCCGATGCAGATGCTGTGCGGGCAAGCGGCTGTTCATATCCCGCTGGCAGTAATTGACTGTTAAGACTCTCGACAAAGCAGCGCGCATCGATTCCAATCGGCATGTGATTCGGAGTGATGCGGCACATCCTTCCGGTCGGGTGGCGTTCCAAGGGGATCAATCGCATACGGGGGCCAGCATGGCGCGCGTCGAGGCGGCGAGCGCGTCTGTACGATCTGATTCGATCAAGGGCTTGGCGCAATCCATCGCCAAGCCCGCGTACAGACGCCTGCTGACTGCCGAACCGGCGCTGCGCCGTGCGGTCCCCGCGCTGATCATCGCCTTCCTGCTCACCATCGCCATCGGCGCCTTTGTGCAGGTGCTGGATCATCGCCGCCAGGCGATCGCCGATGCGGGCAAGGACATCGAGACCATCGCCGAGGTGCTCTCCGACCGTCTCGATCGGACCCGCCGGGAGGATGGCGCCTCACTCTGGCGCTCCGCGCAGCAAGCCCTCGATCAGGCGCGCACGGCACGCACCACCGCGGCCGGGCGCTATATCCTGATCAGCAATCCGGAGGGCGTTATTGTCGCCGCGGCGCCCGATGCCGCAGGATTTGTCGGTCGAAAACTGCTGGATGTCCTGGGCGAGAGCCAGCCGCTGACCACGCTCGGCGCCGATGCAGGGGTGATGGAAATCGCCCTGGCCGATGATCGTCCGGCTCTGGCGACCGTGCGCCAGTTGCATATGCCCTACGGCCAGTTGGCCGTCTTCCAGCGACGTTCGGACGTGCTCGCCTCATGGCGCTCCGACACGACGCTGACCGTCACCCTTTCCGCCACCACCGGCTTCGTCCTGCTCATCCTCGGCTTCGCCTTCCACTGGCAGGCGACCCGCGCCCGCGAGGCCGACATCATCTACGACACCGTCCGCAGCCGCATCGACACCGCCCTCAATCGCGGCCGCTGCGGCCTGTGGGACTGGGATTTGGCTCGCGGGCGCATCTTCTGGTCGCATTCCATGTTCGACATGCTCGGGCTCGATCCGAAGGACGATCTTCTCCCCTTCGGCGAGGTGAATGCGCTGGTCCACCCGGACGACATCAATCTCTATGATCTCGCCGCTCAATTGGCTGAGGCCCGCACCACCGCCATCGACC